>WNEW01000229.1_pt1 | contig 26671 bp, 32 predicted proteins | sample 5399891 | NCBI WGS metagenome assembly WNEW01 (sample SAMN13153336, study PRJNA577476) | soil metagenome | isolation source: 40 cm grassland meadow soil pre-rain plot 5 | place: USA:California | collected 2015-09-08 | reverse complement strand
TCAGCCGCGCGGCTTGACCCACGTTTCCGACCAGGCCAGGCACGCGCTCGACGACTGCCGATCGCCGCGCATCTCGGGCCACACCTGGCCCTTCGGCGTCTTGCCGTTCAGCTCGACGCGCCCGCTCTTCGCGGGGAAGAACGTGCTGAACACACCGATCGGGCGGTTCATGAAGCCGGGCGGCGCGTTCAGCACGAACGGCGTGATGGTGTCCGCCCACGTCATCACGATGCGGTCGTTGCCGGCCACGATCGTCTCCGTCGCCGGTTTCGGCGGCGTGCCCGCCCGCGAGAACTGCGCGGGCGTGATCGGCAGCGTGGCGTCGGCGAACTGTGGATAGAGCAGCGTCTCGATCGTCTTTTGCAGCCAGCGTGCCACGGCCTGATTGTCCGAGTAGATGCGGACTTGGCCGTCGATCAGCGTGGAATGCACGAACAGCACGTGGCCCGCGCCGTCCGGACACCACAGCACGCGCCAGTGGCTGAAGCGGTCCGTCAGCGTCTTGCCGCCGTCGGAGCTCAGCCGGATGAAGGAGTTCTCGCCGGTCATGAGGACGTCGTTGGGGTCGACTGGTGGCGTCATGGTTCCTCCTCGCGCCGGGTAATGTACAATGCGACCGCCATGAAGCGCCCGGCGTTGAAAAGAAAGCCGAGTCGCGCGGTCGAGCGGCTGCGAAAGACGCTGTCCGTGAACGGCGTCGTGCGCGGCCCCGCCAAGGTCGTGTCGCTGCTCGAGCCCGATCTCGTGCTCGAGCGCACCGCCCGCCGCTTCCTGGCTCAGCCCATCGATCGCTGCGTGAAATGCAACAGCACGTTCATCGGACGCGAGCCCGCGTTCATCCACTGCTTCTATTGCGGCAAGATGGCGCGCATCGCCAACGCGTCGCTGCTGGCGCAGGAAGAGTTCGAGACGCGCTCGGGGCTGCGGATCGCGGTCTGAGCGCTACGCGGCGGCGCGCAGGTCGGTGACGACCTCGTGCCACCACTCCTGGGGCGGCCGCACCTCCAGGCCGTCCATCTGCCGCCGCGTCTCGCGGAACTTCGGATCGGCGTGCCACGCCTCCCAGTCGGCGCGCGTCTGCCACGTGCCGATGATCACGCGCTCGTCGAGCGCGTGATCGGGATCGCGACCTGCCCGGCGATCCAGCCCGACTGAGTGCGCGCCGCCTCGAGCCGCTCGCGCATGGCGGCGTCCCAGCGCGGCTCGCTGCCTTCTTTGAGCTTCACGCGCGTGACGATCGTCATCATGGGGCACCTCCCGCGCGCGGGACGTGCAAGGTTCGACGCCCGTGACCGATGGGTTGGCGCGGGCGGCTCACCAGCGCTCGCGGTGGACGAGCTCCTCGAGCGGCTTGCGTTGACGCGCGACGGACTTCGGCGCCTGCGCGCGGGCGGGATCGACGTACCCGAAGCCGATCACGCGGTTGACGTGCACGTCGTTCGGGATGCCGAGCAGCCGCGCGACCTGGGCCTCCGGCAGGTGCGCCGGGCACGAGGCGATGCCGTCGCCCCACGCGGCGATCATCATGTTCTGCGCGCAGCGCCCGGCGTCGAACTCGTGCGGCTCCACCTGGGTGATGACCACGACGGCGGCCGCGTGCGCCAGCCACTTGCCCCACTCGCTCAGCGCGGCGAGCGCGCGCACGCCCTCGCGCTCGGTGACGACGATCAACCGATTCGGCTCGCGGTTCTTGCTGCTGCCGGTCATGCGCGCGGCCTGGAGAATCCGCCGCAGCGATTCGTCGGGGAGGGGTTTGGGCAGGTACACGCGCTGGTCGCGCTTGTCGACCACCGCGCGGTACGCGTCCATTTATATGCTCGCCTCGGATTATATGCTCGCCTCGGATTATATGCTCGCCTCGGACGGTGGGGCCCCAGCCCCACGACGTCCTGCGGCTCGCACTACCATTACAGACGCCAGCGCGCGGGTTCCGGCCGCCGGCGATGCCATTCGGTCGCGCGCTCGTAGGCACGCGCGACGCGCAGCACCATCGCGTCGTCGAAGCGCCGGCCGACGAGCTGGATCGACACGGGCAGCCCCTCGCGCGTGAAGCCCGACGGCACGACGACGGCGGGCAGCCCGAGCAGATTCCACGGCGCCGTGTAGCGGATCGACGCCGGCGCGAAGCCGGTGCTCGGGAAGTCCTCGAACCGCAGCGCGGGCATCGCCTGGCCGGGAAAGATCAGCGCGTCGACCCGTGAGAGCAGCGCGTCGACCTCGCGCCCGATCCGCGCGCGCAGCCGCTGCGCGCGCTGGACGTCCTGCGCGGTGAACAGCGCGCTGAAGTACACGCGCGTGCGCAGACCCTCGCCGAACTTCTCCGGGCTCCGGCGCAGGGTCTCGACGTGGTACTCGTACGCCTCGGACATGAGCGGCGCCCACACGGCCAGCGCGAGATCGAGCGACGGCGCGTCGACCTCCTCGATCGTCGCGCCCTCCTTGCGGAGCACGTCGAACGCGGCGAGCGCCGCCGCGCGTACCTCGTCGTGCAGCCCCGGGAAGTCGACGTAGTACCGCTTCAGCAGGCCCAGTCGCAGCCCGCGCACGCCGTCCTCGAGGCGCCCCACGTAGTCCTGCGTCGCGGCGCCGCGCGTGGAGGTGTCGTCGGGATCGGCGCCGGCGATCGCCTGCAGGAGCACGGCGCTGTCCCACACGCCGCGTGTCATCGGCCCGACGTGATCGAGCGACCACGACAGCGCGAGCACGCCGCTGCGGCTCACCAGGCCGTACGTCGGCTTCACGCCGACGAGCGCGGTCATCGCGGCCGGCCCGCGGATCGAGCCGCCCGTGTCGGAGCCGAGCGCGCCCGCGCAGAGCCCGGCGGCCGCGGCGACGGCCGAGCCCGACGACGAGCCGGCCGGCGAGCGACGGACGTCCCACGGATTGCGACCGGTCGGAAACGCGCCCTCGGTGACCGGCCGGCCGAACGCGAACTCGTGCATCGCGAGCTTGCCGAGCAGCACGGCGCCCGCCTCCTTCAGCCGCCGCGTGACGAACGCGTCTCGCGCGGGCACGTGATCGGCCAGCACCCGGGAGCCGCCGGTCATCTTCACGCCGGCGACGGCGATGAGATCCTTGAGCGCGATCGGCACGCCGTGGAGCGGGCCGCGGCGCGCGCCGCGCCCGATCTCGGCGTCGGCGGCTTTCGCCTGGGCGAGCGCCTGGTCTGCCGTCACCGTGATGTACGAGCGCAGCACGCCGTCGTGCGCCTCGATGCGGCGCAGGTACGTCTCCGTCGTCTCGACCGACGAGACCTCGCGCTTGTCGAGCGCCTCGCTCACGCCCCGCAGGTCGAGATCCGCGACGCTCATCGCCATGGCTCGTCCTCCGCCGCCGGCAGCGCCGCGCGCAACCGATCGCGCTCCGGGAGCCACTCGAGCCACATCGCATAGAGCAGCTCGGCGTCGCGCGCGGTGAGCGTGAGGCCCGCGCTGCGGCACTCGGCGTCGAACTGAGCGCTCCGGTCGTCCGTGGTTTTCATGGCGCGAGATTGTAGCAGTGTTATCCTCCGACCGGACTCCCCACGAAAGGATCGAGCATGGCAACGGCAACTCCACGGCTCATGGGCGCTGAGGTGAAGCGCAAGGAAGATCCACGGCTCGTCACGGGCACCTCGGCGTACGTCGGCGACGTCACGATGCCGGGCCTGCACTACGTCGCATTCGTGCGCAGTCCGCACGCGCACGCGCGCGTGCGCCGGATCGATGCACGCTCCGCACTCAAACGGCCGGGCGTGGTGCGGGTCGTGACCGGTGAGGATCTGAAGGCGCACGTCCAGGCGATCCCGCTCGGCGGACCGAGCGCCGAGGGTGGCGGCGGCGGCAAGACGGAGGCCGGGCGCAAGCATTACCCGCTGTCGATCGGCCGCGTGCGGCACGTCGGCGAGGCGGTGGCCGCGGTCATCGCGACGTCCGAGGCGGCGGCGGTGGACGGCGCGCAGGACGTCGCCGTCGACTGGGATCCGCTGCCGGCCGTCGGCGACATCGCCTCCGCGATGGCGAAGGGCGCGCCCACGCTGCACGACGACGCGCGCGGCAACATCGAGCACACGACCGCGATCAAGCAGGGCGACCCCGACGCGGCGTTCAAGAAGGCCCACCGTGTCGTCAAGCAGCGGATGGTCAGCCAGCGGCTCTCCGGCATTCCGATGGAGCCGCGCGCCACGCTGGCCGCGCCCGATCCGGCGACGGGCGGCGTGACCGTGTGGGCGAGCCACCAGGCTCCGCACGTGCTGCGCAACGACCTCGCGACGCTGCTCGGTCTGCCGCAGAATCTCGTGCGTGTCATCGCGCCCGAGGTCGGCGGCGGCTTCGGCGTGAAGTTCGGCACGTACCCGGAGGACGCCACCCTCGCCGCGTGCGCGCGGCTCTACCGGATGCCGCTGCGCTGGACGGAGACGCGGATCGAGCACATGGTGGCCACCACGCACGGCCGCGCGCAGGTCACCGACCTCGAGGCGGCCGTCGAGGCGGACGGCACCATCACCGCGGTGCGCATGCACGTGATGGCCGACATCGGCGCCTATCCGATCTTCACGTTCATCCCGGATCTCACGCTGATGATGGGCGTCGGCGTCTACAAGTTCACCAACGTCGACCTCACGTCGACGTGCGTGTTCACGAACTCCACGCCGGTGGCCGCCTATCGCGGCGCGGGACGTCCGGAGGCCGCCTATTATCTCGAGCGGCTGATCGACGTCGTCGCGCTCGAGCTGGGCCGAAAGCCCGAGGAGATCCGGCGCAAGAACTTCATTCCGCCGTCCGCGTTTCCCTACTCGACGCCGACGGGTCAGCGCTACGACTCCGGCGAATACGATCGCGCGCTGACGAAGGCGCTCGAGATCGGCGGCGTCGAGAAGCTGCGCAACGAGCAGCAGGCGCGGGTCAGCCGCCGCGAGCGCATGCTGCTCGGCATCGGCATGGCCTGCTACGTCGAGATGTGCGGCTTCGGCCCGTTCGAGAGCGCCGTCGTCCGGGTCGAGCCGGGCGGCGACGTCACCGCGTTCACCGGGACCTCCGCGCACGGGCAGGGCCACGAGACGACGTTCGCGCAGATCATCGCCGATCATCTCGGCGTGCCGTTCGACAGGATCGTCGTCCGTCACGGCGACACGCTCAACACGCCGATGGGCAACGGCACCGGCGGCTCGCGCAGCCTCGCCGTCGGCGGCTCGGCCATCCTCGGCGCCACGCTGAAGGTGCAGGACAAGGCGCGGCGCATCGCGGCCACGATGCTCGAGGCGGCCGCGGACGACGTCGTCTACGCGGACGGCCGCTACCAGGTCAAGGGCGTGCCGGCGAAGGCGCTGACGATCACCGACATCGCGGCCAAGGCCTACGCCGACGGCCTGCCGGAGGGCATGGAGCACGGGCTCGAGGCGACGGAGTTCTTCCGGCCGCCGCAGCTCGTCTATCCGTTCGGCGCGCACGTGGCCGTGGTGGAGATCGATCGCGAGACGGGCCGCGTCCAGGTGCGCGACTTCGTGTCCGTCGACGACTGCGGCGTGCGCATTTCTCCCATGCTCGTGGCCGGCCAGGTGCACGGCGGGCTCGCGCAGGGCATCGCGCAGGCGCTGCTGGAGGAGGTCGTGTACAGCGCCGACGGCCAGCTCGTCACCGGCTCGCTGATGGACTACGCGGTGCCGCACTCCGAGGATCTGCCGTCGTTCAAGACCGACCAGACGGTCACGCCGACGCCGTTCAATCCGATGGGCGCCAAGGGCATCGGCGAGGCGGCGACGATCGGCAGCACGCCGGCCGTCGTCAACGCCGTGGTCGACGCGCTCAAGCCGTTCGGCGTCAGGCATCTCGACATGCCGCTCAAGCCCGAGCGGGTGTGGGGCGCGGTGCAGAACAAGAAATGACGACGCTCGACACCGCGCGGACGCTGGCCTTCGTGCAGAAGACGTGGGACGGCGAGATCCTGCCCACGCTCACCGAGTACGTGGCGATCCCGGCCAAGTCGCCGATGTTCGATCCCGACTGGAAGGCCCACGGTCACCTCGATCGCGCCGTCGGCCTGATCGAGCAGTGGAGTCGGGCGCGCGCGATCGAAGGGCTGCGCGTCGAGGTCGTGAGGCTCGAGGGCCGCACCCCGCTGATCCTCATGGAGGTGCCGGGCCGCGGCGACGACACCGTGCTGCTCTACGGCCACTGCGACAAGCAGCCCGAGATGGTCGGCTGGGGCGAGGGGCTCGGTCCGTGGACGCCGGTGCGCCGCGGCGACCGGCTCTACGGCCGTGGCGCCGGCGACGACGGCTACGCGGCGTTCGCCGCCCTCACGTCGATCCAGGCGGTGCAGGCGCAGGGCGTGCCGCACGCGCGATGCATCGTCCTGATCGAGGCGTGCGAAGAGTCCGGCTCCTACGATCTGGCGCATTACGTGAGCGCGCTCGCCTCGCGCATCGGCACGCCGAGTCTCGTCGTGTGTCTCGACTCCGGCTGTGCGGACTACGAGCACCTGTGGACCACGACGTCGCTGCGCGGCGTCGTGAACGGTGTCCTGACCGTCGAGGTCTTGACCGAGGGCGTGCACTCCGGGTCCGCCAGCGGCATCGTGCCCTCGTCGTTCCGGATCCTCCGCTCGCTGCTCTCGCGCATCGAGGACGAGCGCACCGGCGAGATCCTCCTGCGCGACCTGCACGCCGACATCCCGCGCGAGCGCATCGCCCAGGCGCGTGCCGTCTCCGGCGCGCTCGCCAAGCGCCTCGACCTGTTCCCGTTCGTCCCCGGCATGCGGCCCATGCACGACGACCCGCTCGAGGCGTTGGTGGCCGGCACGTGGAAGCCGGCGCTGTCGATCACCGGCGCGGCCGGACTGCCGTCGCCCACCGACGGCGGCAACGTGCTCCGCCCGCAGACCGCGACCAAGCTGTCGATGCGCCTGCCGCCCACGGTCAAGGCGGCGCACGCGGCGAAGCGGCTGAAGGAGACGCTCGAAGCCGAGCCGCCGTACGGCGCGCGCGTGAGGTTCGAGCTCGAGTCACCCGGCGACGGGTGGGATGCGCCGGCGACCGCGCCGTGGCTCGCGCAGGCGATGCGCCGCGCGTCGGAGGCCTACTTCGGACAGCCCTCGATGTCGCAGGGCACCGGCGGCTCCATCCCGTTCATGGCGATGCTGGGCGCGCGCTATCCGCAGGCGCAGTTCATGATCACGGGTGTGCTCGGCCCCGACAGCAACGCGCACGGGCCCAACGAGTATCTGCACGTGCCGACGGGCGTGCGCGTCACGGCGTGCGTGGCCTCCGTCCTCGCCGATCACGCGCAGCGCGCGCGCTGACGCCGGGCGGCGAGAACGGCGCATCTGCTTCGTTGGCTCCTCGCGGGCTTCCTGCGGCGTATGCGGCATACGCCTCGGTCGCCCGCGCCTCGCCGCCTCGCATCTGCACCGTTCTCGCCGCCCGGCGCTCAGGTCGGCGGTCGCTCAGGCGGAGCGGCGCTCGCTGGTCTTCAAACGATTGAAGATATCGCGCACGCCGGGCACGGCCTCCTCGGCCATCCGGCGCGCGCCACGATGCTCGACGCGGCCTTCGAGGGTGACGTCCCCGTCCTGCACGCGCACCTCGATCTCGCGCGCGTCGAGGCGCGGGTCGTCCGACATCCACTGACAGACGTCCTCGCGGATGCGCTCGTCGCGGCGACGCCAGTCGCGCGGCCCGCGTCCGGCGTGAGGTCCGGGGGCCCGCGGGCCGTCGTCGCTTCCGAAGTAGCGCCGCTCGAGCGGCTCCATGGCCTCAGGCCCGCTTCTGCACCTGCGTGGCCGCGTCCTGCGTGGCCTGGCGGCCCCGACCGAACAGGCTGCGCGCCTCGGCGACGTAGCCGCGGGCGATGTTCGACCAGTGACGCGACTTCCCTTCGAGCGCGTCGTTCACGCGATTGGTGGCCGCGATCGCCTTGTCGCGGGCGAGCGCCCGCCGCGCCCGGCCGCGCTCGGGGTCGAGCAAGTACGCGGCGGCGGCGCCGACCGCCGCGCTCAGAAGCACACCGACGATCCTGTTCATCCCACACCTCCCCGTGGCCGCGACGTGCAGCCGCGGTGCCAGCGACCACGCTGGCGTTCGCGTTGCACTCGGTCACGTGGGTACACTGATGGCCGTGAGCACTCCCGCCGACGCCCGACTCCAGGCCCTCGAGGACGTGGCCACCCAACTCCGCGTCGACAGCGTGCGCGCGACGACCGCGGCCGGCAGCGGGCATCCGACCTCGTGCGCCTCCGCCGCCGACCTGGTGGCCGCGATCTTCTTCGACGTGATGCGCTTCGACCCGCACGCGCCACGCGATCCCGTGTGCGACCGGTTCGTGCTCAGCAAGGGCCACGCCGCGCCGGTCCTTTACGCGGCGTGGGCGGCCGTCGGCGCCCTCGACCGCAAGGATCTGGTGCAATTGCGTCGAATCGACAGCGACCTCGAGGGACATCCCACGCCGCGGCTGCCGTTCGTCGACGTCGCCACCGGCTCACTCGGCCAGGGCCTCGGCGTTGGCGTGGGCCTGGCGCTCGGGGCGCGGATGCTCGGCACCGACGCGCGCGTGTTCGTGCTGCTCGGCGACGGCGAGATGGCCGAGGGCTCGGTCTGGGAGGCCGCTCAGATGGCCAGCCACGAGAAGCTGGAAGATCTCGTGGCGGTGGTGGACGTCAATGCGCTCGGCCAGTCCGGTCCGGCGATGCTGGGCCACGACCTCAAGGCCTACCAGCGTCGCCTCGCGGCGTTCGGCTGGCGCGTGAACGTCATCGACGGCCACGACATGAAGCAGGTGACGACGGCCCTGCGGCGCGCCACGCGCGGGCGCGGCGCCCCGACGGCCATCGTCGCGCGCACGGTCAAGGGCAAAGGGCTCGGCCCCGAGGTCGAGGGCAAGGAGGGCTGGCACGGCAAGCCGCTGCCGGCCGACATGGCCGAGCGCGTGATCGCGTCGCTCGAGAGGGGCCTGCACCACGTGCCGCCGCCGCCGATCCGGCGGCCGCGCCGGCGCCCGGGCACGACGGTGCTGCCGCCGCCACAGCCGATCGCGGGCAAGCCGCCCGTCGGCGAGATCGCCACGCGTCAGGCGTACGGCGAGGCGCTCGTGCGCCTGAGCGAGAGCGATGCGCGCGTGCGCGCGCTGGACGGCGACGTGAAGAACTCGACGTACGCGGAGAAGTTCAAGGAGCGCTTCCCCGAGCGATTCGTCGAGGGCTGGATCGCCGAGCAAAACATGATCAGCACCGCCGCGGGACTCGCCGCCCAGGGCCTCATGCCGTTCGCCTCGTCGTTCGCGTGCTTCCTCGAGCGCGCCGCCGACCAGGTGCGCATGGCGGGCATCTCGCGCGCCAACGTCAAGCTGTGCGGCTCGCACGCCGGCGTGTCGATCGGCGAGGACGGCCCCTCGCAGATGGCGCTGGAAGACCTCGCGCTGTTTCGGGCCATTCCCGAGGGCGTCGTCTTCTATCCCTCCGACGGCGTCGCCACCGACGCCGCCGTGCAGCTGGCCGCGGCGCGCAAGGGCATCGTGTACATCCGCACCACGCGCGGCAAGACGCCCGGCCTCTATTCTGGGGACGAGGCCTTCGCGGTCGGCGCGCTGAAGACCCTGCGGCGCAGCGACGGCGACCGGCTCGCGATCGTCGCCGCCGGCATCACGCTGCACGAGGCGATCGCCGCCCACGCCGAGCTCGCGAAGACGGGGGTGGCCGTGCGGGTCATCGACCTCTTCTGCGTCAAGCCCGTGGACGCGGCCGCTCTGCTCGAGGCGGCGCGCGCGTGCGACAACCGCATCCTCACCGTCGAGGACCACTATCCGGAGGGCGGCATCGGCGACGCCGTGATGGAAGCGGTCGGCACCGCCGGTGTGGTCGTGCACCGGCTGGCCGTGCGTGAGATCCCGCGCAGTGGCCCACCTCGGCAACTGCTCGAGCGCTACGGCATCGGCCGCGGCGCCATCGTCACGAAGGTCCGCGAGATCCTCGGCGGCTGAGTCTCACGCCGCCGCGCGCCGCATCGCGCGCCGCGTGAGGTAGGCCGGCCGCGCGCGGCCACCCACTCCTTGCGATGGTTCGGCGCGCTGACTATGCTGCCTCGATGCCCGCCGCCGCCCGATCCGCGAGCACGCTCGTGCTGCTGGTGCGCCACGGCGTGACGCCGACGACCGGGCGTTTGCTGCCCGGCCGGCGTCGCGGCCTGCATCTGTCCGACGAGGGCCGCCGCCAGGCCGAGGCGCTCGCCGCGCGCCTGGCGGCCGTGCCGAAGATCGCGGCGATCTACTCGTCGCCGCTCGAGCGCGCCCGCGAGACCGTCGCGCCGCTCGCGAAGGCGCGAGGCCTGGCCGTCCGCGTCGAGCGGGGCCTGCTCGAGGTCGATGTAGGCGCGTGGACGGGACTGTCGATCAAGCGCGCGGCGCGGCGGCCGGAGTGGGCCGTCGTCCAGCGGCACGCCAGCGCGTTCCGCTTTCCCGGCGGCGAGTCGTTCGTCGAGATGCAGGCGCGCATGGCCAGCACGCTGGGGCGCCTGGTCGAGCGCCATCGCGGCCAGACCATCGTCGTCGCCTCGCATGCCGACCCGATCAAGACGCTCGTGGCCCACGCGCTGGGCACGCCGCTCGACCTCTTCCAGCGCATCGTGATCGCGCCCGCGTCGATCACCGCGATCGCGTACCGCCCCGAAGGCCTGAGCGTGCTCACGATGAACGCGATGGACGGCGACCTTTCGTCGCTGGTGAAGTGATGAGCATGATGATGATCGAGGAGCGCCACGGGTTCCCCGGGGCGCTCCGAGCGTTGGCCGGGGGAGTTCGAGGGGGGCGTAGCCCCCTTCGCTTGTCGGAGGAGGGGGGCCATGTCGGGGCCCCCCACGCTGACCAGTGAGCCGCTCGTTCGACTTCGATGCGCCCGATCACTTCACGGCCGGGACGCTGGGGCCGCAGGGCGAGCGCGTCTTCTATATCCAGGGACGTCAGCGGGGCCGGCTGGTGACCCTCAAGAGCGAGAAGGAGCAGATGCGCGCGCTGGCGACGTACCTGGGGCAGATGCTCGACAAGCTGCCGACGGCGTCGGAGCCGACGCCGCAGAGCCTCGACCTGGTGGAGCCGGTGGAGGCGGCCTGGCCGGTGGCCTCGCTGGGCCTGGGCTGGGACGAGGAGCGGCAGCGCATCGTCGTGGTCGCGGAGTCCGTCGTCGAGGAGGAGGGCGAGGAGCCGGCGACGGCACGCTTCGCGATCACCCGCGCGCAGGCGACCGCGTTCGTGGAGCGCGCGGAGGCGCTGGTGAAGGCGGGGCGGCCGGTCTGTCCGATGTGCAGCCAGCCGAAAGATCCGGGCGGCCACGTGTGCCCGCGGAGCAACGGCCACGTCGTCCACTGACATCGCGGCGCTCCTCACGCGCGGCGAGGTGACGCTGAAGGGGCGGCTGCCGCGCAGCACCAACGCGACGTTCCTCGTCGAGGTCGTGCTCAACGGCGCGTGCGCGCTGGCCGTCTACAAGCCCGAGCGGGGCGAGCGCCCGCTGTGGGACTTCCCACCGGGTCTCTTCAAGCGCGAGCTCGCCGCGTATCACCTGTCCGAGGCGCTCGGCTGGGGGCTCGTGCCACTCACCGTGCGGCGCGACGGCCCGTACGGCGAGGGCTCGCTGCAGGAGTTCGTGCACGCGGACTTCACGCAACACTACTTCACGCTCTGCGAGCACGCCGCGCATCGCGACCGGCTCGCGCGCATCTGCGCCTTCGATCTCGTCGCGAACAACGCCGACCGCAAGAGCGGCCACTGTCTGCTCGGGCCCGACGGCCGCATCTGGGCCATCGACAACGGCCTCTGCTTCAACGTCGATCCCAAGCTCCGCACGGTGATCTGGGAGTTCGCCGGCGAGCCGCTGCCCGACGGTGTGCGCGACGATCTGCGCCGACTCGTCAAGCACGGGCCGCCCGCGGCGCTCGCCGAGCTCCTGGACGAGCGCGAGCGCGAGACACTGCTCGGCCGCGCCCGGCGGCTGGCCCACGCCGGCCGCTTCCCGGCCGAAGGCGGCCACGACCGCCACCCCTGGCCGGTTGTTTGATGGGGGGCCCCGAGATGGCCCCCCTCCTCCGACAAGCGAAGGGGGCGACGCCCCCCTCGTACTCCCCCGGCCAACGTTCGGAGCGCCCCGGGGGACCCGTGGCGCTCCTCTATCGCGTACCACCCCGAATGGTAAACTTTGGCCGACTGGAGGACCGACCATGGCCGCTGAGACGTTCGATCGCAAGGCAGAGGACGTCGGCAACATCGTCTTCCTGGAGCACGTGAACTTCCGCGTGCCCGACCAGCAGCTGGCGACGGCGTTCTACGTGACCGCGCTCGGCTTCACGCGCGATCCGTACTTGATGGTCGGTCTCGACAACATGTGGATCAATCTCGGACGCTCGCAGTTCCACCTGCCGACGGGCGCGCCGAACCAGTCGCGCGGGCGTGTCGGCTGCGTGGTCGCCGACTTCGACGCGCTGCCCGAGCGGCTGCAGGCGGCCGAGAAGTGGCTCAGCGGCACCAAGTACACGCACAAAGTCGACAAGAGCCACGCCGACGTGACCTGTCCCTGGGGCAACCGCATCCGGCTGCACCGCGCAAGCTCGGACTTCGGCTTCATGACGCTCGGCATGCCGTACGTCGAGTTCCCGGTGCCCACCGGCCACGCCGACGGCATCGCGCGCTTCTATCGCGAGGTCATGGGCGCGCCCGCGCGCCTGGAGCGGGACAACGGCGGCCCGGCGGCGCGCGTGCAGGTGGGTCACGGCCAGTCGCTGCTCTTCCGAGAGACGAGCGACGAGATCCGCCCGTACGACGGCTATCACATCGCGGTCTACGTCACCGACTTCGGCGGCTCGCACGCCAGGCTGAACGAGCGCGGCATCATCAGCCAGGAGTCGAACCCATACCAGTACCGCTTCCAGGAGATCGTCGATCCCGAGTCCGGCAAGCTGCTCTACGAGATCGAGCACGAGGTGCGGTCGTTCACGCACCCGATGTACGCGCGGCCGCTCGTGAACCGCAATCCGGCGCAGCGGCAGCCGACGTACCAGCCGGGGCAGGACGCGTTCTACCCGAGGTACTAGGGCTTCAGCTCGATCTCGACGAAGACGAACTCGCCGGCGGTGGCGTTGACGACGTCGTGCTCGGCGCCCGCCTCGCGGAAATAGGGTGCGCCGGCGGTCAGCTGCGCTGTCGTTTCGCCCCCACCGCTCCGGATGGCGAGCGCTCCGGTCGTCAGCGGCACCACGACGTACGCGTACTCGTGGCGGTGATGGCCGGTGTGGGCGCCGGGGGCGAAGCGCCACTCGGTGATGCGCACGCGCTCGTTGTCGATCCGCACGGTCGCGGCCGCCTTTGCCATCGGCTCGGGCATGCGGCATCATAACCCGCCACGGAGGACAGACCATGGGTGAGACGATCAACCTGACCGCCGAGGACGGACACAAGCTCTCCGCCTACAAAGCCACGCCGACCGCGAAGTTGCGCGGCGCGCTGGTCGTGATCCAGGAGATCTTCGGCATCAACCACCACATCAAGAGCGTCACCGATCGCTTCGCCAAGGAGGGCTACCTCTCGATCGCGCCGGCGCTGTTCGACCGGGTCGAGCGCGGGTTCGAAACGGGCTACCAGCAGGCCGACATCGAGCGCGGCCGCGCCGTGCGCGGCAAGCTGTCGATCGACGATGCGGTGAAGGACGTGCGCGCCGCGGTGAAGGAGGCGCAGAAGTCGGGCCTCAAGGTCGGCGTCGTCGGGTATTGCTTCGGCGGCACCATGGCGTGGCTCGCGGCCACGCGGATCGACGGCGTCTCCGCCGCGATCGCGTACTACGGCGGCGGCGTCGCGGACGCCGCGGCGGAGAAGCCGAAGTCCCCGGTGATCTTCCACTGGGGCGAGACCGATGCCTCCATCCCGAAGGAGCACTGGGAGAAGGTCAAGCAGCAGCACCCGAACCTCCAGCAGTACGTCTACCCGGCCGGCCACGGCTTCCACTGCGACGAGCGCGCCTCGTACCACAAGCCGAGCGCCGACCAGGCGATGGAGCGCACGATCCAGTTCCTGAAGCAGCACGTCGGGTAGCGGCGGCGTGCGCGGCCTTCTCGCCTGGGGCGCCTACGTCCCGTACGCGCGGCTCGACCGCAAGGCCATCGCGGCCGCCCTCGGCTCGTCCGCGGGCGGCGGCACGCGCGCGGTCGCGTCGTACGACGAGGACGCGACGTCCATGGGCGTGGAGGCCGCGCGCTCGGCGCTGCGCGGCGTGTCCGTGACTCCCGACGCCGTCTACTTCGCCACGGCCGATCCGGCCTACCTCGACAAGACGAACGCGACGGCGATTCATGCGGCCCTCGACCTGCCGGCATCGGCGGCGGCCTACGACATGCTCGGCTCGGTGCGCTCGGCGGCGGGCGCGATGCGCGCGGCGCTCGACGCGCGCGGTCCCGCGCTGGCCGTGCTGGCGGACATCCGCACCGGCCTCGCGGGCGGCGGCGACGAGCGCGACGGCGGCGACGCCGCCGCGGCGTTCGTGTTCGGCGAGGGCCCGATCGTCGCCGAGCCGCTCGGCCACGCGTCGCAGAGCGCCGAGTTCCTCGACCGCTGGCGCGTGCCGGGCGAGCCGACCTCGCGCCAGTGGGAGGAGCGTTTCGGCGAGCACGTCTACGTGCCGCTCGGCGAGGCCGCGCTGGCGGAGGCGCTGAAGCAGGCCGGCGTGACGGCGCCCGCCCTCGACGTGCTGATCGTCGCGGGTCTCCACGCGCGCTCCAACAAGCGCGTGGCCGCCTCCGCCGGCGTGAAGAAGGAGGCGATCGCCGACGATCTCGCCGCCAGCGTCGGCAACGCCGGCGCCGCCCACGCGGGATTGCTGCTGGCCGGCGCGCTCGACGCGGCGCGAGCCGATCAGCTCATCGCGCTCGTCTCGCTCGCCGATGGCGCCGACACCACGGTCTGGCGGACGACGGGCGCCATCGCCGCGCGCCGCCCGGCGCCGTCGGTGGCCGCGCAGATCGCCGGGGGCGGCCCGGTGTCGTACGCGACCTTTCTCACGTGGCGCGGCTTTCTCCGGCGCGAGCCGCCGCGGCGTCCCGATCCGCAGCCGCCGGAGGCGCCGGCGGCCGCGCGCGCCGAGGGCTGGAAGTACGCGTTCATCGGCAGCCGCTGCCAGGCGTGCGGCACGCGGCACGTGCCGCCGCAGCGCGTGTGCGTCAAGTGCCACGCGGTGGACCGCATGAAGCCCGAGCGGCTGAGCGACGTGCCGGCGACCATCGCGACGTTCACGGTCGATCGGCTGGCGTATTCCATGTCGCCGCCGGTCGTCGTGGCCGTGATCGACTTCGAGGGCGGCGGCCGGTTCCAGTGCGAGATGACGGACGTGGATCCCAAGAGCGTGAAGATCGGCGACCGCGTCGCGCTGACGTTCCGCCGCCTCTACACGGCCAACGGGATACATAATTACTTCTGGAAGGCCAGGCCGATCAGCGGAGGGAGATAGATGGCGAGCAACGGGATCCGTGACCGCGTGGCGATCGTCGGGATGGGCTGCACGCCGTTCGGCGAGCGCTGGGACAAGAGCACGAGCGATCTGCTGGTCGATGCGACGACCGACGCGACCGCCTCGGCCGGCATCGATCTCAAGGACGTGGACGCCTTCTGGCTCGGCACGCTGTTCTCCGGCCAGAGCGGGCTGACGCTCTCGCGGCCGCTCAAGATCGACTACAAGCCGGTGAGCCGCCTGGAGAACTTCTGCGCCACCGGCTCCGAGGCGTTCCGCAACGCGTGCTACGCGGTGGCGTCCGGCGCCTACGACATCGCCATGGCCATCGGCGTCGAGAAGCTCAAGGACTCCGGCTTCTCGGGCCTGCCGAGCACCCGGTCCGTCGGCGACGGCACCGCGGCCGGCATGACGGCGCCCGCGATGTTCAGCCTGTTGGCGCCCGCCTATGCGAAGAAGTACGGCGTGAGCGACGAGCAGCTCAAGGAGGTCATGACGCGGATCGCGTGGAAGAACCACAAGAACGGCGCCCTCAACCCGCGCGCCCAGTTCCGCAAGGAAGTGCCGAAGGACACCATCGCGTGCTCGCCGCTGGTGGCCGGCCCGCTCGGCATCTTCGACTGCTCGGGCGTGAGCGACGGCTCGGCCGCGGCCATCATCGTCCGCGCCGAGGACGCGCACCGCTACACCGACCGGCCGCTCTACGTGAAGGCGCTGTCGTTCGTGGCGGGACCGGCGGCGGGGCCGATCGATCCCGACTATGACTACACGACCTTCAACGAGGTCGTCGCCTCCGCCGCCGACGCCTACGCGCAGGCGGGCATCAAGGAGCCCCGCCAGGAGCTGGCGATGGCCGAGGTGCACGACTGCTTCACGCCGACGGAGCTGGTCCTGATGGAGGACCTCGGCTTCGCGGCGCGCGGCACCGGGTGGAAGGAAGTCCTCGCGGGAACGTTCGACCTCGAGGGCGAGCTGGCCGTGAACCCGGACGGCGGGCTCAAGTCGTTCGGCCACCCGATCGGGGCCTCGGGGCTGCGCATGCTGTTCGAGTGCTGGCTGCAGCTGCGCGGCGAGGCAGGCAAGCGTCAGATCGCCAGCGTCGCGCGCGGGCGGAAACTCGCGCTCACCCACAACCTCGGCGGCGCGCCGGGCGAGTGCGTCTCGTTCGTGAGCGTGGTCGGCTCGGAAAGGTCCTGAGCATGCCGAAGATCGTCTTCGCCCCCAAGTTCCCGAAGCCGCTGGTGGACGTCATGATGGAGATGAAGCCGGCCGGCTTCGACCTGGCCGTCGTCGACGCGACCGGGCCGGAGTTCCTGGCCGCCGCCAAGGACGCCGAGTACTTCATGGGCTTCGCGCGCAACCCGCTCGGGCCGGACTTCTACGCGACCGCGAAGGGGATGAAGCTGGTGCAGCTCATCAGCGCCGGCTACAACACCGTCGATCTGGACGCCGCGCGCCGGGCGCGCGTGCCCGTGGCCAACAACGGCGGCGCCAACTCCGTGGCCGTGGCCGAGCACGCGGTGATGCTGATCCTCGCCACGCTCAAGAAGCTGCACTGGCAGCACAACAACGTGACCGCCGGCAAGTGGCGGGTGGGCGACTTCGCGGAGACGCGTCTCTACGAGCTCGAGGGCAAGACGGTCGGCATCGTCGGCCTGGGCAACATCGGCAAGAAGGTGGCGCGACGGCTGCGCGGCTTCGAGTGCAAGATCGTCTACTACGACATCATCCGGCTGCCCGAGCACGAGGAAGACACGCTCGGCGTGCGCTACGTGCTCCTCGACGAATTGCTGAAGATCTCCGACGTGGTCACGCTGCACACGCCGTTGACGTCGCTCACGCAGAACATGATCTCGGAGACCCAGCTCGACATGATGAAGCCGACGGCCGTGCTCGTGAACACGTGCCGCGGCCCCGTCGTGGACGAGCGCGCGCTGCACAAGGCGCTCATCACGCGGCGCATCGCGGGCGCGGGCCTCGACGTGATGGTCGAGGAGCCGCCCTCCAAGGACAACCCGCTGCTGAACGTCGACACCTGCACGATCACGCCGCACACGGCGGGCCCGACCTGGGACAACTGGCCGAAGACCTTCCGCAACGCCTTCGACAACATCCTGCGCGTGCACGCGGGGCGCCCGCCGCTGTGGGTGGTGCCGGAGCTGAGGGATCTGGTGAAGGTGTGACGGAGGACGGCGCCTCCTCGCTCGACGCCATCATCGAAACGTACAAGGCCGGTCTCGATCGATCGCTCATTCGGCGAAATCTCGAGCGCTCGATCGAGGAGCGCCTCGAGGCGCTCATGCAGCTGCAGGAGTTCGCCGCCGAGCTGCGACGCGCGGGTCGGGCCGCCGGGGCCGGATGACCGACTTCAAGGCGCTTCTCCGCGCGCTGTCGGAGAGCGGCGTCGAGTTCGTCCTCGTCGGCGGCGTCGCCGGCATCGTGCACGGCTCGACGCGGTTGACCGTGGACGTCGACGCCGTCTATCGCAGAACGGCCGAGAACATCGACCGATTGGTGCTGGCCCTGACGCCGTACCATCCCTACCTCCGTGGGGCGCCGCCCGGACTGCCGTTTCGCTGGGATGCCGCGACGATCAAGCGTGGCCTCAACTTCACGCTGACGACGGACATCGGCGACGTGGATCTGCTCGGGGAGATCACGGGTGGCGGCGGCTACGACAACCTCGCCGGTTCGACCCTGAGCATCCGCGTGTTCGGCATCGAATGCCGCTGTCTGACGCTCGACAAGCTCATCGAGGTCAAGCGCGCGGCGGGCCGTCCGAGGGACTTCGAGGCGATCGCCGAGCTCGAGGCGATCAGAGAGCAGCGGGCGCGCGGCGCCCGGCCGTAGACGCTACCCGCTGACCGGTTCCGCGCCGACCAGCGTGCGCGCCAGCTCGATCTCGCCGAAGTGCGTGAAGCCGTGGGTGATCGCGACGGAGGCGATGACGCGCGCCACGGGCATCTCGCCGACGAACTTGAGGGCGACCTTGCGGTCGAGCTCCCCCGGCGCCAGCGCCTGCACGTAGGCCTCGCTGCTTTCCCACGCCTTCTTCATGTACTGGACGAACAGCGACAGGTCGTTGATGCGCAGCGCGTGCGCGTCCGCCGTGGACATGCCCGTGCCCTGCGCGGACGGATGCAGGCCGAGCCGCTCGGGATAGCCGCCCTCGACCCACACCGTCGGCCGCCGGTTCTGCAGCGCGAAGCGCACGACGTTGTCCTCGGTGCGCACGTAGTGCCAGAGGTTCCACGCGATCGTGTTCGCCTTGGGGTGGCCGGCGGGCACCATGTGCAGCTGCTCGCTGGTGAGGCCGTCGACGCTCTTGTCCAGCGCGTCGTGCAGGCGACGGAGATCCGTGATCAGCGACTCGAGCAGCGTCATCCTCGCCTCCTCTCGGCGTCAGAGCACCTGGGTCGCCCGCTCGATCCCGCGGCGGACGAGCCGCAGGCCGCCGTCCCCCACGTCGAGCACCGTGACCGAGCAGTGATCCGGCGCGAAGCCGACGACGCGGTCGTCACCCTCGGCGAATCCGACGGCGACGTTGATGGCGATGAAGTGGCTGACGACCACGGTCGGCCGCGCCAGCGCCACGAGCGCGTCGAGGACGCGCTGCCGCCAGGTCCTCAGCTCGTCCGGCTGAGCGGACCACGCGCTCGCCATCACCGCGCGGAGCCACTCACCCCGCGCCGGCGGATCCTCCATGGGCGAGGGGATCTCGCCGACCGCCGGCTCGATGCGCGCGGTGAAGCGCCAGCGGCGCTCGAGCGGCGCCGCCGTCTCGCGCGCCCTCTCGAGGGGGCTGCTGACGATCGGCAGCGGGCCGAGCGGCGCCAACCGCTCGGCCATCGCCTCGGCCTGCGCCAGGCCCGTCGCGTCGAGGCCGGGGTTGGGCGCCTCGGAGAAGGACGCCGCGGCCTTGCCGTGACGAATCAGGTAGAGCCTGACCACCGTCCCAGAATCGCATAAACTCCCGGCATGGCCAGGACGATCGTCGACCTGTCGATGCCGATCGAGAACGACGTGCTTTCCGACCCGCCGGGCTACGGCCCGAAGATCGAATACCTCCGCCACCGCGACACCGCGAAGGACGTCGCCACGTTCTTCCCCGGCCTGAAAGAGGACCAGCTGCCCGACGCCGAGGGCTGGGCCGTCGAGTGGATCCGCCTCATGACCCACAACGGCACGCACCTGGACGCGCCCTATCATTTCGCGTCCACGATGAACCGCGGCGAGCGCGCGATCACGATCGACGAAGTGCCGCTCGAATGGTGCTTCCAGCCGGGCGTCAAGCTCGACGTCCGGGCCCTGCCCGACGGCTACGTGGTCACGGCGCGCGACGTGGAGGCCGAGCTGAAACGCATCGGTCACACGCTGCGTCCGCTCGACATCGTCGTGGTGAACACGCGCGCCGGCTCGGCCTACGGCAAGCCCGACTATGTCTCGGCCGGCGCCGGCATGGGCCGCGAAGCGACGCTCTACCTGCTCGAGCGCGGCGTGCGCGTCACCGGCACCGACGCGTGGTCGTGGGACGCGCCGTTCGTGCACACCAAGGAGAAGTTCACGCAGACCGGCGACGCCTCGCTGATCTGGGAGGGCCACAAGGCCGGCCGCGAGATCGGTTACTGCCACCTCGAGAAGCTGCACAACCTCGAGGCGCTGCCGTCGCATGGCTTCACGATCGCGTGCTTCCCGGTGAAGATCCGCGGCGCCTCCGCGGGCTGGACGCGCGCCGTCGCGCTCGTCGGGAGCTAAGCCATGCTCTTCATGGTCATCGAGACGTTCCGCAACCAGGACGCGAAGGCGATCTACCGTCGCCTGCGCGACAAGGGACGGCAGATGCCCGACGGGCTCACGTTCGTGAGCAGCTGGGTGCAGGCGGACACCGGCCGCTGCTTTCAGCTGATGGAGTGCGACGACGTGACGCTGCTCCAGCGCTGGGTCGCCCAGTGGTCCGATCTGATGGAGTTCGAGATCGTGCCGGTCGTCGCCGGCAAGGACACCGCCGCCGCGCTCGGGCCGCTGCTCTAGCGGAGCAGCCGACCGAGCAGTCGGCGTAGCTTCGGCGTGCGTTTGAGCGCACGCCCGAGGCGGGGGACGTCGGTGGCATCGACGATCAGCGGCGAGCGCTGGAATCGGCCCTTCAGGTCGTAGTGGCACAGGCGGATCTCGTACGACCCCGCCGCCTGCCCGCGCGTGAACTTCAGCAGCTGTACCGTCGGCCGGTGATACCGGGTCTCGATCTGCGCCTCTTCTTCGATCACGCCGCTGCCCCAGTGCAGCGAGAACGTCTTCGGCTTGCTCATGCTATCCCGCGAACGCGTCCCACATCCGCGCGGCGAACGCCAGCGACGTCTCGACGTCCTCCTCCAGCAGGTAGCGCTCCTTGACGAGCGCGAGCGCGGCGGCGCGCACGCGCGCGAGGTAATCCTCGCGCGAGACGTAGCGCTCGGCGATGGCGGGCCGCGGATCGCCGGCGTGCTCGCGCTCGCGCCGGGTCTTCGCGAACGGCAGCGTCGCCCCGGCGAAGACGAGCAACTGCTCGGCGCCGCCGATGTCGGGGTGTCGCAGGTTCCAGCCCGTGTGTGTGGCGAGCGGTGCGGCCAGCTCCGGCAGCACGATGCCGGCGACCTCGTTGCCGTCGGCGTCGACCGCCGACACGCGCGTGCCGTACGGTGTGCCCAGCCGCGGCGGCGCGAGCGTGATGCGCCGCATCTCGGCGTCGGCGCCGAAGTCCTGCCGCCGCGGGCGCGCGTGACGGCGCGGATAGCGCGCGGCGGGGATCGCGTCGAAGGTCTTGGCCAGGGTCTCGGGCGCCACCGCGGTGCCGTCGGCGACGCGCGGATGCCGGCTCGGCGGCGGGGCGACGCCCTCGGTGACCCAGCGATCGAGATTGATCAGGCACGCGCGCAGCAGCCGCCCGTAGTTGACGACGCCGCGCACGTGTTGCGAGCGCTCGACCCAGCCGTGCGGGTCGGCGGCCGCGGCCTGCGTGTCCGTCGGCGGCCACACGCCCGTGCCGTGCTCGGTGCCCGCGAAGTGATAGACACGCACGGCGGGCCCGTGATCGACGTCACGCGCGCCGTCGGGGTCCGTGTGGACCAGTGAGGCATCGCCGCGGTGATATTCGGCCGACGTGTTGGTGTACATCGCCTTCAGACGGCCACGCGGCTCGACCCGGAACGGCTCCAGGTGGCACATCGTCCACGGCCGGTCCTTGCTGTTCTGTCCGAAGCGCTGGTTGAACTCACCGCGCATGACACCGGCGACGTTGGCGATGACGCCGTCGAACGCCTCGCCGCCGCGCTCGTCGTCGTTGAGTCCGTAGTGGATCAGCGTGCGCAGGAGCCGTCCCGTCTGCGAGCGGCCGTACGCATACGCCCACCGCACGCGGGCCGGCGCGTCGCCCGACTTGAGCCACGCGGCGCAGTCGCGCAGCGCGACGAGGCCCAGGCCGATCACCTGCGCGTCGGCGGCGGTGTACGCGACGTGATAGAGCCGCCCCTTGGCGAAGCCGCCCTCGAGCCAGACGTGGCGCGGATCGGGCGTGACGCGACCGCCCACGACGCGTGCGAACTTCCATCGCGCGCGGGGAATCACCTCCGGCGCGGCGTCCGGCATGTCGCGCACCGTCAGCACGGCGTCGCGCTCGTCGAGATCGGCGGCGGGATAGGCCCGATGGGCGCGGTCGGAGAGCAGGAAGTCGGCGACGTCCTCCGGCGCCTGCAGCTGCACGTACACACGGCCGCGCAGCGGCCGGCCGTGCTCGCTCGCCGGCACGCCGTGCAGGCGGATGAGTCCCGGCACGTCGGGCAGATCGAACTGCCAGCCGCACGACGCGACGACGTAGCCGCGGCGCATGAGAAAGCCGTCGCCGACGTCGATCGGCGGGTTCGGATCGCTGCCGGGGCCGAAGACCGGCCGCGTGGCGTGATTGAAATTCGGGACCGAGACGGTGTTGCCGCGGTTGACGACGTCGACCAGCGCCCGGCCGCTCGCCCGCGCGCGGTCGACGGGCGCCAGCAGCGAGAGGTCGGCGGAAAACTCCACGAGGCCTGCCGCGTTCAGCGGCGCGAGCGCCAGGTCCGTCACGCCGCGGTTGGCGGCGTGCCCGGGATCGATCGCGTAGCGCAGCCGCCCCTTCAGCTCTTCGTACGGGCCCGCGTCGCCGAACGGGGCGCCGCCGGCGAGCGGGCGCCGCAGCGCGACCTCGAAGGCGGTGACGGCCATCAGAGCGTCTCCAGAAATGCGAGCATCGCGGTGGTGACCTCCGTGGGGCGCTCCTGCTGCGTCCAATGGCCGCAGCCCGGCAGCACGATCGTCTGGCGCAGCTCGGGGACGAGGTGCTTGAGCGCGGGCAGCAGCTGGTCCATGCCGCGGAACGCCCGCACGAGATCGCGGTCGCCGGTGATGTAGAGCGCCGGGACGGTGACCTTGGCGCCCGCCCACGGCGCCAGCAGCTCCCAGTTGCGGTCGATGTTGCGGTACCAGTTCAGGCCGCCGCGGAATCCGACGCGCGCGAACTCGCCGGCATAAAAGTCGACGTCGGCCTCGGTGAGCCACGCGGGCAACGTGGCCGGCGCCGCGTGGCGACCGAGGAATCCCGCGTCGCGCCGAACCATGCCGACGCCACCCGAGCCCGGCGCCAGCGGGTCGCGGCGAGCATCGCCGGAGCCTCCGTAGAGCACTCGTCGAAGCGCCTCGCGCGGATCGCGCGAGAGCTCCGCCTCGGCGACACCCGGCTCCTGGAAGTAGAGCTGGTAGAAGATCGCGTCGTCGGTGCGCGGCATCGTCGTGGTCGGGCGCGACGCGCGGCGCGGAATGAACGGCACGCTCAAGCCGATCACGGCGCGGAACCGGTCCGGCCGCAGCAGCGCCGCGTGCCACGCGACGGGCGCGCCCCAGTCGTGGCCCACCACGACCGCCGTCGCGGCGCCGAGCGCATCGAGCACTCCGACGACGTCGCCGACGAGATGCAGCAGCGTGTACGCCTCGATCGCCTCCGGCCGGTCGGTCTGGCCGTAGCCGCGCATGTCCGGCGCGACGGCGTGGTAGCCGGCCTCGGCCAGCGCCACGAGCTGATGGCGCCACGAGTACCAGGACTCGGGGAATCCGTGGCACATCACGACGACCGGTCCCTCGCCCGCCTCCGCGACGTGCATGCGAATGCCGTTGCTCTCGACCGTGCGGTGGCGGATCTCGACGCTCACGCGCGCCTCCGCGGCGGATGCGCCTTCACCGCCGCCTCGTTGACCTCGGTGCCCCAGCCCGGCCCGGTGGGCAGCACCAGGTGGCCGTTCTCGATCTTCGGCACCGTGGTCACCAGCTCGTCGTACCAGGGGACCACGTCGGGGTCGATCTCCATGATCCTGAGGTTCGGCACGATCGCGCAGAAGTGGGCGTTCATGCACGTCGAGAGCCAGCCGTAGAAGTTGTGGGGCGCGACGTTGACCTCGTAGGTGTCGGCCATGTTGGCGACCTTCACCGACTCGCCGACGCCGTTCCACGGCGTGTCGACGATCGCGACGTCCACCGCCTGCTGCTCCAGGTACGGCCGGTAGTCGCGGCGGCCGAAGAGGCACTCGCACGACGCCACCGGGATGTTGATCTTCGAGCGGATGTAGTGCAGCGCCTTCGGGTCGCGCGTGTCGATCTCGACCCAGAAGAGGTCGAACGGCTCCATCGCGCGCGCCATCCTGATGAAGCCCTCGGTCTTGAAGTTGAAGTTCAGGTCCACCAGGATGTCGACGTCGGGGCCGGCGCCCTCGCGGAAGGCGGCGAGCTGGTCGCGGACGTTGCGCAGCACGTGGCGGTCGGCGTTGAGCTCGGGGAAGTCCCGGCTGCGTCGCGCGAAGCCGGGCGCGTGCTGATACGGCTCGTCGACGTCGAGGATCATTGGATTCGTTTTGAGGGCGGTCCAGCCCTTCTCGCGGACTTCCTTGCCGAGGTTCACGACGTCTTGCAGCGTCTTCAGCCGGGGGATCTGCATGGCCTGCCAGCGCGCGAGCCGATAGGTGCCGCAGTGCGACCAGTACACGCGCACGCGCTCGCGCACGGGCCCCCCGAACAGCGCGTAGACGGGCACGCCCAGCGCGCGCGCCTTGACGTCGAGCAGCGCGTTCTCGATGGCCGCGATGGCCTGCTGCACGACGCCGCCGGCGGCCTGCCGCCGCACGGCGTAGAGGTGGGTGACGATCGCCTCCCAGGCGCGCGGATCCCGGCCGACAACCAGCGGGATCAGCCCGTCGATCACCGCGGAGACGCCGAGCCCGCCGAACGTCTCGTTGTACTCGCTCCAGCCGACGAGCCCGTCGTCGGTGACGATCTTGAGGAAGTCGAAGTTGCGGTCGCCGGCGTCGGCGTGCAGGTGCTCGACTCGTTCGATCTTCATGCGGGTCTCCTCGCGGGATGTTTGCGCACGCCGGCCTCGTTGACCTCGGTGCCCCACCCGGGGCCGGACGGCAGGATCAGGTGCCCGGCCTCGATCCTCGGCGTCACCGTGTAGAGCTCGTCGAGCCAGGGCACGGCGTCCACGTCGATCTCCATGATCCGGAAGTTCGGCGCCACCGCGCAGAAGTGCGCGTTCATCATCGTCGCCAGGTGGCCGTAGAAGTTGTGGGGCGCGATGTTGACCTCGTAGGTGTCGGCCATGGCGGCGATCTTCAGCGACTCCGCCACGCCGTTCCAGGGTGCGTCCACGATAGCCACGTCCACGGCCTGGCGCTCGAAGAACTCGCGATAGCCGCGCCGCGTGTACTGGCTCTCCAGCGAGGCCAGCGGGATGCCGATGCGCGAGCGGACGTAGTGCAGGGCCGCGGGATCGAACGAGTCGATCTCGACCCAGAAGAGGTCGAACGGCTCCAGCGCCCGCGCGACCTTCACGAAGCCCTCGGTGCGGAAGTTGAAGTTGAGGTCCACGAGGATGTCGACGTCGCGGCCGGCGCCCTCGCGAAACGCGGCCAGCTGGTCACGCAGCGCGCCGATGATCCGCCGCTCGGCGTTCAGCGAGGGCACCTCGGAATCCGCCCGGGCGAAGCCCGGCATGTGAGCGTGCGGCGCCCCGCGATCGAACAGGAAGATGTTGGTCTTCAGCGCCGTGAACCCCTTCGCGACGACCTCTTTGCCCTGGGTCACCACGTCGTGCAGGTCTCGCAGCGGCGGTACCTGCATCTGCTGCGCGGCGACGAGGCGGAAGTACCCGCAGTGCGACCAGTACAGCCGCAGTCGCTGGCGCTGCGGCCCGCCCAGCAGCTCGTACACGGGGATGCCGAGGGCGCGCGCCTGGACGTCGAGCAGCGCGTTCTCGATCGCGGCGATGGCCTGCTGGATCACCCCGCCCGGCGCCTGCCGGCGCACGGCGTAGAGCGTGGTGACGATGGCCTCGCGCGCGCGGGGATCTTTCCCGATCACGAGAGGCGCCAGCCCGTCGATGGCCGCGGTGACGCCGATGCCGCCGAACGTCTCGTTGTACTCGCTCCAGCCGACGACGCCGTCGTCGGTCGTGAGCTTGAGGAAGTCGAGCGCGCCCTTGCCGGCGTCGGCGTGCAGGTGTTCCAGACGGGCGATCTTCACGCGGCCCTCCCGAGGCGGCCGAGGACCCACGCGTAGTCGAAGGCGATTTCGCGCAGGTAGTCGTAACGGCCGGAGGCGCCGCCGTGCCCGGCCGCCATGTTGATCTTGAACAGCACCAGCGTCTGGGGCGAGCACGCGCGCAGCCGCGCCACGTACTTCGCCGGCTCCCAGTACATGACCTGGCTGTCGTTGAGCGAGGTGCGCACGAGCAGGGCGGGATAGGGGCGCGCCGAGATGTTCAGGTAGGGATCGTAGGTCTTCATCACGTCGTAGTACGCGCGATCCTTCGGGTTCCCCCACTCCTCGAACTCGCCGACGGTGAGCGGCAGCGACTCGTCGAGCATCGTGTTGATCACGTCCACGAACGGCACCCGCATCACCGCCGCCGCGCACAGGTCGGGCCGCTGGTTGAGCACGGCGCCGATGAGCAGCCCGCCGGCGCTGCCGCCCTCGATCACGAGCCGGTCGCGCGCCGTGTAGCGCTCCCGCATCAGGTGATCGGCGCAGGCGATGAAGTCTCTGAACGTGTTGGGCTTGTTCAGCAGGCGCCCGGCATCGTGCCAGCGCTTGCCGCCCTCGCCGCCGCCGCGCACGTGCGCGATGGCGAAGGCGACGCCGCGGTCCAGCAGGCTGAGGCGGTTCGACGAGA
>WNEW01000226.1_pt1 | contig 26728 bp, 25 predicted proteins | sample 5399891 | NCBI WGS metagenome assembly WNEW01 (sample SAMN13153336, study PRJNA577476) | soil metagenome | isolation source: 40 cm grassland meadow soil pre-rain plot 5 | place: USA:California | collected 2015-09-08 | reverse complement strand
TGCGGTTCCATCTCGTGGGTTACGGCTGCACGACGTGCATCGGTAATTCGGGTCCCCTGCCCGAGCCGGTGTCGGCGGCGATCGCCGAAGGCGAGCTGGTCGTGTGCGCGGTGCTGTCGGGCAACCGCAACTTCGAGGGGCGCATCCAGCAGGAGGTGCGCGCCAACTACCTCGCCTCGCCCCCGCTCGTCGTCGCCTACGCGCTCGCGGGCAGGATCGACCTCGATCTGCAGCACGAGCCGCTCGGCACGGGGAAGGACGGGAAGCCCGTCTATCTCAGGGACATCTGGCCATCCGCCAGGGAAGTGGACGACGTCATCCGCACCTCGATCAAGTCGGCGATGTTCCGCACGCAGTACAGTGAGGTCTTCAAGGGAGACGAGCGCTGGAGCGGCCTGCCGGTGCCCGCGGGGGACCGGTTCGCCTGGGAGCCCGACTCGACCTACATCCGCCGGGCGCCATACTTCGACGGGATGCCGGCCGCCCCGGCCCCGATCGAGGACATCCGCGCGGCGCGGGTGCTGTGCCTGCTCGGTGACAGCATTACGACCGACCACATCTCCCCCGCCGGCTCGATCCGCAAGACGAGCCCGGCGGGGAAGTATCTGGTGGAGCGCGGCGTCGAGCCGAAGGACTTCAACTCCTACGGCTCACGCCGCGGCAACCACGAGGTCATGGTGCGCGGCACATTCGCGAACGTCCGGCTCAAGAACCTGCTCGCGCCCGGCACCGAGGGACCCGTCAGCGTGCACCTGCCCGACGGCGAGCAGATGTCGATCTACGACGCGTCGGTGCAGTACCAGGCCGAAGGCGTGCCGCTGCTCGTGCTCGCGGGCAAGGAGTACGGCTCCGGCTCCTCGCGCGACTGGGCGGCGAAGGGGCCGCGGCTGCTCGGCGTGCGCGCCGTGATCGCCCAGAGCTACGAGCGGATCCACCGCTCGAACCTCGTGGGGATGGGGATCCTCCCCCTTCAGTTCCTCCCCGATCAAAGCCCGGCGACGCTGGGCCTCACTGGGAAGGAAACGTTCGACCTCACCGGCCTCGGCGAAGTGCTGGCCGAGGGATTCCCGCGCGGCAAGGAGTTGACGGTGCGCGGCACGCGACCCGACGGATCACGGCTCGAGTTCCGAGCCACGGTGCGGATCGACACGCCGCAGGAGCTGGTGTATTACCGGCACGGCGGGATTCTCGAGTACGTGCTGCGACAGCTCCGCGGCTCCGAAGCCTAATCTCGATCGAGCTCATGCCCCGGCTCCTCCTGCGGGGACTTGCCAAGCAATCGGTCGAGGGCGCTGCGGAGTCGGTCTAGCGCGATTGGCTTCGTAAAGAACTCGTCGGCTCCGAGGGCCGCTGCCTTGCGGGGGAGCGTGGGGTCGGTGAGGGCCGTGACCACGATCACTGGTACCGCGTTCGTCTTGGTCGACGCCTTGAGACGCTCGAGCACCTGCAGCCCGCTCCCGCCCGGCATGCCGATGTCCAAGATGACCGCGTCGGGCGGGTTCCGCATGGCCATCATCACAGCCTGCATCGCGTCGCGCGCTATCGACAACTCGAATCCGCTCGCCTTCAGCACGCTCGAGAGCAGCTGGACCGTGACCTGGTCGTCGTCAGCGATCAGAACGTGCATGGTTTCTGCCAGTCGAGTATCCGCCCGTTGCGAACAATAGTCAAATGGCAGGCAGGCCCGGTGGTGGCGCTCAGCACTCTCTCGGCGCTCGGCACTGCGGGCGTCTCGCTGCCGCGGCCCGCTTTCGCCCAGGAAGACGCCTGGCGCCCCCGGACTGTCCCACTGTTCGGGGTGAGCTACTCGCCGGATGTCGGCCTGCTGCTCGGCGCCGGACTCGTCCACACGCGCTACGGGTTTCGCGCGCTGCCTCCCAGCACCCGGCTGCTCGCGAGCATCGAGTACGCGACCAGCGCGCGCACCTACCGCGCGGCCGTCGAGGGCACGCTGCGGCCGCCGCTCGCTCCGTCGATCCTGATCACCGAGCTGCGCGCGTCAGGGCTCGAGATCATTCGCTTCTACGGGTTCGGCAACGCGAGCGACGCGTCCCAGCCCGACAGCGTCTACCGTGTGCGGCAGAAGCAGCTGTTGTTCGCGCCCGCTGTGGCGCTGCCGCTCGCGCCGCGGCTGCGCTTCGTGGTAGGGCCGCTGGTGAACTATGCCCGTACCCCTGCGGACTCGGGCACCCTGCTCAGGAACACGGGCCCGTACTACGGTGCTGGGAACTTCGGCCAGGTCGGCGGGCGCGCCGTGCTGGAGCTCGACACGCGCGACGCGCCGGCCGCCCCCGCCCGCGGCACACACCTTCGTCTCGAGGGCCGCGGCTACCCGGCTGCGTGGGACGTGGTCGAACCGTTCGGCAGCGTGTCGGCCGAGGCATCGACCTACGTGTCGGCGGGTGACCCACCGGCGGCGACCGTCGCGTTGCGCGTAGGGGGCGCGCACGTGAGCGGCACCGCGCCGCTCGCCGAGGCGGTCTACGTCGGCGGGGGGACGACCGTCCGCGGCTACGCGGAGCAGCGGTTTGCCGGGACGTCCGGTGCATATGCGAACGCCGAGCTGCGGCTCACCGTCGCGCGGCTTCCGGCCGGAGATGTGGGCGTGTTTGGACTCGCCGACGCCGGTCGCGTCTGGGTCGCAGGCGAACCGTCCGACCGCTGGCACGCCGCTGCCGGCGGCGGGCTCTGGTTCGCCTGGCGTCACAGCCGTGCTAATACCGTGTCCCTGGCGGTAGCCAAGAGCCCAGAGCGCTCCGCGCTCTACCTCCGCACTGGATTCATGTTCTAACTCGCGGCGCGCCAGTCACTTGTGTCGCGCCGAGCCAACAGCCCACGCCGGCCGCCCACCCGCGTTACGCAGGCGCGCAAACGGGCCTCTTTACCATGTCAACGCCCAGTCCCCCGGGCGTCGAGCGGCAATCGTTCATCACGCATTCAGATCAGGCGGCAGAGTCGAACCTTGTCTTCCAGCGCAGGGCGGCTGAAGCGACGGTGGACCCGGGAGCGGCTTGCCTCGCGGGCACCGGGGGTGGCCATGGAGCCACGCCACCGACCGGCGTCCAGCAGCGACGTGACCGTGATCGTGCCCGCGTACAACGAGGCGGCGAGCATTGCCGACACGATCAGAAGCCTCCAGGCCCAGACGGCGCCGCCGTTCGGGATTATCGTCGTGGACGACGGTTCCACCGACGGCACCGGGGACGTAGCCCGCGCGTTGGGGGTCACGGTGGTCCGACCACCCGCGAACACAGGCTCCAAGGCGGGCGCGCAAAGCTTTGGGCTCCGCTACGTCCGCACACCGCTCACCGTCGCCATCGACGCCGACACGGTCCTCGCCCCGGATGCGCTGGAGCGTCTGCTCGCCGCGTTCCACCGTCCGGCCGTCGCGGCGGCGTGCGGATTCGTGCTGCCGCAGCGGGTGCGCAGCCTGTGGGAGCGGGGGCGCTACATCGAATACCTGTTCGCGTTCACTTACTACAAGCAGGTGCAGGACTACTACGGCAAGCCGCTCATCTCCTCCGGATGCTTCTCGATGTACCGGACGGAGATCCTCGGGGCTCAGGGGGGGTGGTCGAACCGCACCCTCGCTGAAGACGTGGACCTGACCTGGAGCCTGTACCAGGCAGGCCATGAGGTGCGTTTCGTGCCCGAGGCGCTGTGTTACCCCATCGAGCCCCGCACCTTCACGCTGATGGGGAAGCAGCTACGGCGCTGGTCCCACGGCTTCGTCCAGAACGTCAAGCTGCATTGGCGCGGCCTCCTCACCGTGCCCTATCTCCGCTCGGCCGTGGCGGTGGCGTTCTGGGATGCGACGCTCGCCGCAGCCGTGTACCTGGTGGTGTTGCCGATGCTCGCGATCCTGCTCGCGAGCCCCTGGGTGCTGATCGGCTACGTGATCGATGCCCCCGCCGTGCTCGTTCCGGTGCTCGCCGGCGCAGTGCGGCGGCGGGAGGTCCGCCGGGCGTTGGTGAGCGTCCCCGCATTCTTCGTGCTGCGCACCGTCAACGCGGTCTTCTTCCTGCGGGCGGTCTGCGCCGAGCTGCTGCTCGGTCGCTCGCTGCGCGTGTACGAGAAGGGGCACTGACGATGATGGCTGGGCTGCCCGGAACCGGGATCGGCGGGATGTTCTACCTGGTGACGGCGCTTGCGATGCCGCTGCGGGAGGCGTATCGGCGAGCGGGCGGAGGCTCCGCGGTGTCGGGGACGTGGCGCTTAGTCGCCGGGCAGACGGCGATCGCGGGCGGCATCCTCGGGGGCGTATGGGCGACAGGCTGGCTCCTCGGCGTGGCGCTGCGCGCCGCCGCCCCAGTCGTGCCGTTACCGCCCGCGTCGCATCCCGGCAACGTGCTGCGCACGGTGACGTTCGCCCTCAGCCTGGGAACGCTGGCCGCGGTGCTGCTGGGCGTCGAGCTGTTGCGGCTGTGGGTCCACCGCCCGGCAGACCGGCGCGCCGCGATCGAGCCGCACGAGGAGCGGCAGGTCGTCGCGGTGGCGGGAGGGGGCCGCGTGGGTCGCATCGTGGTGCTCGTGCTCACGGCCACAGCGGTGCCGACGCGCGCCGCGGTCGCGCAGAGCGGCAGCCCGGTAGCGGCCCACCTCGCGCGAGCGGACTCGGCATTTGCCGAAGGGGATGCGGCCGCCGCCGCCCGGGAATACGCGGTGGTGCTCGCCGCCGACCCGGAGAATTCCCACGCCACGTATCGTCTCGCCCAGCTGCGCCGGCATGATCCCACGGGCGCACTACAGCTGCTCCGGCGCTACGTCGCGCTCGAGCCGTCGGACCCGTGGGGGTACATGGCGGTGGCGGAGGTGCTGGCCCGCACGAGGCGCTACGAGGAGGCGCTGCGTTGGTACGACGACGCGTTGCGCCTCGCGCCTGCCGAGCGGGATGCCGTCGTCGGGCGCGCGCGCATCCTGGTGCGGGCGCGCCGGACGGGCGCCGCGATCGCAGCCTACGAGCGGTGGCTCGCCGCCCACCCCATGGACGCGGAGGCGGGGCGCGAGCTCGCCGCCGCCCGGGTGGCGGCGGCGCCAGCCGTCACACCGCTCGTCAGCGGCAGCCGGGATTCCGACGGGAACACCACGCTGCGGCTGGGGGGCGCCGCGGAGCTGGCCGCGTCCGGGCCGACCCGGGTAGGAGTGGCGGCGAGCCGTGAGCGGGTACAGGACGGGGTCACGGCGACCGGGCTCGAGGAGCTGACCCTGCGTGCCGCCTCCCGGCCCCGGGCTGCGCTGCAGCTCGATGCGGCGGCGGGAGCGACGCGACTCGATGGCAGCGACGGCCATGGCGTCAGCGTCATCCCTACCGCCCAGGTCCGCGCGCGCTGGCGGGCTCCGCTGGCTGGCCCGGCGGTGGACCTCCGCGCGGCGAGGAGCGTGCTGGACGCGAGCCCGCTCCTCGTGGCGAACCGAGTCACGCGAACCGAGCTCGGTGCCACGGTCGAACTGCCGGTCGCCGGGTCATTCAAGCTGCGCGGGATCGGCCGCGCCGCGGCGCTCAGTGACTCTGCCGCGGTGAATCACCGAACGACCGTCGCCGCTGTGGCGGCGTTCGCCGCAACGCCGAGCGTCGAGCTATCGGGCCAGTTTCACGAGGTCCGGTACTCGCACGCCACCACCGCCGGCTACTTCGCCCCGCGGCTCATCCAGGTGGTGGAAGCGGGGTCGTATTTCGAGCTCGAGACCTCCCGATCGATCCTGTTCGCGTTCGATATCGGGGCGGGCGTCCAGCGGGTCGCCGAGCAGGGCGCGGCGCTCGGGCCGTGGCGCCGGGCGCTCCGCCTCTATTCGCTCATCGTCGTGCCGCTCGCACCGGGGCGTGACCTCAAGCTCGAGCTGGATAGCGAGGATTCAGCGGTCGCCGAGGCCGCGACGACCGCGCGTTGGCGCTACATCTCGATGGGGCTGTCGCTGCGCTGGGCCGTGCCCTAGACCATCGCCCTGTCGTCAGGCAGCATCTGCTCCCCCTCACATCGCCGCCTTGCGGGAGCTCGACTCTTCCCAGTTAACCAATAGAAAGCCGCCGGGCGCGTCGAGCTTGGCTCGCCCGGTCCGGGCGGTATCTGGAGCGCAGCGACGGCGCGATTCATAGCGGTCTTCCTCCTCGAGAAGGGGAAGGCGGTATAGTTCGACCTTGAGGACCGCTCGGACCGCGGCTCTATTCCGCCGGGAATAATCCCGCCGTCCGTCGGGTCGGGTAGTGATGGGCGCACCGCAACATCCAATGAGGGACGGTTGGAGCCGAGCCAGCTCACGCGCTTCGAAGCCGTCGTGCTGCCGCACCTGGACGCCGCGTACACACTGGCGCGCTACCTGATGCGGGACGCGCACGACGCGGAGGACGTCGTTCAGGACGCTTATCTGCGCGCCCTCAAGTACTTCGACGGGTTCCGCGGAACGGGGCCTGGCGACAGCCGCGCCTGGCTGCTCGCGATCGTACGCAATACGGCCTACACGGTGCGGCGCAGTCGCCGGGCAGACGAGCGTGCCACGGAGTTTGACGAAGCGCTTCATAGCGAGGCCGTGGCGGACGATCACCCCGAAGCAGCCGTCGTGTCGCAGAGCGAGCGCGAGGAATTGCATCGCGCGATCGATCGGCTGCCCCCTGAGTTTCGTGAAGTGATCGTCCTGCGAGAGCTCGAGGGATTGTCGTACAAGGAGATCAGCGACGTGGCGGGTGTGCCCGTTGGCACCGTCATGTCGCGGCTGTTCCGCGCCCGCAAGCGCCTCCAGGACGCGCTGTGTGGCGAACAGCAGGAGCCTTGACGTGACCCACCAGAACTTTGAAACGCAGCTCGATGCCTACTTGGACGGTGAGCTCGCCGCGGTCGACGTGCGGGAGCTCGAGACGCACCTTGCGGAGTGTCCGGACTGCGCCCGATTCCACCAGGGCCGGGTAGCGCTGCGCGCGGCGATCCACGCGCACCTTCCCGTGTTCCCGGCCCCCGACGCCCTGCGCGAGCGGGTGCGGGAGGCGCTACGGGCGACGCCCCGGGAGCACATCGCCCGCCGCGTCGTCGGACCAGTGATATGGCGCTCCCTGGCGCTCGCCGCTTCGTTCGCAGTCGTGGCACTCGGCAGCTGGCGGCTCGCGCAGCGGCGAGCGGGCGCTGAGACGCTGGCCCAGGAGGTGCTCGCGAGTCATGTCCGCTCGCTCATGCCCGGCCACCTCACCGACGTGCTCTCGTCGGATCAGCACACGGTGAAGCCCTGGTTCAACGGCAAGCTCGACTTCTCGCCGCCGGTGCACGATTTCTCGGGACGCGGCTTTCCGCTCATCGGGGGGCGCCTCGATTACGTCGGTGGCAGGCCTGTCGCGGCGCTGGTCTACGGACGGCGCCAGCACCTGATCAACGTGTTCCTGTGGCCTGCGGTGGGCGCGGCCCCGGGTGGGCCCGCCGCGGTCACGCACCAGGGCTATCGTCTGCTGCACTGGACGACGAGCGATTACACCTGCTGGGTGGTGTCGGACCTCGCACCGCCCGAGCTCGACGACTTCGGCGCCTTGCTGCGGTGGAGCGACTCCATCGCCGCCCCGCCCATGTAGACAACGAAACAGCTGGTCCTCGCGGGGCTACGCCGTGACCGCCAGCGGCGCAACACGACTACCTTCCACGCCATGACTCTCCTCCTGCGCGAACAGGAGCCCCTCGCACAGCACACCACCCTCGGGTTGGGCGGGCCGGCGCGTTATTTCCACGAATGCACGACCGAAGCCGAGCTGCGCGAGGCGCTCACCTGGGCGCGCGAGCGACGGCTGCGCGTGCAGATCATGGGCGGCGGCAGCAACCTGGTCGTGGCGGACGCCGGCTTTCCGGGCCTCGTGCTCAAGCTGGCGATCGGCGGGATCGCCCTGCGGGAGACGACCCAAGGTGTGGAGTTGACGGCAGCAGCCGGCGTCGAGTGGGACGCGCTCGTGCGTCGGGTCGTCGAGCGGGGATGGACCGGGATCGAATGCCTGTCCGGAATCCCCGGAACCGTGGGTGCCACCCCGATCCAGAACGTCGGCGCCTACGGGCAAGAAATCGCGGAGACGCTCGTGTCGGTGCGGTGTCTCGAGCGCGCCGGCCTCACAGAGGTCGTGTTCCCGCGCGACCAGTGCGAATTCGCGTATCGCAGCAGCCGCTTCAAAGTCCGCGACCACGGTCGCTACATCGTCCTCGACATCACGTTGCGCCTGTACCGCGACAGGCTACCGCAGCTGCGGTACGCCGAGCTCGCGCAGGCGGTCCGGCACCATGGCGAGCTGGAGCGCCTGGCGCCTGCCGACGCGGTGAGCGTCGTGCGCAACACGGTTCTCGAGCTGCGACGCCGCAAATCCATGGTGCTCGACCCCACCGATCCGAACGGTCGGTCGGTCGGCTCCTTCTTCATGAATCCCGTGCTCTCAGCCGACGCGTTCGACCGCCTCGTGCACCGGTGGGGCGCGGCGGGCGAGGGCGACGGCATCCCGATGTTCCCCGCCGACGGACGGGTGAAGGTGCCCGCGGCGTGGCTGATCGAGCAGGCGGGCTTCAGGAAGGGGTACCGCCGCGGCGGGGTGGGGATCTCGACGCGCCACGCGCTCGCCCTGGTGAATCACGGGGGCACCACGGCCGAGTTGCTGGCGCTGGCCGAAGCCATCGAGCGCGCCGTGTATGAGCGCTTCGGCGTCCGGCTGGAGCGCGAGCCCGTGGTGGTAGAGTAACAAACGAAGAAGCGGGCTCCTCCGTCAGGGAGCCCGCTCTTCTTTTGGCTGCGCCTGCGCACCACCTCCTTCGGTGAGAGGTTTGCGCTCCCCCTCTGGTGGGAGCTAGGCCGTACTCAAGGGGGTGGCGGTCTCGGCCCGCCCTCCCACGGCGGACCGCTGCCGAACCGCAGCGGGCGTTCGAGCCGGCGCTCCAATTCTGCGTAGCGCGTCCGCTGAGCCGGGGTGAGCTGGGCGTTGATCTCCGTGCTCATCGCCGAGCGCACCGCATCGAATCGCGGATGCACCTCGCGCCAGATCTTCTCCACGTCAGCGCGGTGACGCTCCAGAATCGCCCGCACCGAGTCGCGCTGCGTCGCCGTCAGGTCCAACCGCTCGCTCAGAAAGCCGATCATCCCGTCGGGCCCCGGCGCCCCCCCCCGGAACGCCCCGCCCCGCGGCCCGCCATGGACTCGCGTCCCGACCGCCCACCCGAACAGCCCGCCAGCCGCGAATGACGCGAGCAGAGCTGCGACTGCCCAGAAACGAGATTGCTCTAGCATGCCGCCCCCTTAGTTCGCGAGCATGGACGCGAACAGCGCACTCGGGTCGGGCGCGCGGTGCGTAGCGAGCAGCTGGACGGCCGCTTCACTGCCCGTGGCGGACGTCACCCACGCGGCGTCGAACGAGGTGCCAGCGTCTCGCGCTCTGCCGGCGAGATAGCCGCCCACGAACGCCAGCACGGCAGCGGCCGCAATCGCCACCCGGCTCCAGCGTCCCAGCACCGCGCGCCACGTCCCCACCCCGGCCGATTCGGCGCGATCGAGCACGCGAGTCACGAACGCCGCCGTGTCGTTGCGTGGACTGAGCGCAGCCCACAGCGCCGCGCCCAGCGCGGGATCTGGATGGTCTGGAGACCACATGGGCTCTTGTCTCACCGGTCCTCCTTCAAGTCGTCCAACCGCGCCCGCAACCGGCGCCGCGCGTGAAACACCGCCGACCGCACGGTCCCCGGGGCCATCCCCAGGATCTCCGCAATCTCCGCGTGCGAGTAGCCCTCGACATCGAACAGCACGACCGCCACCCGGTAATGCTCCGGCAGCTCGTCCAGTGCGGCGCGGAGCCGGTCGCCCAGCGCCAGGCGCTCGGTCTCAACGTCCGGCAGCGGGCCCTTCGCGGCGACGTCGTCCCCCAGGACGCCGGCTTCCCGCACCGTCCGCCGTCGCCGGCGGTCGATCGCGGCGTTGGCAACAATCCGTAGCAGCCACGGACCGAACGGCCGGCTGGGATCGTACCGGTCCAGCTTCACCAGCGCCGCCAGCACGCCGTCCTGCGCCGCATCCTCGGCGTCGTCCACATTCCCGAGGATCGCGCGCGTCACGCGACGCACTGACCCGGCATACCACTCGACCAGCGTCCCCAGCGCCTCACGATCCCCCGCCAGCGCGCGCGCGACGAGGGCGGGCTCGTCCAGCCTCGCCTGGCCAGATCGGTCCCGGTCGGGCACCGCGCTCATGCTGGTGTATACGGGGGGTCGTGCAGCGCTGCTGACTGGCCCGTAGGCGCGCGGTGTAGGAGCGCAGTATGCTGCGCCCCTACTCGGCGGCCGAGCGAGTGCTAGTCAGCGGCGCGCACCCGGTCGCCGTAGTCTCCACGTAGATTGCCACCTGTCCGTTGCATTCCGAACTGAGCGAAGGGAGCGAGCACGCCATGCGCGGCATCGCGACGGCGGTCATCGTCCTGGGCGCGTGCATGGGGCCTCCCGGGGGCGGACGGGGCGGCGGGGGCAGGTTCGGGCCGGAGGGGCCGGGGGGCCTGGGCGGCCTGGAGCCGACGCAGCCGCGTTACATCAACCCCGGCACGCTCGCCGCGCTGCCAGGCTTCACGCACGCGGTGCGTGCAGGCTCGACCCTCTACATCTCGGGCGAGGTCGCGCTCGACTCGACAGGGAAACTCGTCGGCCCCGGCGATCTGGGCGCCCAAGCCAGGCAAGCGTTCGCCAACCTCGCGTTCGTCCTCAAGATCGGAGGAGCGACGCCCGCCGACGTCGCGAAGCTGACGATCTACGTGGTGAACTATTCCCCGCGCGACTTCGAGGCCATCCGGGAAGCCGGAGCAGAGTTCCTGCCCGCTCGGAACCCCCCAGCCGGAATCATTGTGGGCGTGCAGTCGCTGCCGTTGGAGGGGCTGCTGATCGCCGTGGACGCGACCGCCGTGATACGGGCGATGTTTCAGCCGCGGCAGCGGTGACCTTCGCCTCACCCCGTCCCGATCGGCTGCCGTCGCCGCAGGCTCGCACGACGGCTCCACCGAATCGATTGACGGGCGATTGGGTAGAGCATCCGGGCCAGCAGCGACGGCCGGTACAGGCGGCCGAGCAACGATCTGGGATCCGCGGTGCGGTCGAGTAACCACGCGAGCCCCCGGTAGCCGCGCGCGCCGAGCCTGCCGTATAGGAAGCGGTTTACGATGCCGGTGCGGAGCAGCCCGCCGAGGCGCTCCTCCCAGAGGCGATCGTAGTCGTCGAGCCGGCCACGCACGAGCGAACGCGCCGCGAGACTCCCCGACAACATCGCGTAGCGCATTCCGAAGCCCCAGAGCGCATCCTGAAACCCGGCTGCTTCTCCGACAAAGAGAAGGTCGCCGCGCCGACCCGTTTGCGGCACGTCAAAGCCACCCGCGCCGCCAAAGCGCCGCGCGTTCTGCATGTCGAAGCCCACCTTCTCACGGAAGAACGCGACCGTGCGCTCGAGGTAGACCTGCTTGTTGTGAAACTCGTCGAACATGCATGAGGCGACGGTTCCTTGGCCCCGGACCACCAGCAGATACGCATAACCCTTCGGGGCCAGACGATCGGACATGGCCGCAAAGGCACCGTCGGCCGCCTTCGTCTCAAAGACGTAGCCGAGCGCGACCGCATCGGAGCCATGCGGCCCCTGCGCGACCACGCCGCCCTCCCGCAGGAGAGGCCGCCCCTCCCCGAAGCAGAGCTCGATCCCTCGAGCCAGGGCCTGCGCCTTGAGGCTGGAATCGAGCGTGCCCGCCCGCGCGCCGCGGCGCACGAGATAGAAGAGCGGCCGCGGTGAGCGATACCTGTGTACGCGACGGGGATCAAAGACCACCGCCTCCCGAATCGGCGTATGTTCGAACGTCGGCTCGATACCCAGTCCTGCAAGCTCGTCGATTACGTCGCCGTCCGTGGTCCAGTTCTCGAGTCCCTGGAAGTCGTCGTGGAAGCGGTGTCCCACGTCCGAGCACCGCTCGTGGACAATGACTCGCCGCCCCGCCTGGTTTGCCGCTAGAGCGGCGGCGAGCCCCGATGGACCGGCCCCGAACACGTGGATTGGCTTCAGGGCGACTTGCCCGGATTCATCATCTTGCGGTGCTGCTCGGTCCACGCCTGCATCGAGTCAGCCCAGATCTGCACCTTGGCGCGCTGGGCGTCAGTGAGGACTGCCCGTGCCTGCGCCGACGATGCTAGCATGGTCCAATGCGCCTTGCCCATCGCGTTGTGCGCCGCTTGAAAGTGGGTCTTGAGCGCCGCGGTGTCGGCCTTCGCGACGTTCGCTACCTGCTCGAGCTCCTTAAGGTGCGTTTCCGCTTCGGCCATCGCGGCGTCGCGCGTCGCCTTCGCACCGTCGCGCAACGCGGTGAGGCGGCCGACCTGATCGGGAGTAAGGCCGAGCGCGTCCTTGCGAGCGAGCAGGTGTTGCGGGGTGTAGAGCATCATTCGCATCAGCGACGGCCCCATCCGCTCCATCATGGGGTCGTCCATCGTCATCCCGTGGCCGGCACCCATCATGGGATGATGCATGCTGTCGGACTGCTGGGCGGCGAGCGGGGCCGCGAGCGCCAGCGCGACCAGTGCGATCTTGCAAGTCATGGGACCCTCCTTGCCGGGTAAGATAACGGAAGACCGCGACCCCCGAATCTAGAGTGGCGACCCGGGGGCCTGAGGACATTTGATCCCGACTGTTCGCTTCCGCCGGGTCGTTCCGACCGTTGCTGACTGCCTGCTATTGGGTTTCGTTGTCCTTCGAGCGGTGAAGCTCCCAGTAAGGAGGCTTGCGTGCAACCAACTGGGGCGTCCGCACGTCTTACGCATCAGACAGGGCCCGCTGCGCGTAGCTTCCTCTCGACCACTCGGACAACTGGAGCTCTCGATGAGTTCACGAACTGGAATCCTAGGCGCGGCGCTGGCCGCCCTGGTCACGGCCTGCGCAGCGGCTCACCAGCCGCGCGTGCCCCTGGCGGGGACCGCCGGCGACCTGGCCGCCCTCGCAGGTCAATGGGAGGGGTCGTACTCGAGCGCCGCCACCGGCCGCAGCGGCAGCATCTCGTTCACCCTCTCCGCCAGCAGCGACAGCGCCTTCGGCGATGTGGTCATGATTCCCCGCGGCTGGGGTCGTCCGCTGCAGGCGTGGAACGGGCAGGGATCGGCCGGTGCCCCCGGGGCGCAACCGCGCGTCGCCGTGTTGACGATCAACTTCGTGCGAGTTACGGGCGGCCGTGTGACGGGCAGGCTTGCGCCCTACGCTGACCCCGAGAGCGGCGCGCCGCTGGCCACCACCTTCGAAGGTCAGCTCGCCGGCGACCGGATCGAGGGCACCTACACGACACGCGGTGGCGGGTCCCCGGATGCCCAGACGGGCCAGTGGCAGGTGATGCGGCGCAGGAGATGACGCGAAGCGGCGCCGCAAAGATCTCCGGGCCCACGTCGCCTCAATGCCGCGGCAGTACCGGAACGAGGGACAGGGCGATCGAGACCGCGATCAGCACGATGATGATCCACTCGAGGATCTCCATCCGCCGGCTCGCGGCCCGGTCCGCCATCTTGGCGTAGATGCTGTCGATGGTCTGCAGCTTGCGCGTGATGCTTGCGTCCCAGTCGCCGAGGTGAAAGCGCCGGGACGCGAGCGAGTACACCCGTGCCAGATACTGATCTCCCACCAGCTTGAGCGCATTCGTCACCTGCTCGAACAGGATCGCGCCGTCGAGCTGGAGCCGGGCCAGCCGGCGCAGGTCGGGACCGTCGCTCCCCGCGCCGACGACCCGCGTCGGGCGCGGCTGGAGCAGCTCATAGGCCCGCTCGAGAATGTCGTCGAGCTGCTGGTCGAGAAACCGCATCTCGAGCAGCTGGATGTTTGCAAACTCGAGGACCGCGCGCACGTCGTCGCCTTCGGGGTCGAACAGGAGCGTCGCGTCCGTGTCGATGAACGTCGCGTCGTCGGGCCCGAACGAGAGCCGCGAGGTCGTCGCGTCGGCGACTTCCTCCTGGGACAGCGTGTGCGGCTCGGCCCGCAACACTTGAGCGACGGTGTGCGCTTGCTCGGTCCACAGCGCGGCGGCGGCGCACGGCGCCGCGAACGCCTCGATCTGGAAGATGGAGTAGTCCTCGACGAAGTCCGCGATGCGCGGCCGGAGCGCCGCGTCCCCGAGCGTCGCCAGCAGCTCCTCCACGTGCCGGCGGGCGTCGGCCACGAGCCGCTCGTTTCCCCACAGCTCGTACGCCAGCGCGGGAAGGCCCAGCAGTGGCCCCTCGATGGGCACGGCGTAGCTCACCGAGATGGCGCCGAAGTCGTACAAGACCAGCTCGAGCGCCGGCGCCGTGCGGTAGGCGCCCAGTGCATGCACCTCCCCCGGCCGCGTCACGCGCAGTGGTGCGGGGCGGTACTCGAAGGACGCGGGCGCCCGGCGTCGCTGCTTCACTGTCTGCCGCTCGGCGCCAGCCAGGATGCGGCGCTCGGCCGCGTCCAGGTCGATCGCTCGCGCAACGTCGTAAGCGAACAGAGGAAAACAGGTGCCCTTCGCGATCACCGGCTCCAAGTGATCTCGACCCGGGCTTCCGCCAGCCCCACCGGCCAGCGCGGCGTGAGCGAATGGCCCTGCACCGTCTCGTCCAGCCCCCGCTCTGACTTCGACACCGTGGCGACGGGAAACGACCACACGTCGGCGGTGGGCACGCACGTCAACTCGAGCGGCCTGGCGAGCGAGACCTCCGGCGCGAACAGCGCATCCTGAGGAAAGGCCGCCGCGTCCCACCGGTAGGAGACGGTCAACCCACCGCCAGCGTCGCAGCGGATTCGCTTCTCGAGCTGGGGCGCCCGGCACGTCACCTCTACGGCCGCGCCGACCGTACGCACATCGACCGCAACGGGGATGCCGGCCCACGATACAATCGGCTGGTACGCGCCGCCCGCGTAGACGTCCAGGGTCAATGCTCCGGGGAGGACGCGTTCTACGAATAGCGCGCGCGCATCGCGATCGACGGGCGGCAGCTGGTCGAGGCGCACGCGCTTCTCGATGTCGTGAATGCTCGGCGTCCCGTCTCCCGGCCCCGTGTCCGCCTGTTCGACCCCCTCGAGCGCGAGCTCGTGATAGGCCTCACGCCGCCGTGTCAGCACATCGGCGTAGTTGATCCCGGCGCCGAACAGGGTGTACTCCTCGATCGCGCCGCCACGGTGCGGGCTGACGAGAGCGGAGAATGCCGCCGCATGGATCCAGATCTCCTCGAACCCGTCACCGTCGAGATCGAGCTGCTCGACCTCGAGGGGGGCGCTGCGCCGCAGCTCGCCCTCGGCCAGCGCGAGGTTGCGCCAGATGGCCTCGCGCAGGTGCGGGAGGTACAGCCCTCCGAACACGCCGTGCCAGTACGCGTCGTTGCATTGCGCGCGGCCGATCGCCTGGCGCGCTGTCGCCGGGTCGCCGCAGCGTCGGCACAGGGCGGACAGGGCCTGCATCTTCTTGTGCATCCGGTTCGACTCGGGATAGCGCACGAAGAAATTGCGCCAGTGCGCCCCCCGGACCAGCGCCGCGTCGGGGCCGGCGAGCCGTTCGGGCCCGAGATCGCGCTCGAGCCGCGCGAGCCGGGTGGCGGCCTCCGGCGGAAGCGCCCAGCCCTCCATCTCGCGGTATGAAGCCGTCGGCAGATACGCGAGCCCGCCGCTCGGTACCTCGGCGAGCGCGGCGGCGAGCGTCGTCAGGCGGATCTCGCCACCCGCGACCAGCGTGTCCATCGCCTCGAGGAACTGCGTGAGCCAGCCGCGATCGTATACCCACTCCTTGGTGCCCGGCCAGCCGCCGAACTTCTCGCCATCGTCCACGAACACGGCAAGGGGCGCCCCGCCCTCCCGCAGCGACCGCAGGTACGCCACGATGTCCGCGGGCGGCTTGAAGGGAATCAGGTAACGCAGCCGCTCGTCGATCGGGAACAGCGCGATGCGCTTGCCGTCGCTCTCGGTCCAGAACGGGGCGTGCAGCCGATCGCCGGAGAATCCCGAGACCAGGAAATGACGATCGTCCACCAGCGCGTACCGCACCCCTGCCTGCGCCAGATCCGCGGCCAGCTCCGGCTCCCACACGCGCTCCGTCAACCAGAGCCCGCTCGCTTCCACTCCGAAGCGCCGTTTGATCGCCTGGCGCATCCAGTCGATCTGCTCGATCCGGTCGAGCCGGGGCAGCGCCGCCAGCACGGGCTCGTAGAACCCCGAGAGCAACAGCTCCAAGCGCCCGTCCACGGCGAGCCGCGCGATCCGGTCGAGCAACGCGGATTCGTGCCCTTCGAGCCACTCGAGCAGCGGACCCGACATGTGGATGGCGATGGGGAAGAATTCCCGCTCCGCGAGCCGCTCCAGGAACGGGCGGTACACGTCGCGCACGTGCTGCTCGAACACGTGGTCGAAGTTGCCCACCGGTTGGTGGAAATGGACGCCGAAGGCGAAGCGTAGCGAACCCAGCTAGTGGTCCCCCCCCTCCCCGTCCCCCCCCTCCCCCTTCGCTGCGCCGTCCCCGTGTGCGAAGCCAAGCCGCCAGGCCACGGGCGCGAGCTGCGCCGCCCAGTCGGGCGGAGACGCGGCGCGGATCCGGTAGAAGGCCGTCTGGGCATCGAATGGAACTGGACTGCCGTCGCGCTGCACGCGATCGGCCAGTTCTGCAACGACGGCGATCGCCCGAGGCGAGTGATCGTGCTCGAGCAGCGTCACTGCTCGGAGCAGCTCTCGGGCCGCGTCCCCGCCCGGTCCCCCGGAGTCCGAGCGTGACGCTGCCTCCGCCGGCACCCGCCGCTTGACCCGGCTCAAATAGACGTCGCGCCCGGTCCCCGCTCCGGGCTCGTTCGACTCCGCGCGCGCGAGCCGGTCGAGCACTCCCGCTTCCAGCCGCGGCGCGTCCGCGCCGGCCAGCTCGATCGCGCGCGCCGCGTACCGGAGGATCTGCACCGATTCGAGCCCGGCGATGTCGTCGAAAAACCAGCCGCAGGACGTGAACATCCGGAGGGCGTTGCGCTCGAGGTCGAGCAGCTCCCGAGCCCGGGCCCGGTGCGCCGCGTCGTCAGGCCGGCGCATCTGCTCCGCCACAAATCGCGCAATGGCAGCCTCGTCCGAGCTGACGAAAGCGCCATAGGCGTCACGGGCGGCCCACGGATCGGTGAACAGCTCGGTGCCCTCACGCTCGAAGCGCGCGTGCAGCTCCCCGGCGAGCCAGTCGAGCGCCGCGCGCAGCGGCGCCCGCCAGCGTTGCTGCGTCGGCCGCTCCGGCGCCATGCGGCAGCCGCAGTCGGCGCGCCAGCGCTCCACCCCATGCGCGCAGCTCCACGAGGTGGGCGCCACGAGCGCCACGTCGTGGCGCGGCGGGTGGCGCGCCAGAAAGGCGGCGAAGTTCTCGACCCGCACGCCGCTGCGCCGCTCGAGCTCCCGCAGCAGCCAGGCGAGCGCCACCTCACCGAAGCGGTGGTGGTGGCCGTACGTCTCGCCGTCGGTCGCCACCGCTACGAGCCGGGGCTCGCTCTTGCCTTTCGCCGGCGCGAGCAGCCGCGCCGCCCACGCTGCGGCGTCCTTGAGCAGCGGTCCGAACGCAACGTCGTGAGAGATGGGGCCGTCGTACACGAACAGCGCGATCGACCGGCCGCCCGGCGTGCGGTAGCACCCGGGGAGCCCGCCCGGCGGGGCGTGCGCCACCTGATGCGGGGCGAGGATGGTGAAGCGGATCCCCTCGGCCGCGAGGACATCCAGGGTCTCGGCATCGACTGCCGTCTCGGGAAGCCACATGCCCTCGGGGTCGCGTCCGAAGCGGCGCCGAAAATCCGCGATCCCCCAGCGCACTTCGGTGACTTTGTCGCGGCGGGACGAGAGCGGCAGGATCGCGTGGTGGTAAGGCATGGCGATCGCGTTGCCGTGCCCGCCATGCCGCTCGCGGCTCTGCCGGTCGGCGTCGAGCACGGCGGCATAAGTCGACGGCGTCTGCCGCTCCAGCCACTCGAGCAGCGTCGGGCCGAAGTTGAAGCTGATGGAGGCCAAGGTATTGACGATCTGCGTGATCCTGCCGTCGGGGGCATACAGCCGCGCCGCGACGACCGCGCGGTAGCACTCCTGCTCGATACGCTGGTTCCAGTCGTGGTACGGCGCCGCGGGCGGCTCGGCGGCGACCTCGTTGAGCCAGGGGTCCTCGCGCGGCGGCTGGTAGAAGTGCCCGTGGATGACGACCGACCGCACGCTCAATCGCCCAGCACCTCAGCAACGGCGTCTAGGACATTCGGGAACAGCCCGTCGCGGCGCTCCAGCTCCACCGCCAGTGCGACGCCCCGCGTCCCCGTGTCGCCCGACGAGCCGGACGTCAGGGCGGCGATCAGCCGCTCGGCGTCGTCACAGTGCAGCTTGAAGCGGCGCTCCGCATAGTCCGGCACTGCGCCGGTGGAGATCATGAACTGCCAGTCGGAGGCCTGGGCGAGGAGCAGTTCGCGCGCCGCCTGCGCCAGCACCGGACGGGCGTCGCGGGACGCGAGCGCCGCTGGGGCCGCCTTCCAGAAGGCGCCCTCCAGCGCGCGGAGGCGCGGCCATGTCCACGCCGTGCGGTCATTGAGCCACATCGTGTGATCGCCGTTCACGCCCCACGAGCCTTCCGCGAGACGCAGCGCCGCGCGCGGTGGATGATCCGCCAGGTGCTGCGAGCCCGTCGCCGCGCGGATGCGGGGATGGTAGCGCAGCTCGCGGTACACTGCAGCCAGGAAATCCACGCCCTCGAACCACCAGTGACCGAACAGCTCCGTGTCGAACGGTGCGACGACGACGCCTCCGTCCTTCGCCCCTCCCGCTGCGGGCTCCGCCGCGATTTCGCCGAGCAGGTGCGCGAAGTGGCGCGCATGGTCTCCCGCCCGGCCGCGCGCGGCCGCTGGATCGTACGCGCGCTTCGCGCCCAGATCGACGTCGGGTCCCGTCACCCGCCACAGCTTGAGACCGCCGGGCCAGCGTATCTTGTGGAACTCGAGGTACCACTCGTCGCCGGGGTAGCCCTGGTGGCGGCTCCAGACTTGCATCGAGGAGCGGGGATCCCGCACCAAGGTGGCCACGCTGCGCTTCGCCCGAGGCGGCGTCACCCGATAAGCCTGGTAGGGCGACCGAACCGCCGCGGCTGCGGGTTTCGACGCGGCCTCGTGCCGCTCCGCGTCGAACCGCTCCGCGCCCAACGGGATCTCGGAGTACATCCCGAGCGGTGTGCCGGCCCGGGCGAGATGCGCGTCGGTGAAGAAATATCGGAAACCGGCAGCCGCCAGATGGTCCTCGATGGCGCGCCGTTTGCCGGCCCGCGGCCGATAGGCGCACTCCGGCAGCCAGCAGCCCACCGGATCCCGGCCGAACAGCCGCCGGTGTTCGCGCCGCCCTACGGTGAGCTGCAGCTGCACGCTCTCGTCGCGGGCGAGCAGCGGGAGATAGCCGTGCGTCGCCGCCGAGCCGATGATCTCCAGATGCCCATCGTCCTGCAGCCGGCGGAACGCGGCCACGATGTCGCGGTCCACCGCCTGAAATAGCTTCCGCAGGCGGCTCAGCCGCGCCTTCCAGTAGTCGACGAGGGGCAGAAGCGCCCCATCGCCGGTCGCGGCTAGCGCCGCAGGGGCTTCCCGGCAAACGGCCTCGCGTTGGTCGAAGAACGCTTCGAGCTCCTGCGCGAACGCCGGGCTCGCGAGCTGGTTCGCGAGCACCGGCGTAAAGCCGATCGTCACCGGCGCGCGGGTGCCATGGGGGGGAGCCGCGAGTTCCTGCAGCTGCTCGAGCAGGGGGAGGTAGCTGTCGAGCGCGGCTTCGCACAGCCAGTCACTGCCGTGCGGCCACCGCCCGTGATTCAGCACATACGGCAAATGGCTGTGCAGCGCGAGAACGAAATCCATCTCCCGACGGTCAGCCGGCGGTCGAGCGCGTGGCCAGCGCGCGCCGATAAACGTCCAGGTAGCGGGAGCCCGAGCCCTCCCAGCCGAACGCGAGCGCCATCACCTGGTGCATGATCTTGCGCCACGCGGTCCGGTCCCGATAGCAGTCCAGCGCCCGCGTCACCGCCTGCTCGAGCGCCGCGGAGGTGTACTCGGCGAACAGCACTCCCGTCTCCCCGTCGACGATGCTGTCGAGCAGGCCGCCCACCCGGCGAGCGACGGGGATCGTGCCGTAGCGCTGCGCCCGCATCTGCGTGAGCCCGCACGGCTCGTACAGGGACGGCATCAGCAGCAGATCCGCCCCCGCGAGCAGCCCGTGCTCGAGGTGATCCGTGAAGGCGAACTCGACCGCCACCCGATCGGGGGCCGCGGCGGCGAGCTCGGTCAGCGCCGCGTGGTAGCGGTGCTCTCCCGCGCCGAGGAAGATGAACTGCGCGTCCGTCTTCCCCAGCAGATCCGCTCCCAGCACGAGGTCGAGCCCCTTCTGCGATACGAGGCGCGCGCTCATGCCAAAGAGCGGAGTGTGAGCGCGCTGCGGCAAACCGTAGGCCCGCTGCAGCGCCGCCTTGCAGCGCCGCTTGCCCGCGAGCTCATCGATCGAGTAAGTCGCCGTGATGTGGGGGTCCGTTGCGGGATTCCACAGTCGCGGATCGATCCCATTGAGGATCCCCACCACGCGGTCTCCCAGCTCGGTGAACTTCTCCTGCAGGCCGAACCCCCCTTCCGGCGTCAGCAGCTCTCGCGCATGGGTCGGACTGACGGTGACGGCCAGGTCTGAGAACGTCAGGCCACCCTTGAGAATGTTCATCCGGCCGTACCACTCGAACACCTGCGGGTTGTACAGCTCACCGGGTAGGCCGAGCGCGGCCATCGTCTCGGGAGGAAAATGCCCTTGGAATCCGGCGTTGTGCACCGACAGCACCGTGCCCAACCGGCGGTGCAGCGGCTCGCCGGCGAACACGGTGCGCAGGTACACCGGCGCCAGACCGGTGTGCCAGTCGTGCGCGTGCAGCACCTGCGCCTCCGGCGCGATCTGGGGCAATACGGTCAGCGCCGCCGCGCAAAAGAAGGCGAACCGCAACGCGTTGTCCGGATAGTCCCCGGCGTCGTCGCCGTAGATCCCCGCCCGATCGAAGAAGTCGGGGTGCTCGATGAAGAAGACCTGGGGCCCGCCCCCGCCGCCGTCCTGCACGCGGTACAGCCATGCAGTCTCCGTCCGCCCGCCGAGCGCGACGTTGAACGGCGGCCCCGCTCGTTCCAGCGTCGGCGCGGTCTCCCGCACCTGGCGGTACAGCGGCAGCACCACCGTCGTGGGCATGCCGGCGGCGGCCTGGAAACTCGCCAAGCCGCTCACCGCCTCTCCCAACCCGCCGGTGCGCGCGAACGGCCAGTACTCCGCCGTCAGGTGGACCACGCCGATGCGCTCCGCCGCCGGTGCGGGCGGACGCGGCGCGGCGACGGGGCCGACCTTGGGGCGGGCCCTCGCTCTCGCGCGGACAGGCTTCGGCGCTCGGATGCTCGTGAGCTGCTCCCTTCGAGTTTGACGGGCCCCGTTCAGGCGGTCGGAGGATCGTCGCCCGGCAGCTGACCCCTGATCGCCGGCACGTAATGTTCCGTCACGTACTGCCGCAACATGCGCCGGGCACTGAAACGCTGGCCCGCGACGCACAGCGCGTGCTTCATTTTTTCCATCCAGCCGAGCGGGACGTCGCGTGCATCCCGGGTGTAGAACAGCGGGACCACCTCGTCCTCCAGCAGGCGATACAACTGCTCGGCGTCGGCCGCGTCGGCGTCCGCTCCCTCGGGCACGCCCGGGATCGCCCAGCCGTTCGACCCATCGTAACCCTCGGCCCACCACCCGTCCAGCGTGCTGAGCTGCGGCACGCCGTTCAAAGCCGCCTTCATGCCACTGGTGCCGCACGCCTCGAGGGGCGGCCGCGGCAGGTTGAGCCAGAGGTCGACGCCCTGCACCAGATTGTGGCCGAGGTGCATGTCGTAGTCCTCGATGAAGGCGATTCGCCCCTCGAACCGCGCTTCCCGGGTGTGCGCATAGACGCGCTGGAGCACCTGCTTCCCGGGCTCGTCGCCCGGATGCGCTTTGCCGGCGAACACGATCTGCACCGGGCGCCAGGGGTTGACGAGCAAGCGCTGCAGCCGGTGAGGATCGCGGAAGATCAGGTCGGCCCGCTTGTAGGTCGCAAACCGGCGGCCGAAGCCGATGGTCAGGGCGTGATGATCGAGCAGCGTCCCCGCGCCTACGAGGTGCAAGGCCTCTTTCCACTGGTCCGCCCAACGCCGCCGCGCCTGTTCCCGGATGCTCCGCATCAGATGGGACTTGAGCTCGTTGTGCACCGCCCAGAGCGCGAAGTCATCCAGCTTGAGCATCCTGGCCCACACGGCCGGGTCGTCCACGTGCTGCCACCAGTCGGCACCGAGATGGGACTCGAGCAGGGCCACCACCCGGTTCGCCATCCACGTCGCGACATGGACGCCGTTGGTGATGTCCGTGATCGGCACCCGCGCGGCCTCGCGGTCCGGCCAAAGCGGGGCCCAGATGCGGCGGGACTCCTCGCCGTGACGCCGCGATACCGCGTTCACCCGCGCCGAGAGGCGGATCGCGGCGACCGACATGTGAAAGCGGTCGTGGTCGAGCGCCGGGTGATGGCCGAGGCGGAACACGTCTTCCCGTCTCACCCCCATCTCCTGCCACACGGGACCCGTGCACTGCTCCACCTGCTCGGGGGAGAAGGTGTCGTGCCCCGCCGGCACGGGCGTATGGGTCGTGAATACGCTGGCCGCGCGCACCCGACGAACCGCGTCCGCAAACGAAACCCCACTCGCCACGAGCTCACGCACCCGCTCGACCAGCATAAAGGCGGCGTGTCCTTCGTTCGCGTGCCACACGGCGGGGTCGTATCCTAAGGTACGCAACACCCGCACGCCCCCGACTCCCAAGATCCATTCCTGGCGGAGTCGCAGGTCGGGCCCACCGGCGTAAAGCCGGTGGCACAGTTGGCGATCGGCGGGGTCGTTCTGCTCGTGGTCGGTGTCCAACAGAAAAATCGGCACCCGGCCCACCATGACTCGCCACGCCCCGATGCTCACCGCACGCCCGGACATACGCACTGTGGCGAGGCAGGGATCGCCGTGCGGCCCGCGCACCGGCTCGAGCGGCGTTGCGGCCAGGTCGAACCGCTCCTCCGCGTCCTCCTGCCACCCGTCGAGCCGGAGCCGCTGATCGGAGTAACCTTTGATATAGAACAACCCCACGCCGAGGAGCGGCACGCCCAGGTCGGACGCCGTCTTACAATGGTCTCCCGCGAGAACGCCGAGGCCCCCCGAGTAGATCGGCACCGAGGCGTGCAGCCCGAACTCGGCACAGAAGTAAGCGATTGTCCGCTGCGCGAGGTCCGGATAGGTCGTCTCGAACCAGGTATCGTGCGTGTCGGCGACCCATCCGTTCCACGCGATGAGCGCGTCGTAGCGCTCCAGGAAGGCGGGGTCCTGCGCACAAGCCGCCAGCCGCGCCGGATCCACCCGGCGCAGCAGCTCGATCGGGTTGTGGCGCGTGAGGTGCCAAAGCGCTCCGTCGAGCATCCGGAACAGCGCTCGGGCATCGCGACTCCAGCTCCACGAGAGGTTGGTCGCGACGGCGGCGAGTCCGCTAATGCGTTCGGGAAGGCGTGGGCGGCGCGTTTCGGGTTGGCTCATCGCGCCTGCAAGTTAAGCGAGGAAGGGGCGCGGCGGCGAGGGAGGCAGGGCCTGGTGGCGCGGTGCGCTCGTGGCGATCCTATGCTCCGTTCTGGACCGGTTCAGCCATGCCCGAGCTCCCCGACATCGTAGTGTACCTCGAAGCGCTGCAATCGCGCGTCGTCGGGGAGCGGCTCGAGCGGGTGCGCATCGCGAGTCCGTTCCTGCTCCGGTCGGTCGACCCACCTCTCGAGCAGCTCGCGGGCCGCGTCCTGCGGCGGCTCGAGCGGCTCGGGAAGCGCATTGTCTTCTGTCTCGACGACGACTACTTCGTCATCCTGCATCTCATGATCGCCGGCCGGCTGCGGTGGAAACGGCCCGGCGCTCCGATCCCCGGGCGGCTCGGGCTCGCGGCGTTTGATTTTCTCGCCGGCACGCTCCTCCTCACGGAAGCAGGCACCAAGCACCGCGCCTCCCTCTATCTCGCGCGGGGCGCGGGGGCCCTCGCTGCACACGACCCCGGCGGCATCGACGTGCTCGCGGCCGATCCCGCCGCGTTCCGGACGGCGCTCACGCGCGAGTCGCACACGCTCAAGCGGGCGCTCACCGATCCCACGCTGTTCTCGGGGGTAGGGAACGCCTACTCGGACGAGATTCTGCACGCCGCGCGGTTGTCGCCGCTCAAGCTCACCACGCAGCTCACGGTGGAGGAGGTCGACCGACTGCATCGCGCCACCCGCGATACGTTGAGCGCGTGGATTGAGCGCCTGCGGGTCGAGGCGGGCGACGGGTTCCCGGAAGGAGTCACCGCGTTCCGAGAAGGCATGGCGGTGCACGGCCGCTATCGCAAACCGTGTCCGGTCTGCGGCTCGCCGGTGCAGCGGATCCGCTACGCCGCAAACGAGGTGAACTACTGCGCGACGTGCCAGACCGGCGGGCGGGTGCTCGCCGATCGGGCGCTGTCGCGGCTGCTGCAGGAAGACTGGCCGCGGTCGCTGGAGGAGTGGGAAGCGCGGCTGCCGGGGCCTGCCTAATCCATCGCCGTCGCGGCGGCAGGGGTCACCGTGACGCGCAGGATCTCGGATACCTTCGGATACGTGAACCCGTCCCTTACATCTTTGACGAGCTGAACCGGCTTGCGCTCCGCAGCACCGGTGTTGGGAGCCTTCTGCCGGGGCGCCTGGTCCGGACCGAGACCCGGCTCCTGGTTCACTTCGGTCCCAGCGTCCCACAAATAGATCAGCGAGGTGATGTCCCCGCTCATCACGTCCCCCTTCGAGTCGAACAGGAGGATCCCGCGGTCGTCCGGCGCCAGGAACAGGTCGTTCGACTGCCCGAACATGGTCGCGAACGTGAGCCTCTGGCCTGGCTCCGCGGTGAAGGTGAACTCGAACGCTTTCCCCGGTGTGGCAGGTCCAGGCATCGCGTCGCCGGTTGGAATCAGGAACGTGCCGCTGGCGACGATCCCTTGCTGACGCTGCACCGCGGCCGCGAGCACTGCGGGATTGCCGTCCTCGGCCAGTCGTTCGAGGCCTTTGCCGCGATCCTTCGCGCCGGTGGCGAACAGCGGCTCGGGCTCGTTGTGCACGACCCACAGGCCGGGAGCGTTCGGGGCCGGCGCCGTCTGGCCGTTCGAGAGCTTCAGCGTGGTCGCGGTCGAGACGTTCTCGATCCGAACCTTGAACGTCGCGCGGCGGGCAGGTCCGCTATGGGGCATGTACCCGAAGGGCGTGCCCTGGGCCTGCACCAACGCCGGCAGGACCAGCGTCGCGACCCAGAGCGAGAGCGAGCGTGACATGCGGCGTGCCTCCTGGAGGAGTGGACTATCGGGCGGCCGCGAGCGGCGCCGTGCCGAAGTTGACGCTGAACCGGCGGCACCAGATGGTGGCCGCCCGGTACTTCGCGAGGTCGACATCCGCCGGGACGTCGTAGTTCTGATCGCCGCGGTTCCCCTTGATCGAACCGAGATCGACGAAGCCCGCTTCCTTCACGGTCGCGTCTTGCTGCACGTCCGCCGCGGCGACGAGGTACACGTGGACGTCCGGGCCATTCGAAGTCTCGAACTGCTCGAGGCGAAGGATCCGCCGCCCGTCCGCGATCCGGTACACCGTGGCGGTGCCCTTGGTCTCGTGCGCGTTGGTGTGGAACCGGCCGGTCGCTAGGGTGGTCGGAGCCGCGGGCACGGCCGCCTAGGCTTGCGAGCCCGCGGGAAACGTCTCGTTGACGGTCTTGTTGACGAACAGCCGCTCGGGCCGGAACGCGTACCACGCGCCCACAGCGACGACGGCGGTCGAAATCGTGATGATCCTCCTGCGCGAAACCATGCGATCTCCTTGCGGGTGTGTGTTGGCGCGGGGCTATAATGCGGCCGTCCACCGGATGGTTCCCCGAAAGGCAAAGGGCCCGGAGTCGCTCCGGGCCCTCACCCGTCTCGTGCCGCTCTCTCAGGAGTGGCAGGTCGGCTGAAGCTCGCTCGTCTCGACGAGCTCGGGACGATGACAGCTGGGGACGAGCTCCTGAGTTTCGATGATCTGCATGGTTCCTCCCGAGAGTAGGTTCGGACGCTCTCTGAAAGTGGGATACACCCCGGGGCACCGGGGTCGTGGACCAGCTATAATGCGGCTTCACGTCCGCGGGTTCCCGCGCTCCCACCCCTCCGACGTCGTGAACAGGTTGTTGAAGGCTTCTGCAAGCGTCGGATGCGCGAACACGGCATCCCGCAGCACCGTGTACGGCAGCCGCCCCATCATCGCGAGCTGGAGCGCCGCCATCACCTCCCCGCCTTCGATGCCGAGCACCGCCGCGCCTAGGATCAAGCCTGTGTCCGCGTCCACCACGGCCTTCAGGAAGCCTCGCGGCTCGTCCATTTCCAACGCCCGGGCCACGTAGCTCATCGGCATCTTGGCCACTCGGATGCTGCGCCCTTCTGCGCGGGCTTCCGTCTCGCTCAAACCGATGCGACCGAGCTGGGGATCGATGAATACGGTGTTGGGCACCAGGCGGTCGCGGGTTGAGGCGTCGCCGCCCTCGAGCAGGTTGGTGCGGATGATCCGAAAGTCGTCGTAGGAGATGTGCGTGAACGCCGGCCCACCCTTCACGTCGCCCAGGGCGTAGATGCCGGCGACGTTGGTTTCCAGCCGCTCATTCACCTTGACGAAGCCGGCCTTGTCGGT
>WNEW01000473.1_pt1 | contig 26786 bp, 24 predicted proteins | sample 5399891 | NCBI WGS metagenome assembly WNEW01 (sample SAMN13153336, study PRJNA577476) | soil metagenome | isolation source: 40 cm grassland meadow soil pre-rain plot 5 | place: USA:California | collected 2015-09-08 | reverse complement strand
CTCAGCGTCGGCGAAGCCTGGTTAGGACGTCGCCCTGACACGGCGAAGGTCGCAGGTTCAAATCCTGCCGAGCCCACTTTTACAGACGAGCCAAGCCTGTCTTCAGTGACCTGGAGAGGCTTCAGGACCCCGATGGATCTCGTACTCTATACGTTTCACGTACGGGTCGTTAAGCCCTAGTATGAATCCGTCTGTGTCGCAGATGAATATTTTCAGGTTGCGATTCCAATGCATTAGTCGGTTGCAGCGCGGGCATCTAACTTCGACCATTGGCGGCTCGTTCCGTCGATTCTATTCAACGAAGAGGAAATCCAAAGTTGGCTTGGACGAGAGACCACTGGTTCTAGACTATTCTTGTCCGGTTGATCTTTTTGTTCTGCCATGAGTAGCGTCGAAGCTTCGTAATCTCTCCGAAGCCGCATGCTGCGCAACGTTTCTTCCGAACGTGGTAAGCGTGTCGGCCACATCTCCGGCACCTGATGTGTGTACCTTTTCCGCCCATCTTTCCTAGCGATGTGGTTCCTTTGCTACCCATCTATGGTCCTTCTCGCGAACGCTTAACGCGTTGAAAGATAAACGTTGCACTATCACGCTGCTATTTTGCGAGGTAGGATGCTAGCTCTTTCAGCACACTGTCCACTTCGCCAATTGTGTTCGAATCGTCATTCGTAGGCTTATCGTGAAGGTCCGTCGGAGGTTCTTCTCCTGTGAGCTTCCTGAACTCTCTCGACCACGGTTCTGTGATCTCATTGTCCAGCTCTTTTCCCGCCAGAGTTGCGAAGGCGACTGTCCAGACCCTTGGGACGTTGGCAAGAGTATATCCTCCTCCGCCGAACAGCAGGAGTCGACCTTCGCACAGCTCATGCGCGAGCTTATGCATCTCCGAAACGACCCCTTGGTACATGTTTGTGGTAAGTCGAAGATGGGCGAGACGATCATCCATGTGACCGTCAGCCCCACACTGAACGAGAATAATCTGAGGTCGGAATTTTCTTACAATCTCCGGAGCTAATGCGTGAAACGCTCGAAGATACGCCTCGTCGCCTGTACCAGGGAGGAGTGGGACGTTTAGCTTGAGACCTTTCGCCTCGCTCTTTCCAATCTCGTCTGGAAATCCAGTTCCGGGGAAGAGGTATTTTCCGCTCTCGTGGAAATCGATGTCTAGCAGTGACGGGTCGTTGTAGAACCCGTACATGACACCGTCTCCGTGATGAGCATCGATGTCCAGGTAGAGGAGTCGGTTGACATTGTATTTTTTCCTCAGATAATTGATGCTCACTGCTGGGTCGTTGAAGATGCAGAAGCCTGAGGCTCGTTCAGGATGTGCGTGGTGCAGTCCTCCAGACGGGTTGAAGGCATGGGCGAATTTTCCGGTCATTATCTTGTCGCAGGCTTCTAAGGAAGCACCGACTATGAGGCTGGTGGCTTCGAAGCATCCCTTGAAAGCAGGCGTATCGCCCGCGTCCAAGAGCCCTGAGCCTTTGTCGCTATACTTCTGAACCAATCGAACATACTCCTTTTCGTGAAAGAGAAGAATCTCCTCTTCAGAGGCGACTCGTGGCAGGGTAATCACGATCTCGTCTTCATGGAGTAGTCCCTTCGACCGAATCAGATCATAGGTTAGTTTTACTCTTACTGGACGTAGGGGGTGAAACTGTCCGAGGTTATAATCCAGAAACTTCTCAGAATAGAGAAGGGTAGTCGTCCCTCCCAAGAGCGTCCCTGTGTCGAATTCACTCCACGTGGGCGTGGGCTAGCGGTGACTTTTCATATACACGGACCGACTTGATGTTGGTGAATTCTAGCATTCCATATCTTGAGAGTTCTCGACCGATTCCACTGTGTCGAACTCCGCCGAATGGCATTCGTGGGTCTGAGACGACAACATTGTTGATGGTTACAAGACCTGCTGAGATCTCTCGGGCGACCTTTTCTGCTCTCCGTGTATCCGTTCCCCATACGGTTGCTCCCAATCCGAACTCGCTCTTGTTTGCAAGTCTTATCGCCTCATTCTCATCTTTGACAGCGATAACCGGTGCAGCAGGCCCGAATGTCTCTTCCTTCATCATCCTCATTTCCTTGCTTATGTTTGTGATTATGGTGGGAGTGTAGAACGATCCTTTGCGCCTCAATCTCTCTCCACCAGTTTCGAGTTGAGCTCCTTGTTTCAACGCGTCTTTGACCTGCCCGTCTAAAGTCTTGAGTGCTTCTTCCCTGACCATAGGTCCGATATCCGTCTCAGGGCTAAGCGGATCTCCAACTCTCAGCGATTTCGTCTTCTTCACAAATTTGTCTAGGAACTCGTCGAGAACGTGCTTTACCACGATGATTCTCTTGGTCGCGATGCAGCTCTGGCCGTTGTTGATGAATCGGCCGGCGACTGCGCCTGTTGAGGCCGCTTCAATGTCCGCGTCTTCAAGGACTAGGAAGGGGTCACTTCCTCCGAGCTCTAGGACGAACTTCTTCAGCTGTGTGCTCGCTGCTTGAGCTACAGCTCGTCCCGCGTTCACGCTGCCTGTGAAGGAGATGGCGACAGTGTCGGATTCGATCAGGTTGTTGGCTACTTGGGCGCTCCCGAGGATGATGTTGAAGCATCCGGGGATGAGGCCGGTTGATTCGAAGGTGCTGTGGAGGGCGAGTCCTGACTGTGGCGTTATGCTGGAGGGTTTGAAGACGGTCGTGTTGCCAACCATCAGCGACGGAGCTACGAACCTGACGCATTGCCACAGTGGAAAGTTCCAGGGCATTATAGAGCCGATGACCCCTAGCGGTTCGAAGGCGACATAGCTGTCTGTTGCGTCTGTTTTTATGACTTCGGGGTTTAGGAATTTTGGGCCGTTCTCTGAATAGTACTCCAGAGCCCAGGCGCATTTCGCTACCTCCGGTAGCGACTCTTTCATTGGTTTACCCATCTCTTGGGTGATGATTCGAGCCAGCTTCCCCTTCTGGGCCCGAAGCGTCTTCGCGGCTCTCTCCAGATAGATTGCCCGCTTAGCGGGCGAGAGTAAGCGCCATTTCTCAAACGCTTTTTTAGCCTTAGTGACTGCCTTGTCGACATCGGCTTTTGTCGATGATTTGTATCGTTTGAGGGTCTTGCCTGTTGCCGGGTTGATCGTCTCAAACCATGTGGGCTGTCTACTTGGCAAAGCATGCACCTAAAGGCAGTAGCATCGTCTCGCTTGCACCTATAAGACCAACTGAGAATGCAGACCAGGCTGGATCATGTTGAACGATTTCGGACGGCCGATTGGTCGACAACGACACATGGTGGCTTGGAAACGTTGAGAATTTGGTCCGACCGAATGTCCCCTAGAGCCAGCGATTGGAATCCTATTCTTTGGGGGGGATCGCGTAATTAGAATCGCTTCTCGTAATCATCTTTTGACACGGTTCTTGAAACCAGTTATTGGATCATTATCGGAAACAGTTCCTGAGATCGTCCTGAAGCAAGTTTTTGAAACCCTTTCGGAAGATTTTCGAAACAACTATTTGAATTGCTCTTGGCACTGTACTTGATCTTGTCCTGAAACCAGTAGTGAGTCTGTACCGTGAATTTTCATGGGGCCAGGGGGCTACTCGGATCTCGCGCGCCGGCTCGATGGTGGTGGACCGGGCGGGATTTGAACCCGCGGCCCTACGGAGCATGGTTAGTGCCTTCCCGCATTCTGGGTCGAAGGACGACCTGCCAAGCGGGCGATCTTCGGCCAGCCCTGACGCGCTGTGTACCAGGCTGATCTACCGGCCCACGGAGACCGCGAAACCCAAGACCCACTATTAAATGGGTTCTGTTTTCAGCCTGCTTCAGATCTCGCGTCTGCTTATGACCGCTTACAATCTCGGCATTTTCTGGGAATGCTGGATGGGACCCGAATCGCGCAGAGTCTGCGACAGCCTTCGTGAAACTCGGCAAGAAATCGGATTATACAAGAACAACTACAACCGAGAGACAATGTAGTCCGCAAAGACCGCGTCTAGGACCCCAAGCCCTCCAGCTTTGAAAATGGTAGTGTCATTTTTTCCTCTCCGTATGATGCTCGGATCGAGAAGCAATTTCCCTAGTTCTGCCCTAATGTGTGATCTCGTAATCGCCTTCTCTCTAAGCGGGGTCATGATATCTCCATAGGTCGTTACAGCTTGTTCGACGGAGTCAACAACGAGAACAGATCTTTTCACCAGAGCTGTATCCATTTCTCGCGAACTCGGAAGAGCGGCTCCAATCGCGTTCACATGGGCCCCGAAGCGAACCGTGCTGCCTCTAAAGAGCGGAACATGAGAGCTAGTAGCCAAAACGAGAACGTCGGACTTTCTAGCTACTTCCTCCGAAGATGCGGCCTCACTGACCGGAACACCAATGTTCCTGGAAGCACTTCGCACAAACGCTGCCCGATGGGCCTTTGATCGAGAGTAGACTAGGACCCGGGAAAAATTTCTCGCTTCGAGTACCGCCGGGACGTTGGCCTGCGCCTGTTTTCCTGTTCCAATGATTCCCAGGGTCTCTACGTCTTTGATAGCTAGAATGTCGGTAGCAACTGCCGAGCTGGCAGCGGTTCTGATCGCGGTCAAGTTGTCGCCCGCAATACGCGCCAACTCCGATCCGGTTTTTGAATCGAAGACGTAGATCATGGCCGAGGTGGATGGTAGAGAGCCGTGCCGGTTTCCAGACTTCACGCTGACTACTTTCACAGATACCGTTCCAAGGCCAAACACATAGGCAGGCATGAAATAGAAAGAAGCGCCACCTGGAATCGTGAACCATGTCCGTAGGGGTTCGAGGACCTGTTTCCTTTCGCGTTTGACATAAGCTCGTCGAGCAAGCTCGATCGATTTCCGGATAGTCAGAACAAGACTGACTTCACTCTCGGTAATCGATCGTGTTGCTTTCACATCAAGAGAAGAATCGTCGTCAGCTTAACACAGTTGCTACGCCATCGACCCTATTCGGATATAGACGACCTGCCTGCCCGCATCAGTCGGTGATAGCCATGAGAGAACACTTCCATGTGTTGGAATTGCTGGCCTCTTCTGGCAAGAGTTCTCCCTTCTTGTTCTCTCATGATGCTTGTCTTGAACGATTATGGTCTTGCAATGGGAACATTTTGCCTATCTCCCAGCTGGGGGCGACTGTCAAGGGCTGAAGATCCTTGCCTGTTCAGGGCCCACTAGTCTCACCGGTCGATGTCGACGTTCTACGCCAGGTGAACATGTCGTTGACTCGAAACCTGGATTTCTGTCAGTCTGGAGACGGGAGCAAGGCTTGGAGCGAGGTCTTGGGGCTGCGTGAGGATTTCAAGTCCCATCTGGCCTGGGTTATGGGGCTAGGTCACCTATCGGAGACCTTCGCTCGTCATGCGGTTCCAAACTATCTGGTTCGGGTTCTTCATCCCTTGTCGCAGAGTCTTCGGGTAAATCTTCTCCTGGGTATGCTGCCTGACTGTTTCTTGGAGGTGCGAGCATTGACCGAGCAGCTGGCTCGAGCTTTCCAGGCGGATCTAAAGTTCTCAAAGGAGGCCTCGTTTACCAGTAAGCTTTCACGGTTGGATGTTCGAGAACCGAGTCTTTACAAGCTGACGGGGGAAACGGATACTAGCGTTCTTCCCCTATTGTCTGAGCTGGGGCATGGCTGGGTTCGGATGGACCAGCCCTTGACCGGTATGGGCGCGTCCTTGCCTGTTTCAGCAGCGTCGACCACCTATACAACGCGTGATGTGCCTGAATTGTTGAGACTGACTTCGGCTGTGAAGCGTTTCCGGGAATTGTTGTCCAAGACTATGAGCCAATGGTCGTCTAAGCTGGAGAAGAAGGATTCGACTCCACCTTCCAAAGGGTCTTGAGAGATAGATACGCAGTTGCATAGACCAATCGCCTTCACTCAGAGGAATACTTTCACTCCTCACTGTGAGAGATAAGCGAACTCCGAGCCCAGCGATTATTTAGATCATAATGACCGCTGAAGTGCTAGATATTCAAGACCTAGACGGCGTCGGACCAGTCACCGCCAACAAACTCCGAGAGGCAGGCTACGACGATATCTCAGCCCTCGCAATCGCGCCAATCCGCGAGCTTGTCGAGAAAGCCGGTCTCGAGAGTAGCGTTGCCCACAAGATCAGCAAGGCCGCTCGCGAAACCATCCAGACAGACTTCGTCACTGCTAAGCAACTATGGGAACGACGTAAGACTCTCCTCCGCCTCAGCTTCGGATCAAGCAACCTCAACAAACTGCTGGGTGGTGGACTTGAGACACAGGCTATCACCGAGTTCGTGGGTGAATTCGGAGCCGGTAAATCGCAGATATGTATGAAACTGAGTATCCAGACTCAACTTCCCGCAGCTGAAGGAGGATTGGAGGGAAAAGTCCTCTTTATCGACACGGAAGGAACCTTCGCAGCCCAACGAGTATTCCAGATGGCCCAGGCCAGCGGACAAGATGCAGACAAGATTCTTGACGGTATCATTTACAGCCGCGTTTACAACAGCGACCACCAGATACTTACCGTTGATCACGCTTTCAAGATCTGCAAAGAAGAAAACATCAAGCTACTAGTCGTCGACTCCATCCTCTCACACTTCCGTGGCGAATATATCGGCCGAGAGTCCCTCAGCGAACGACAGCAACGCTTGAACAGCCATCTCCACAAGCTCCTCCGCATCGCTCAAGCCCTCAACCTCGCAGTAGTTGTCACCAACCAGGTCCAGGCCAACCCGCAAGCCTTCTTCGGCGACCCTATGCGCCCCGCAGGCGGGAACATCATGGCTCACGCGTCCACACATCGTATCATGCTGAAAAAGTCCAGTCAGGGACTACGAGTGGCGAAAGTGATAGACTCGCCCTATCTGCCAGAGTCAGAGACCTACTTTCACATCACAGAAAAAGGCGTCGAAGACGCTGTCCCACGAAACAAACGCGACGAATAGGACCACTACAATGAGCCGGACATGGGGACTCGAAATACTGTTGAGCCTCTTCAGCCAAAGACCTGGCAGCTAGACCAGGACCGATCGAGCGCTCAAGGCTATCTGTACAGTTGCAGTCTCTGTGATGAGGCGCTAGTTCTCTCTAAACCGTTCATCAATCCACGCAGAGTCCAGCTCGTCTTCCTGGACACCTGTCCGGGGTGCGGTTTCGAGCTTGAAAAAACTCTCAAGGTCCAGCCGTCAGCTCTTCCACCTGGAAAACGGTTCCTTACGAACACGATCTGCAAAAACGCGGAGGAGCTGTTCGATCCTGGGGAGCCTTTGGAGGCTAAGCTAAGCAGGGGGAGCAGTCTACTCCGAGATTTTCAGTCAAACCTTGCTACAGGGATTGAAGTGATTGATGAAACCCTTGCTCTCCGCTTTGGCCAGCTAGTCAGCCTTCAAGGCGAAGCGTCTAATGCCCTCAGCCATCTCATCTGCGTCCGGGCTATCAATCCTCTTCCACCGGGACTGGATAGCGATGTCGTGTTTGTTGACGGGGGCAACGTTTTCGATGCGTACACCGTGTCGAAGCACGCTTTCAGCCTCGGGCTGGATCAGGAGAGGACTAAGCTGCGGATCCATCTCAGCCGGGCTTTCACCCATCACCAGTTGAGCAGCCTCATAACTGACGAGCTCGCGCAGGCAATAGACCAATGCGATGCCAGGCTGGCGATCGTGTCAGACATTACCGCTCTCTACTGTGATCCGGATGTCAAGGAGAAGAGGGAAGCGTTCGATCTATTCTCTAGAAATATTCGTTCCTTGGCCATACTTGCGGAACAGCGAAACATGATCATCGTTGTCACGAACCTGCAATCAAGAAGCAAGGCAATGGACGATGTTCTAGCTCGAACTGCCCACGTCTCCGCTGCACTACACGACAAAGGAACACACACTCAGGTGAACGTCACCAGACATCCGTTTATCCACGAAGACAAGACGGAGATTGTTACCTTAGACAATCAGACACTGACAAGATATCTCCAAGGCTGATCCTCGGAAAAAGCGCTCGTGCGACGCAAAATCGCTGAACAATACCCCCCTTTTTTCCTGGAAGATTTCCTGTCCGCACCCATAATGGACGAGTCCAGCTGATCAAGGTGCAGTCTGTGCTTGGATGAGATGGTGTTTGCCTACTCTATCCCATGATTCCCGAACGATTTTCAGGCCAAAAAATTGTGATAGGCCCAGATTCGAGATTAGGGCTTATTCTGGGCGATTTCCTGGATATACCAGGCATGTTCTGCCATCTTTCAACCGATCCTCGGGGCGACCGGTTGCCTCATCTGGCTTCCTCTGAACATGGATCGAAGATATTTGGCATCATACCCGAGAGGTAGGAGGAGATTTGCGGCTGACGAACATAGCAGGTCCACATACCGCTCCGAATCATAGACTGTGTCTTCACCAACAACCTCCGGCGGTAAAGCCGTGTGAGTCTGGTCACTGGTCAGAATGTAGCTGACCTGCTGCCCTGCGTGTACCGAACCTCCTTGTGCAACGAGATGTCTCGCGGCGATCGCCTGAGGAACCTGGTGAGTGTACTCATCTGGATTCTTGCTCAAGTTCTTGACTATCACAAGATCCTCCAGAGGAACGTTGCGCTCTCGCAGCAAGAACACGAACTCTTCTAGGACCCTGAGAGTCCTTGGGATAAGAAGTCTGAACTCGCCAGAATCACGAGCCTCGGTAAATGTTTTGAGCATTTTCTCCTGGCACTTTCTAACGATCTCCGGAGTATCATGTCTCCGAAGATCTATTCCACGAACCTTGAGTGTCCCATCCTCGAAAATACCATAATACCGGTTAAGCACTCCCACCTTCGAGTCTATCTTTGAACTGAGAAAAACAATCCACTTGTAGACTCCCTCAAAAGAAATAGGCAGACCAAGTTTTTCACGTATGATCGTGCAGAGATCCTCATACTCTTCTCTCGTTGCTTTGGGCTTGCGTAGCCAGAAGGAATCGACTATTCCATGGACAAGCTCGAAACCATGAGCCTCGGCAAGAGCTGAGGCCTGTCCCAGAACTTTTCTGCTGAAAGCACAGGTCGCAATATGAGCATCTATCTTTCCAAACCGGGCATTCTTGAATCCAAGATAGCCAAAGGAGTTGTGGATAAGGACGCCACCAGTTCCTGTAAAGAAAGCGGGAAAGTTCTCATCATCCGAGATCTCAAAACAATATACGAATCGAGAGGAAGATTCAATCTTCTCGATTTCTTTTACCGCGACAAAGCCAATATCAGAATCTAGTAGCTTCATGATTCGAGAGTGAGATTCTCGTAGTCGGGAAGAGTGTGGGTTTCCCGCTATTCTCTGAAGAGATCTTCTCGCACGTTCAGGGCAAACTCGGACTCTACCTTCTAGCCTGGGAGTTCTAACTGTACGGGTGAGAGTAGCGATTTCTTTGAGGCCGGATTGCTCTACTGGAAACATTTCAAAGATAGCATGGCGACAATCCGCGTGGCAACTAGTTCTAATCGTCTCAAAACGAGTTCTATGTTTCTTCTTGAGGAACAGTTCTTTGAAGGGGCGAAGCCCATTTGGGCCGACGAAATAAATTCTGTGAAGTCTTTTTCCTTTGATTATGTTGAAAGGTATTCCAAGGTGGAGGGCTAGGTATCCTATTTGCACCGCAAAATCGTAGGAGTGGGTTGCTATTGAGATGTGGTCTCGGTCCTTGTTTACGCTACCATCTCCAGCTACAAGTCCAGAAATGAACCCAAGGATCGCTTCTTGTGAAGCATTAAAGAGAAGAGGGGGGACTTTCAGCTTGCCAGTGGCAGATGAAGAGGGGAGTTCGAAGATTCGATTGAGAATCTGAACTAGGCTTACGCTGTTAACCTGAAGCACGAACATGTTAGCTTTGGATTCTTTGTACAATCGGGCCGTAAGTCCAAACTTTGTTTTGATGATGTCAGTAAGATGATCGGCGATTTCACTTTCGTTTCCTCCCACATCGAGCCGTATGAAATTCTCTCCCGCACTTCCGTCTGCCACGTAAAATCCCAGAAAGAAGCCTAAGTCTTCATCCAAGTCGAGGGAAGCGGGTAGCCAAGCTACATGCCCTCCTGCTCTCCTGCCGCAGCCGATGATAGTGTCTGAGGATTGTTCGGGTAGGGATAGCAAGTCTAGATATCGAAAAGGGATTATTCCACTTTCACGCCACGTCTCTAAGTTCTGAATGTGCCTTCCTTCATTCTTCAGAACAACCTGAAGAGTGCTCGAAGAAGACTTCACGACTGCTCGGAAGCTATCACTCTTGGCGCGCCAAAGGTCGCTCTCTGTCTGGCCTATCTCGTGTCTGACTCGTTCTAGAAGGTCTAATCTCGAAACTGTTGTATTGTGTACGATGCGTTTGGCTACCGGTACAAGGTCCCCTTTTGACAGATTCTCAGCGTTTATTTCAACTAGGCGACCACTTCTCAGAACATAAAATGAGTGGTTAGCAGTGCATTTTACCTGTCTACCATCATCCATTCTTACCGTAAGGAGTTTTTCTGGGGAAGGAGTCTTGATTAGTTTTGAGACTCTGCAAAATTTTGATTTTAGGTTCTTATCCACTCCTGCAACATACAATTCCTGATGACACTCAAAAACTCCTACATCATCGCCTAATTGCTGGTCGACTACTTTGCCAATTTGTTGGTAACCTATCTCTCCATTCTGAGAGATCAGTACAGGTGATTCAGGTGGTAGGCAACAGACTAGTATCCACTTTAACGCCGCTTGGCGGCGATCATAAAGCCCCTTCAACTCTTCGTCCTTGACGGTTTTCTTTGCGATCTTGTACCGGGCTCGTTTGTCGAGAAGTATTTTCAGGGAGAGAGGAACGATGCCTGCCGATTGCTCGCAGATGTTGAAGCGGAGCTCTGGAACACGGTTCGCGGAATCCGGACAACAGGTACAGTTGACGGTCTCGCCGCTGAGGTTCTTCTGTGTCATGAGTGTCGGATAGAGACCGGCAAAGTCCAGCTCTCCAACATGATCATGGATGCCGATCTGGGGCTGGTAGATGAATCCGCCACGGTCGGCCATAACTAGCTCTCCGCTGTTCTTCAGTTCTTCAGGCTGATTCTTGTTCCATGGAATGAGGACGTCTCGTTTGACCGCGTGGTATAGCTGGAGGCTTGTCATGTTAGTGCCGATAGTAGCACGGCTGGCTCTCTGGATCGGCATGATACATGTCCTTGAGACTTCGAACAGGCCTTCAAGCCCGCAGTCGGCACTCACGTAGGCGTTGTTCTGGTCCACGTGCAACCTGCCTAAAAGCCGGGCGGCTGTCTCACGATACAGTATCTTGCCGTAGGAGAAGTAGCTGTGGCCCTGAACCTCATAGACTCTAAGGGGTGAGATGTCTCGGCCGAGGATCAGCTTGTCTAGAATTCCAAGCTCTTGCGCTCTTCGAGCAAGATATGGGAAGATGAAAGAATCGCCACCATGGGTCATGATCACGTCAGGGTCTTCTAGCCTGAAGGCCTCTACCAGTCCGAGGATCTTGTCTATTTCATTGCCCGAGTTTAGGGCGAGTATCTCTTTTTCGTCGCGGCTAAAGTGGAACGAGGCTAGTTTATCGTCGAAGCTCCGAATTTTCCTTATCTTCTCTGTCTTGATCTCAAAACTGATTTCTTTGAGCGGTGGTAGTTGATAATCAATGGATTCTCTTGAGTCTTTGAGAGTCCAGCTAACTCCTCGACTGGTTTCTTCTGCTTCAACAAACGCTAGCGGGAAGAGGCTCTTGCGATAAAGGTACATCTGCGGCGAGGGGACGTCGATATCGTAGAAGCGGAACTTGGAATAACGCCCGAACTGTTCGAGCTTCCTGGCTAGTCCTACTGCTTCCTGGTCTCCATCAACTTCTACCTCTAGTACCCTCGATTTTTCGCGGTCGCCAGCCTTCTCGTACCTCTCGACGAAAATAGCGTTTTCAAGACCGGGACGACAAGCGAGATCTAAGAGATCTCGAAAACTTCCACCTATGTGGATCTTTGGCTTCCAGGGGTCGGTGAGTCTTACGCAACTACCATCTGTTTTCTTTAGCCATATGACCATCTGGCCGGCTTTGTGGTAGAGGTCGAGAATCCAGCCTGCGTGCTTCAAGCCCTACAGCCTAAGCAGGGTTAGCCTGGGGCCAGGTCTAATCCAGGAGAGAGCGGTGAACTCGATAATGAAACTATTGGGTTGGGGACGATGGGGGAGGCTAGCAAAAGCCCAATAACTCTACCTAAGAGGGAACACATCGGAGGGACAATGTCAGCGTGACGGTTGGAAATCCGAAGAGTTCCTGGCATAACACTGCCATGTTCCTGCTTGTACTCGCATCGCTAGCGATGTTCGGAACCATCGCCTATACCATCACCCTCCAAGACATCACCAACTATGCAATCACCTACATCACCGGTCTACTGATCAGCGTCACAGGCATCCTGCTCGGCCTATCAGGAATCTTGCCAGTATCAAAGTCGCTAGAGAGAATGAAGCTGCAAGTCACGCTCACAATAACAACTCTCCTTTGGCTGGTCGCAACCATCATGATCGCCCTGACCAACGGGTTCACCTTCACCACTTCGACGCCTCTACTTCGATATCAGTTCCTTACAGGAGTCGGACTATTCACCATACTCGTAGTATTCTACTCGACCTCGACGATAGAGGCTACAAGACAACGGCTTATCGCCGCACAAGCTGCAAAAGCAGGCCAGCCCGGAAACACGACTGGCTAATCTGGCACAATGAAGGGTTGTAGGAATCGTTCTAATACTGGTGGGATTACCGCCAGAAGGCCCACCAGGGCTTCAGCTCTGCAGCGAGGAGTCCTAGGACCCCAGCTGCCAGGACGAGAAGCACTGAGGTGCCTGCGCCTCCCATCAATACGAACAGGATGATTCCAGCGATCAATGTCATAATGCCGCCGAGCTTCCGGATGCCTGTGTAGATCATCCAGCCTCCTAGAATAGCGCCGAGGCCGAAAAGGAAGACTAGGCCATTGATCGCGAGAGAGCCAATACTTAGACGGGCCAGCCCGCCGAGGGCGGATACGACAACTAGTACGCCGCCTATCAGGGCGAGGACGAAGGCGAGGAGCGATAGCAGCCTATGCATCTTCAAAGGCATCTTCAACCTCATAGTCTTGAAAATGGTCTCGGATCAGATGATAATTCAACGGATTTGAACAGGGAACTTGTGATTATTCGCTCTCATCGATAACCTGGCTTGCGTGAGCAGATCGAAAGGCAAATGTCTCTCTTGCTTGTGGCCTGCGTTCTTGTGGACGTAATACGCGCGTTGGCCTCGTCTCGGGAATTACTTTCGCCCGGGTCCGCGGAGACCGCTCATGCCACGCGAGGTGCCCTCAAAGGGTCCATTTTTTTCTCTGACCCTTTTCTGTCTGGGCTGGACTACGAGCTTGTTTCTTTGAGACCGGTGTGTTATCGGCTTGTCTCGGCTTTTTCGATCCCCGTAGATTCCCCTAGGGATAAGCGTGGAAAATCATGTTCTAGAAATTGCGGGCTTGGATTCCGGATCCGGGCTTGTTTTAGGCTTAAAACACGTTCAAAGTGGAAAGATTATGATAGAGGAACTCGAAGAAATAGGGAGAAATGTCTGAGAAGAAACGAGTGCCTCCTTGGGAACGCGCCCAGCTAAGCTTCACGCTAGCGGAACGCAGGCGTCTCCGAAAAGTCGAAGAAAACGAACGCCCAGGCAAGGCGCGCTTACTGGATCTGGAAGAGAACAGGAAACGTCTCGCGGAGATCAGGAAACATTTCTGCCCGGATTGTCAACGCTACATCCGTAGCGACCAATTGGCGAAGGAGGAGCAGAAGATCGGCGAAGAACAAGGCTTCTGCAAATGCGCAAAAAACAATCCTAGGACGGATCCCGAAAAACTAGCTTAGATTGAGTACTAGTATTCTAAGACCTTAGACGCGTGCCACAGTTGTGGCAATAGTTCTTTCCAAGACTTTGAGTGCTGCATGATGGGCATCTGAGTCTCGTGCCGCAATTGCTGCAGAACCTCCAACCAGCGGACTGCACGTGACCGCATAACGGGCAAGTCTCCTGCGGCTGAGGCGGTACTAGGAGTAGCAAACCCATTGTTGACGCTGACTGCATCGCCTGTCCGAGAGGAGTCTGCGCTGTTACCGAAATCGGTTGATGGACGTGCATTCCTATCATAGATGGCTACCCTCCGGCTCAAATAGATTCTTGATCCCTCTCACGTTGCCTCCCGCGGAAATGGTTCAAGGAGCAGATTCGAGCAGAAGACAGTCGCCGAGTGCGGATAAGGGTAACACGAGACTTACGATTGACGCCCGAACCTTGAGCAAAGCGTAGTGCCTTGCTGTGAGTTCGGAGGATGATGCGTCTTTTGAGGACCGATTCTCTGATCAGGCGCGCAAGAAGGCGCGGGAAATGTTTGAGCGCCAGCCCGAACCAGCGGCAGAAGAATTTGACTTTGGAGAACTGTTCACCAGAATACTTTTGGAAAAAGATTGGACCGACAAGCTAGAATCAGCCGTCGTCAAGATCCGAAACCTGTTCCGTATCCGCAACACGGATACAAAACTCTCGAAGGAGCTCAAGGCGCTCATCCCTGACATGAGAGAGGTGGCGGAGGTGTATGATGAGATGACAACCGGCTACAAGGAATTCATCCAGACCGTACTCGACGCAAAGCAATCGCCGTTTCACCAGACAAGACTGAAGATTGAGTCGGGCGAGAGCGCCAAGTTACCAAAGCATTCAGTTCGTCACAAGTAAGCCATCGCCAAAGTGGATACCTCGCATTTCTCTGGTGAACCAGCCTTTATCCAACCCGGATTCGAATCCGGACTCTGCTTGATCGGCTGTGCCACAAGGTACCCCGGGTCTACGCAAAGCAGTGACAATGCGTTATGCTGTCGCATTGTACATGAGCTCGGTCCTCGGCTCGGGGGTCCTAGTCCTGCCAGGACTGGCAGCCCAGATTGCTGGACCAGCCTCGCTGATCGCATGGCTCCTACTATCGTTGGCTAGCTACCCACTCGCGTACACTTTCGCGAGCCTGTCAGCTCGAAAGCCAGAGTCGGGAGGAGTCTACTCGTTCGCACGCGAGAGCTTCGGACAACGTTGGGCGGACGCGGTCGGCTGGCTCTTCATCGTCTGGTATGTGACAGGTGCCCCAGTTGTAACCGTCATCGCTGCTTCCTATCTTTCGTACGCGATTCCGTTGAGCAAGGAGATGATCTACGTTGTTGCGGCGCTGATAATTCTTGGAACCTTCCTGATCAATTATCGAGGCATTGTAATTAGCGGAAAAGTTCAGCTCGCAGTCATAGTCGCGATCGTTGGATTACTGCTCACTGCGGTGATCGCGTCTGCTCCACTTGTTCGACTCGAGAATTTCACTCCATTCTTCCCGAACGGAGTTCTCCCAATAGGCACGGCCGCCGCTCTCATCTTCTGGTCCTACCTTGGTTATGAGAATGTGTCCAATGTGGCGGAGGAGTTCAAGAATCCAGAACGAGACTTCCATCGAAGCATTGTCTTCAGTGTCATCGTGATCAGCGCTTTGTATTTCTCCGTCGCCTTTGCGACAGTTGGAACTCAGGCCTACAAAGCTGGAGGCAGTGTCGCTCCATTCGCCGCGATTCTCTCGAACGCTCTGGGCGTTTACGGTGCTGTTAGCACTGGGGTTCTTGCGGTTTTCATCATCTTCGGAACAGTAAACGCCTACACGACTGGGATGTCCCGTGTCATCTATTCTGTCGCGAAGGAGGGAGGCCTTCCACGAACGATAGCTCGAATCAACAGCACGACCGGTGTTCCTCATCTTTCGCTCGCGTTATTGACTGGTTTGGGAATGATCACTCTGGCCGTGTCGTATTTTCTGAGCATCGATTTGCAGACGGCTCTCTTGATTCCGAGTGGCGCGGCAATTCTCGTCTACATGATCGGTTCCGCGTCGGGGATCAAACTGCTCAAGGGAGGCCGTGCAAAGTTGTTTCCATGGATTTCGCTCGCTGTCTCGGTTATCATGTTGCCCTTCGTAGGGCCGGTGCTCCTTATCAGCGTCGCAGTTGCGTTGCTCGGCTTGTACTATCGAAGGCTCCGGGGATTACGCCAATAAATACCAAGAGGAAGCACTCGTGGAATTTGAGAAACGTCCTTGAAGTTCGGTGTTCAGATCGAGAACCATCTAGGGATAAGCTACAACGGGATCCGGAAGGTGGCTTTAGAGGCTGAGAAGTCAGGGTTTGACGGTCTCTTCATCTGCGACCATCTTATGGGAAGAAACGAAGAGACGTATCGGCAGCCGTGCGTGGACCCGTGGGTGACCCTCGGAGCTCTGGCCCAAACTACGAAGAAGATAACACTTGGAACACTTGTCAGTGCCGTCGGATTCCGCTATCCATCCTTGTTGGCGAAGATGGGCGCAACACTCGACCACGTTAGCGGCGGGAGGTTAATGTTGACCCTTGGCGCGGGCTGGCACGAGCCCGAGTACAAGGCGTACGGCATACCGTTTCCACCGATAGGAGTTCGTATGCAGCAGCTGCGGGAGGCTGTCCAGATCATACGCGCGATGTGGACCCAAGACCACGCGACGTTTGAGGGAAAGAACTTCAAGATCGATCGAGCCTGGAGCTACCCTAGACCAGTGTCGCGCAAGATCTGGGTTGGCGGAAGCGGCGAGAAAATGTTGTTGCGGATTGTCGCAGAGCTTGCCGATGGATGGAATGCTGTCGGGTTGAGTGTTGACGAGTATGCGCGCAAGGTGGAGGTTCTGCGGACGTTCTGTGAGAATGCTGGTAGGAAGCTGAACACGATCGAGAGATCCTACTATGGCCCGTGCGTAGTTGGCGGGACGGAGGGCGAGTTTCGTGAATCCTTCAACAAACACTATGGTCAGTACCGGAAGCCGGAGGAATCTTTGGAAATGTTTGTCGAACGAATGCGATCCACCCGACCCCTCATCGGGACGGTGACTGAGGTAGCGGAGAAGATGAAAGGTTTCCAAGAGCTCGGTGTATCATATTTCATCCTCTACTTCCCTGACAAAGAGGGATTGAGCTTGATGCGTCGATTCACGGATCTAGTGATGCCCCGATTCACTGTTTCGTAGAAGATTGTGAGGCTTATGAGAACTGGAGACGGACGAATAGTAGCCCAAGCAGGAACAGGCCCATCGCTACGGTAACGAGTCCACGCGAGAGACACTCGTCTCCCAGCGACAGGAATCGCAGCGTCATATCCAGTCGGGCTTGGAAGGACTGGGACTTGTTCGGGATATTTCTAGAAAAGGGGGAGTTTGGGTTGGGCATCGACCATCATCTTAGCTGGTAAGAGGTACGATCAGTGCTTGCGCCCGCATTGTGGTGGTGAGCGAGCCTGTGCCTGTGAGCGTTAGGGTTACAGTTGTTGGGTTGCTCCATCCTAACGCGACTGTGGTGCTGCCACTCAGTCCAGGAGCGAGACCGACGACCGTGATTGCTGGCGCGCTGCCGGTTCCGTGATATGCAATAGTGATTGTGAAGTGTGTGCTGTCACTAGTTGCGAATCCCGTTGCGGTAACGTTGGCGACTGTGCTGAAGGCTCTGAAGCTTAGCGAGGAACCGCCATCGCGGTCCCAGCCAGTCGGTCCGGCCCCCCTCAAACCGGACCACTGGCCATTGGTGGTGGTTGTGGTTTGCTGTGATGGGTTGGTGGTTGCAAAGGCGTTGTTGAGTCCGTAGCCCACTGCTCCCGCGCCGAGTCCGACGAGCAGTATCACGAGCGCTACTGAACGCGCTGAGATGCCTCTCCGCATTGTCGATTGAATGTCTTGTTGCGACATTTTCTCATCGACAGACACCGTGTCCAGGATGGAGATGGTGGTTCTCCTAGGAATTTGTTTAAGTGCTCAATAACGGGCGCGTCGCCCAAGAGAGATCGTTTCGATTGTGCCGATCTGAATAGATTCGGGCTCCTCTGCCCCAGATATTCCCTCAAACCCAGAGCTTCTGGCATGCCCAATATGACGGTTCAAGAGGTAAGAGTCGGGACGGAAGCGGGGGTTCTGTTAACTCTTCGTCGGATGAGTTAACTTCGGGGCATCGACTCGGGGGATTACCGTAGGCGTCGGGTTCCCCTTCATTGCTTCAACTGCCCTGCCTTGCGCCTCGATGGTTATGGGAGGCCGGGAACGTGCGAACCTCACCCGTCCCCGCCGAGCCAGGTTAACAGCCGCAACCATGTCCCGGTCCATTACTACTCGACACTTACCGCACCAGAGCTTGCGTCCCAGTCTCTTGTCCGATTGGAGTCTCTCCCCGCATCTCGGACAAGACACACTGGAACCTCTGGTCTCACGCCTAGACAGACGGATAACCGGTAGTCCTACCCATCGCGCCTTGTACTCTATCTGTTGCTGGGCCTCCCCGAAGCTCCAGCCGTTCATCCTACCACGATACCTTCTACCCTGACCATTACCCTTCCGGTAGAGAGATCGGATGCCCTCGATGTTTTCGAGAACTATCGCCGTCTTCCGCTGGACTGCTACTGCAACAATCGTCTTTGTCGCAGTGTGGAGCAGATGACCGGTTCTAGCGGTTCTCCGCTGTCCATACCTGGACGCTATCGCTGTTGTTATTCTATCATCGTTCCGGGTGAAAGAGGCTACTATACGCGCTGTAGTGTTGGCTATTCTCACACACTTCGAGAGATCATACTTGCTTGTCTCGTGTTCGTTTCCAACCGTGAGATTACGAAGATTACGGTCCACGCCAACCGTGGAGGCGCATTCTATCATGGGAGTGTCGCGGGCTATGCAGAGGCTCAATCTGTTCTGGGTGAGGGTGAAAGAACGAACCTTGACTCGTGGTTGGGATATGATCTCTAACACGTGCTTGGTCAAGGGTACGCTGAAACGTTTCCCTCTCGATACGGGAATATCTATTCTCCCATTCTCTATCTTGAACCCGTAGCAGGAGACGAGCTGTGGTCTAACAGCATACGGGGTCCTGGTAGGAAAACCTCTCCTAACAGACTTGTTCCTAGCCGCTAGTATTCGCGCAGAGCTTGTAGCAGCTGGGAGAATCATACCGGGCAAGCTGGTTGTAGGAGAGGAGCGAAAGCCTTCTCAACGAAGACGCATCGTTCACCAGACCGATCCGTATCGAATCGTTAACCATCCGTCTGAACACGTCCAGCAAAACACGTCCAGCAACCTGAGAACCTCCCATGCTGGAGCATGGTTTTGCCAGACAGATTTGACAGCCAACACAATAAACGACAAGAGCCAAAATCCTAGCTATAAGTCAGAGAGGCATCCGACGATAAGTTAACAGAGCCGTTGGGTGTAGTGTTTAAATCGAGGAACAGCCGAATCTCGGTAGCCATGTGCGACACCTGTGGCTGTTCTTCCGAGCAGGAAGATAAGAGCGGCGAGGAAGCCTAGCCCTAGGCCTGCCGGGGCGTAAGTTTCCCAAATGTCCATAGAAGGGGCTCCGTGGAAGCCTTTTCCATTTTTCGACAACCTAGGGGAATCTCTAGTCCGGAACCCGGTTTAGAAGATCTTCGGAAATCCGAAGAGCGCGCCTAGAGCCAGGGCGCCGAGAATGAACGTGAGAACTACGCCTACTATGACTGCCATAATGGCGACGCCGATTGCTCCAAGCCAGCCTGTTTTGAAGTAGTGTTTGACGAGTAGCAAGAAAATCAGAATTCCCAGCAGGACGCCTATTAGGCCGAGGAAGGTGATTGAAGCGCCGACAAGGAATGTTCCTGTGCCGGCCACGGCTAGTGCTTCTCCGAAGGTGACTCTCCTACCGACGACGATCTCTCCGGCCAACCAGAGTACGAAGCCGATGATCAGGAGGTAGATTATGAAGAGGACGATGAACCCGAGGAGAGTCGTGCCAATGCCTATGCTCGGGATCATAGGGTTTGCCATTGTCAGCTATCGCTCAGCGATCGCTTGTTGTGTCAAGTTATCCCTATTGAAACCACGTCCCATGTCTGGTAGTAATCCTCGATCGCGCTTCGTTTACTTTGGGAAGGTTTAAGCTTGCCAGCTTTTCCGGGTAGCCTTGCCCAGGACATGTATGCCGGGCTCGCGCCCTATTCATGGAATATGGGAGTGCGTAGAGGTAGTATAGCCCGGTCCGCGGCTTGCGGGAGCCGGCCGAGAGTATGCACGGCTGTCACCCGTGCGACACTCGAGTAATTCGAGCGCGTTGCGGGTTCGAATCCCGCCCTGGGCGCCAAACAGTCCCACCAGTCCTCTGTGGAGGTCAAACGCGGCTGTATCCGGTTAATGCGCAAGGCAGGAAAATCGGCTGTTATCAGCCCTAATCTCGAATCTAAGCCTGCGATTTCCAGACACGCCGTATTCCACGCCTATCCTTAGGGGAATCCGCAGGGATCGAAAACAGCCAGACAAGGCGATAACAAGCCCGTCTCCCGAAAACAAGCCGGGAAACCAGCCCAGACAGAAACAGGTCGTGAAAAAAATACCTAGATCATGCTCAAAGTCCCGCGTCGCAAAAAGTGGTCGGGAGGAAGGATACTCATCACGCTTCCAGAACAAAAACAGTACGCCGTCCTCCTTGAGACAAACTACAAACTAATTGGTAACTTTTCTTTTCGCGTAACTATTCTTTTCTGTTAACTTTTCCTTTTTTTCGCTAACTATATCATGACCCCCGGGGTGGCTGTTTTTCCCGCGCCCCGCCCTTCGTGAAAACGCTCAGAATCCACGTTCACTGACCATCGCCTATCCCTTCTTCCTTCGTGAAATCAGCCGAACATGGCGCGAATATTCTCCGCTAAAGGCTGACTAACCACACCACGGTCCGTCACAATCCCAGTCACCAGCTCGGGCGGAGTGATGTCGAAGGCCGGGTTCAAAGCCCCAACGTTCTGGGGAGAAAAGCGCCTCCCGCCAATCAACAGAACTTCTCTCTGATCCCGTTCCTCAATAACCACGCGAGACGGGTCGGTCACCAGATCCAGCGTTGATACGGGAGCGGCCACATAGAACGGAACGCTGTGGAACTTTGCAGCAAGGGCGATCGGCAGGGTCCCGATCTTGTTCGTGACATGTCCGGTGCCCAAGATCCTGTCTGCCCCAACGATAACTTTGTCCACCACTCCCTGAGCCATCAGCTGCGCAGCAGCGTTGTCACAGATTACCCGGACTGGAATTCTGTCCCTAGACAGTTCAAACGCGGTCAACCTGGACCCCTGCAACAGCGGCCGCGTCTCTGTCGCGATCACGGACACATTTTTCCCGTCCTCGACAGCCGAACGGACCACCGCCAGCGCAGTACCGTAGCCCGCAGTCGCGAGAGCCCCCGCATTACAGTGAGTCAGCACGGTATCTCCATCCTCGATCAGACCTGCGCCAAAGCGTCCGATGTTGTGAGCGGCCTCAAGTTCCTCGCGAAGAATCGCATCGGCCTCCCGTCTCAACTCATCACCCAAAGATGCGACCGAGTCGACCTGGAAAGATGCTTTGAAGACTCGCTCGACAGCCCAGCGAAGATTCACACCCGTCGGCCTTGTCGAGATCAGAGAGTCAGCGGACTTGCGAAGCTGGGACCTCGCCTGACTCAAATCCCCGTCCCTGATCTTCAACGCGGCCAGAACCAAACCATAGCCACCAGCAACACCGATCAACGGCGCACCTCTGACCTTCATGGACCGGATCGCGGAACAAACCTGGTCCACGGTCCGCATACGAACATAGACCAGCCTTCCCGGCAGCCTCGTCTGGTCAATAGCCTCCAGAACTCCACTCTTCCATCTAACTGGTTCGAGAGAGTCTCGGTTTTTCCCAGGCATTTCTCAAAACTCTGCTACTTGATCCCAATTGTTCGCATGCCTTTATAGACGCCTGCCCGCCGCTAGCGCTCTCAAATCGTAACTGGTGCCTTGCTTGATGACGATAGAAGTTCTAGAAGCCTTCCTCTCCAAGAACAAAATCTACCTGAAAGAACCCGAGAAACTCATGGAGCTCCGAGAGAAAGCCTTCGGGACCTTGGCGGAGGACAAGCTCTTCCTGAGCCCCTACGAAACATTCTATCTCGTCGAGAAAAGAAGAGCCCGAGTAACTGATGAGAAGACGGCGAAAGAGAAGACGCTCCAACATCTCGTCACAAAACTGTCCGTTGGGAAACCAACAATATGGACAAAGTATCTAGTATACCGAGACCTACGCGATAGAGGCTATCTGGTCCGAGAGTCCGAGGGAGGCTTCGACTTCGAAACCTTCGGAAAAGGAGCGACCCGACGACAAGTATCAATCGTCTTCGAAGGAGGAGAATCCACCCTCGAAAGACTCGCGAGGCTCTCCGCAAAAGCGAACAAGGAAGGCAAAGACCTAGTCCTCGCAGTAATCGACAGACGCACAGACATCGTATATTATACGTTGAACACTGAACGGTTCGAAGGAAAATAGCTCCGAGACGGGAGAACCACGGTATCTTGTCAGAAGCACAATTCACTCTTCCAAGGGGAATGAAAGACATTGACCCCGAGGAAATGTCACGCAGGATCTGGCTAACTGACAAGATTCGACAAGAGCTCTGGAACTATGGGTTCCAGATGTTGGAGCCTAGCCCTGTAGAAAACCTGGAAACCCTCGAGGCAAAATCAGGCCCCGCAGTCAGAGACGAAATCTACTGGTTCAAGGACAAGGCAGAACGAAACCTCGGACTTCGATTCGACCTCACGGTAGGCATGACCAGGATGGTTGCAAACAGGTTCGACCTCCCAGAACCGATCAAGATCTCATGCATCGGTGGAGTATGGCGCTACGACGAGCCCCAGTTCGCCCGCTACCGATACCACACACAGTGGGACGCTGAAATCTACGGAGTCGCAGATCCATCGGCCGACGCAGAGATCATCGCACTAGGCTCCGACATTCTAGAGTCAGTCGGTCTCAAAGACCACTTGGTCAAGATTAGCAACAGAAAACTCGTTGAAGGCTTCCTGCGTGGCCTTGGAATTCAGTCCCAAAATGATCTCGATCTCCTGATCAGGATAGTCGACAAATTAGGAAAAATCGGCTCCGAACAGGCAGAGCGAGAATTCACAAGAGCCGGCCTGTCCAAGGACAAGGTCAAGCGAATCCTAGGCTTCGCAGATATCGGTGGAGACCCGGACAAGGTCCTCGGAGAGCTAGAGAGCAAACTTCCCAAGGGCGAGATGATCCACCAGGGTTTCAAAGAACTCTCTGGAACAGTCGACATGATAGAATCCCTCGGAAAAAAGGAGAAGATCAGGATCGACCTGGGAATAGTCCGGGGAATAAGCTACTACGATGGAACGGTGTTCGAGGCCTACGACCGAGACGGAGAAGACGTGGGCGCAATCTTTGGAGGCGGGCGTTTCGACAAGCTAAGCAAGATCTACGGAAAACGCGACATGCCAGCAACGGGAGTCGCAGGAGGCTTCGAAAGACTCATGCTCTCCCTAGAGCGAAAGGATCTGTTCCCTGATATCCAGCAACACCCACAGGTGTTCGTGGTCACAGTCAACGAAACCGTCTGGAACGAAGCTGTGAAAACAGTACAACTGCTCCGAAGCCAAGGCATCAGAACTGACTACGATCTCAAACAACGTCCACTCGGCAAACAGTTCGAGTACGCTGACTCGTTGAAGGTAAGGGTATCTCTTGTCTTAGGGCCCAGAGAGATCAAGGAAGGAAGTGTCCGTCTGAAAAACATGAAAACAGGCGAAGAGAAGAGCGTCAAGCTATCATCTGTAGTGGATCAGACCCGAAAGGCCCTCCAATGAACCAGGTTGCCCCAGGGAGGAACAGGATCGAATCCTTTTTCACAAGACAGAAAAGTTTCGAACGAGAACATCCATCATCAGCTTGGTATATTAGGCCCTAATGATCTTCTCAGTTCCCCGTGGAACTGGTTGAGTTTTCGTTCAAGAACTCGTAACGTTAGACGGAGACGGGTCAGAAGAGAAACTAGAACTAGACTCATTCATGTTGCTGTTGCAGCTGGATAGCCATCCACGAATGATTCGACTGGCTACTCCCTGGGATTTAGATCGTACATTTCGGGTGGATTCTTCGGCAGAACGAAATGGATGTATCCGTATCCGTATTTTTCGTGGAATTGATCGCTAGCCTGAACACCTTTCTTGAAGGCCTCTTCAAATCTCCTCCAGTCTTGCGCACGAATAGCCTCACTCAAAGGATGAAAATGTGTTTTTACGAAGCCGTTCAAGTCTTCGGTGAACTTCGGCCTGAGAGTCGCGCCTATTCTGAAGAGGGCGATGACTTGGTTGAGCTGGTACTGTGCGAGCTTCCAGTTGAGCGCCTTCGCAGCGTAGTAGAGGACGTGATACCTTTCTCCAACCTCTTTCATTAGATGGGCCATGCCGTGTTGAGCCTCGGCGAGCTGTTCGAGGCTAAGTTCTCCGTGTTTTGTCTTAATGACAATCTTCTCGTCTGGCATGAACGGGTCGATGGGATTTTCGTAGTGAGTTTCCTTATAGGCGTAAGGTGTCACGCTAATGTGTGAAGGGGCGGAACGATAATGTGGGTTGAGTTCAAGTGTCCGATCTGTGGAAGAGATCTGGATGATGACAATTCGATGGCGAATTTCATGATCTGTAACGAATCGTCTCATGGAACATTGAGGTTTTTCACCGGGGATGGTTGCTTCTTCACTAGCGATAAGAAAGTTGCTGAGGAACTCACAAAGAAGGGGAAGCGGGTTCACGTCGTAGACCCGCAAGAGTTTTTCGCCAAACAAGCCTGAGACTTAGGCAAGGCGAGGACCTTAGAGTCGAACTATTCTTAGGAACAATTAACTAGGATGCATCATAGTCCAACCCTTTCGGGCCCGTAGCTCAGCCTGGATAGAGCGGCAGTCAATTCCTGGCCGATCCCCCTATGCCTTGAGCGGGTTGAGCTGTAGGTCCGGGGTTCGAATCCCCGCGGGCCCGCCACAATAATTTCTTGACAAGCCAAATGGATTTCTGCCCATGTGTGAATCTCTTGGGCCTTTTTCTCCTTCAGAATGAGGAATCCACCTAAACGAACCTCCCGAACGCATAGCTTGAAATCTCAGGCTAACCGACCTGAATCGTCTTCAAGTTGAAAGGATCTATCGACCCGGTTAAGCTAACTGAGAAAGAGATCAGGTTTCTGGAACAGAATGAGTTGTGCAGGTTCGCGACAGCGTCGAAGAAGGGCGAGCCACATGTTGTACCGGTTTCCTACGTCTGGCATGAAGGTTCACCGTATATCGTGACTGACTACGGGACGAGGAAACTCAAGAACCTAAGAGAGAACCCTCGCGCAGCAATACTGGTTGACACAGCCGGGACCCAGAAGCTGCTGTTGATCAGCGGCCCAGTCTCGATTATCGAGAAAGGAGAGGAGTACCGGAAACTCTACAAGATATTCCATGCCAGGCTGGACTGGGTAAAGCGCGATCCATGGAAGGAAGGCGAAGCACCGTTCGTGAAGATCAGTCCTGCTTTCAAAGCTGGCTGGGGACTCCGCGGCGAGAAGTAACAGGCGTTCTTTCATCATTCTAAGTCCCCTTTCCCGTTCCGGAACAGTTTGAAAGTGAGACAGTAGCGCGAACTGGTTACAAGACTCTTTAATAGCGCTGGAACGGCCAACTTCCAATTAGAGCTGACTCGGAAAAATGGCAGATTTCTGTTCCAGATGCGGTAAGACGCTGAGCCTCATCGATCCGTTGCTAGAACTCAAAGGATTGAGGTTCTGTGAAGACTGCTACCCCGACGTCAAACGGGAACATGCAGCCGCTAGCATCTCCGATAAGATGGATCGGAAGAACCGTGCGGCCTTCGCTGACGACGAGAGCGACGAGAATCTTCGCGGATCTATTATCAAGGGTAAGCAAGCCTTGGCGGCAAAGGAGAACGAGTTCAAATGGGACAATCCTTCTCTCTCTCTGATTGCTAGCGCGCTACGGATTCTCACTGATCAGAACAAGATCATAATGAAGCAGAACGAGCTCATACTGAGAGAGCTTGAGAGCCGAACGCCTGCGGTAAAATCGAAGTAAGAACCTACCTTCTTCCATTCCCAAACGGGAATGGTCCCGGGGACCGGAGTCTCATAGAGGTTGCTACCTCTATTTTGAATTCGCCGAACCGGTTTTTCTGGTTCTCCGGCGACACTCCGGTGTCTACTGTTAGCCTGGTAAGGCTGACGTGGCTGCGCACTGGGCGCACACCTACAGCGTCTTCGTCGCCCACTGTTCTAGGGGGCGGCTCGGAAGCTCTTCCAGGCTGAGCTACCCCGGGACACGGCCAAGACGCGACCTTCGCGTCTAGTTAAGATTTCTCGGGATCAGGTTGGTGATTTTCTCTTATCCAGCGAGCTAGGTCTCGCAGGCCAATATTGGAGGTTACGTCGATTACTGGGACTTCGATGTTCCCGACGCGGACGAAGTTGTTGTATTTTGCCATCGGTGCGTGGGATATGTTCGAAGCGTAGATTCTGCCTTTGACGTATTCTTCGGGGAGGGCTTCCGGTTCGACGAAGTCTGCTAGGAAGACAACGCCTTCTGCCCAGTAGAGAGCCAGAGGCTGGCCGGACACGTTCATGACGAACGCAACCATGGAGGCAAGGTTGGTCTGGCTGGTGAAGCTGGTGAGCCCGGTGACAACGATTTCCTGGGGTGGTGCGTGGATTATGGAGACCAAGGCGGTTTCGGTTGGCTTAGGAGGGTCGCCTGTGTTAAGGCTTGGTCGGCAGCCTGCTTTGTAACGCGTTTTCACGAAGGGCGGGGCACGGGAAAAACAGCCACCCCGGGGGTCATGATATAGTTAGCGAAAAAATGAATTTTTGGCAGAAAAGAAGTT
>WNEW01000223.1_pt1 | contig 26863 bp, 29 predicted proteins | sample 5399891 | NCBI WGS metagenome assembly WNEW01 (sample SAMN13153336, study PRJNA577476) | soil metagenome | isolation source: 40 cm grassland meadow soil pre-rain plot 5 | place: USA:California | collected 2015-09-08 | reverse complement strand
TTGTTGTACTGGACGACGTAGGGCACCGTCGCGAGGTCCAGGCGGTACTCGCGCAGGTTGTCGCTGAGATTGCGCAGGCTGTCGACGTTTTCCTTGAGCCGGTCCAGCTGCGAGTCGGCCACGAACACCACGCCGTCCACGCCGCGCAGGACCAGCTTGCGCGTCATGTTGTAGCGGCTCTGCCCGGGCACCGTGTAGAGCTGGAATTTCGTCGTGAAGCCGCGCACGGAGGTCGCCGAGACCGGCAGGAAGTCGAAGAACAGCGTGCGGTCGTCGCCCGTCGCGAGCGAGATCATGTTGCCGCGGTTCTCGTCCGGCAGGCAGCGGTGGACGTACTGGAGGTTCGCGGTCTTTCCCGCCAGGCCGGGGCCGTAGTACACGAGCTTGAAGTTGATGACCTTGGCGGCGTAATTGATGATCGACATTCAGCGCGTCTCCAGCGCCGCCGCGGCGCGGTCGGCGTCGCGCCACGCGCGGCCCGGGTGCGCCACCGGTCCGGCGGCGGCGAGCAGCGCCGTCCCGCGGCCACGGACCGGGCGCACGAGGATGCGCCGTCGTCCCTGCCGGAACACGACCGACACGAGCGCGCCGAGGTCGCGGTCGGGCGCGCCGCCGAGGCTCTCCCACACCGCGAGCGCGAGCTCCCCGACATGCTCCGCCTCGTGGTCGGACTCGCGAAAGACGTAGACGCGCGCCGCCCCGCCGGCGTCGGTGAGCACGGCCGGCTCCACGACCCCGAACGCGCCCAGCGTGCTCGCGACGTCGGCGACCCGCGGCTCGACCGTGAGCGCGGAGAGCGCGCGGGACGGCAGCGCCGCGCCCTCGCTCGCGCGGCCGACCAGGCCCGCCGCGTGCGCGGCGCGCAGCTCGAGCAAGGCGACCGGCGCCCCCGGGCGCCGCGCGGCGACGACCACGGCGGTGGGCGCGGCGCTCACGACGATCGCGGCGCGCGCGGTGCGGACGGTCACCTGCTCGCCCGCGGCGCCGCCGAGCAGACCCACCACGCGCGCGGCCACGGCCGTCACGGCGTCGCGCGGCACGGTCGGCGCGACGAACGCGACGAGCGGCGTGCCCTCCACGCTGCCCGTCCACGCTTCGAACGTGCCCGCGCCGGCGAGACAGTCGGCCAGTCGCGTGAGCATGTCACGGCTGATCCCCTCGGCGGCGACGTCACGCCGCCGCGCGGCCGCCGGCGCTTGCGCGATGGCGGGCGCCGGCGCCATGGGCGGCGGCGATGGCGCGACGACAGGCGCAGCCGGCGGCGGCGTGGCTCTGCGCAGCCGCGTGGAAACCGGCGGCGGCGGCGCGGCGGGCGCGCTCGCCGTGACGACGTCGGGCGGGAGTTCGGGTGGGTCGGCCGGCGCACGCACGCGGCGCGCCGGCGCGGGCGCCGGCGGCTCGTCACGCGGCACCGCGCGCGGCTGAAATGGCGCCGGAAACGCCTCGAGCCCCGCGATCCGGCTCGGCGCGGGCTCCATCGAGAACGTGTCGGGCGGCAGCTGGCGCAGCACGTCGTCGAGCGGCAGTGTCAGCTTGAGATCGGGAAACTTCTGGCGGAACTCGACGTCGGACATGGCGAACGCCAGCGCCGGGAACTGTGACGCCACGATCGGCCAGGGCACCTGGATCGCTCCCTCCGGCAGCATGGGGAGCACGATCTTGCGGGGCACGGTGATCCAGTGCGGCTCGCGCAGGCTCTCCGCGACGCGGTCCATCGGCAGCGTGAACGCGCGAGCGGGAAGCTGACCGGCGACCCGCTCGAATCGCACGCGCACGACCGCGTCGTCGTCGCCCGCGGTGTCGTCGACCACCGGCGCCGATACCTCCGCGGCGGGGGCCGGCGCCGCCGGTGCCGTTGGCGCCGCCGCCTCGGCGCCGTCATCGCGACGGCGCGGCGCGCGGGCAACCGGCGCCTCGCTCGGCACCGCCGGCGCCGCGAAGCTCGCCGGGCGCGTGCGCGCTGGGCGTGACGCCGGCCGCGCCGACGACCCGCGACCCCGGAAGGGCGCCAGCACGAGCGGGGTGGTGACGAGCAGGAGCATCGGCGCCAGGCCCAGCCGCACGAGCGCGTGCTCGAGCGCGGAGAGCGCGGTCACGTCCTCGACCACCATGAACGCGATGGCCGCGGCGAGGCCGAGGGCCACGTGCGTGAGGCACGCGTGGCCGGTCCAGCGCAGATACCGCGCCAGCGGCGCGCGGCGCAGCAGCACCAGCGAGACCACCGCGTAGAACGCCGGCACGGCGAGGATGGCCCACGCCGGCGCCACGCCGGCGTCGCCGAGGTCCATCCAGAGCAGGCCGGCCGAGATCAGCACGTAGGCGGTGGCCACGCCAAGCGACTGCAGCCAGCACAGAATCGATGCGGCGTGGTCGCGGCTCACGTCACATGCCCCGCGCCAGCTCGGGCAGCGCGCGCCGCGCGTAGTAGCGAACCTTGCCGAGCGCGCTCGGCTCGCTGATGCCCACCGCGAGCAGGCCCGAGCCCGCGACGCCGTAGAGCACGACCATGCCCTTCTCGTACTCGAGGATCACGCCCTGCAGCGGGCCGCGGCCGAGCTCCCGGCCCAGCCCGTCCGACGACTCGGTGAGACACGCGCTGAGCGCGGCCGCCACGTCGGCGTCCACGCCCGCGTTGGCCGTCGCCTCGACCACGAAGCCCTCGCGATCCGCGAGGACGGCCCACTGCACGCCGTCCATCGTGAGGAACTGCGCGAGCACTGCGGCGGCGCCCTCGGGCACGGGCGTCGAATCCTGAAGGCCGGCCGCGTCGGCCGCGACCGAGCTCTCGCGGCGCAAGGAGACCCGCGTCGGCATGGCGGGCGTGCGCGTGAGCAGCCCGTCGAGGTGACGCACGAGGTCGTCGGCCGCGAAGGGCTTGGCGAGGACGCCGGCCGACTGCGCCTGGGCGGCGCGCTCACGAACCTCGTCGTTGACGATGCCGGACATCAGCAGCACCGGGGTATGCGAGAGGCGCGGATGGCGCTTGATGAACTCGCAGATCTCGTAGCCGTCGCGGTCGGGCATCACCACGTCGCACACGACGACGTCCGGCGCGTCGCGCTCGAGCCGCTCGATCGCCTCGCTGCCGGAGGCCGCGCACACGACGTCGATCTGCCGACCGACCAGCGCGCGCTCGACGACTTTCCGCACGCTCAGGCTGTCGTCGACCACCAGCACCTTGGTCATGCGCGTTTCTCCTCGTCCATCGCCCTCGCGACGTCGAGCAGCAGCTGGTCGACGCCGCGATCGATGGTCTTCGGCTGGCTGCGCAGCTCGTTCGGATGGACCGGGATGAAGCAGAACTTGCCACCGCGCTCACGGTGCGAGGCGGCCACGAGGGCGCTGAAGGCCGCCTCGCCCGCCTGCCCGCCATACTCCGCGTGCGTCACGCGCCCGCTCTCGAACACGACGAGGCCGCCCCCGGTGGTCAGCACGAGCACGAGCCGCCCCGTCTTGCCGCCGACGGCGATGGCCTGCGTCAGCTCCTCGATCTCGAGCACGCCGAGCGCGCCCTGAAACGTGCGCGCGCCGCCGTTCGTGCCGACGTTCTCGAGCCCCGCCATCGATGGCCCGGTGGCGCCCGTCGCCGGCGCGACCGGCACCGGCGCGGCCGGGGGGGCGGGCGGAGCCGGCGCGGCCGGCGCGATCGGCGCGGTGTTCTCGATCGGCACGGTGGGGCGCGGCGGACGGGCGGGTCCGGCCGTGAAACGTTTCGGCGGCGGCGCGATCGGCGGTGGCGCGGCGGGGGGCGGTGCGATGATCGGCGCCGGTGTGATGGGCTTCGGCGGCGGCGCGACGAGCGGCGTCGGCGGTGGCGCGAGCGTCGGCGCCGGCGCGATCGGCTTGGGCGGCGTGAAGATCGGCTTCGCCGCCGCCGGTCTGGTCGCATCGAGCTGGCGGCGCACGAGCTCCACGACGCGCGTGACCATCGTGGTGCTGCTGAGCGCGTCGGGCAGCAGGAGGTCGACGCCGGCGGCGGCCGTCTGCGACGGCGCGTTCTCGCCCGGTCCGACGACGAGGACGAAGCGCACGTCCTTGGTGGACGGGTCGCTGCGGACGATGGCGCACAGCTCGTGGCCGTCCATGTCGCCGACCCGCGCGCGGCTGATGATGACGTCCTGCTTGTTCCACTCGAGCATCGTCAACGCGAACGACGCGCTGGGCGCGATGGCCACCTCGGCGCCGCTGGCCTCGAGCGCCTGCGCCAGGACGGGCGCGCGCTGCGGATCCGGGTCCACGAGGAGCGCCTTCATGCCGACACCAGGGAGGTGACGAGGGTGACGAACCCGTGCTCCTCGACCGGCTTGGTCACGTAGTGCCGGACGCCGAGGCTCGTGGCCAGCGCCACGTGCTTGTCGCCCGCGCGCGTGGTGAGCACGATCACCGGGAGGTCGCGCGTCGCCGGGCGGCGACGCAGGTCGTCGATCAGCTCGTAGCCGTTCACGCGCGGCATCTCGAGGTCGGTCACGACGACGTCGTAGGACGCCTCGGCGAGCCGGGCGAGCGCGTCGGCGCCGTCGCCGGCGGTGGTCACCGTGAAGCCGGCCTTCTGCAGCATCTGCCCCACGAAGCGCCGCACGCTGACCGAGTCGTCGACCAGCAGCACGCGGCCGCGCGCGCCCCGCGCGTCGTCGGCGGTCTCGACGCGACGGCGCACGCGTGGGGTGGCGCGCACCGCGGCGCTCGTCCGGCCGGTCATCTCGACGAGCGCGCCCGGATCGAGCAGCAGGGTGACGCGTCCATCGGCGCCGACGCTCGCCCCGCCGTAGGGGCCGGCGCCCTCGAGGAACCGGCTGAGCGGCTTGATCACGATTTCCTGCTTGTGGAGGATCCCGTCGACCTCGAGCGCGATCGTGCGGCCCGCGCCGCGCACCACGATGACGGGGCGGCCCGCGCGCCGCGGCGCCGCCTCGACGCCCAGGGTGGCCGCGAGCGACACGAGATCGCGCGACTCCTCGCCGATGAGGATCGCCTCGCCCCGCGCGCCCGCATGCAGGTCCTCGGCGCGCGCCTCCATGACGAGCTGCACGGCGTTGAGCGGCACCGCCAGCCGCTCGTCGCCGACGCTGACGATCAGGGCGTCGGAGACCAGCAGCGTGAGCGGCAGGCGCAGGGTGAAGCGCGTGCCTTCGCCGGCCACGCTGTGCACCTCCACGTCGCCGTTGAGCCGGCGAACATTCGTGCGCACCACGTCCATGCCGACGCCGCGGCCGGCCGCGGTCGTCACCGCCGCCGCGGTGCTGAATCCGGGGAGGAAGATGAGGTCGAGCGCCTGCCGGTCGTCGAGCTCGGCGTCGGCGGTGACGAAACCCTGGGCGAGCGCGCGCCGCCGCACGAGATCCGGATCGATGCCGCGGCCGTCGTCGGCGATCTCCACGAGCACGGCCCCGCCCTCGTGCGCGGCCGACAGCGTCACCGTGCCCGCGGGCTCCTTGCCGCTCGCGCGGCGCTCGTCCGGCATCTCGATGCCGTGGGCGATCGCGTTCTGCACCATGTGCAGCAGCGGGTCGACGATCTGCTCGATGATCGAGGTATCCAGCTCGACGGCCTCGCCACGCGTCTCGAAGCGCACGCTCTTGCCCGCGGCGCGGGCGGCCTCCTGCCCCTGGCGCACGAACCGGCCGAAGAGACTGCCGATCGGCACCAGACGCGCCCGGCCGATCTCGGTGCGCAGCGCGCCGGTGATCCGGTGCACATGCGCCGTGTCGTCGCGGAGCGCACGGGTCACCGTGGCGAGCTCGGACTGCAGCTCGGCGATGTCGGCGGCGATCTCGGCCACGGTGCGCGCGAAGATGCCGGCGTCGTCGTAGCGGTCGAACTCCAGCTCGGCGAACATCTCCGAGACGGAGAGGCCGACCCCGGGGGCGGGCGCCGGCATCACCGTCCGCGCGGGCTGGCGCGCGTCGAACTGACGGCGCTCGAAGTCGGCCACGCACTGCGCCAGCCGCGCGCGGCTCGCGAGCAAGGCCTCGCCGACGCGGTCGACGTCGTCGAGGCGCCGCTCCACCCGTTCGCGCCCGATGAGCATCTCGCCGATCAGATCCATCAGCGAGTCGAGGCGCTCGAGGTTGACGCGGATCGTCTGGCGCGGCGCGCGGCGCGGCTCCGCGCGCGGCGTCGTGGGTCGCGGCGCGCTCAGCAGCGCCGCCAGCGGCGATGGGAGCGGCGACGGCAGGGCGACCACGGGCTCGGCGCGCCGGGCCTCGGGCAGCGCGCCGGGCGCCCGTGGGAGGTCGGCCACCGGCGCCTCCGCCAGCAACGCGTCGAGGCGCGCGCGCACCCGCGCGACGACGTCGGTGACGTTCGCGCGCGGATCGGGGGCGAGGCCCAGCATCAGCCGCAGCGCGCCGTCGGCGGCGAACAGCGCCTCGATCGTCAGCGGCGTGAGGGGCCGGCGGCCCTCGCGCGCGGCGACCAGCACGTCCTCCATGCGGTGAGCGACCTCGCCCACGCGCGTGCAGCCGACGACGTAGGCGGCGCCCTTGAGCGTGTGGACGGCGCGGAAGAGTCGCGCGAGGTTATCCGGGTCGACGCCGCGCTCGAGCGCGCCCAGCGTCGCCGTCACCCCCTCGAGATGCTCCGTCGCCTCCGGCACGAAATACGACACGACGTCCGGGCTCGCCCCCAAAAACGCCTCCAGCTCCGCCCTCACGGGATCGTCCGACGCTCGCCGATCGCCCGAGGCCCGCGGTGACGAGGCGGCGGCTACGCCGACGGAGGCCGGGGTCGGGGGAGGTGAGCCCTCGGAGGGGCGTGGGTGCTCGCGTGTATCCGCCTCGCGCAGGACATCGATCTCCGACTGTCGCGGCTCGCGCCCCGCCGAGGGCGCGCCCACCCCGACCCCGGCCGGTGCCGGCCCCCCCGCCGCCGCGTCAAGCGCGCGCTTCAGGTGGCCGACGAGCGTCGCGAGCGCCCGCGTGTCGAGGGGCTGCGCGGCGAGCTCCTCCTCGAGCTCGGCCGCCAGCTCGGTGATCCTCGGAAAGCCGTGCAGCGAGGCGGCGCCCTTGAGGCGGTGCGTGACGACGAACAGCGCGTCCTGGCCACCGGGACGCGCCAGCGTCGCCGACGCGCCCTCGAGCGCGGCGACGGTGTCCCACGCCTCCATCAGGAAGATGGAGCGGAGGAACTCCTTGTCGGCCGGCTCTTCCATGGCTTCTTCAGTGGGTCGCCAGCTTGAACCGCGAGAGGCTTCGCGTGAGCTCGTCCGCCAGTTTCACCAGGTCGTCGACCGTGCGGCGCGTCTGCAGCACGGCCTGCTCCGTATGCACCGCCACCTCGGCGATGGAGCGCATCGCGCGCACCACGCCGTCGGCGCCGCGCACCTGCTGCTGCGAGGACGCCGAGATCTCCTGCGCCAGCTCCGCCGAGGTCTTCGAGATCCCGCCGATCGCCTTGAGGCTCTCCTCGGCGCGAATCGTGACCTTGTAGCCCGCCTCGACCTCGCGCGTGCCCTCTTCCATGGCCACCACCGCCTCCTGCGTCTCGGCCTGGACGGCGCGGATGCGCGCGGCGATGTCCTTGGTGGCCCCCGCCGCTCGCTCGGCGAGCTTGCGGATCTCGTCGGCGACGATGGCGAAGCGGACGCCCGATTCGCCGGCGCCGGCCGCCTCGATGGCCGCGTTCAGCGCGAGAAGGTTCGTGTGCGACGCGATCTCCTCGATGGTGTCGACGATCTCGGAGATTTCCAGCGAGCGGTCGCCGAGGCTCTTGATGCGCTTGGCGATGACCTGCACCTCGTTACGGATCCGCTGCATGCCGGCGAGGCTGTCGCGCACCGCGCCCTCGCCGCGGGTGGCGGCGTCGAGCGTCTGGCGGGCGGCGTTGGCGGCGGAGGCGGCGTTGGAGGCGACCAGCTGCACGGAGCGCGACATCGTCTCGACCTCGCGGCTGACCGTCGTCGCCTCGCGCGCCTGCTTCTCGGCGCCGCTGGCCATCAGGTCGGTGGCGCCGAGCATGTCGTTGGCGCCGGCGGCCACGCGCAGCGCCGCATGCCGCACGTCGGCGAGCAGGGCGCCGATCTCCTCGACCATCAGGTTGACGGCGTCGACGACGTTGCCGAGCACGTCGGGGGTGACGTCGCCGCGGCGGCAAAGGTCGCCCTGCGCGATCTCCGTCACCGTCTCCAGGAAGACGGAGATGTTCTTCTGCAGATCCTCGCGCCGCTTGCGCTCCTCGTCGCGCTCGGTCTCGGTGAACACCTGGGAGCGCAGCCGCGTGACGGTGTCGTTGAAGGTCCGCGCGAGCTGGCCGATCTCGTCGCGCGAGCGGACGCGGACGGCATGCGTGAGGTCGCCGCGGCCGACCTGCTCGGCCACGCGCACGATCTCGCCCAGCGGGCGCGTGATCCGGCGCGCGAAGACGGCGCCGGCCATCACCGCCAGCAGCGCGACGCCGCCGAACATGAGCAGCAGGTAAAAGCCCGGCTTCGCAGCGGCCGCCTCGATGATCGCCTTGTCCATGCCGACACGGACGGTACCCAGCTGGCCGGCGAGCATCGGCACGCCGACGTCGATGATCGAGTGCGTGGCGCCGGTGACGGGGTGCGCGTAGTGGATCTCGCGCACCTGCTTGGGCGTGTCGCCCGGCACGAGGTTCTTGTCGATGAGGTCGGGCGGGACGATGGGATGGAACGTGTGCGCGATCAGCGTCTTCTGCGGGTCGTAAACCATGACGTACGCGACGCCGCTGATCGCATCCTTACCCGAGATGACCTCGTCGACGCGCGCCTGCACGGTGGACGCGTCGCGGTTGAGGATGAGATCGACGCCGGAGGAGGCCAGGCTGTTGGCGATGGCCGTGCCCTTCGACGTGAACTCCTGGGTCATCTGCGCGCGCAGCGTGCGTACGGAGACGTACCAGGTGACGGCGGCCAGCGGCACCAGCAGGACCGTCAGGAAGACGATGATCTTCGTCAGCAGGCCGATCCGGATCCGCAGCTTGAGCATGGCCGCCCCCCTAGACCTGAACCGCCGCCGCCCAGTCGGCGATCGGCACCCAGCGCTCGCCATCGACGCGCGTGAAGTACACCGAGTCGAGCCCCTGATGCCGCTCGGGCCCGAAGGTCACCGCCGCACCGATTCCGAGATCGAAGTTGCGGAGCGATTCCAGCGCCTGCCGGAACGACGCGCGCGTGGGCTGCGGACCGGCGCGGCGCAGCGCCTCCACGATGATCTTGGCGTTCACGAACCCCTCGAGGCTGATGAAGCTCAGCTTCTGCACGTCGTAGTTCGGGTCGCGCAGCGCCTCGGGCACCGGCGGGTTGTGGCGCTCCATGAGCGTGCGGTACTCGGCGACGCCCGGCAGTGACACGTCGTCGTAGCTCGGCACCACCTGCGAGTTGACGAGCCCGCGCGTGTAATCGCGTCCGCTGCTCTTGCCGTGCTGCACGAGCAGCTTGAGCATCGCGTCCGACCCGACGAAGGAGACGTTCGAGATCGGCGTCTGGAACCCCGCGTCGCGCGCGGAGCGCACGAACGCGCCACACCCCTGGTAGGCGCCCGTGCACAGCACGACGTCCACGCCCGCCTTCTGCAGCGCCTGCACGGCCGGCGTCATGTCGTCGGTGAACTTCGCGCCGCGCGGATAGGTCGCCTCGGCGGTGATGCGCGCGCCGCGCTGGGCCAGCCCGCGCGCGACGCCGTCGGTTCCGCTGCGGCCGTAGGCGTCGATCTGGTAGTAGACGCCGAAGCTGCGCGCGCCGAGCGACCAGAAGCGCTCGACGAGCGCCATCATCTCCTGGCGGTACGAGGCGCGGATGTTGAAGACCTGATCGACGTAAGGCGCCTCGCGCTGCGGCTGGGCGCCCGTGAAGTTGCCGACGAGGACGACCTGCTGGTCGGCGTACCGCTTGATCACGGGCAGCGCGCGCGTGAGTGTCGGCGTGCCGACGTAATTCGACAGGGAGAAGACCTGCTCCTTCTCGAGCAGCTGGATGGTGTTCTTGATGCAGGGGTTGGGCTCGTACCTGTCGTCGAGGGCCACCACCGTGATCGCGCGCCCGTGCACGCCCCCTCGGATATTGATGTCGTCGTAGTAGGCCTGGGCCCCGCGATAGAACTCGGTCCCGAGACCGGCCGCGGTGCCGCGGAAGGCTGCGCTCATGCCGATGCGGACCTCGGTCGCGGTGACGCCGGGCGCGGGCGGGCCGCTCGCCCGCGGCACGAGGGGCACGTCGTTCGGCGTGACGCGCGTGCCGGGACGCGGCGGCGCGGCCGCGGCGCGCGCCGGCCCCAGGGCGGCCGTCGCGCCCGCGAGGAAGCCGAGGAAGCGTCGTCGGTTCATGGCTGAGCCTCCGGAACGGCCGGCGCCCACGACGCGCGAAGCGCCTCGAGCAGCCGGGCGACATCGAGCAGGATGGTCGGCTCGTCGGGCCGCGGCACGAGGCCGGCGGCGAAGGGCTTGAGCGGCCCGTCGGCCACGTCGTCGGCCGGCAGCGGCGCGTCGAACCACTCGAGGCCGAGCACGCCGTCGATCGGCACCGCCGCCTCGAGGCCGCCGGCGGCGAGCACGATCGCGGCGCCGCCGGCCGGCAGCGGCGCGGGGGCCAGCGCGAGCAGCGGCCGCGCGTCGGCGACGGCGATCACGGTGCCGCGCAGGTTCGCGACGCCGAGCAGCGGCGCCGGCGCGCCGGGCACCGCGCCGATCGCGTCCAGCCTCATCACCTCGCGGGCCTCGCGCACGTCCACGGCGAGCGCGCGGCCACCGATGGTCACGACGCACGCGCGGTGCTGGAGGGCGGCCGGACGTGTGCCCTCGCCCGACGGCGTCGCCTCGCCGGAAGGCGGCGCGTCGGGCGAGGGCGCAGTGCCGGGGACGACGGGCTCGTCAGCGGGCAAACCGGCTCACCACACTCAGGAGCTGATCCGACGTGAACGGTTTCGACAGGTATTCGTCGGCGCCCTGTTTTTTGCCCCACACACGATCGCTCTCCTGGTTCTTCGAGGAGACGAGCACGATCGGCGTCGCGCGCGTGCGCGAGTCGCGTCGCAGCGCGCGCAGGATCTCGTAGCCATTGCGCCGCGGCATGACGATGTCGAGCAGCACCACGTCGGGATGCTCCGCCTGCATCTGGTCCTCGAGGCGGTCGCCGTCGCTGAGGGAGACGACCTCGTGTCCGGCGCTGCGAAGGATCGACTCCATGAGCTTCAGGTCGGAAACGGCGTCGTCGACGACCATCACCTTCGCCATGGGATCGAGGCCTCCTTGCCAGAGCGGCGTTGGCCCAAAAGTGCAACGGCGTTGCCACAGCGGAGCGCCGGCGAGCGCTGTCCAGCGTCCTGACGTCAGCGACGGTGACACTGTCAACGACCGAGCGGGCGGCGCGTCAGCATGCGACCCTCTGGCATCCCGGGAGCGCGCGGCACGCCACCCTGGCGCTCACGCGGCCGCACGCGGGCCGCACGGGGGCGGGGTGACATATGATGTGGCCATGACGACACTCGGCGAGCGCGAAACGCTGGAGCTTTATGAGAAAACGGGCGCCCTCATGCGTGGGCACTTTCGGCTGACATCCGGCCTGCACTCGGACGTGTATCTGCAGTCGGCGCTGGTTCTCATGTATCCGGAGCACGCCGCGCGGCTGGGCGAGGCCCTGGGCGCGCCGTTCGCCGACGCGCGCGCCCAGACGGTGCTGGCGCCCGCCATCGGCGGCATCCTGGTCGCGCACGAGGTCGCGCGCGCGCTCGGCGTGCGCGCGCTCTTCACCGAGCGGGAGGACGGCGTGATGCGTCTGCGGCGCGGGTTCACGCTGACACCGGGCGAGCGCTGCCTCGTCGTCGAGGACGTCATCACCACCGGGGGCTCGACCCGCGAGGTCGTCGACTGCGTGCGCGCGAGCGGCGGCACCGTCGTCGGCGTCGGCTCGCTCATCGACCGCAGCGGCGGGACCGCGGCCTTCGACGTGAAGCGGGCGGCGCTCGCGACGGTCACGGCGACGACGTGGCCGCCCGAGGCGTGTCCGCTCTGCAAGAGCGGCGGCCGCGCGATCAAGCCCGGCAGCCGTTGAAGATGGGGGGCCCCGAAATGGCCCCCCATACCCCCCAACGTTCGGACCTGCCCGGCGGAGCCGGGCCGCTCCTCTGTTCAGCGCCCGTCGCTACGGCTTTTTCTGGCCGGTCGTGAAGGCTTCGGGGTGCGCCTCGGCCCACTTGAGCCCTTCCTGCAGCTCCTTCTCGGCCTGCTTCACGAGCTCGAGCGCCTTCGCGCGATGGCCGTCGAAGTGGTGGGCGGCCTTCTCGAGCTGCTTCTCGGCGCGCTCGAGATCGCGCATGGCGGCCACCATGTGAGGATGGCGGCCGGGCCGCGCGCGCTGCTCGCCCTGCGGCGGCGGGGACGGCGCGGGCTGCTGCGCGGTGACCGACGTGGTGACGACAACGGCGGCCAGCGCGGCCGCGCCCACCCACAACGGATATCGCATGGCGTGTTCCTCCCGAGCGGTCAGTATTCCGGCGGCGCGTAGATCGTCACGAAGAAGAGCGGCGCGCGGCCGGGGTTGCGGACGTGATGGCGCGCGCCCGCCGGGATCATGACGAGCGCGCCGGCCGCCGCCCGGCGCTCCTCGCCGTCCATGCGCAGCGCCGCCTCGCCCTCGACGATGTAGATGATCTGATCCGCGCGATGCGTCTCCTCCGGCCCCGCGTCCTCGCCGGGCGCGAGCGTCATCACGGCCGTCTGGCTGCGCCCGGTCTGCTGCAGGACGCGGAAGAACTCGCCGCGATGACGGGTGACGTCGCGAACGTCCATGGGCCCTCCGATCGCCTCAGGGCAGCAGCAGCCCGTTGCGCGCCATGACCACGACCAGCCATACGAGCTGGCCGGCCACGAACACCGTGAGGCCGCGGTCGCGGCCGCGCCGCACCTGCGCGCGATACTGCCACGCGGCGCCCGCGACCGCGAGCGCCGCGAAGAGGCCGCCGTCGTAGCGCGCGATCAGCCCGTAGTGCGCGGCGAGCCCGCCCGCGAAGCCCCACAGCACGTACGCGGCGAGCCACAGCGTGACCACGGAGCCGAGGATCGAGAGCCGCGAGCCCGACCAGCCGAGCGCGCGCGCCACCGTCACCGTCACGATGGCGCCGAGGACGAGCGCGGCCCCGACGGCCAGCGTCCAGCGCGTCACGCGCGCTCCGTCCGGTACTCCGGCCGCCAGCGCAGCAGCCGCCGCTCGACCTGCTTGATGCCGAGCGCCATGACGATGCCGATCGCGCCGAGCGAGACGAGCGCCACCATCATGTCGGCGGCGTTCAGGGTGCCGAGCGACTGGGTGATCAGGTAGCCGAGGCCGCCGCCGGACTCGCCGCCGAGCAGCTCACCGACGACCACGCCGATGAGCGCGAACGAGATCGACGGCGTGAGCGCGGCGAACGTCCACGCCAGCGCGGAGGGCACGATCACCGTGCGCATGATCTGCCGCTCGCCCGCGCCCAGGAAGCGCGCGGCGTGCACGAGGTCGGCGTCGACGGCGCGGGCGCCCTGGAACGTGTTGGCTCGTCCATCAGCAAGATCTCCGGATCGACGACCAGCGTTCGCATGAGGGCCACGCGCTGCCGCATCCCGCCCGACAGCGTGGCCGGAAACGCGTCCTCGAAGCCGACGAGGCCCGCGAGGGTGATCGCCTCGCGGACGCGACGCGCGCGCTCGGGTCCCGCCACGCCGCGATACTCGAGGCCGAGCGCGATGTTGCGCGCGACCGTCCGCCAGGGCAACACGGTGTCCTTCTGGAAGACGTAGCCGACGTGGCGGGGGGCGGCGTCCCTCACCGGCGTGCCGTCGATCAGCACGGCGCCGGCCGATGGCGCCACGAGCCCGCCGATCATGTTCAGGATGGTGGACTTCCCGCAGCCCGACGGCCCGACGATGGCGACGAACTCGCCCTCGAGCACCTCGAAGGAGGCGTGATCCACCGCGGCCACCTCGCGGCCGCGCGCGCGGAAGGTCTTCGTCAGGTCGCGGACGACGATGCGTGCCCGCCGGCTCAGGACTTGAACTTGGCCCGGGCCTTCTTCACGAAGGTCGTGTCCACCGCCTTCGCGTACGGGACCGGCTTGTCGACGGCGAGCGGCACCCACACCTTCGTGCCGTTCGCGTACGCCTTCTCGTCGAGGGTGAAGTCCCAGTCGAAGATGGTCTTGTAGTACTTCACCGAGCGCAGGACGTTGTCGCGGCTGTAGGTGTCCATGTACGGCCGGTGGAGCAGCTCGACGATGTCCTCGTCCTTCGTGCGGTGGATCCACTGCTGCGCGCGGTAGCACGCGTTGACGTAGCCCTGCACCGTGTCCGGCGACTTCTCGATCGTCTCGCGCAGCGCGTAGCCGACGGTCACCGGGATCGGCCCGCCGAACACGCGCGTCCACGCCTTCTCGTCCTGCACGTCGTAGATCGGCGTGCCGAACCCCTCCTCCTCCGCCGCCCACTGCCACTCGGGCACCGCCATGATCGCGTCGAACTTGCCCGCCTTGAGGCCGCCGAGCATCGTCGTCGAGCCGCCGCCGCTCACCCACTCGACGTGCTCGTTGACCGCTTTGCCGTCGGGCGCCTTGAGAGCCTTGAGCACGTAGACGCCGTAGACGTAGGTGCCGGAGCCGATGGCCGTCGCCGCCACCACCGCCTTGCGCCCGACGAGGCTGGCGTCGCCGAGCGCCTCCACCGACTTCACGCCCCGGTCGAACAGCTCCTTGCGGACGACGATGTTCGCGTACGAGCAGCGCGTGTCGGTGGCGAACAGAATGAGCGCATCCTTGCCCTTCTCGGTGATCTTCAGCGGGTGGTTGGAATCGCCGAGCGCGAACATCGCCTGCCCGGCCGCCAGCACCTGGGCGACCTTGGCGCCGCCGCCGGGGACGATGAACGAGGGGACGGCGACGCCCTCCTCCTCGAAGAACTTCTTCTCCCTGGCGACGAGGTGCTGGCCGTAGACGAACGTGGAGACGCTGTGGGAGACGGTAGTGGCTTTCGCGGCCCGGGCGCGGCCCGGCGGTCGCCCCCCGGCGACGAGGGCGGCGGCGCCGGCGGCGGTCATGAAGCGGCGCCGGGTCCATGTCATGCGCGGGAGCGTACGCCGCCCCCCGCCGTCTGTCAACCGCAACATATTGACACTACAGAGAATTTCGGCCATGCTGGGGTCCTTCCATGGTGCGGAGCATGACGGGGTTCGGTCGGGCGGAGGCCAGCGGTGAGTCGATCGCCGTCACGGTCGAAGCCCGGTCCGTCAATCATCGCCACCTCGACGTCGCCCTGCGCATGCCGCGCCCCCTCGCGGCCCTCGAGCTCGACGCGCGCCGGCTCGTGCAGAGCCGGCTCGAGCGCGGCCGCGTGGACGTCAACGTGCAGCTCACGCCACTCGGTGGTGCCGCCATGCAGCGCGTGCAGGTCGACGGAGCCCTCGCCCGCGAATACGTCGCGCTCGCCCGCGCGCTCGCGATCGAGCTGGGCCTCGACGGCGCGCCCAACCTCGCGTGGGTCCTCGAGCAGCCGGGCGTCGTGCGGCTCGAGGAGCCGGAGCCCGTCGAGCCCGCGGTGCCGTGGCCGCTGCTGGCCGAGGCGCTCGGCCGCGCGCTGGACGAGCTGGTGGCGCGGCGCACCGCCGAAGGCGACCGCCTGGCCGAGGCGCTGCGCACCCTGCACGCCGAGCTGACGACCACCGTGGAGCTCATCGCCGCGCGCGCGCCGGCGACGACGGCGCGCCGCGGGGAGCGCCTGCGCGAGCGACTGCGCGCGCTGCTGGCCGAGACGACGGTCGACGAGTCCCGCCTCGTGACGGAGGCGGCCATCTGGGCGGACAAGAGCGACGTGACGGAAGAGCTGGCCCGCCTGCGCGCCCACCTGGCCGAATTCACCCTGTTGCTCGACAAGGGTGGTCCCGTCGGCCGGCCCCTCGATTTTCTGATCCAGGAGCTGAACCGCGAGGTCAACACGGTGGCGTCTAAAGGGGACGACCTCGAGATGAGCCAGGCCGCGCTGACGGCGAAAGGCGTGCTGGAGAAGATCCGCGAGCAGGTGCAGAATCTTGAGTAGCCGCCCCGGCGCGCGCCTGGGCCGCCGCGGCACGCTGTTCGTCGTGTCGGCGCCCTCGGGCGCGGGCAAGACCACGCTCTGTCGCGAGGCGCGCCTGGTCATCCCGGATCTCGCCTACTCGGTCTCGGCGACGACGCGCGCGCCGCGCCCGAGCGAGGTGAACGGCGTCGACTTCCGCTTCGTCAGCGAGTCCCAGTTCCGGGCCATGCTCGAGCGCAACGAGCTGGCCGAGTGGGCGACCGTGCACGGCAACCTGTACGGCACGCCGGCGAAGCCGCTGGAGGCCGCGCTGGCGCACGGCAAGGACGTGCTGCTCGACATCGACACGCAGGGCGCCGCGCAGCTGCGCCGGCGGTATTCCGAGGCCGTCCTCGTGTTCATCGTCGCGCCGTCGATCGCGGAGCTGGAGCAGCGCCTGCGCGAGCGCGGCGCCGACGCCGAGCGCGACATCGCGCGGCGCCTCGCGCGCGCGCGAGAGGAAATCAAGTTGTGGCGGACGTACGATTACCTGATCGTCAACCGGGACGTGAAAGAGGCGATGGATCAGCTGCTGGCGGTCATCCAGGCCGAGCGCTGCCGGACCGCGCGCCTGTCGCTCACGCTCCCCGACCTGGAGGTCGCCGAGTGATGCCCTTTCCTTCGCTGGAGTCCGCACTGAACAAGGTGTCCAACCGTTATCTCCTCGTGGTGCTCTCGGCCAAGCGGGCGCGCCAGCTCAATCGCGGCGCGCCGCCGCGCGTGGACAGCAAGCACAAGAAGCCGACCAGCTCGGCCCTCGAGGAGATCGCGGCCGCCAAGGTGGAATACCGGATCAAGGACGCGGACGAGACACCGAAGGCCTGAGCGGTGAAGCTGGACGGGCGCGAGCTGGTGCTCGGCGTCACGGGCTCGATCGCCGCCTACAAGGCGGTGATCCTGCTCCGCGAGTTGACGCGCCTCGGCGCGAGGGTGACGGTGTGCCTCACCGAGCATGCGCGCGCGTTCGTCGGCCCGCTCACCTTCCGCACGCTGTCGGGCCGGGCCGTGCTCACGGACCTGTTCGATCCGCAGAGCGAGGAAGCCGTCGAGCACGTCGCGCTGGCCGAGCGCGCGGCGGCCATCGTGGTGGCGCCGGCCACCGCGAACCTCATCGCCAAGGCCGCGCACGGCGTGGCCGACGATTTCCTCACCACGCTCCTGCTCGCCGCCCGCTGCCCGGTGCTGATCGCGCCCGCCATGGACGGCGGCATGTGGGAGCACCCGGCGGTGGCCGCCAACGTCGCCACGCTGCGCGCGCGCGGCGTGACGGTGATGGAGCCGGACAGCGGCGCGCTCGCGTCCGGGCTGAGCGGCCGCGGCCGGCTGCCGGAGCCCGAGTCGATCGTCGCCGCTCTCGCGTCCGTCCTGGCACCGGCGCAGGACCTCACGGGTGAGACGGTCCTCGTCACGGCCGGCCCCACGCGCGAGCCGATCGATCCCGTGCGCTACATCTCCAACCGCTCGTCCGGCAAGATGGGCTACAACCTCGCTGCCGCCGCGCTGCGCCGCGGCGCCGCCGTGACGCTTGTGTCCGGGCCCACCTCCATCACGCCGCCGGCGGCGGCGACGTTCGTTCCGGTGCAGACGGCGGAGGAGATGCGCGAAGCCGTCTTGCATCATCTCGCGGGCGCGACGATCGTCATCAAGGCGGCCGCCGTCGCCGACTACCGCGTGCGCCGGCCGTCGGAGATCAAGATCAAGGGCAAGCGCGATCTCACGCTGGAGCTCACGCCGAACCCCGACATCCTGGCCGAGGTGGCCGCCGGGCGCTCGGGCGCGTTCGTCGTCGGCTTCGCCGCGGAGACCAACGACGTGGCCGCCAACGCCCGCGCCAAGCTCGAGGCCAAGGGCATCGACCTGCTCGTCGCCAACGACGTGAGCCAGGCGGGCATCGGCTTCGACGCCGACGACAACGAGGTGCTGCTGATCGATCGCTGGGGCGGCAACCGCGCGCTGCCGCGCATGGCGAAGAGCGCGGTGGCCGACGCGATCCTCAGCGAGATCCTGGCTCTCCGGCGCGCCGCCCGCGCGGCGGGCAGGGCGCCGCGCTGAGCGAGACCGCGCGCGACGCGCTGGCCGGAGCGCTCGACGCGCTCGCCGACGCGCTACGCTTCTATCGCGACCTCGGCGTCGAGACGGTGCCGCTCGAGGGCGAGTACCTGATGACGCCGGCCGAGCTGCTGCGCCGGCAGGAGCAGGCGCTGCAGGGATGCCAGCGGTGCAAGCTCTGCGAGGGCCGCACCCACGTCGTCTTCGGCTCCGGCAATCCGACCGCGGACTTCGTCGTGATCGGCGAGGGACCGGGCGCCGACGAGGACGCGCAGGGCCTGCCGTTCGTCGGCCGCGCGGGACAGCTGTTGACGAAGATGCTCGCCGCGGTGGACCTCACGCGCGACGAAGTCTTTATCACAAACGCGGTGTTGTGCAGACCTCCCGGCAATCGCAATCCCGAAGCCGACGAGCTGGCCGCCTGCGCGCCGTTCCTCGCCGACAAGCTCGCGGTGATCCAGCCGAAGGTCGTGCTCGCGCTCGGCAACGTCGCGACGCAGTCGCTGCTGCGGACGAAGGAGGCGATCGGCAAGCTGCGCGGCCGCGTCCATCCGTACGGCGACGCCGTACTCATCCCGACGTTCCATCCCGCCTTCCTCCTGCGCAATCCCGGGCAGGAGTACAAGCGCATGGCCTGGGAAGACCTCAAGCTCGCCCGCCGGGAGTACGACAAGCGCAGAGCGCGGTGACGCTCGCCGACGTCGCCTTCGACACGCCGGTCGAGCATCCGTTTTCCTATGTCGTGCCCGAGGGCATGGCCGTGGCGCCCGGACAGCGTGTCGCCGCGCCGCTCGGGCGCGCCGAGCGCGTGGGCGTCGTCGTCGCGCTGCGTGAGGGAGACGCCCGCGGACTCAAGCCGCTCACGCGCGTCGTCGACGCCGCGCCCATCGTGGCCGGCGACGCGCTCGAGCTCGCGCGCTGGATCAGCGAGCAGTCGCTGTCATCGCTCGGCTCGACGCTGGCGGCGCTGACGCCGCCGGTTGTATCGGAGCGGGAGGCCGGCTTGAGCCGTGGGTGGCCTGTTCTAGATGGTTCGCGGCTCCGTACGCCTTCGGCTTCTACGCGTGGTGATGCGGCCGCGCCGGACGCCCCCTTGCCGGAGATCTTCATCGGCGCTGGGCGTGAGCGGAGGTTGATCGAGCGGGTCGGGGCGGCGAGCGCGCCGGCGTTGGTGATCGTTCCCGACGTCGAGGCGGCCGGCCGCTGGACGCAGCGGCTGGAGAAGTATGGCGCCGTCGCGCGGCTGGACTCCGGCGTCGACGACGGCACGCGCGCCCGCGCGTGGGCGGCGCTGGCGGCGGGCGACGCGCGGCTGGCCGTGGGCACCCGCTCGGCGCTCCTGGCGCCGCTGCCGCCCGGCGGCACGCTCGCCCTCGTCGACGAGCACGAGGCGGCGCACAAGCCGCCGGGGCCGCCGCGCCTGCACTCGCGGGACGTCGTGCTGGAGCGCGTGACGCGTGGCCGCCTGGCGGCCGCGCTGACCGCGGCCACGCCGAGCGTCGAGACGTGGTGGCGCGCGGACAGCGGCCGCGCGCGTCTCGTGGCCGGCGACGCGGCGCCGTGGCCGGCCGTGCAGCTCGCCGACACGCGCGGGATCCTCAAGGTCGAGCCCCTGACGCCGCCGCTCGCGCGGGGCGTGCGTGAGGCGCTGGCGGCCGGTCGGCGCGCGCTGCTCGTCGTCAGCCGTCTGACGTCGGCGCTGGCGTGTGACGAGTGCGGTGCCGTGGTGCGCTGTGCCGGCTGCGACGTCGCCGTCGCGTACGCGCGCGCGGCGCGCACCCTCACGTGTCGCGTCTGCGGGCAAGCGACGCCGATGCCCGACATGTGCCCCGGCTGCGGCGGGCGGCGTCTCTCACCGTTCGGCTGGGGTGCGGAGCGTGTCGAGCACGCGGTGCGGCGGCGCTTTCCGAAGGCGCGGGTCGCTCGCTACGATCCCGACGCCACGCGCGGCGCGAGAGCCGAGCGCCAGCGCGCCGAAGCGGCCGCCGCGGAGATCGTCATCGGCACGCGCGGCGCCCTGCGGCTGTTCGGCCCGGCGTCGTTCGGCGTTGCCGGCTTCGTGTCCCCCGACCAGCTCCTGCGCCTGCCGGACTTCAGGGCGGGCGAGCGGCTGTTCTCCCTGCTCTGGGGCGCGGCCGAGCGCGTGGTGCCGGGCGGTGGCATCATCGTGCAGTCGCAAACGCCCGGTCACTACGTCTTCGAGGCGCTCGCGGCCCAGGACCTCGGCGCCTTCTATCGCCGCGAGATGAAGTTCCGCGGCGAGCTCGGCTACCCTCCATTCCGACGGCTGGCCATCATCACGGTCACCGCGCCGTCCGCCGTGGACATGGGCCGGCTCGCCGACGAAATCGTCGCCGCGCTGGCATCGGCGTCCTCCGCGCTCACCGTCTATGGGCCGGCGCCCGCGCGCCGCGACCGCGCGCGCCGCATCGTCGTCAAGGGCCACGCGGATCTCGCGGCGCAACTGGGCGAGGCGCTCGCCGAGTTCCGCCGGCCGCGCCCGAAAAGCCGCGGTATCATAGACGTCGAGGTGGATCCGGTCGAATGGCCATCCTGAGTGTCCGAAAATACGGTGATCCGGTCCTCCGACGACGCGCCGCGCGCGTCGTCGCGGTCACGCCCGACGTACGGGCGACGATCGCCGACATGATCGACACGATGTACGACGAGATCGGGCTGGGTCTGGCCGCGCCGCAGATCGGCGTGTCGCTCCGCCTCATGGTCGTGGCCGACGAAGAGGGCCGCGCGGCGCGGGCCCTCGTCAATCCCGTCATCACCGAGCAGGGCGGCGAGGTCGTCGCCGAGGAGGGCTGCCTGTCGCTGCCCGGCATCTTCGCGCCGGTGAAGCGTGCCGAGTGGGTGCGCCTCGAGGCGCAGGATCCCGACGGCACGGCGATGGCGATCACCGCGCGCGGGCTACGCGCGCGTGTCTTCCAGCACGAGATGGATCACCTCGACGGCGTGCTCTTCATCGACCGCCTCGACCCCGTCACGCGCGACCGGATCAAGCGGCGCATCAAGAAGGACGGCTTCACCGAGGACGCCGCCGGCCACCGCGCGCTCGCGCTGTAGTCTGGCAAAGCTCCTCTTCTACGGCACGCCCGCATTCGCGCTTCCCGCCTTCCAGGCGCTGCGCCGACGTCACGACATCGTCGCCGTGGTCACCCAGCCCGAACGCCCCGCGCACCGCGGTCAGCGGCTGACGTCGCCGCCCATCAAGGACGCCGCGGTGGCCGCCGGCCTCCCGGTGCTGCAGCCGCCGCGCCTGCGCGATGCCGGCTGGCCCGAGCGCCTCGCCGCGTACGGCGCCGACCTCGCGGTGGTCGTCGCGTTCGGCCAGATTCTGCCCAGGGCCGTGCTGGACGTGCCCGCGCGCGGCTCGATCAACATCCACGCCTCGCTGCTGCCGAAGTATCGCGGCGCGGCGCCGATCCAGTGGGCGATCATCCGCGGCGAGACCGAGACCGGCATCACGACCTTCGCGATGGACCCGGGGATGGACACGGGTGACGTGCTGCTCATGCGCTCCACGCCGATCGGCGCGGACGAGACGGCCGGCGAGCTCTCGGAGCGGCTCGCCCGACTCGGCGCCGAGGTGATCGTCGAGACGCTCGACCGGCTCGACGCGCTCACACCCGCGCCGCAAGACCACGCCGCCGCGACGACCGCGCCGAGGCTCAAGAAAACCGATGGCGTGATCGACTGGACGAAGCGTGCGGCGGAGATCGCCAACCTCGTGCGCGGCTGCAATCCGTGGCCGGGTGCAACGGCCACCGCGCCCGGCGGCGAGCTCACCATCTGGCGCGCGCGAGCGCTGGGCGGCGCCTCACGCGGCGCGCCCGGCTCGCTCGTGGAGCACGACGGCGCGCTCGCCATCGCCACGGGCGACGGCCTGCTGCTGCCCGTGGAGGTGCAGCCGCAGAATCGCCGCGCGATGGGGTGGGCCGATTATCTGCACGGCGCGCGCCTCGCCGCGGGCGCGCGCCTGGGCGGGCCGTGAGCGCGGCCGCCCGCCAGACCCGTGCCGCGGCCGCGCCGGCCCGGGCGCTGGCCGCGCGCGTCCTCGAGCGCGTGGAGACCGACGCCGCGTTCGCCGATCTGGCGCTCGAGGCCGAGACGGCGCGCCAGACCCTGGCTCCACGCGACGTCGGCCTGGCCACCGAGCTCGTGTACGGCACGCTGCGGTGGCAACGCTATCTCGACTGGATCCTGGCGCCGCATTCGCGCCGGCCGCTCGACGCGCTGGACGCGCGCGTGCGGCTGCTGCTGCGTATGACGGCCTATCAGCTCGTGTTCCTCACGCGCGTGCCCGCCTTTGCCGCCGTCAACGACGCGGTCACGCTCGCGCGTGGTGGGGCGCGGGGCGCCGCCGAGTACACCAACGCGGTGCTGCGGGCATTCGCCCGGCGCGGCGCGCGCGAGCGGGAACCCGCGCCGCCGCCCGATCCGCTCGACGCGCTCGCCACGCGCTGCTCGTTCCCGACGTGGCTCGCCGCGCGCTGGGTCGAGCGGTACGGCCAGGCGGATGCCAGGGCGCTGATGAGCGCGATGAACGAGCGGCCGCCGCTGACGGTGCGCGCCAACACACTGCGCCTCTCGCGCGAGGCGCTGGCCGCCCGGCTGGCCGCCGAGGACGCCGTGGCCACGGCCCGCGGCGTGGGCGCCCGAGGGCCTGGTCGCCGAGCGCGCGGCCGGCGCGCCGGCGCGCTGGCGCGCGTTCACCGACGGCGCCTGCGCGGTGCAGGACGAGGCGTCGATGCTCGTGGCGCGGCTGCTCGAGCCGCGCGCGGGCGAGACCCTCATCGACGCCTGCGCGGCGCCGGGGACCAAGACGACGCACCTCGCCCAGCTGATGGACAACCGCGGCCGCATCGTCGCGCTCGATCCGCAGCCCGCGCGCCTTCACCGCGTGACCGAGGCCGCCGCGCGGCTCGGCGTGACGATCGTGCAGACGATCGAGGGCACCGTGCAGGAGCTCGTGAGCTCGTATGCCCCGCGCGCGGACGGCGTGCTGGTCGACGCCCCCTGCACGAACTTCGGCGTGCTGCGCCGCAATCCGGAGGTGAAGTGGCGGCGCCGGCCTGAGGACATCCCTGCCAGCGCCGCGCGCCAGTCCCAGATCCTGAGCGCCGCCGCCACGCTCGTGAAGCCCGGCGGGCGCCTCGTGTACGCGACGTGCTCGCCGGAGCCCGAGGAGAACGACGCGGTCGTGGCCGCGTTCCTGGCGGCGCAGCCGGCGTGGCGCGTCGATCCGCCCGCCCAGTTTCCGGTGGCGCTGGACGCCGACGGATTCCTGCGCACGCGGCCCGATCGCCACGGCACGGACGGGTTCACGGCCGTGCGGCTGCGGCGCGCGTGATATGACGCGCGTGATATAAGGAAGTGCTCATGATCAAGATCGCGCCCTCGATCCTGTCCGCCGACTTCGGGGTCCTCGCCGACGAGATCGCGCGCGTCGAGGCGGCCGGCGCCGATCAGATCCACATCGACGTGATGGACGGCCGCTTCGTGCCCAACATCACGCTGGGCTTTCCGATCCTGGACGCGATCCGCAAGCGCACGCGCCTGCCGCTGGACCTGCACCTGATGATCGTCGAGCCGGAAAAGTACCTCGCCGAGTTCGCCGCGCGCGGGGCCGACATGCTGACCGTGCACGTCGAGGCGTGCCCGCACCTGCAGCGCACGCTCGGCTCGATCCGCGAGCTCACCGCCAAGCGCGGCACGCCGGTGAAGGCGGGGGCGGCCCTGAACCCGGCGACGCCGCCGGACACGATCGAGTGGGTCAAGGACGATCTGGACCTCGTCCTGGTGATGTCGGTGAACCCGGGTTTCGGCGGCCAGACGTTCGTCCCCGCCGTGTATCCGAAGATCCGATACATCCGCACGATGCTGGGGGCGCGCGGCGTGGACGTCTCCATCGACGGCGGCGTGAAGATCGAGCACGCCCGGCCGCTCGCCGAGCACGGCGCCTCGATCCTCGTCGCCGGCTCGGCCGTGTTCGAGGCGCAGGATCCGGCCAAGGCCATCCGCGAGCTGCGCGCCGCCGCGGACTCCTGACGCCGATGCGTCTCACAGTGTGCGAGCTGCCCGATGATGCCAAGCGCAGGGAGTCTGCCTGGGCCGGGCTGACGAGCCATCTCCGAGCCTCCCCGACCGACGTCCTCGTGCTCCCGGAGATGCCCTTCGTCGACTGGATGGTCTTCACGAGTCGAACGTTCGATCCGGGCACCTGGCAGCAAGTCCTCAGCGACCACGACACGATGGTCTCGAGATTCGGCGAGCTCGACGCGCAGGTCGTCCTTGGCTCTCGGCCGATCGAGGACGCCGGTCGGCGGCTCAATCAAGGCTTCGCGTGGACGCGGGCGGACGGCTATCGGAGCAACAGGAGCAAGGTGTACCTGCCGGATGCGCCCGACGGCAGGGAGGCGACGTGGTTCGATCGTGGCAGTCTGGATCCCTCTCCGCTTTCGTTCAGGGACCTCCGAGTCGGGTTCCAGCTGTGCACCGAGATGCTGTTCACCGAGCTGTCGTGGAGGATCGGGCGTGCCGGCGCGCACCTCATCGCCGCCCCGCGAGCCACCGGGGGACATCGCCGCTGGCGAGCGGCGGCGTCACTCATGGCGATCGTTTCGGGCTGCTTCGTCGCCTCCGCAAATCGGCGCTCATACGACCGCGATGACTTTGTCGGACAGAGCTGGGTCGTCTCTCCCGAGGGAGAGGTCCTCACCGAGACGCGCGCCGAGGCGCCGGTCGCGACGGTCGACATCGATGTCCGGGAGGCGACGTCAGCCAAGCAGACCTATCCGCGCAACCTCTGCCTGGGGTAGACCCCGCCGGAGTTGAAATGTCCTGCATAGTTCCTTAGACTCGGACTTTCCATGCTCGACTCACTGAGCGCAAGACTGACTGCGATCTTCGATCGGCTGGGCGGCCAGGGCCGCCTGACCGAGGACAACATCCAGGAGGCCCTCCGGGAGGTCCGCGTGGCCCTCCTGGAGGCCGACGTCAACTTCAAGGTCGTCCGCGGCTTCATCGATCGCGTGAAGGTGAACGCGGTCGGCCAGGACGTCCTGAAGTCGCTCACGCCGGCACAGCAGGTCGTCAAGGTCGTGCACGACGAGCTCGTGGAGCTGCTCGGCGGCAGTGGTCACCGGCTGGCGGCGGCGGCGCATCCGCCGACCGTCGTGATGCTCATCGGCCTGCAGGGCTCCGGCAAGACGACCACCGCCGCGAAGCTGGCGCGCCTGTACGCCAAGCAGGGCCAGCATCCGATCCTGGCCGCCGCCGACACGTATCGGCCCGCCGCGCAGGATCAGCTGAAGACGCTCGGCGCGCAGCTGGAGGTGCCGGTGGTCGCGGACGGACGGACGCCCGTCGACATCTGCCGCGCCGCGCTGGAGGCGGCGGCCGCGCGCGGGCTGACGCCGCTCATCCTCGACACCGCCGGGCGGCTGCACATCGACGAGACGATGCTCGACGAGCTGAAGCAGATCCGCGCGGCGGTCAAGCCCCACCACGTGCTGCTCGTGGTGGACGCCATGACCGGCCAGGACGCCGTCACCGTCGCCGAGCGCTTCAACCAGGCCGTCGGCATCGACGCCGTGATCCTGACGAAGATGGACGGCGACTCGCGCGGCGGCGCCGCGCTGAGCGTCCGCCACGTGACGGGGCGGCCGATCGCCTTCGTGGGCACCGGCGAGAAGACGGAGGCGCTGGAGCCGTTCCATCCCGATCGTCTCGCCTCGCGCATCCTCGGCATGGGCGACATCCTGTCGCTGGTCGAGAAGGCGCAGCAGAACGTGGACCAGGCGCAGGCCGAGGCGATGGTGAAGAAGCTGCGCGAGGACACCTTCACGCTGGAGGATTTCCGCGCCCAGCTCAAGCAGGTGCAGGCGCTCGGCCCGCTCGACCAGGTCCTCGGCATGCTGCCGTTCGGCAAGATGCTCAAGGGGGGGCCCAAGGAGCTGTCGGGCGAGCAGGCGGATCTCGGCCGCTTCGACGCGATCATCAGCTCGATGACGCCCCAGGAGCGGCGCAATCCCGAGGTCATCAACGGCTCGCGCCGCCAGCGCATCGCGCGCGGCAGCGGCTCGAGCGTGCAGGACGTGAACCGGCTGCTCAAGCAGTTCGCGCAGCTCAAGAAGATGATGAAGCAGTTCAAGACGATGGAAGGGCGGCTGGGCAAGCTGAAGGGCCTGGGCGGCTTTCCGATGCCGAGGGGGTGAGAACGTGGCAGTGGCCATCCGACTCAGACGTGAAGGCTCGAGCAAGCGACCGCGCTATCGCGTGGTGGTGGCGGACTCACGGGCTCCGCGCGACGGGCGCTTCATCGAGATCATCGGGCACTACAACCCGGTGACGAACCCGCCGCAGGTCACGATCGATCGCGAGAAGGCGCAGGCGTGGATCGCCAAGGGGGCGCAGGCCTCCAACACGGTGAAGAAGCTCATCGCATTGGCCCCGAAGCCGGGGGCATAACGGACGCAAAGGCAGTTGTCACACGCAGCTGCAGTGGGAGTGGTGGTTGAGAGAGCTGGTGGAATACCTCGCAAAGGCACTGGTCGACGAGCCGGAGCAGGTGAACGTCACGGAGGTCGAGGGAGAGCGTGTCACGGTGATCGAGCTCCGGGTGGCGCAGACCGACCTGGGCAAGGTCATCGGCAAGCAGGGACGTACGGCGCGGGCGCTGCGGACGATCCTCAACGCCAACGCGACGAAGCTCCGCAAGCGCGCCGTGCTCGAGATCGTGGAGTAACGCGTCCCCGCCAGTTCGAGGCGAGCTTATGAC
>WNEW01000217.1_pt1 | contig 26980 bp, 30 predicted proteins | sample 5399891 | NCBI WGS metagenome assembly WNEW01 (sample SAMN13153336, study PRJNA577476) | soil metagenome | isolation source: 40 cm grassland meadow soil pre-rain plot 5 | place: USA:California | collected 2015-09-08 | reverse complement strand
GTCCCGTGGGCTCCCGATTTCGGCGCCACCACGCCCGGCCCGTCCGAGCCCGGCGCACCCGGGCCGTCGCTCCCCTCGTTGCCCACCGAGTGGCTTCCCGCCGTCGTGGGCCCCGCTGTAGCGTTGGGGTTGCTCCTCATCGCGTTCGCCGCTTCGCGCCGCTCGAACCGGACGCGACGGCGCAAGTCCTCTGACCGTAACAGGAATGTTGGGACGTCCAAGGTCGCGCAGGCATCTGCGAGACCGCGCGCCACGAGCCGCCCGCGAAGGTACATCCCGCCGAATGAATTCGAAGACGAATCGTCGGAATTCTAGGGTCCGATTACGTAGGTACTTCCCGAGTGCGAACCTCGCGTCTCGTCCTCGGGGTCATCCGGCGTGCCGTCCCAGTCTTTATGGTGGCGCGGCTTTCCCCGAGGCGGTGCCTCCACCCGACCTAAACACCTGGCTCGCCGATCCCGCGCAGCCGGCCGCGCGATACCGGTACCTGGTCGAGATCGAAGGCGTTCCGCACGCATCCGAGGAGGCCCGGACCGCCCTCCGACAGATCCCGAGCCGTGGTTGGGCCGCCGACATCCTCCGGAAGCAGGACCCGCATGGCTTCTGGGTCCACCGCAAGACGCTCTACCGACCGAAGTATGTGGCGACGAACTGGCGACTCCTCCTCCTCGCAGAACTTGGCCTGACCGTCCGCCACCCAGGAATCCGCCGTGGAGTCAACCTCATGCTCGAGGACTACGGCGGGTCCGACGGCCCGTTCGGCCGGCGCGGTGGCGAGCCTCACTTCTGTTTCGTCGGCAACACCGCACGGATGATGATCCTCTTCGGCTTGGCGGACGACCGGCGGGTGACGAGCTCGCTCGACTGGCTCGCCGACCAACAGCGAGAAGACGGCGGCTGGGACTGCTTCGGTCGTCCGAACGGGACGCTCGATTGTTGGGAGGCGCTCGCTGCGTACGCCGCCATCGGGTCGCGTCGGTGGACCCGCAAGTGGAAGCTTGCGGTGGATCGAGGGGCCGAGTTTTACCTCGAGCGGAAACTGCTCCGAGAAGGCCGTCGTCGATACGCGGCCTGGGAGAGGCTGCACCATCCGGTCCATTATTATTACGACATCTTGGTCGGCCTCGAGACGCTCGTGCGCCTCGGCTATGGGGACGATGCGCGCATGAAGCCGGCCCGGGCTCTCCTGAAACGGAAGATGCGACCCGACGGCAGATGGAGCGCGGACGCGGTCCACCCGGATCTGGCGCGCGGTTCGAACTACTCCCGGGATCCCGGTACGCGTCCGTTCGCCCTCGAGCGGGTGCATGCCCCGAGCAAATGGATCACGTTGCGGGCTCTCAAGGTCCTCGGCAAAGACTAGCTGATCCGAGCGGCGAGGCACCCGCGCAAATCATGTCTGGGGATTCCACCGAAAAGCTTCTACACCCGGAAGTCTCGCTAGAATCTCGGGAGGCCTGAACCCACTTGGGAAAGTGTGAACGCTGCGGATATCGCGGGTGGCACCTGACCCGCTCCCGGTGCATGGTCTGCGGGGCGATCCTGTGCGAAAACTGTCAGATGGTCGCGGGCTATGCTCAATCCCATCTTGGCGCCGCGCCGCTGCCGGTTGATCCGGCCGTACGGTACTCGGCAGTTCCGTTGTATCACACGGTGTGCTCCTGGGAATGCTTCGATCGGTGGGCCTGGACGTTCATCTCCCGCGGGCATGCGCCCTCCGTGATCGGCCAGAACTACGTCCTCGGGGGAGTCCGACTCCACCCCGGGACCGCGGGACGAGCGGTCGTGATGGCCGAGGACCACCGACGCGGCCAACGGCTCGAAGAAGCGCGACACCTGATCGAGGCGGAAGACCACGAATCGGCGGCGGGGATCTACCAGTCGCTCGGCATGTGGAAGGAAGCGGGCGAAGTCCGGAGGAATGGTCGGCGCCAAATCGTGACGCAAGTCCACGTGAACGTGAACGATCTCGTCGAGCAGGTGCGAAAGGCCGGCATCGCGACGGACTACACCTGTCCCGCGTGCCGAGGCCACATCCGCATCACCGGCGACACGACCCTCGCGACGCTCCGGAACTGCCAATATTGCGGGTCGGTCGTCCAGACCACCGATCTCGTCGACTTCCTGACGAGAGTGGTCGGCTACCCTTAGACGGACTACTCCACGCGCGGATTCTTGATTGCCGCGGTCACGAACCAGTTCTCCGATTTTTCGATCAACGGCCCCGGATCCGGTGTCATCGACTTCCGATCCGGGGAATCGTAATACGCGGCGTCCCTCGCTTCGAACCCGTCCGGTCCGTCGTAGGAGAGGATCCAGATGAACCGGTTGCCGTCCGGAACGATCCACGCCCCGTCGATCCGGAAGCCGAATTTCCGACGGAGGGGAAGGACGCCTCGAGTCCATCCGTCGAGCCATTCGGCCATCTTCCCTTCCTGGATCGTGTACATCCGGAGCTGCGAGATCGCGTCCACGAGAATCCCTCGCGATAGACGGTGCGGGGGCCTCATGAAGACAGCGGTGCGCCACAGTTCGCGCAGAACGCGGCGGTGGTGAGACTTAGAAAGCCGCAACGCGAGCACTTCGCGGTGGTGGAGGCGGATAGCGCTGTCGCATCAGAGGGAGGCCCGGGCATGGTGCCGGCAGGCGCGGCCGCGGCTGTCATTGCCGCTCCGGGAGGCGGCATCGGCATCGGGTATGCCCAGCTCGACGGCGGCGGCACCGATGCGTACAGATGGGAGAGGCCGGCTGTCACCCGGTCTTTCGTCTTTCCGACGATCCAGAAGAACACGACGTACCCAAGGAGCGCGAAACCGGGAGGGAGAAAGACCCCACCGACGAGGAGAGTGAACAGCCGCGACGACTCCCCCGGGTCCGTCGCAAGACCTGGATTCGACAGCAGGGCAAGGATGCGAATCGTCACCGAGCCGACGACCACGATCCCGATTGCACCGAGCGCGGGAATGAGGAAGCTTGCGAGATCCGACCACCGTCGCGTTTCCGGCGGTTGAAGGGAGCGGATCATGAACCGATACATTTGGCCTTTCGAACTCACGCCGGCCGTCCAGAAGACGGTCACGAGGAGCGGCACATACAGAATTGCCGGAGCGGGACCGCCGAACAAGAGCGAACTTCCCGCGAGCACGAGATAGACGACTAGGATCGCGGCGAGGGTCGAGAGCGTCGTCCCGATCCACTTGAAGAGGACCCCGCGCCGCGCGTTCACCGCGTGTTCGGGCCCGTACTCGTCCGCGCCATGGTGCATCCGGATGACGGCCATCAGGCTCACGATGAAGTTGATCACGAACACGATCACGAGACCGCAGGCCGCCGAGCCTGTGATTGCTGCGGCGGCGATTGCGCTCGCCGGATCCGTGACCGTGATGAGGATCGACGAGAGGCCGACGATCAGAGCGAACACTCCGAAGATCATGTCGAGGATCAGAGTGACGTAGTACGTTTGGATACCCCGGACCGTGTCCGGCTTCACGAGCACGCTGGGCCAGTACGGAATCGGCAGACCGGCCGGAGCCGGGCTTGGCATCGCCACAGTTCGAAAGCATTCCGAGCCGCGATAAAGATATCGATGATGTTTGGTCGCGCTCTGCTCCAATTGACTAGCGAGAAGCGGTTTCTCCGGATCCGATCCGTCGGGCCGAGGTCATCTGGATGACCTCAAGCGCAGTCGGGACCACGTCGTACTCGCCCAACTCGCGGAGAGGAATGAGCCGCGCGTTCTCCGCGTCGGTCGCTGGGAATGGGTCCCCTCGGACGTACTCGCAGAGGACATCGATGAGGACGTAGTGCCAACGTACCCGGCTGTCCTTCCGCTCGATGAAGTCGCGGACGTCCAGGACTCGGAGAGGCCGAACGTCGACACCGGTCTCCTCGCGGATCTCCCGGACCACCGCCGCTTCGACCGTCTCGCCCGTCTCCAAGGCGCCGCCAGGCAGGCTCCACCGGTCCCGGTTCGGCTCCGCGCCGCGCTTCACCAGGAGAACGGCCCCATCCCGGAACACGAGTGCGCCCACCGCGGGCACTGGCCGCTGCGGGAATTCGTTTCGAGCTGACACAATCCGGGAACTGAGTGGGACGCATCAAGACGATGCCGAAGTGGCTGGGAGCGCGAAGAGATCGAAGTCATCGAAGGTGCGTTGATGCAGGACGTACTGGAGGACCTCGCTCGTGCAGACGTACCTCGACATCGGAATGTCGAGACGGGTGTGGAGATACTCCAGGGTGTCGGCCATCGAGGGAAACCGGTGCGGGAGATGGCGAAGCGCCTCCCGGACGTGCTCGCGGACATTCCACACGCCGACCGGCATGATATATCCCGGATGAGTCTCCCGCAGGATTACCGTCGCGGCTTGCCGCCTCTCCCGGGCCAGGGCCTCGCCGACCGCGAGGCGCGCGGCGTAGTAGCACCCACCGATGCTCGCGTACGTCGTCCGGCCCTCGAATCCCTCGTGATCCCCGAACATCACGATGTCGCGGCCCAACGGATTCCACAGCGTATTCGGATACCACGCTTCGATCAACTCGTATCGCCATGGACGTGGGATCATCACGACGAGGAATCGGTCGTCGAAGCCGATCGCCTCGTGCACCCGGATCTCGTTGATGAGCGGGAACGTCTTGACCCGTTCCCGGAGTTCCTTCCCGATCGTGTCGTCGACGGCCGTGATCGACCATCGGGTCGGTACGAACCTGCGATTCTTCTCGATCCCGAACGCGCCCACGCTGAAGGCCCGCTGAATCTTGGAAACCGGTGTGCGCCGTTCGTACAGATCGATGACGGCCTCTCTGGCTCGCAGGTCCGTGTCGGAGAACGCGCGATCCAGATTTTGGTCGACTTTCAGAGAGCCCAGATCGAAACGGCTCAGGGGTGCGGACGGCCCGAACGGTTGGACGTTGTCGTCGAGGACGACCCGGCCGTGGGGCTTCCGTGCGAATCCCACCTCGACGTCTGCGGGAGAGGTCCCGAGCGCGAGCTCGCGCGTCTGATCGACGATGCGACCGCCGCCGTCCACATCCTGAACATGGACGCGGTGCATCCCACGGACCAGCTGCGACCGGAAGTGGACGATATCCTCCATCGGATGGCCGATCCATTCCTCGGGGGCATCGAGGATCTGCGTGTCGCCGTGGACAGGCGGGACGAGCGGGCCGACGTACACCTTCGGGTACCCGAATCGGCCGACGAAGACGCCGGGAGGGGACGACCCGTCCAGGTCGATCCGGTCGACCATGGGGGCGGTCTTCATCATGGAGTCCCACCGGACGAGGATAGGGCAGCGCGCCTTACCGCAGAGCAGCTTCGCGCCGCGGCATTGAATGCACAACCCGCTCGCGATCGCCGCCCGGGTATCTGCATCGAAGATCGCCGCGAACGGGGCAGGCGCAGGCTGGACCGGGAGGGAGAGCATCGCCGATCCTGGCACCAAGGAGGACCTTAAGAAGATGGCACCAAGGTGGGCGAATCGGTCACGCGAAGGATTATCCGTGCCGCCGGGAGTGCCCGGGCCGTGAAGGAGGACTCACCCCTCGCGCTGACGACGGAGGACCGGATTCTCCTGTACTTCTCCGACTTCCGGAACATGGAGGAGCGGTACGTCCTGCCCCAGGCGCTCACGCAAAAGGCGATCGCATTCGCGGCGGGGATTCAGCGGAAGCATCTGTCTCGGTACCTGGATGAGATGGTGCGCGACGGCTTCCTCACGGAAACGAAGGCTCATATCGAGGGCGAGAAGCAGCGGATGCTCGCGTACTACCTCGCGCCCCGCGGGTGGGAGCGCGCGATGGGAATCAAGGAGCGCTTGTCGAAGGTTCGGGTGCCCGTGAAAGTCGCCGGCACGACGAAGGAGATGAGCCTCGAGGACATCGACCACGCGACGTCCGTCCACCTGACCCTTTCTGACATCGTGCGGGAAGCGATGGACGTCGACGAGTTAGATCTCGAGCACCTCGAAGGGATCGATGACCGCCGGAAACGGGCCATGGACGAACGCGTGAAGCGCCTCGAGGACTACACCCGGGCCGTCATGACCGCTTGGAAAGACGGCCGAGTCACCGCGACGGAACGCCTCCTCGTGGAGCAACTCCGAGAAAACCTCGGGATCTCGCGGGAGGAACAAGAGCGCATCGAGAGCGAGGTCTTGGAGGAAGTGATCGAGAACCGCGCCGGGATTTACCGCGCAGTCGCCGCACAGGCCCTGGAGGACGGCCCGGTGACCGAAGACGTGCGTGAACTCCTTGAAGCGCTGCGCAAGAAGCTCGGCCTCTCCTCCCACGATTGCCGAGAAATCGAAGCGGCTCTGACGAAGAATGCGGCGTAGCATCTGACCTACCCAGAACAGATCTCTTAGCCTTGACCCACACCGGTATGCTGCCCTGCGTGACGTTGGGTAGGCCGCTCGTCCCCGTCGCGAGTTGGAGCGGGTCATGGATACAGGTCCGAGTAAATCGCAGGCTGGTTCCAACTTTGTGAACGCTTGAGTACATATGTCACGTTGCCCGATGTACCGTCCGTGCTCCCTTCGGTTCACGAACCTTCGCGAGTCGGAGACTCAGCAAAACGTTTGCTTCGCAATCGGAAATTCTTCGGGTTCGTGGGACAGGACGTTGCCGCGCGGGCCTCATCCAGTGTGGCGAACGTTTGTGTCGCCTGGCTGGTCTTCACGTCGACCCATTCCGCAATCGACGTTGGGATTGTTGCGATCGCGGAGTCCATCGCAACCCTCGCCGCAAGTCTGCCCGCCGGCACGCTAGTTGACCGCTTTAGTCGTCGGGCCCTCCTGTTTATCTCTCACACCATCCAGGGTTTGACATTCGCCCTCCTCGTCGTCCTCCTTACCCTTCAAGGATTCCACTTGAATCTGCTCATCGCATTCGTCCTAGCATGGTCAGCGACTGCGGAACTCTACCGCTCTACAAGCCTCTCCGTTCTCCCGGAACTCGTTGACGCGAGCGACTTGGTTAACGCCAATGGCATCGACAGAGCCTCCACCTCGATCGCGGCCGCATTGTCGAGCGCGGGAGCCGGCGGGCTAATCGTCTTGCTCGGAGTTTCGTTCGGGTTCGTATACAGCGCAGCCGCGTACGCGTTCGCCGCCTTCTTGGTCGCTATCCTCGTACGGCCACGGCCCCACCGCGGAACGGAGCCCGATAGTGAAACTCGAACCGGATTGCGCGGGATGGCCCACGATATGCGGGTTGGTTTCCGTTGGCTCCTTGGCGAGAAGGGGCTTTGGGAGCTGTCTCTGTCCGCAACTGCGTTCAACTTTCTCTTCGGTGCGACATGGGCTTTCTTGGTCGTGTACGTGGGCAGCGTAGTGAAAGGCGGGGCGGTGGTCTTCGGTGGGATTCTTGCGGCCTATGCGGTGGGAGACGTGATCGGTTCCCTCCTTGTCGGAACGACCCGAGCCCTGTCCTTCGCGGGAAAAGTGTGGGTCATCCTCTACGGCGGAGTGTCGGGCGTGCTTCTCTTGGCCCTGGGCCTCTTTCCCACGCCGATCGTCGCGATCACTTCGGGCCTCTTGATGGGTGTGGCAGTTGGCTTCTCGGCGAACGTCTGGCTCAGCTCCGTTCAGAACATTGCTCCCGCCGGCATGCGAGGACGGTACTTCGCCATCGATGGCGTACTGAGTTTCGTCGCCGGTCCTCCTGCTATCGCTGTCGGCGCACTCCTCGCTGAAGGGGTGGGTGTAGCCGCCGCGTTTGAGATCGCGGGAATCACGATGCTGATCTTCGCGCTTGTCTTCGGTCTCATGAAGAGCCTCTGGACTCTGGATGGCCGTTCCCGAGACGCAGGCTCTGCGGAGCGCTTATGTAATTAAGGTTGACCACAACAGCAGGCATTCCGGACTTAGTAGTCGTGTCGCCGGCCCGGGACTCGGCTCGATGACAAGCGGCCTGCCGATTGTCCTCTCCCGCCGGACTTCTGCGCCTAGCGAGCGACGAACAGCCGGTACTTTTGCGTCGGGTCCGAGATCTCCATCTCGATCCGCTTCGCGATGAGCTTCTCGGGATGATGGACGCTCGGCACGCGCTGATCGAGATCCTGGAATGACTTGAACGGACCCTTCTTGTGCTCCTCGAGGATCGCCCACATCGTCTTCTTGCCGAGGCCGGGCAACAGCTCGAGCATGTGGAATCGCGTCGTGATCGCCTGGGCGCGGTTGAAGAAGTCGACGAACTTGTCCTCTTTCTCCTTGACCGTTTCCGCAATCACGAACGGCAACTCCTTCTGTGCGGCGGTCGTGAGTTCCTCGTATCCGACGCGGCGCTTCACATGCAAGACCTCGGCGCGCATGTCGACTTCCTTGCCGATGTAGACGCGTTGCCCGACGGAGAGGCTCACGCCCTCCTTAGGTACAAGCTCGAACAGTTTGAACTCGTCCACTCCGAGGGCGTACGCCAGGGGCTCCCGATGGAACTTCGACTGGTCGGGATGACCTTGCGGTAGGAAATCAAGGATGCGGGCGTAATCTTCCATGCGCGTCGCCTCGTCAGCGGTACTTCCCCACAATTTCGAGGACTTTGTCCGCATCCTCTTTCGATAGGCTGAAGCGCTCCTTCGCGAAGATGGCGCGCACGTCGTCCAGGTGCGTCGGCATCAGGTCGACGATCTTGAGCGCGTTGAAGGGCGACATCATCGGGATCTCCATGAGCTCCTTCGCGATTGCGAGGACCTTCTCGGCCGGGACGCGCGCGAAGAGGGACGCGTGGGAGAGCGAGTACTGCTGCTCCGGATTCAACTCGCCCCGGACCGTCTTCTCCTTCTCCAGGATGACCTTCAGCTCGGCAAGGGACACGTACGACTCTTCCATGGTCCCCTCCTATGCCCGCCTCAGGTGCTCGGGTCGGACGATCGCTTGCTTGACTCGTCCGCCGAAGCGGACATCGACGACGAAGGCGGCGCCGCGGCGTTCCACCACCGTGCCCGTCATCCCGTGGAATCGGTGGTGAGGCCATCCTTTCTGGACGCTCGAATCGATGACAATCGTCACGTGCTCCCCGACCTTGAACGTCGCGAGCGACCTCGTGATCGGGGAGAGCCCGCGCTGGCGGGGGCTGCGGCGAAACTTCTGCCGCGTCTTCTCCATTATCCCTTTCGAGGCCTTGACCATCTCCTCACCCGCCGTCGTGCACGTCGAGGACGTCGAGCTCGAGCACCTCGCACGCCGCGCCGAGTCGTTCCGCCAGGGACGGCCGCGTCCGGCCCCCGTCCCCATGGACCCACTCTTTGATGTAGGTCCCGGCTTCCGCGGTCACCCGGAGTTCCGCCCGGTCTCCCTCTACGCCGACGACCTCGGCCGAGAGCAACCGTCGAGCCCGTATGGTATCCGCGCGCCGGTGAACAACCCGCCCAGGCGTGCGCTGGGCGATCGGCTCGCCGACCAAAACCGGGAGCGTCCCTTTAAGCTTTGCTTCGTCCACGGGAGGCACCGTCCGGAGGAGCACGCGGTACGTCTTCGCGGCGCGGTCCTCCTTCAGGGCGACGACGTCCGCTCCGGTCGCCGGGGTCAGCTGGTCGACCTCCACGATCCCGGAGGTGTTCATGCGTCGAACGGCTGCGTTCAAGTCGATCCGACGTTTACGGGGCTCCTTGATCTCGACGATGAACGGTCGCCCGCGGCCGAGCATCCGCGCGTCGACGTCCTCGCGGCCCATGCCGTGCAACGCGTGGCCGGTGCCGCCGGATTCCCGCATGACCTCCGCGGCAATCACCTCCTCGACGCTGGTCGGGTACATCTTCCCGGTCCCCCCGCATCGGGCACACCCTTTGCCGCGACAGCGCCGGCACGGCCAGCGCGTCTGAGGCACTCCGCGGGAGAGCTTGCGGTAGCGGCCTCGCAGATACAGTGGATTCACTTGGAGATCCACGTGGTCGAAACCGGTGTCAAGGACCGCGACGACGTCGGGGCAGTCCAGGGTCGCTTCCTTCCGAATCAAGTCGGAAACGCGTTTCCCGACCTCGCGGTTGACCTCCGCCTTGATCGGTTCGGGGCCCGTCAGCGCAAGCTCGGCCCACAGGGACTCCTCCCGCGCCGCGAGCTCGAAATCGATCTTCGAGCCAATCCGGAACGTCTCGAATTCCCAGGGGTCGAGTTTTCGGGCGACGAGTATCGCGAGATCATCGTACCGGGCCGTGAGACCACCACAGACCCAGCAAGGGTCCCCCGCGATGCCTGCGATCTCCCGTACCGCCCCTCCGCGCTCCGCGTTCGCGAGTCCATGCTCGAGTTTTCCGAAGAGCCGGCCGAGGCACGAATCACACACGCTCCGATCACCGAGCGCGCGCCAGTCGACGGAGCGCGCTGCGGCGAGGATCTCTTCCACGGTTCCCGAAGGGAACGGGGCCTTAAAGGTTCACGCGAGCAGGACGACGCTGATGAGCAGGTTCGTGAGCACAATCGCGGTCATCAAGATATATGCGCGATCCCTCTCCTCCGCGAACGAGAGCAGGCTCAGCAGCACCCGGGCGACCGGGGTGAAGATCAACACGAGGACCCCGAGATTCAGGAAGCCGGCGGGAGTGAAATGGATGAGGAGAGGGCCGAGGGACCGCGGAGGCGTCGAATGCTCCGGGAGGGGTAGGCCCGTCAGCCCCGCCAGGATGAAGCCGAACAGGAGGAAGGCGACCGAAACGACGACGCCGCCGCGGAGGATATGATAGATCAGTCGGTTGAGGTCCTCGACCTCGGTCAGCACGGCTCGGCGCAGCGCGGCGATGCGGTTCTGGACGACGCGCAATCGGGCGCGCGCGGTGATCACAGGACCCCTCCGAACAGACCGAGTGCGCGCGCCGCCATCGCAATCCCGAGACCCGCCAGGAAGATGGCGAAGAGAAAACGAACGTCCGCGGCCTTGGAGCGAACGAGCAACCGCGTCCCGAGGTTCGTCCCGCTGAACACCCCGATGATCACCATGGCCGCGAGGCCCGGATTCACCAAGCCCTGCGAGTAGTAGATGAACGCGCTCGCCGCCGCGGTCACCCCGATCATGAAGTTGCTCGTCGCGACGGCGGCCTTCATCGGGACACGCATGAGCATATTCATCGCCGGCACTTTGATGAATCCGCCTCCGACTCCGAGCAAGCCGGAGAACACGCCGGCCGCCGCGCTCGCGCCAAATCCGGCGCCCGGGCGCTCGACGCGGTACCGGTACACGCCTTGGTCCTCCTGGTCGAAGTACACGCTGCTCAGGTTAAGCCTCTTCACGAGGGGCCGTTCTTCCTCCCCACCCCGATACGCGCGATCCTTCGCGGTCTCGGCGACCCGCACCATTGACGCTGCGGCGTAGAGGACGACCACGCCGAATGTGAGGTACAGGTATACATTCGGGACAAGGATCCCGACGACGGCGCCCGCGATCGCGCCGAGGGTCGTCGCGACCTCGAGGAACATCGCGAGGCGCAGGTTCGTGAGATGATCCCGCACGTACACGGACGCGGCGCCGGAGGAGGTCGCGATGACGCCAATCAGACTCGTGGCGATCGCCACCTTAATGTCGATCCCGAGCGCCAGCGTCATGAAGGGAATGAGAAAAACGCCGCCCCCGATTCCCAGGTAGGAACCCGCGAGGCCCGCGAGGAACGCCGCGACGGCCAGCAACAGCAGGACCTCGACCGTCGCCATGCGGGCCGGCTAGACGCCAGGCCGATAAATGCCTTTCCGGGGCTCCGGGCGTCCCGAAAACAAATGCAGTCGGGGCCTACCGAAGCTCACGTTCGGCTGCGCCGTATCGCCCGAATCGGTCGCACGAGATCGTCGTCGGCCCTAAGCTGAATCGATCTCGCGTTTCATGACCGGGTCCGAATCCGACGGAGCCCGCGGGCCACCGGCGGCCGCCGGCCCTCATCCGTTTCATGCGTGAGAGGCGATTCTCTCCGGACGAGCCGACCTACGCAACCGAAGTTCAGCCCACACGGCGCCAACGATTCCGAGGACGCCCAAGAGGGCCACAATCTGATCGTGATGGAGCTCGCTCGTATCGAAGAGATCCGCGGGCTGGATGAAGGTATGATTCGTGAGCGGGCCGACAACGATGCCCGTCGCCCAGAACACGCCGAGGATCACGAAGGGTGTCCACCACACCCTCACGAAGTGGAAGATGAGAATGCTGACGAGGGAGGCAGTGCCCACCGCGACGACGGCTTCGAGAATCGAGATTGGCATCAGGGTTACGATGCTCGGTCACCTTAAGTGCCTTCCGAATCAACCCCGTTCCAATCGAATCGAGTCGGCACAATTTCGGCGAAGACATCGCATCGGTCGGAGGAGCACAGGCAGCGAACGACACGTCGACCTTCGATTCTATGTCGCACGAAGGCGGGACCGTGTCGTTCCTCGGAAGGACAGCTCACTTCGACAACACGATCTCAATGGCGCTCACGTTCGTCGCGCGGCCATCCTCGGCGGTTACCTTCTCCGTCGCAATGCGCACATCCCTCACCTCGGCATCCGGGATGAATCGGCCCCGAACGATCTCCGCGACATCGACGGCCCGGGAGATCGAACGCCCGCGGGCGCGCACGACCACCTCATGGGAACCTCCATTGAAATGGGTGACGACCGCGAGGACGTAGTTCATCGTCGGCTTCTTCCCGATATAGACGACGCCAGGGTCGACCGTGAACCGCCCCCACCGGGACAAGGCCGAATTCGCCGGCGTCGTATTAAGCCTCTCCGAGCAGGTCTTCCAAATCCGCCACTCGGCGCGAAAACGTTTTAAGACCGAGATTCCTTGGTCAATCGGATCACGCATGGCACGGGACCGTGACTCCGGTTTCCATTCGGCGGCGGGCCTCATCCGGTACTTCGACCAAGAGGACGAGAAGGCCCTCAAGGTGAATCCGTGGATCGTCGTGGCCCTCTGCGTCGCCCTGTCGGCCCTCGTTCTCTACGTCACATATGCGTGGCCGCTAGGCCCGTAGGAACCTCGAAACTGTTTTGACCCGCGGCTCGTTTCCGACGAGGTGCCGCCGCGACGGCCGGTGGAGGATGATGCAGCTCGCACGTTCCTCCGCCTCGCCTCCGCGCTGGATCGCCGCTCGAGGGCCCGGGACGGCACGCGCCTCACACCCTGGAACCTCGATCCGGTCCGGCTGACGCCATTGAAATCGTGGGCGGACATCGGAGAGGCGCTCGAACGGCTGAGGCGCCTGACCCGCAGGGAACCGCGCGGCTTTCGACGGGCGTGGCTCGAGGATCATCTCCCGACGCTCCGCTCTCTCATTCGACAGGTTCGCGGCCCGGCTCCGCCGTTGCCCCGACAGGTCCGCGACTTCTACGACCTGCCTCCACGGCCGGCCGGCGAAGCGGAACTGGATTCGCTGCGCCGCGACGTCCGCCGGATGCTGCACATCGGACGGGAGGACGGACTCCGAAACGCGGTCGAGCGCTGGGAACACGATCATCGCGTTGCGCGGGACGCGGTCCTACCGACGATGGAACGCTACCTCCGGATGGCCCGTCGCGACGCGCGCCGGCTGTTCAAGCTCCCGAAGACCGAACGGGTCCGACTCGTCGCGACGCACGGGCGATCGATCTCCGGCGTCTGCGAGTATACGCGGGATTACCAGAGCACCGTGAAGCTGAACGTCGACTTGCCGTGGACCTGGCCCGCGCTCCGCGACATGGCGGCGCACGAGGCGTACCCGGGACACCATGTGCATCAGGCGACGCGGGAATGGGAGTACCTCCATGGCGATTTCCCGCGGGAGGCGGCGATCTCCCTCGCGGCATGCCCGATGGGGCCCGTGGAGGAAGGCATCGGCGAGAACGGCCTGTGGTTCCTCCGGTGGGACCGCGCGCCGGAAGACCGCATGACCCTGGCTCTGAATCGGCTTCGCTGGGGCACCGAGGTCAACTTGGCGTTCATGGTCCATCGCGAGGAACCGCGACGTGAGCTCCTGCGGTACGCGATGCACTCCGGCCTCGTCGACTGGAAGCAGGCGGTGCGGGACGTGCGGTACGCGCGCAACCGGACCTGGGCCTCGTACGCGTTTTGCTATTGGTACGGGACCGCGATGATCCGCAAGCAGTTCCTGAAAATGGACGGGGATCCTGCGCTTTTCGATGTCCTCTACTGGCGCCCTCACACGGTGCGAACCCTGCAGGCTGCGTTTCGTCGCCTCTAGCAGAGGTTTCACCGATGCCCAGGACGAAGCCCAGCCACTCCGCCGCGAGGATCTGGAAAGCGGTCGCCATGCGTCCGCGGGTCGCACGGACCTGACGCAATTTCAGGGTTGCGCGACGTCGCTCCAAGGGCGGTCTCAGGCTTTCGACGACGGGACTTTTCGGGTCGTGCTATCCGTGTTCGCGCCGCTGACGGGCGTGTTGCTCACGCTGTCCTTGAAACCACAATGCTCGCACTCAATCCAAATCCGAGTCGAAAGATAGTACCAGTTCCACGTCGGCTTGCCGCACCGCGGGCACGTCTCCGGGTGGAGCGGGCGCATGGGTCCGCTCATCGTGGAACCGGTTTTGAAGGTTTGGGCCTAGAATGGTCTACTTGCGAGCTTGGCCTTCGCGCGGAAGGACTGGCCCCGTCGCTCCGCCTCGATGTCGATCGTGTCACCGATCGCCCGTTCTCGCAGTCCGTCCACGAGGTCCGCGACACCGCTGAGGGGCCGGCCGCCCAGGGACGTCAGGACATCTCCGACCTGGAGGCCTGCCGATTCCGCGGGCGACCCCGAGGTGACCTCCGCGAGGAACACGCCTTGGCGGCTCGCGATGCCGTAGTACGCGGCGACGCGTCGGTCAACATCGTAGCCGGCAACGCCGAGCCATGGCCTCTGGACATGTCCGTGTTCCAGGATCTGCCGCGCCACGCCGAGCGCCGCGTTGATCGGGATCGCGAACCCGATGCCTTCCGCGTAGGGAATCGTCGCCGTGTTGATCGCCACGACTCGACCCTGCAAGTCGACGAGGGGCCCGCCACTGTTGCCCGGATTCACCGCGGCATCCGTCTGAATCACCGGAAGCCCATCTCCGGGACCGAACGAGAGATTCCGCCGGAGCGAGCTGATCACGCCCGACGTGACCGTCGGCCCGCCGGGAAGGCCCAGCGGATTCCCGATCGCGAGGACCGGTTGGCCGACCTTCAGTTGGTCGGAATCCGCGAACTCCGCGGCGTGAAAGTCCTTTCCGTCCACCTTGATGATCGCGACGTCGGTCTCATCGTCTCCGCCGACGACCGAACCGCTCAGGACCCGGCCGTCCGCGAACGTCACGATCACCTTGCTCGCGCCGTCGATCACGTGGTGCGTCGTGAGGACGTGGCCTTGCGCGTCCAGGAGGACGCCCGAGCCGAATCCCCGCCGCGGCCACGGTCGCCCGAACGGAGGGCCGTACGGGGCCCCTGCCGTGCTCACGTTGACCGTGCTGACTCCCACCCGCTCGACCGCGTTGACGTACGCATTCTGCAAGTCTGCAATCATGGAGACCGGAACGCGTCCGCGGGGTTTGTTGAGCGAGTTCTGGCAGGGCCGGTCACAGTCTCGGTCGGCGACGAAAGATACGTCGGTCGATGCTCGCCGACAGAATGTGGTATGGCGGGAGCAGGGCATACAAGACGACGCTTAAGATCGCAAGCACTAACCAGACGCGGATCGCGAGCGCCGAAATCACGAGGGCGAGAAGGATCCCTACGACCAGAACGCCTGGAACGCTTCCTCGTCTTCATTGAACAACCGAGCTTCGACGATCCGGTCGTTCTCGATCCGCAGGAAGAGGAGATGCGTCTGCTCGAGGACCCGATCTCCGCGCTCCCCGATCGCGGCCGCCAATGCCGCGGCATGCATGTCGCTCGCGAGGACGTCGATGAGCTCCGCGCGAAACGTCCCACCGCTCAACTCCGCGAGTTTCGCGAGGTACGCGAAGATCGCCTCGTGTCCGCGGTGATCCCCCGAGATCTCGGTCGAGCCAGGGACGTGCCACACCGCGTCCTCCGCGATGAGCTTCTTCAGGGCCTCCCGGTCGCCCGCGTCGAAGGCCGCGTACAGTCGCTCGACGAGGGCCGCATTCGGGTGCTCGAACATCCCCATTGCCTCACCTCATGATGAACGGCGGAGTGCCGTCCTAGTCCTCAAAGCCTTCGCCCATCACGTTCGGTCGCACGTTCTCCAGGAGCCCGAGCTCGTTCCCGCTCGGATCCTTGAAGACCACGCACGGGCCCGGAGGGACCTCGAACGAGCGACCTTCGGACTTCCACCCGCGCGATCGGAGTTCCTTTGCCTTCGCCTTGAGGTCTTTCACCTCGAAGAGCGGCAGGATCGACGGCGCGGTTCGGTGGTCGGCGAGGAGATACTGGGTGCCTGCGCAAAGCCGAAGGGCGGCCACCTTCGCGCCGAACGCGTGCTGGTTCCAGACGACCTTCGCGCCCAAGACCTTCGTATAATACTCCAGGTCGCGCTCGAAATCGGAGGTACCGACGTAGAGGTAGAGGAGCTTGCCGAACGGGGCGGCCATGGCGCGACATGAGGGCCGCGGCCATTAGAGTTTCCGACCGCCCCGGATCGCGAGGGTCCGAACCCCAACACCGGAGAACCGGGATAGGAAGGTTCCGGTGAACACGAATGAACACATTTCGTGATGTGCCCTACTAATAGGTCCCTTCGGGCTTCGAATCGTCGGGGATTATGCTCATGGCACCCCTCGCTCGGGCCGGGAGCATTGCCGCCCTTGCGATAGTGCTGGCTTTCGCCCTCTGGCCCGCGTGGAGCGGACCGCCGTCAGCGTCTCCTCACGGGGGAGCCGGCCCGGACTTGGGCGCACTTCGTGCCGGTCCGAACCCGTCACCCATGGATTCCTTGACGGCGTCAGTCACCGCGGACCCGCCCGCCGCCGATCTTGGTCAGAGCATCACCTTCACGTGCACGGCCTCGGGCGGGACGTCCCCATACGTCTTCGCTTGGACGCTAGGGGACGGCAACCTCGGGGCCGGTCCGACGGTCTCGCACACCTACACATCCACCGGGACGTTCACGGCCACGTGCACGGTGACCGACCTGCTGCTCGGGGTCGCGACCGACTCGAAAAATGTCGTCATCAGTCCGAACCCCTCGGTGACCGCTTCCGTCAACCACAATCTCGCGGCGCCGGGCACGACACTGACCTTCGATGCAGCGAGCTCGGGAGGAGACGGGTCGTATTCGTACGCGTGGGACTTCGGGGACAGCTCGTCCGGCTCCGGTGCGCCGACCGCGCACGCATATTCCCAGACCGGCTCGTACCAAGCGACCGTGACCCTGACCGACGGGAACGGCGGGACCGCCTCTGACTCGACGTCGGTGACGATCTCCGACATCGCGGCCACGGCGAACGTATCGCCGTCGACCGGAGACACCACGACGACGTTCACCTTCAGCGCAGCCGCGAGCGGTGGATCCGGCTCTCCCTACACCTATGCATGGACGTTCGGCGACGGGACGACCGGGACGGGTTCCTCGGTGGCGCACAGTTACTCATCGGGCGGGAGCTATTCGCCGTTCGTGACGGCCTCGGATTCCCTCGGCGGCAGCAAGGTGGCGCAGACCCAGGGCGTGACCGTGACCTCGCCGCCCGCGCCCCTCGCCGCCAGCGCGAGTTCCCCACGGGCCGCGGCGGATGTCGGACAGTCAATCACGTTCACATGCACCGGGTCCGGAGGGACCGCGCCGTACACGTATGACTGGACCTTCGGCGACGGAAATTCCGCGAGCGGGCCCGTCGTGAGCCACGCCTACCAAGCGACCGGGACCATGGCCGTGACGTGTACCGTCACCGATGCGACAATGGTGAGCGCGACGGACTCGACATCCGTGGCCATCAGCCCCGCGCCCTCCGTGATCGCGTCCGCGAACCACGCGGCCGCCGCGCCCGGCTCGAACGTCACGTTCACGGCCTCGGCCACGGGTGGACCGGGGACCTTCACGGGGTACGCCTGGTCCTTCGGCGATGGGACGACGGGTTCGGGAGCCCAAATCACCCACATGTACACGCAGACAGGAGCGTTCCAGACGACGGTCGTCGTCACGGACGGGAACGGTGCGACGACCTCCGGATCCGCGTCCGTCACGATCTCGAACATCCAGGTCACCGGTTCCGCCACGCCCCCGTCGGGGACCACGGAAACGGCCTTCGGCTTCACCGCGACGGCCACCGGTGGCGGCGGCAATCCGTACGGGTACGGATGGGACTTTGGGGACGGCACGTCCGGCGCGGGTTCCGCGATCTCCCATATGTATTCGACGGAGGGCAACTACACGCCGTCGGTCCGGGCGACGGACGCCCTGGGTGCCAGCCGGTCGAGGTCGTTGCCGCTCATCTCCGTTTCGTCCGCGAGCTCGCCGCCCGTGGTGCCGCTCAGCGCGACGTTGTCGATGTCGACCACCCTCCCGCGGGTCAACGAAAGCATCACCCTTTCCGGTACGGGTCACGGCGGATCCGGAGGATACGCGTGCGCGTGGGACTTCGGGGACGGGAAGACATCGACGGGATGTACCACGTCCCATGCGTGGAAGGCCGCGGGCCACTTCGTCGTCAATCTCTCCATGGGGGACACCGGCGGGAACCAGACATGGCAGAACGGCTCGGTCGACGTGCAGACGAATCTCGGCCCGCCGGGCGGACCGCTGACGGTTTCGTTCGTCGCGTCGACCTTGGTCGCCGGGGAGAACGAGACCGTGTACCTCGTCGCGACCGGCGGGGGCGGATCCGGCGGGTACCGCTGTTCCTGGGACTTCGCGGACGGAAATTTCGGGACCGGGTGTTCCGTGTCGTACGCGTGGAACCGGACCGGCGCATACAACGTCACGCTGACCTTCACCGATTCCGCGGGAAACAACGCGACCGCGATGCAGACGCTCGAGATCGTCATCGCCCTCACCGCGAGCTTCGAGGTCGGTCCGTCGCCTGCAATCCTGGGCGAGAGCGCGCAGCTGATCGCGCATCCAAGCGGCGGGATCGGCCCCTACAATTGCACGTGGGACTTCGGGGACGCCTCGCGGGCCTCCGGATGCACGGCCTCGCACGCTTGGAAAACGAGAGGGCGGTTCGTCGTCTGGCTGTTCGTCAACGACTCAGCGGGCCAGTACGACGCGGTGTCGCAGCCGCTCGCGGTTGAGTCGTCCGGGCTCTTCGGCCTTCCGCTGGGACTGGACCTGGTGGTGCTCGCCATTCCGCTCGTGGTCGCAGCCGTCGGCATCTATCTCTGGAACGTCTGGCGAAACCGGGATCCGATCCCGCAGGGGCTGGACTCGGTGGAGGCGTCCGTGCTGTCCACGCTCGTCGGCAACGTGAAGCGACTATCGCGCTGGCGGCCCGGCCGAGGCGCCCGCGATCGTGGCCCGAGCCTCCCAGGAGAGGAGTCCGGACCGAAGGCCGACGAGGGCACCAGCGGCGACGATCATCAGGGCCCCGTTCAGTAGGATGGCGCCCATCGGCGTGAACGCATCCGCCGCGATCCCGATCAGGAGGGCCGCGATCGGCTGCGCGCCGAAGCTGATCATCAGGTAGATGCTCAGCAACCGGCCGCGCATGTCCGGCGGAGCGAGGATCTGGAGCAGGCCGTTCGCGGTCGTGAGGACGACGGGGATCGTCAGGGAGACGAAGAAGATGGTGACTGCGGTGAAGACGAAGGTCCGGGTGAAGGAGAAGAGGACGAGCCAGGCGCCGCTCCAGACGACGTTCGCGGCGAGCATGCTTCCTGTTCGACGGGCCCGCTGGGCGAGCGGCGTCAGGACGAGCGCGCCGACCAGCGCCCCGGCACCCGAGGAGGCGAGGAGGAATCCGAGCATGTCCGCGCCGCCGCCGAGGACGAGCGACACGACCGCGGGCAGGATGATGATGCTCGAGATGCCGAAGAACGTGACCATGACGCTGAACGCGAGGAGGTCTTGCGCCCGCGTCTCCTTCCGGAGGAACGCCAAGCCTTCGCGGAACTCCTGGAGCGGGCGCCCGGTCGACGTCCGACGAATCTGGCTCCCGCGGATCGCGAGGAGGCTCGCGATGACCGCGAGGAACGTGACGCCGTTAATCCAAAAGGCGGACGCGACGCCGAGGTAGCCGATTCCCCAGCCGGCGAGGGCCGGCCCGATCATCCGGCTCACCTGGAAGATCGACGCGTTAAGGATGATCGCCTCGCGGACCCGCGCCATGCCTGCGATGTCCCCGATGAACGCCTGGGTCGAAGGAAAGTCGAGGGCACTCACGATGCCGAGCAGGGTCGCGAGGACGAACACGTGCCACAAGGCGATGACGCGGGTTTGGACGAGGATTGCGAAGACAAAAGCGAGGATCATCGCCGAGGTCTGGGTTGCGACCAGGACCTTCCGTCGGTCCCAGCGGTCGGCGAAGACGCCCATCCAGGGTCCGAGGAAGAACGTCGGCAGGAACGCGAGCATCGCGGCGATGCCCAACGCCGTGCCGGAGTGGCTCAGCTCCCAGACGACCCACGACTGGGCCGTCTGCTGCATCCAAATCCCGATGAGGGAGATGACTTGGCCGGTCAGGTAGATCCGCACGCTTCGAATCCGCAAGGGGGACAGGCTGTCGTACCAGGCGCGCGCCCCGTTGCGTAGCCGCCCTGTGACGGGTGCCCCTGACGGCCGATCTGTCACTCACTCACCGCTAGAGGCAACGTTGAGGCGCGTTCGGGATCTTGACGGAACGAGACAGTCTGGTGATATGGATTGGCACCGGCGTCGCGCCGTAATCGCGACCGAGTTAGATAAGATTGAGTCTGCAGAAGAGTCGGACAGGAACATTTGCACGGTGAGGCACGCGGCGTCCGCCTCAGGCGGCGATCTGCGAAAAGGATTCAAATAGGCCATAGGCGTCCCGGCCGCGATGGCTCGCAAGGAAGTCCGGATGACCCGAGCAGCGCGCCGCCGCGCGCGTCGCCGCAAAGGCAGTGGGCCGTCTCATCGAATCAAGCGACGTCGTCGATAGTCTGCGAATGGCCGGTGGTCGCGACGAAAAAAGCCTGACGCCGATGAGGGGTTTCGAGATCATTTCGACCAATTATGGGTTCACCCACTCGTTTTTCATTCTCATCCTCGGACTGGTGTGGACGGCGCTAACGTTCTACTTCAGCACGATTTACTTTTGGAACGTCGTAATCGGGTCGGCGGTCACGACGTTTCTCTACGGTCTCGCTTGGCGGTTTCGATCTGAGCGCCGGCGGGCCAAAATCAGTTGATAGATGGAGACTGTCCTTTGCAAATCCTATGCTCAGCGAAGGGGCCGCGAAGGCGCGGGACGAGGGGAAAGGGGCCACATGTACGAGGCGATCTGAGGACGTCACGGAATTTCGGGCGCCCCTTATGAGAGGGCGCCCCGGTCAGGATTCGTTCTTATGGAGTGGCCAATGCGCATTCCAAGGTTTCGAGATTCCGCAGGTTCTCGGCTCCCGTCCCACCAACGGGCCGTCGCAAGGCGGCCTACCTTCCCTCTTTCTTGAAGGGACTGTGGTAGACCGGGCGCTGCGAGTCGTGCAGCGCACACTGGAACTCTAGGAGCAAACGAAGCCCAGCAGGCCGCCTCCCGGAGGAAATCCAGTCCAATCAAGGTCCCGGCAGTCCCAGGTTTTCCTGCCGGTTCCCTTCGTGCCGGGATGGGGCCGCCCTCTTTCCGTTACTCGCGAGTCAGTGTTCCACGCTTTTTACGCAGGTTTCCTACTTCGAGCGTGTCGTCATGTAGAGGTCGAAGCCTCCCACACCACCGGGCCGATCGGAAGCAAAGAAAAGCGTCCTGCGGTCGGAGGTGATGTAGGCCTGTCTATCGTCCTGAGGGCTGTTCACCGTCGGACCTAGGTTTACCGGCGTACTCCACGGGTCGAAGACCGAGTTGCGTGTGGAGACCCACATGTCGACGTTGGAACCATCGGGTCGGTCAGAAAAGAGGAACAGCTCAAGTCCGTCGAAGCGGACGACTGGGCGGTTGTCACTGAATGGGCTGCTCAGCTCATTCACCAGTTCAGCAGCGCCAAACGAACCGTCGGGTTGTTGGGCGCTCACATAGATGTCCGTACCCCCGGGCCCGCCCGGCCGGTCGCTGCCGAAAAAGAGGAGCGGCACGCCGAAATCGTCGTTCGCGAAGTAGCTCGCCCCTATGTCCAAGGAGGCTGAGTTGACCCCTGCGCCCAGATTGACGGGTGTCTGCCAGTCGAGGTCATCGTGGACGTGGTTGCGGTAGGAAACCAACAAATCAACGCCTCCGAAACCGCCAGGCCGGTTGCTGTTGAAGAACAACCAGTGGCCATCACTTGACAGGGCAGGGACGTTTTCGATGAACGCTGTGTTCACGGGGGCCACATTCATCGGCAGCCCAAAAGCGCCATCAACAGTCTCCCGTTGCGACACCCAAATGTCAAAGGCGCCAGAACCGCCAGAGCGGGTCGATCCGAAGTAGAGACTGAGGCCGTCCTTGGAGATGGCAGGTGATTGATCCGCGAAGGCGGAGTTGACGGCCGGTCCGAGGTTTATCGGAGTCGACCATTCCGAGAACTTCGGCGCCGCCAGGGCGATGTCAGAGGCTAGAATCAGAGACAAAGCGACGCCCAACAAAACCCACGGTTTCAAACTCCCCCTCTGCGGTACCACGTAACGCCCTCTGTCCGAATAACCATTTCCCTGGCCGCGATTGTTTCCATCCAGGCTGATGTGAGAGCCCGGTTGACCGCTGAAGACCTTCCGCAGCACGTCGGTCCAGCAGGCCATCGACGCGCTCGTCAGCCAGGGGTACCGGGAGCGCGCGGCCACCGAAGCCATCATGGATGCGACAGGACACACGAAGCTGGAGGCAGTCCTCAACCACTACGGGCGGATGAAGCGCCAGGACAGCCTTCGCATTCTCCGCGAGGCCCGTGAGGCGCGGGTCGTAGAGGTTCGGATTCAGCGATAACTCGAAAAAGTTGCACTGGTCCTGCATAAATACGCCCAGGGCAGGATTTGAACCTGCGAGGGGTAACCCAGCGGTTTTCGAGACCGCCGCCCTACCGGACTAGGCGACCTGGGCAGCGAGGCTCCTGAGACAGATGTCTCGGATAAGCGTTCCGACGGACGCTGTCGCGGGAGAACAATTAAGTCAGGAATCGTCCTCGACGACTCAATGCACATCACCGCGGAAATCCACCCCGGTCGGAAAGAGGAGTCCGTCGAACTGGGTTCCGGCGCCAGAGGTCTCGATCTGTTGAGGGCTCTTCGGCTCGCACCGGACGCACACATCCTCATTCGTGGCGAAGCACCGATCCCCGCGGACACGGCGCTCCACGATGGCGAGTGGATCCGCGTGATTGGAGTCGTCTCTGGAGGCGCGCTCGGGTGACCGCGATTTTGGTCCTCGTACGCCACGGCGAGATCGTCCGCCCTCCCTACACGTCGAACTTTGACCGCGCGCCCCTCTCCCGACGCGGAGAGGAACAGATCCGAGGCCTTGCCGACGCATGGCCCGGAAGCCGCCCTGCCGCGGTCTTCGCGAGCCCCTTGCGGCGCGGCATCGAGAGCGCGATCATCCTCGCCGACGCGTTTGGGCTCTCCATTTCGAAGCGACCCTGCCTCAAGGAGTGGTCCGCCGACGAATCCGGAATCCCGCAACCGGAATATGCCGCGCTCGAGAAGAAGGCGTGGGCAAACCAGGACTACATCCCACCTAGCAAAGAATCGTTGGCGCAGGCGGCCGTCCGCGGCACGCGTTGCCTCGAGAGCATCGCCAAGTCGAGCGACGGCCGGACGGTGGCGGTCGCAGGCCACGGGACACTGTTCTCGCTGGTCACCGCGTCGCTGAAGGGCGAAGCGCCGTCGGAGGCGTACAAGAACTCGATCGGATTCGGAGCCGCGGCGATCGTCGAGGCCGGCTCGGGCCTGCGAGTCATTTCCGACTTTCGAGCATACGGCTCGGTGTCTGCGTGAAAGACGCACCCTTCAAAGCCAAACGAGTGACAGACGCCATGCTCAAGATGCAAGAGATCATCGTCGCCGATCTGCAGAAGGCATACGAAAGCTAGTTCGGACAATTTCCTTCTTGACTGTCTAGAATGAGTATTCTGAAATATAGCGACCACCATCTTGGGTGGCTGAAAACTTGCTAACGACAATCAAACACTATCTAAGGAGGTCTCCATGAGCCCAAAAAAGGACACGCAAAAGTCCGCCAAGAGCACCACCGCGGTCAACAAGAAGTTCAAGGGATTCACGGACGAGGAACGAGCCGCGATGAAGGAGTACGTCCAAGAGATGAAGACGTCCGAGGGCCGGGGCCCGCGCTCGGACAGAGCGGGCGGGGAAGGCGCCGTGCTCGCGAAGATCGCCGAGATGTCGGAACCGGATCGCGCCATGGGCAAGCGGCTCCATGCTGTCATCAAAGCCAGCGCGCCAGCCCTCTCGCCCAGAACCTGGTACGGGATGCCCGCGTATGCCAAGGACGGCGAGGTCGTCTGCTTCTTCCAGCCCGCGCAGAAGTTCAAGACGAGGTACGCGACGTTCGGCTTCAGCGACGCGGCGAACCTCGACGAAGGCGCCCTATGGCCGGTCGCCTTCGCGCTGAAGGAGTTGACGGCCGCCGAAGAGGCAAGGATCGGCGCGCTCGTGAAGAAAGCGGTGAGCTGAGCACTGACTCCGATCCGGTGAGCACTCAGTTCCTCGGCGAGAGCATCGCCCATTCCTGTTCGAGGCCCTCTCCTCGGTGCCGAGGAGTAGACGATCGTTCGTCCGTCGCCCGTACAAGGACTTGCGCCCGGTTCACATACTCCGGCCCGGTCTCGACGGGATCCTGAGGCCCTTTCCACGTTAACTCGACATCCGGGCTCCGCAAGAAACCCTTAAGTGTCGCCTACCTTTCAGCAGCACCCGCATGCCCTCCGATGAGGACGAGATGCTCCGGGAAATGGGCCTCCGGAGCGTCGACGACCTTTTCGCGGATATCCCCGCGGGCGTGCGGATTCAGAAGCTCGACATCCCGGACGGCCTCCCGGAGGACCGCGTCGTCGCGCGGGTGACGTCGATGCTCGCCGCGAACCGCACGGTCGTCGACATGCCGACGTTCCTCGGGGGAGGCCTATACGATCACTTCGTTCCCGCAAGCGTGCGGGCAATCGTCTCCCGGTCCGAATTCTACACCTCGTACACACCATACCAACCGGAAATCAGCCAAGGCCTGCTCCAGGCCCTCTGGGAATATCAGAGCCTGATCTGCGAGCTCACCGGGATGGACGCCGCGAACACATCAGTGTACGACGGCTCGACGGCGCTCGGCGAAGCGGCCCGGATGGCCCATCGCATCCATGGCGGTCGGATCTTCCTCATTCCGCGCGCCCTGCGGCACAATCGCCGCGCGGTCCTCGCGAATTACGTCCTCGGCACCGGGATCGAGGTGCGCGAGGTGGACTACGACCGCGAGAGCGCGCTGCTCGATCTCTCGAAGTTGAAGGCCGCGCTCTCGCCCGATGTCTGCGGCGTCTACGTGGAGAACCCGAACTTCTTCGGACGATTCGAGGAGCAACTCGAGGAGATCCGAGGTATGACGAACGGTGTCCTCGTCGTCGGCGTGAACCCGATCGCCCAGGCGGTCGTCCGTCCTCCGGGAGACTTCGGGGCCGACATCGTCGTCGGCGAAGGCCAACCGCTCGGCACCCAGATGAACTTCGGCGGCCCGCTTCTCGGGATCTTCGCGTGTCGACAATCGCACATCCGGAAGATGCCGGGGCGCGTGATCGGCTTGACGCGGGACGCGAAGGGGCATCGGGCCTTCTGCATGACGCTCCAGACCCGGGAGCAACACATCCGCCGCGAGAAGGCGATGTCGAATATTTGCACGAATGAGTCCCTCCTGGCGGTCGCCGCGGCGGCGTACATGGCGGTGCTCGGTTCGAACGGCCTCCGTCGGGTGGCCGCAGAGAACATCCGCCGCGCGCGGGAACTCGCAAAGGCGATCGACGCGATCGCGGGATTCGAAGCCCCGCTGTTCCACGGAGCGCACTTCAACGAGTTTGTTGTGCGCAGGAAGAAAGGATACGCCGCGGTCCATCGAGCCCTCTTGGAGAAGGGAATCCACGGCGGATTACCGCTGACCCGTCAGCTCCCGGAGCTGAGTGATGCCGCCCTGTTCGCCACGACCGGTCGCCACACCCCGGAGGCGATCGGACGCCTGCTTGGGGCCCTGGAGGCGCTCCGGTGAACTTCCGCCAAGCCTACTGGGACGAGCCGCTCCTCATGGAGAAGCGATCCGCCCCCGACACGGACGTCGACCTCGCGGACCTCGTCCCCGCGAAGATTCGGCGCCAGCACCTCGCGATCCCGAATCTCTCGGAGCATGATGTCGTCCGGCACTTCACGCGCCTTTCGCAGATGAACTTCGGAATCGACACGGGGTTCTACCCGCTCGGATCGTGCACAATGAAATTCAACCCGAAATTCACGGAGGAGCTCGCGGCCCTTCCGACGGTCACCCGGATCCATCCAGACCAAGACGAGTCGACCGTGCAAGGGGCGCTCCGGCTCCTGTACGAGCTGCAAGGTCTTCTCGCGCAGATCGCGGGGATGGACGCGATCACACTGCAGCCCGCGGCCGGGGCTCAGGGAGAGTACACAGGCCTTCTCCTGGCGCAAGCGTACCACCGGGAGCGAGGAGAGGAGCGGCACGAGGTCATCATCCCCGACACGGCGCACGGCACGAACCCCGCCTCCGCGGGGATGCTCGGATTCGACTTGATCGAGATTCCGTCGAAAGACGGCCGGGTCGATCTCAAGGCGCTCGAAGCCGCCGCCGGTCCGAAGACGCTCGCCCTCATGCTGACGAACCCGAACACCCTCGGGATCTTCGAAGAACATGTCCTGGACATCGCGCAGATCGTGCACGACGCGGGCGGCCTGCTGTACTACGACGGCGCGAACTTCAACGCGATCCTCGGCCGCACCTCGCCGGGCAAGATGAACTTCGACATCGTCCACTTCAATCTGCACAAGACCTTCACGACGCCTCACGGCGGAGGCGGTCCG
>WNEW01000216.1_pt1 | contig 27017 bp, 29 predicted proteins | sample 5399891 | NCBI WGS metagenome assembly WNEW01 (sample SAMN13153336, study PRJNA577476) | soil metagenome | isolation source: 40 cm grassland meadow soil pre-rain plot 5 | place: USA:California | collected 2015-09-08 | reverse complement strand
CCGGCCTCTTCCGCGGCGCCAACTGGATGGAGCGGGAGTGCTACGACATGTTCGGCGTGACCTTCGAGGGTCACCCCGACCTGCGGCGCATCCTGCTCGACCAGGACTGGGAAGGCCATCCGCTGCGCAAGGACTACGCCGTCGACACCCCGCACGCCCCGTATCGCTAGCCGAAGGAGCCACCAGCCATGATCTACGAGCTGCGGACCTACACGCTGTTCCCGGGCAAGCAAGGTGAGTACCTCAAGCTCAACGCCGAGGTGGGCCGCAAGATCCGGGGCGACCGGTACGGCAAGTTCGAGGGCGGCTGGACGAGCGAGTTCGGCACGCTCAACCAGTACGTGCACCTCTGGAGCTATCCCGACCTCGTCGAGCGCGATCGGCTGCGCGGCGAGCTCGCGAAGAACGACGCGTGGACGAAGGAGTACATCCCGCAGATCCGTCCGCTGATGATCGCGCAGGAGAACAAGATCCTGTCGGCGGTCACGCCGTTCAAGCCGCCCGCCGACAGCGGCAACATCTACGAGCTCCGCTGGTACCGCGCGCAGGTCGGTCGCCTGGGCGAGTGGCTCAGCCTCGCCAAGGGCGTGCTGCCGAGCCGCGAGAAGTACTCGCGCAACGTGTGCTACTGGCAGACCGAGGCCGGCCAGCTCAACGAGGCCGTGCACCTCTGGGTCTACAAGGATCTGAACGAGCGGGCCGCCGCGCGCGCGAAGGCGCTCGGCGACCCCGACTGGCAGGCGTTCCTCGGGAAGGCGCTCCCGCTGCTGATGACCATGCAGGCGGTGGTGCTCGTCCCGACGTCCGTATCGCCGATGAGATGAGCAGAGGGAATTTTCTCGCCCGACCGTCGAGCGCCGGAGGCCTCCGAAGGCGCTCCGACGGCAAATAAGAGACCCGTGCCCCAGACTCTCGAAATCGGCTACGGGGGCAGCGAGCGCCTCACGATGAACATGGGGCCGCAGCACCCGTCCGCCCACGGCGTGTTCCGCGCCATCCTCACCCTCGAGGGGGAGACGGTCGTCGGCGTGGACGCGGTGATCGGCTATCTCCACCGCTGCCACGAGAAGCTCGGCGAGACGCTGACGTACGTGCAGTACCCGTCCATCGCCTCCAAGACCGACTACGTGGCGGCGATGACGGCGGAGCTCGCGTACGTCTCCGCGGTCGAGCTGGTCGGCAAGATCGAGGTGCCGAAGCGCGCGCAGTGGCTGCGCGTGCTCGCCGCCGAGCTGCAGCGCGTGGCGTCGCACTGCCTCTGGCTCGGCACCTGGTGCATGGACATGGGCGGCGCGCTCGGCGGCGGCGCCACCGTCTTCCTCTACGCGATCCGCGAGCGCGAGGACATCCTCGACCTCTTCGAGGCGCTCACGGGCGCGCGGCTGCTCTACGGCTTCCACCAGCCCGGCGGCACGCGCTACGACCTGCCGGCGGGCTGGGCGGAGCAGTGCCGTAAGGCGCTCGATCGGGTGGAGCGCCGTCTCGACGAGTACGAGGCGATGCTCGACGACAACGCCTTCTTCCTCGTCCGCACGCAGGGCGTCGGCATCATCTCGCGCGAGCTGGCGCAGGAGATCGGCGTCTCCGGCCCGCTGCTGCGCGGCTCCGGCGTGAACCACGACTTGCGGAAGGCGGCGCCGTACTCCTCGTACGAGGACTTCCAGTTCCGCGTGCCCGTCGAGACGGCCGGCGACTGCTTCGCGCGCTACCGCGTGCGGATGGTGGAGTTTCGCGAGTCGATCACGATCGCGCGGCAGGTGCTCGACGGGCTGCCCGAGGGACCGATCTCCTCGCGGCCGGGCGTGAAGTCGGTCGGGCAGGTGCGCGTGCCCAAGGGCGAGGGCTACGCGCGCGTCGAGGGCGCGCGCGGCGAGGTCGGCTGCTACCTCGTCGCCGACGGCGGGCCCAAGCCCTACCGTCTCAAGTGGCGCGGCGCGTCCTTCTCGAATCTCTCCGTGCTGCCGCACATCCTGCCCGGCGTCAAGGTCGCCGACGTCGTCGCCATCATGGGCTCGGTCGACCCGGTGTTCGGCGAGGTCGACCGGTGACCCTGCCGCCGCTGGCCTACCACGCGCTCGTCGGGTTCGTGGTGCTCAACGTCGTGATCGGCATGGTGACTTACGTGACGCTGCTCGAGCGAAAGTTCGCGGCGCGCATGCAGTCGCGGATCGGCCCCTACTACGTGGGGCCGCACGGCCTGCTCCAGCCCATCGCCGACGCCATCAAGCTGATGCTGAAGGAGGACGTGGTGCCGACGACGGCCGACCGCTGGGTCTACAACCTGGCGCCGATCGTCTTCCTGGTTCCGTGCGTCCTGATCTTCGCCACGCTGCCGTTCGCGCCGGGGCTCGGCGTGGCCGACCTCAACATCGGCGTGCTGTTCTTCCTGGCCGTCTCCTCGCTCGAGATCGTCGGCCTCTTCATGGGCGGCTGGGGAAGCAACAACAAGTACGCGCTGCTCTCCGCGATGCGCGCGGTGAACCAGATCATCTCCTACGACCTGCCGTTCGTCTTCGCGGCCTTCGTGCCGGTCGTGCTGGCGGGGTCGCTCCAGATGTCGGCGATCGTGGCCGCGCAGCAAGGGGTGTGGCTCGGCTTCGTCCCGAAGTGGTTCGTCGTGTACCCGGTGATCGGACAATTGGCGTTCGTGGCCTTCCTCGTGGCCACGCTGGCCGCCGAGAACCGCGTGCCCTTCGACATCCTGGAGGCCGAGTCGGAGCTGGTGGCGGGCTTCCGCGTCGAGTACAGCGGCATGAAGTTTGCGCTCATCCAGCTCGGCGAGTACGCGCACATGATCGGGACGTCGTTCCTCGCCGCCCTGCTCTTCCTCGGCGGCTGGCTCGGGCCCGGCTCCGAGCACGCGCTCGTCGGCGCGCTGTGGTTCCTGCTCAAGGCGATGCTCGTGTTCCTGGTCGTCACGTGGGTGCGCTGGAGCTTCGTGCGGATCCGTGTCGATCAGATCCTCGCCATCTCGTGGAAGCTGCTGCTGCCCGCGTCCATCGTCCTGCTGCTGGCGACCGCGTTCTGGGTCGCCGCGCGAGGCGGCCATGGTGTCTGACGGCTTCTGGAGCGAGACCGGCCAGCTGGTCCGCGCGGTGGGCCGCGCCATGGGCGTGACCTTCAAGAATCTGCTGCGGCGGCCGATCACCGTGCGCTATCCGACGGTGAAGCGCGTCTATCCCGACCGCTTCCGCGGCCTCCTCGCGCTGACCTACGATCCCCAGACGGGCGAGGAGAACTGCATCGGGTGCCGGCTCTGCGAGTACATCTGTCCGCCCACTGTCATCAAGGTCGAGATGCTCAAGGCCGAGAAGCGCAACTTCGCCAAGAGCTTCACGCTCGAGCTCTATGCCTGCGAGTTCTGCGAGCTCTGCGTGCAGGTGTGTCCCACCGACGCCATCATCATGATGAAGTCGTTCGACCTCGCGACGGCCGACCGGCGCGAGCTGCTGCTCGACAAGGACCGGCTGCACGCGCTGGGCCTGCAGTTCGATCCGTCGTGGGCGACCGGCAACCGGCTCCGCGACATGCAGGCCCCGCCCAAGCCCGCCAAAGCTCCCGCGCACGCGCCGGAGCCCGCGTCCGCCGCGCAGACTTCGCCCGACCGTCGGGCGCCGGAGCCCGGCGAAGGCGCCCCGACGGCAAAATCCGAATGACCGAGACGCTGGGGTTCTGGGTGGCGGCCGTGGTGCTGGTCGCCGCGAGCCTCGCGGTCGTGCTCACGCCGAACCTGTTCCACGCGGTGCTCTGGCTGGCCGCGGCGCTCGTGGCCACCGGCGGCGTGTTCCTGCTCCTCGACTCGCCGTTCCTCTTCGGTGTCCAGCTGCTGCTCTACGCGGGCGGCGTCGTCACCATCGTCGTCTTCGCGATCATGCTGACCGAGCGGCTGGTGGGCGAGTCCATCCGACAGACGAGCCGCTTCGTCTTCAACGGCGCCGTGCTGGCGGCCGCCGTCTTCGTCGGCATCCTCGGCTTCCTCCTGCAGGCGGGCGCCGTCACGCGCCCGGCCGCCGTCGGCGACCAGCTCGGCGACCTCGGTCGCGCGCTCGTCGGGCCCTTCGCGGCGCCGCTCCAGCTCCTCGGCGTGCTGCTCGTGATCGCGCTGCTCGGCGCCCTCTACTTCGCGCGGGCGGAGGACTGAGGGTGCCGCTCCACGCCTACCTCGTGCTCGCCGCGCTCGTCTTCGTCATCGGCCTCTTCGGCGTGCTGACGCGCAGGAACGCCGTCGGCATCCTGCTCGGCATCGAGCTGATGCTCAACGCGGTGAACATCAACCTCGTCGCCTTCTCGCGCTTCCGCGCCGACCTGGCCGGGCTCATCTTCACGCTGTTCACCATCGCGATCACGGTGGCCGAAGTCGCGGTCGGCCTCGCCATCGTCATCGTGATCTTCCGCGTGCGGCGGACGATCGAGGCCGACCACCTCGATCTGCTGCGGGGCTGAGCGTGCGCATCGGCTCGCCCGAGCTGGCGCTGCTGGTGCTGGCGCTGCCCTTCGCGAGCTTCCTGGCCATCGGGCTGATCCGGCCGCTGCGCCGCCGCGGGCGCCCCGCGGCCGCCGTCTCGATCCTGGCCATGGCCGGCGCGTTCCTCACCGCCGGCGCCATGTCGTGGCAGGCAATCCCGGTGGCGCGCGGGCTGAATCCCGCCGTGCTCTGGTCGTGGCTCCCCGCCGACGGCGGACCCATGGCCTCGGTCGGCGTCTGGGTCGACGGCATGGCGATGCAGATGTGCGTGCTCGTCACCCTCGTCTCGCTCCTCGTGCAGGTCTACTCGTGGTCGTATCTCGCCGACGAGCCGCCGCCGTCGCTCGGCCGCTACTACGCGTACCAGTCGCTCTTCGCATTCTCGATGCTCGGCCTCGTGCTCTCGCCGGGATTTTTACAGATGTTCGTCTTCTGGGAGCTGGTGGGCCTCTGCTCGTATCTCCTGATCGGCTACTGGTACGACCGGCCGTCGGCGGCGCAGGCGGCGGTGAAGGCGTTCTGGATCACCAAGCTCGGCGACCTCGGCTTCGTGGCCGGCATCGTGATGCTCTGGTCGGGGACCGGCACCTTCGACTTCTGGCCGCTGTTCCAGGCGGCCGAGGGCGGCGCGCTGCACGTGGACGGGCTCACCACGATCATGTTCCTGATCTATCTCGGCGCGGTCGGCAAGTCGGCGCAGTTCCCCCTGCACGTCTGGCTGCCCGACGCCATGGAAGGCCCCACGCCGGTGTCGGCGCTGATCCACGCCGCCACCATGGTGACGGCGGGCGTCTACATGGTCGCGCGCGCGTATCCGCTGTTCGCGCTGGTGCCCTCGGTGCTCACGCTGATCGCGTGGGTGGGCGCCTTCACCGCGCTGCTGGCGGCGACCATGGCCTGCGTCGAGCGCGACATCAAGCGCGTGCTCGCGTACTCGACGGTCTCGCAGCTCGGCTACATGATGGCCGCCAACGGCGCCGGCGCGCCCGAGGCTGCCTTCCAGCACCTCACCACGCACGGCGTGTTCAAGGCGCTGCTGTTTCTCGGCGCGGGCATCGTGATCCACCACTTCCACACCAACGACGTGTTCCGGATGGGCGGGCTCTTTGGGCAGCGGCCGTGGGTGGGCGGATCGTTCCTCGTGGCCACGCTCGCGCTGGCCGGGGTGATCCCGCCCGGCTTCTTCTCGAAGGAGGCGGTGCTGGCCGGCGTGCTGCACGCGCATCTCTCCGTGCCGTTCCTGATGCTGCTCGCCACGTCGTTCCTCACCGCGTTCTACATGTTCCGCGTGGTGTTCCTCGCCTTCTTCGGCCACGCGCCCGTGCACCACGCGCACCCCGAGCCTCCGGTGGCCATGGACGCCGTCTGCCGCGCCCTCGCCGTGCTCACGCTCGCGCTCGGCCTGCGCGCCGCCGTCGCCGGCCACCACGTCGAGGGGCCCGCGTGGCTGCCGTGGATCTCGCTGACCTGGGCGTTCGCGGGGATCGCCCTGGCGTGGGCGACCTACCAGGCGGGCCGCCTGGATCCGGCGCGGCTCGCCGCGGCGTTCGCGCCGATCGACTTCCTCGCGCGCCGCCGCTACTTCCTCGACGACATCTATGGCGGCACGTACCGGCTGCTCCTGCTCGGGCTCTCGCGCGTGGTCGGCTGGGTCGACCGGTACGTCGTGGACGGGGTGCTCAACGCGCTGAGCGCCGGCGCGCTGCGCGCGGGCGACGCTCTGCGGCGGATCCAGACCGGCCAGCCGCAAGACTACGTGTACGGCGTCGCGCTCGGGGTGCTGCTCCTGCTCGTCTGGGCGCAGCTGGGCTAGCCATGCGCTTCCCGATCCTGTCGGTCATCACGTGGGCGCCGTTCGTCGGCGCGCTGCTGATCATGTTCACGGCGCGCCGCAGTCCGCTCGCGGTGCGGCTCATCGCCGCCGTCAGCACCGGGATCTCGACCGCGCTCTCCCTCTGGCTCTACGGGGCGTACGACCGCGAGTCGGCGCTCACCGGCGGCCCCGGCTTCCAGTTCTACGAGAAGATCCCGCTGGTGCCGCCGCTCGGGATCAACTACGAGCTCGGCGTGGACGGCATCAGCCTGTTGCTGGTGCTGCTGACCTCCATCATCATCTTCGCCGGCGTCTTCGCGTCGTGGACGGTGACGGTGCGGAGCCAGGAGTTCTACGCGCTGCTGCTCGCCCTCGTCACCGGCGTGTACGGTGTCTTCGTCTCGCTCGACCTCTTCGTGTTCTTCCTGTTCTACGAGCTGGCGGTGCTGCCGATGTACCTGCTCATCGGCATCTGGGGCTCGAGCGGCGAGGTGCGGCCACGCGGGATCTTCGCGTGGGCGTATCGAGAGACGGGCGTCGGCACCAAGGAGTACGCGGCGATGAAGCTGACCCTGTATCTCTTGTTCGGGTCGGCGTTCATCCTCGTCGGCATCTTCGCGCTCTACGTCGCGGCCGGCACGGCGTCGTTCTCGTTCCTCGAGCTCGAGGCCGCCACCTTCGACCCCGTGCTGCAGCGCTGGGTCTTCCTCGCGTTCTACGTCGGCTTCGGCATCCTCGCCGGCATCTGGCCGCTCCACACGTGGTCGCCCGACGGCCACGCCTCGGCGCCGACGGCGGTGTCGATGCTCCACGCCGGTGTCCTCATGAAGCTCGGCGCCTACGGCGTGGTGCGCGTGGGCATGGGGCTCCTGCCCGACGGGGCCGCCGAGCTCGCGTGGCTCGTGGGCGGCATCGCCTGCATCAACGTCGTGTACGGCGCCCTCTCGGCGATGGCCCAGGCGGACTTGAAATACGTCATCGCGTACTCGTCGGTCTCGCACATGGGGCTCGTGATGCTCGGCGCGGCCACGCTCACCGAGGCGGGCCTCAACGGCTCCGTCTTCCAGATGTTCGCCCACGGCGTGATGACGGGCCTCTTCTTCGCCCTCGTCGGCCTCGTGTACGAGAAGGCGCATTCGCGCGAGATCTTCCGGATGGGCGGCTTCGGGCGCGTGATGCCCGGCATCGCGACCGCGTTCACCATCGGTGGCCTCTCGTCGCTCGGCCTGCCGGGCACCTCCGGCTTCGTGGCCGAGATCCTGACCTTCATGGGCGCGTGGCGTTCGGACTTCCCCTGGTGGTTGCTGCCGGCGGTGGCCGGCACCTTCCTCACCGCGGTCTACGTCCTGCGCGTGGCCAAGCAGATCTTCTGGGGCCCGCCGTCGCCGCACTTCCACCACCTCGAGGACGCGCGCGGGCCCGAGTGGGTCGCGCTCGTGCTCCTCGTCGGCGTCCTCGTCGTGTTCGGGTTCGCGCCGGGCCTCGCGCTGGTCCCGGTGGACACCGCGACGGTCCCGCTGCTGGCGAGGATCCTGCAGCCGTGACCGTCGCCCCGTACGTGCTCGAGCTGGGCGTGGGCGCGCTGATGCTCGTGGTCTTTGCGGTGGGGGTCTTCGGGCGTCGCCGCGTCGGCGCCCTGGCCACGGCCGGCGTCTTCGTGCTCGCCGCGGGAGCGCTGGCGCTGGCGCCGTCGGGCCCGGCGCTGGGCGGCATGTTCGTGCAGGACGGGCTCGCGATCTTCGTCAAGCGCGTCTTTCTCGCGGCGACGTTCATCGGGCTGCTCTCGGGCCTGGGCTCACCGGACCGCGCGCTGGCGCGACGGGGCACCGAGTACCATCTGCTGCTGCTCGCCTCGCTGCTCGGCATGCTGGTCCTCGCCTCGGCGCGCGACCTGATCGTGTTGTTCGTCGCCTTCGAGCTGATGTCGATCCCGCTCTACATCCTGACCGGCTTCGCCAAGCGTGAGCCCGAGCCCATCGAGGCCTCGCTGAAGTTCTTCCTCGTGGGCTCCGTCTCCTCCGCGGTGATGGCCTACGGGTTGTCGTTCGTCTACGGCGCCACCGGCAGCACGTCGCTCGCCGCCATCGCCAGGGCGCCGGCCTCGCCGCTGCTCACGCTCGGCCTGCTGGCCGCGCTGGCGGGGCTCGCGTTCAAGATCGCCGCGTTCCCGTTCCATATGTGGGTTCCGGACGCCTACGAGGCGGGGCCGACGCCGTTCGTCGCGTGGCTCAGCGTGGCGCCGAAGGCGGCGGGCTTCGTCACGCTCTTCCGCGTCTACTTCGAGGGCGTCGGCGATCGCGCCGCGGTGTGGGCGCCGGCGGCGGCCGGGCTGGCGACCCTGACCATGCTCGGCGGCAATCTGATGGCGCTGCCGCAGACGAACACCAAGCGCCTGCTCGCGTACTCCGGGATCGCCCAGATCGGCTACATGCTGGTGGGGTTCGCCGCGGCGTCGGCCTCCGGCACCGCGATGATCCTGTTCTACCTGGTCGCGTACGTGTTCGGCAACATGGGCGCCTTCCTCGTGGTGGAGGCGGTCGCGCGCTCCGAGGGCTCCGAGGCGACGTCGGCGTTCCGCGGCCTCGCCCAGCGCTCGCCGCTGCTCGCGCTGGCCATGCTGCTCTTCCTGCTCTCGCTGGGCGGTATCCCGTTCGTGGCGGGATTCTGGGCGAAGCTCTACGTCTTCTGGGCCGCGGCCGAGCGCGGGCTCTACTGGCTCGTGCTCGTCGGCGCCATTCTCACCGTCGTCGCGCTCTTCTACTACCTGCTCGTCGCGCGCAGCATGTACATCGAGGCGCCGACCCGCACCGGACGGGTGCCGGTGGCGCCCGCGCTCGCCCTCTCGCTCGTGCTCTGCGTGCTCGGCGTCGTCGCCCTCGGCGTGTACCCGAAGGCCGTCGTCATGGCCGCCCTCCGCGTCGCCAGTCCTTTGTTTTAGGGGGCCTCGAAGGGCCCCCTAAGACCCCCGGGGCGGCTCGGAGCGTCCCGGCGCAGCCGTGACGCTCCTCGACGGCCCCTTCACCGCGGGTCGGCGCGAAATCGAGGAGCGCCACGGGTTCCCCGGGGCGCTCCGAACGTTGGGGGGTCTGGGGGGCCATGTCGGGGCCCCCCCAGTACTTGACGCGGTGTGCTACCGGGGGGTAGCCTCTGTACCGACCGGTTGGTACATATGACAACGACCAAGACACCGACGCCGACCCCGAGCCCGACGGCCAAGACCCGCGACGGCAAGACGACGCGCGACACGATCCTGGTGGCCGCGGTGCGCCTCATGCACGTGCACGGCTATCACGCGACCTCGCTCGACGACGTGCTGCGCGAGAGCGGAGTGGGCAAGGGGAACTTCTACTACCACTTCCGCAGCAAGGAAGAGCTCGGCTACGCGATCCTCGACCAGATCGTGGCCGGCTTCGTCGAGCGCACGCTGGAGCCGTGCTTCGCCGATCCGACCGGCGCGCCGCTCGCCCAGATCCGCTGCTTCCTCGACCGCATCGAGCAGGCGCAGCGCGATCACAAGTGCATGGGGGGCTCCGCGATGGGTAATCTCGCCTCCGAGCTGTCCGACGTGCACGAGGGATTTCGCAAACGGCTGGCATCGGTGTTTACCACGTGGCACGCGCGCTTCGCGGAGGCCCTCGCGGAGGCGAAGCGGCGCGACGAGGTGGTCGCGGCGTGCGAGCCGGACGCGACCGCGCGCTTCGTGGTGGCGTCGCTCGAGGGCGCAATTCTCTTGACCAAGGTGACCAAGGACATCGGGGTGATGGAACAGTGCGTGGGCGAACTGAAGCGCTATCTCGCGGCGTACGAGGTGCCGGCATGACCGTCTCGCCCGGCGCCCGCACCGACGTCGACGCCGACCTCGTCGAGGCGCTGCGCCGCGAGGAGCCGGAGGCTGCCGAGCAGCTCGTCGAGCGGTTCGGCGACCGCGTGTACCGGCTCGCGCAGCGGATCACCGGGGTGAAGGAAGACGCCGAAGAGGCCGCTCAGGACGCCCTCTGGACGGCCGCGCGCAAGATCGGCACGTTCAAGGGCGAGTCGGCCTTCGGGAGCTGGCTGTACCGCATCGCCGCCAACGCCGCCTACCAGAAGCTGCGCTCGCGCCGCGGCAAGGCGCGCGAGGTCGCGCTCGACGACGTCCTGCCCGCCCTCGACGGCGACGGCCGCCACTTCGAGCCGATGGCCGACTGGTCCGAGCGCGTGGACGAGCGCGCGCTCACCGGCGAGCTGCGCGGGGTGCTCGAGCGCGCCATCGAGGGGCTGCCGCCGGACTACCGGACGGCGCTCGTGATGCACGACGTCGAAGGGCTCTCGAACCCCGACATCGCCGAAACGCTCGGCATCAGCCTGCCCGCCGTGAAGTCGCGGGTGCACCGCTCTCGGCTCTGGGTGCGCAAGCAGCTCGCGGACTATCTCGATCCGCGCTGAGTGCCGAGAGTTGACGCCCGCCCGGCCGCTGTGGTTCCATAAGCGACTGTTACTCCAACACCGGGGAAAGGTTGGACGCGCATGGAAGCGGTGATCGCGACGGGCGGCAAGCAATACCGCGTGACGACCGGGCAGGTGATCGCCGTCGAGCGGCTCGCGGGCGACAAGGGCGCGACGGTGGAGTTCGCCTCCGTGCTGCTCGTCAACAAGGACGGCGAGATCATCGCGGGTGCCGACCGCCTCGCGAAGGCGCGCGTGGCGGGCGAGGTGGTGCGGCAGGGACGCGCCCGCAAGGTCCGGATCGTGAAGTTCAAGCGGCGCAAGAACTACCGGCGTCACCGCGGCCACCGGCAGGCGGCGACCACCGTGCGCATCACGAAGATCGAGGTCTAGGTCATGGCTCACAAGAAGGGTGTCGGCAGCTCTCGCAACGGCCGCGACTCGAATCCGCAGATGCTCGGCGTCAAGCGGTTCGGCGGCCAGTTCGTCACGGGCGGCAGCATCCTCGTCCGGCAGCGCGGCACGCGCTTTCGGCCCGGCCTCAACGTCGGCCTCGGCTCGGACGACACCCTCTTTGCAAAGATCGACGGCTACGTGCGGTTCGAGCGGCGCGGCGACAACCGCTACGTGAGCATCGTCACCAGCCCGGCCTGAACTCGCTGGCGGGCGCCCCCGGCCCGCGGGCACCGAGATGTTCGTCGACGAGATCGACATCTTCGTCAAGGGCGGCGATGGGGGCGCCGGCTGCATCTCCTTCCGTCGCGAGAAGTTCGTCCCCCGCGGCGGTCCCGACGGCGGTGACGGCGGCGCCGGCGGCTCCGTCTTCCTCGAGGCCGATCCCGCGCTCACCACACTCCTCGACTACCACTATCAGCGTCATTACCAGGCCGAGCGCGGCCAGCACGGGCAGGGCAGCGACTGCACCGGCGCGGGCGGCGAGGACCTCGTGCTGCGCGTGCCCGTGGGCACCGTCGTGACCGAGCGCGAGTCGGGCGAATTCCTCGGCGACCTCACGGAGCCCGGCCAGCGCGTGCTCGCGGTGCGCGGCGCGCGCGGCGGGCGCGGCAACGCGCGCTTCGCCTCGTCCACCAACCAGGCGCCGCGCCGCGCCGACCTCGGCCGGCCGGGGCCCGGGCGCTGGCTGCACCTCGAGCTGAAGCTGATCGCCGACGTCGGCGTCGTCGGCTTCCCCAACGCCGGCAAGTCCACGCTCGTGTCGCGCCTGTCGGCGGCGAAGCCGAAGATCGCCGACTATCCCTTCACCACGCTCGTCCCGACCCTCGGCATCGCGCGCGCCGCCGCGGACCGCTCCTTCGTCATCGCCGACCTGCCGGGCCTGATCCCGGGCGCCGCCGAGGGCAAGGGGCTCGGCCATCAGTTCCTGCGTCACACGGAGCGCACCCGACTGCTCGTGCACCTGCTCGATCCGGACCCGAACACGGGCCGCGATCTCGTCGAGGACCTCGACGCGATCAACGCCGAGCTGGCGGCGTACTCGCCCGCGCTGGGGGCGCGGCCGCAGATCGTGGTCGTGAACAAGGCGGACCTGCTCGAGAGCGACGGCGCCGCCCCGATGCGCGCGGCGACCGAGCGCGTGAGGGCGCGCTGCGCCGAGGCGGGCCAGCCGTTCTTCATCATTTCCGCGGCGACCGGCTCCGGGCTGCGTGAGCTGGTGAGCGCCATCGCCGCACGCCTGGACGACACCGGATGGCTGCGCGCCGCCAGCTAGGCCGCGTCCGCCGGCTCGTCGTCAAGGTCGGCACCTCGCTGGTCGCCGAGCCGGGCACGGGGCCGGATCCCGACCGCATCGCCGCGCTCGCCGCGGAGATCGCGGGCGCGCGCGAGGGGCGCGAGACGGTGCTCGTCACCTCCGGCGCCATCGCCACCGGCATGGCACGCCTGGCGCTGCCCGTGCGCCCGCGCTCCATTCCCGAAAAGCAGGCGGCGGCGGCGGTCGGGCAATCCGCCCTCATGTGGTATTACGAGGCCGCCTTCAAGCGGCACGGGACGGCGGTGGGCCAGGTGCTGTTGACCGCGCAGGACATCGGCGACCGCGCGCGCTATCTCAACGCGCGCAACACGCTGCTGGCACTCCTGCGCTTCGGCGTGCTGCCGATCGTGAACGAGAACGACACGGTGGCGGTGGAGGAGATCAAGGTCGGCGACAACGACAATCTGAGCGCTCTCGTCGCCTCGCTGATCGACGCCGACCTCCTCGTGTTGCTCACCGACGTCGAGGGACTCTACACCGGCGATCCGGCCACCGATCCCGGCGCGCGCGTGATCGACACCGTCGAGTCCGTCACCGACGACGTCACGCGCCTCGTCTACAACGGCACCGGCGCGGGCGCCGTGGGCGGCATGGCCACCAAGCTGCAGGCGGCGCAGAAGGCGGCGGCGGCCGGGGTGCCCATGGTGATCGCGAGCGGCCGCAAGCAGGGCGTGCTGGCGCGCATTCTCAAGGGCGAGCCGGTGGGCACCTACTTCGCGCCCAAGGCCGATCGCCTGGGCGCGCGCAAGCGCTGGATCGCCTTCGCGGTGACCCCGCAAGGCCGCCTCGTGGTTGACGCGGGGGCGCGGCAGGCTTTAACTCATCATGGAAAGAGCCTGCTGCCCTCGGGTGTGGTGGACGTCGAGGGCGACTTCGCGGCGGGCGAGGTGGTGGCGCTGGTGGGAGACGGCCGGGAATTCGCGCGGGGGCTCGTCAACTTCGACGCGGGCGAGCTGCGCCGGATCCGCGGCGCCAAGACGCGCGACATCGCGGCGCGCCTCGGGTACAAGAGCTTCGACGAAGTGATCCACCGCGACAACCTGGTGATTCTATGAGCGTGGGTTTGAGCGCGTCATGAGGGCAAGCGGGATCCCGTTGGGGGGGTGTCGGGGGGGAGCGGCGGTCGCTCCCCCCTGATACAAACAGGAGTCGCCATGGACGTGAGGCAGCTGGTCGAATCGAAAGCGCGCGCCGCGCGCGAGGCCGCCCACGCGCTCGCGCTCTGCGGCACGCGCGTGAAGGACGAGGCGCTGGCGCACATGGCGCGCGCGCTGGAGGAGAAGACGGCGGCCCTCCTCGAGGCCAACCGCGCCGACCTGGAGCGCGCGCGGACCAGGGGCCTGACGCGCGCCTTCCTCGACCGACTCACGCTCAGCGAGGCCCGCATCGAGGAGATGGCCAACGGCCTGCGCCAGATCGCCGCGCTGCCCGATCCGGTCGGCACCGTCGCGGAGTCGTGGCGGCGGCCCAACGGCATCGAGATCTCCCGCGTGCGCGTGCCCCTCGGCGTCATCGCCTTCATCTACGAGTCGCGGCCCAACGTCACCGCCGACGCGGCCGGTCTCTGCGTGAAGTCGGGCAATGCGGTACTGCTCCGCGGCGGCAGCGAGGCGATCGAGTCCAACACCCTCATCGCGGCCGTGCTGGCCAAGGCGCTCGAGAAGACCGGCGCGCCGCCCGAGGCGATCCAGTTCGTCGACGTCACCGATCGCGAGGCGGTGGCGGCCATGCTCGAGCAGGACCGGTACCTCGACCTCGTCATCCCGCGCGGCGGCGAGGAGTTCGTCCGCTGGGTCGCCGCGCGCTCGCGCGTGCCCGTGCTCAAGCACGACAAGGGCGTCGTCCACGTCTTCGTCGACGCGGACGCCGATCCCGAGATGGCCACCGCCATCGTGCTCAACGCCAAGACCCAGCGCCCGTCGGTGTGCAACGCGCTCGAGACGCTGCTCGTGGATCGCGCGATCGCCGAGCGCTTCCTGCCGGCGGCGGCGGCGCGCCTCGCGGAGGCGGGCGTCGAGCTGCGCGGCTGCGCGCGGACGCGGGCGCTGGTGCCCTCGGCCCGGCCCGCCACCGAGGCGGACTGGGACGCGGAGTACCTCGACCTCGTGCTCGCCATCCGCGTCGTCGACGGGATCGACGCGGCCCTCGAGCACATCCGCGCCCACGGCACCGGCCTCGCGGAAGCCATCGTCACCAACGACCTCGCGCGCGCGCGGCGCTTCACGCGCGAGGTGGACGCGGCGGGCGTGCTCGTCAACGCGTCGCCGCGCCTGCTCGACGGCAGCCAGTTCGGCATGGGCGCCGAGATGGGCATCTCCACGTCGCGCGTGCACGCGCGCGGGCCGGTGGGCGTGCGCGAGTTGACCACGACGAAGTTCGTGGTGCAGGGCGACGGCCAGGTGCGGGAATAGCCGGGTGCCGCGCACCGCGGTCTTCGGCGGGTCGTTCAATCCCATCCACTACGGTCACCTGCTGCTGGCCGACGACCTGCTGGAGATCCTGACGCTCGACCGCGTGCTCTTCGTCCCCGCCAAGCATCCGCCGCACAAGGATCCCAGCCGACTCGCGGCGCCGGAAGAGCGGCTCGCCATGGTGCGGCTGGCCACGGAGGGCCACCGCGGCTTCGAGGTCTCCGACATGGAGCTCGCGCGGGCGGGCCCCTCGTTCACCGTGGACACGCTGGCGGCGCTCGCCCGGCCTGGCCTGACGCTCTTTCTCGTCGTGGGCTCCGAGACGTTCCTCGACCTCCTCTCGTGGCGCGATCCGCGCCGCGTGGCGCGGCTGGCGCGGCTGGTCATCGTGCCGCGCGTGGGCAGCCCGTTCGACACCGAGAGCGAGACCGCGCAGAAGGTGCTGCGCGAGATCGGCGTCGAGAGTGGCTTCACCACCGTCGAGGACGGGCGCGTGCCCGAGCGCGGCGTGATCGTGTCGCGCGCCGCCTCCATGCCCATCTCCGCCTCGGAGCTGCGGCGCCGGGTGCGGGAGGGCCGCTCGCTCGCCTTCCGGCTGCCGCCCGCGGTCGCGGAGTACATCCGGGCGCGCGGGCTCTACCGGGAGCAGCCGGCCTGATGGCGGGCTCGTCCGCCGAGCGCAAGGTCCGGCGCGCCGCCCGCGCCGCGCTCGACAAGACGGCGATCGACCTCACGGTGCTCGATGTGCAGCGCGTCTCCAGCGTCACCGACTACTTCCTCGTCTGCAGCGGGCGCTCGGCCCCGCACGTCAAGACGATCGCCGAGGCCATTCGGGAGGAGCTGAAGACGGAGGGTGTGCGGCCGCTCCACGCGGAGGGGCAGCCGGAAAGCGGCTGGGTGCTGCTCGACTACGGCGACGTGCTCATGCACGTGTTCCTCGAGGACACGCGCGCGTACTACGCGCTGGAGCGTCTGTGGGGCGACGCGCCGTTGCTGTCGGTGTCGACGGCGGAAGACGGCGCGTGACGGAGTCCTGGGTGCAAGACGGCGGATAGTCTGAGATCCACGACGGTGGACAAGAGTGGATAACCGTGGACGAAGAATCGGCCTCGCGTCTTGCGCCCCGCCCGGCGTGCATGCTAGCGTACGAGAAATCGCCGCGCGCGCGGCGTTCGTCGTAACGGAGGGGCGTCGATGAGGAAAGATCGACTGGCGCAGTTCAGGAAGCGCCTGATCGAAAAGCATCGCCAGCTCGCCGATGAGGTGGGCCGCACCGCCCTCTACGGCAAGGACCAGGAAGACGACTCCATCAAGGACCTCGGCGACCAGGCCAACACCGCCTACACGCGCGAGTTCTTCTTCGAGCTGGGCAACGGCAACAATCGCCTCCTCCGCGACGTCGTCTCCGCGCTGCAGAGGATCGACGACGGCTCGTTCGGCAACTGCGAGCGCTGCGGCGAAACCATCGGCGACAAGCGCCTGGAGGCGCTGCCCTTCGCGCGCCACTGCATCGGGTGCCAGCGCGTGATCGAGGAGGAGGAGCGGATGGCGGCCGGGTAAGCCGCGCACATCCCCTCGCCGTCGCTGCCCGTCCCATGCCGCTGATACCCGCCCGCGTCTCGCTCGGCTCGCTCGTCACCGTCGGCCACCGCGCCCTGCGCCTGCTCGGCCTCGAGCGCGCGCCCGCGAGCGGAGAGAACGATCCGCAGGCGGCCGAGGCGATGCGCCGCGCCGAGGCCGCGCGGGCGGCGGGCCGCCCCGACGAAGCACGCACGCTCTTCCGCTACGTCGTCCAGCGCTGGCCCGCCCACGTCGGCGGGCTGCACGCGCTCCGCGACCTCGCGGTGGAGGCGCGCGACTGGGACGAGGCGATCGCCATCCAGCAGAGCCTGCTCGAGCTCGCGCCCTCGCGCGAGCGTCACGCCGAGGCGGAGTGGCTCGCCGTCGGCTACTACGAGATGGGGCGTCTGGAGCTCGCGCGCGGCGAGGCGACGGCCGCCGTCGGACACTTCCGCGCCGCGCTGCGCGCCGACCGGGACTTCGTGCCGGCGTCGGTGGCGCTCGGCGATGCGCAGGAGGCGGCGGGCGACCCGCGCGAGGCCGTGCGCACCTGGGAGCGCGCCGCCGAGACGCACCCGGTGCTGCCGCTGCTGGCGCGCCTCGAGCGCGCGTACCGCGAGCAGGACCGGCCCAGCCGCATGATCGCGCTCTACCGCGCGGCGGCCGAGCGCGTGCCCGACGACCTCGCCCTCGCGGCGGCGCTCGGTCGCGTGTACTTCGAGCTCGAGATGCTCGACGAGGCGGCCGACCAGTTCGAGAAGATCGAGGTGCGCGCTCCCGACCTGCCGACCGTACACGCGTTCCTCGGCGCCATCTTCGAGCGCCGCGGCGACACGCGCGAGGCCTTCGACGAGTACCGCCGCGCGCTGCGGCTCGCGCACGGCTTCGACTGGCCGCACCGCTGCACGGCCTGCGGCGTCGCCGCGCCGCGCTGGCAGGACCGGTGCGATGCCTGCCGGCGGTGGAACACGCTGCGTCCGGCGTCGGCGCGCTGAGCGCCGCCGTGCGCGGATGGGCCGTCGCCGCGCTCGACCTCGTCTTTCCCGCCTGCTGCCCCGTGTGCGCGGCCACCCTCGGCGCCGGCCGCCGCGATCCGCTCTGCGGCGCCTGCTGGGACGGCATCGTCCGCATCGACCCGCCGTTGTGCGCCCGCTGTGGCCTTCCGTTCTTCGTGTTCGCCGACTCGAGAAGCGACATCGACGAGCGCCCCGGGTTTCCCGGGGCGCCCGGAGCGTCGGGGAGTGGGGCCGCCCAGACGTGTGGTCCGTGCGCGGCGGCGCCGCCGGCGTTCGACTGGGCGCGCGCGGCGGGCCTCTACGCGGGACCGCTGCGCGATGCCGTGCAGCGGCTGAAGTTCGGCCGCCGGCCCGCGCTGGCGCGGCCGCTCGCCGCCCTCGTGCTCGAGCAGTGCGCGGCGGCGATGCCCGCGGGCGCGGTGCTGGTGTCCATCCCGCTGGCGCGCGAGCGTGAGCGCGAGCGCGGCTTCAACCAGGCGGCGCTCGTGGCCGAGCACGTGGCGCGCGGGCTCGGCGCGCCGCTGTCCCCGCGCTGGCTGGCGCGCCCGCGCGCGACGGCGCCCCAGACCGAGCTCGATGCCGCTGCGCGGCGCGCCAACGTGAGGGGCGCGTTCGTCGCCTCCACCGCCGCCGCCGGCGCCGACGTCGTGCTGGTGGACGACGTGCTCACGACGGGCGCGACGGCCGGCGAGTGCGCGCGGGCGCTGCACGCCGTCGGGGCTCGCTCGGTCGGAGTGCTGACAGTTGCTCGTGTGTTGTAAGTGGCCGTATAATTTCGACTGATCCCGGGCACCCGGTAACGTTCTCCCGCACAAGGAGCCCTTTCATGAGTATTCGAGTCGGCGTCAACGGATTCGGCCGCATCGGGCGCGTCTTCTTCCGCACCGCGCTCGAGGCGAACGGCGAGATCGAGGTGGTCGGCGTCAACGACCTCGCCGATGCCAAGACCCTGGCGCACCTCCTGAAGCACGATTCCGTCCACGGCAACCTCAAGGCCGACGTCACCGCCAAGGGCGAGGCCATCTTCGTCAACGGGCGCGAGATCCGGGTGTGCGCGATCAAGGACCCGGCGGCGCTGCCGTGGAAGGAGCTCGGCGTGGACGTGGTCGTGGAGTCCACCGGCATCTTCCGGGACACCGCCACCGCGAGCAAGCACATCGGGGCCGGCGCCAAGAAGGTCATCATCACGGCGCCCGCCAAGGACCCCGACGTCACGGTGGTGCTCGGGGTCAACGAAAAGCAGTACGACCCGGCCAAGCACCGCATCATCAGCAATGCCTCGTGCACGACCAACTGCCTGGCCACCACCGCCAAGGTCCTCGACGATAAGTTCGGCATCAAGCGCGGCTTCATGACGACGGTGCACTCCTACACGAACGACCAGCCGATCCACGACTTCCCGCACAAGGACCTGCGCCGGGCGCGCGCGGGCGCCGTCAGCATGATCCCCACGACCACCGGCGCCGCCACCGCCGTCGGCCTCGTGCTGCCGAAGCTCAAGGGCAAGCTCGACGGCATCGCCATCCGCGTGCCGACCGCGAACGTCTCGGTGGTGGACCTCGTGGCCGAGCTGGACAAGCCGGCCACGCCGCAGACGGTGAACGACGCGTTCCGCGAGGCGGCCGCCGGATCGCTGCGCGGCATTCTCGACGCCACCGACGAGGAGCTGGTCTCCTCGGACTTCAACGGGAACCCGCACTCGTCGATCGTCGACCTGCCGTCCACGGCGTTCGTCGACGGCAACCTGATCAAGGTGCTCGCCTGGTACGACAACGAGTGGGGCTACTCGTCGCGGGTGCGCGACCTCATCAAGTTCATCGGCAAGACGCTCTGACCTTGCCGAAGCTGACGATCGAGCAGGTGCCGCTGGCGGGCAAACGCGTGTTCGTCCGCGCCGACCTCAACGTCCCCCTCGAGGGCGGCGCGGTGGCGGACGACACCCGCCTGCGGGCGGTGCTCCCCACGTTGCGGTTCGCGCTGGACGCGGGCGCGGCCGTGGTGCTCGCCTCCCACCTCGGCCGGCCCAAGGGCGGCCCGGATCCGAGGTACTCGCTGAACCCCGTGGCCGAGCGGCTTGCCTCACTGCTGGCGCGACCGGTGCCGCTCGCGCCCGACTGCGTCGGCGAGGTGACGCGCGCGCACGCCCAGGCCCTGAAGCCCGGTGACCTGCTGCTGCTCGAGAATCTCCGCTTCCATCCCGAGGAGGAGAAGAACGACGACGGCTTCGCGCGGCAGCTCGCCGAGCTGGCCGACTGCTACGTGAACGACGCGTTCGCGGCCGCGCATCGCGCCCACGCGTCGATCGACGCCATCACCCGCCACCTGCAGCCGGCGGCGGCGGGCCTGCTCATGCAGCGGGAGCTCTCGGCGCTCGGCCGGATCCTCGAGTCGCCGGAGCGGCCGCTGGTGGCCGTGCTGGGCGGCGCCAAGGTCTCGGACAAGGTCGCCCTCGTCGAGCACCTGATCGGCAAGGTCGACGCGCTCGTGATCGGCGGCGGCATGGCCTTCACGTTCCTGCGCGCGCTGGGCCACGCGATCGGCCGCTCGCTCGTGGAGCCGGAGCGCATCGAGACCGCGCGCGCCGCCCTGGAGGCCGCGCGCCGGCGCGGCGTGCCGCTCACGCTGCCGGTCGACGCGGTCGTCGCCGACGGGCTCGACAGCGCCTCGGGCCGCGCGGTCGGCATCCGCCAGATCCCCGACACCGAGATGGGCCTCGACATCGGGCCGCGCACCGTCGAGCGGTTCAGCGCGGTGCTCGCGACGGCGAAGACGATCGTCTGGAACGGGCCGATGGGCGTGTTCGAGAAGCCGCCGTTCGCCGCGGGCACGGTGGCCATCGCGCGCGCGGTGGCCACGGCGCCGGCCTTCACGGTCATCGGCGGCGGCGACACGATCGCCGCCGTCAACGCCGCCGGCGTGACGGAGAAGATCGGCTACATCTCGACGGCCGGCGGCGCCTTCCTGGAGTTCCTCGAGGGGCGCACGCTGCCGGGCGTGGCCGCTCTCACGGAGGCCGCCTGATGCGCACGCCGCTCGTGATCGCCAACTGGAAGATGTTCGGCACCCTCGCCGAAGCGCGGCCGCTCGCCACCAGCGTGCGCGACGGGCTCAAGCGCTTCAAGGGCGTCGACGTCGTCCTCTGCCCGCCGTACACCGCGCTGGCGGCCGTCGGCGAGATCCTCCAGGGCACCCCCATCGGCCTCGGCGCGCAGAACTGCCACTACGAGGCCTCCGGCGCGCACACGGGCGAGATCGCGCCGCCGATGCTCGTCGAGCTCGGCTGTCGCAGCGTGCTGATCGGCCATTCCGAGCGCCGGCGCGAGATGGGCGAGACCGACGAGCTCGTCAACCGCAAGGTGCACGGGGCGCTGGCGCACGGCCTCACGCCCGTGCTCTGCGTCGGCGAGACGGCGGAGGAACGGCGGCAGGGCCTGACGTTCACGACGGTGGAGGGCCAGCTGCGGGCCGGCCTGGCCGGACTCGACGCCGCCGCCGTCGGGCGCCTCGTCGTCGCCTACGAGCCGGTGTGGGCGATCGGCACCGGGGTGAACGCGACGCCGCAGCAGGCGGCGGAGGTCCACGGCTACGTGCGCGGTCTCGTCTCCGAGCTGGCGTCCAAGGAGGTCGCGCAGGGCCTGCGCGTGCTCTATGGCGGCAGCGTCAAGGCCGACAACGCGGACGCCCTCCTCGCCGAGAGCGAGATCGACGGCGCCCTGGTGGGCGGCGCCAGCCTGAACGCGCAGGGGTTCGTCTCGATCGTGAAAAAGGCGGCGCGCGGCGCCGCGACCAGGGGAGAGTAGATGGTCATCGCGCTGACAATCATCCACGTGCTGATGTGCTTCGCCATCATCGCCATCGTGCTGCTGCAGGCCGGCAAGGGCGCCGATATCGGCTCGGCCTTCGGCGGCGCGGGCAGCCAGGCCGTGTTCGGCTCGATGGGCACCCCGACCGTGCTCGGCAAGATCACCGGCGTGATCGCGATCATCTTCACCCTGACCTCGTTCTCGCTGGCGATCCTCGGCGGCGACCGGTCCTCGTCCGTCGTGCGCGAAGCGCCGCCCGTGTCGGCCCCGGCCACGCCGCCCGCCCCAGGGTCGCCGTCGGCTCCCGCGCCCACCACGCCGCCGGCGTCCAAATAGCCGGAGGTACCCGACGTGCGCTGGCGCATTCCGCGAAGGCCGGTGGCGGCGGTCGCCTTCCTGGCGTTGGCGGCCGCGGGCTGCTCGGGCGACGCCGACAGCGCGGTCGACGGTGCGACGCCGCCGGCGAACGCGACGGCCGCCTACGGCGACACGTTCATCGACTCGCTGCTCGGCAACATCTCGAGCCTCATCCCGACCATCACCGGCGACGGCCCGTCCCACACGGTCGGCGACCAGATCTACTCGGGGCTCGTCACCTTCGACAAGGACCTCAATCCCGTCGGCGAGCTCGCGCAGTCGTGGGAGTTCAGCCGTGACTGCCGCGACCTGACGTTCCGGCTGCGGCCCGGCGTGAAGTGGCACGACGGCCGGCCGTTCACGGCCGACGACGTCGTCTTCACGTGGCAGACCATCGTGGATCCGAAGACGCCGAGCCCGTACAAGTCGGAGTACGCGCTCGTGGAGAGCGTGCGCGCGGAGGGCGCGGACGTCGTGCGCGTCCACTACAGCCAGCCCTTCGCGAAGGCGCTCACGAACTGGGGCACGTGGATGCTTCCCAGGCACCTGCTCGAGACGTACGTGCGCGAGGGCAGGATCCGCGAGGCGCCGCAGAACTGGACGGCGCCCGTCGGCACCGGTCCGTACCGGTTCAAAGAGCTACGCTCGGGCGAGAAGATCGTGCTCGTCTCGAACCCCGACTACTGGGAGGGGCGGCCGTACATCTCGCGCATCGTCTACCGGATCATCCCGAGCCAGGCCACGACCTTCCTCGAGCTGAAGGCGAAGGGCGTGGACGCCACGGCGCTGACCGCGCTGCAGTACAGCCGCCAGACCGACTACCGCGCGTTCCAGCGCGCCTACACGAAGTTCCGCCACCCCGGCAACGGCTACACCTACCTCGGCTTCAACCTCAAGGACTCGCGCTTCGCCGATCGCCGCGTGCGCCAGGCCTTCGCCTACGCCATCAACAAGCGCGAGGTCATCGACGGCGTGCGGCTGGGCCTCGCGCGAGAGGCCACCGGCCCCTACAAGCCGGGGACGTGGGTCTACACCGACAAGGTGAAGACGTACCCGTTCGACATGGAGAAAGCGCGGCGATTGCTCGCGGAGGCGGGCTGGAAGGAGCGCAACGCCGACGGCCTGCTCATCAAGGACGGCAAGCCATTCACCTTCGAGCTGCTGACGAACCAGGGCAACGACGAGCGCAAGAAGATCGCCGAGATCGTGCAGGCGCAGCTGCGCGAGCTCGGCGTGGGCGTGGAGATCCGCGTGCTCGAGTGGGCGGCCTTCCTCAAGGAGTACATCAAGAAGCGGAACTTCGAGGCCATCGTCCTCGGTTGGGGCATCGGCATCGATCCGGACCAGTACGTCATCTGGCACTCGTCGCAGACGGGTCCCGACCAGCTCAACCACATTTCCTACGTGAATCCCGAGGTGGACCGGCTGCTGGAGGCGGGCCGCACCACCTGCGCCCGCGAGGACCGCGTGAAGTACTACCACCGGCTCCAGGAGACCCTCGCCGAGGATCTGCCGCTCGTGTTCCTCTACTTCGCGGACGCGCTGCCCGTCGTCTCCTCGCGCGTCTACGGCATCGACGCGGGGCCGAACGGAATCCGCTATCGCTCGAACAGGTGGTTCGTGCCGCAGGCACTGCAGCGGTACACGGCGGGCTGAGCGCTGCTCGGCTACGCGGTCCGCCGACTGCTGTTCGCGATCCCGCTCCTGATCGGCATCACGTTCATCTCCTTCCTCGTCATCCACCTGGCTCCGGGCGAGCCGGGCGAGGTCATCATCGGCGACCCCAACCCGGTGGACTGGGCGTCGGTGGAGCAGCTGCGCAAGCTCTACGGCCTGGACGATCCGCTGCACGTCCAGTACTGGAACTGGCTCAAGCGCATCGTCTGGCTCGACTTCGGCCGCTCGTTCGCGCCGCACGGCCGGCCGGTCATCCACATGATCCGCGAGCGGCTGCCCATCACGCTGGCGCTCAACGTCGTCGAGATGCTCATCATCGTGGCCATGGCCGTGCCCGTCGGCGTGACCTCGGCCACCCGCCAGTACTCGACCTTCGACAAGGCGACGACCGTGTTCGTGTTCGTCGGGTTCGCCACGCCCGACTTCTGGCTCGCCGTCATGCTGCAGATCCTGTTCGGTGTCCACCTGGGCTGGCTGCCCATCTCGGGACTGCGGCTGCCCGTCTGGGAGTACCTGCCGTTCTGGCAGCAGCAGTGGGACTTCGCCAGCCATCTGCTGCTGCCGATCACGGTGGCGACGTTCGGGGGCCTCGCCGGCTTCTCGCGCTACATGCGCCAGTCCATGCTGGAAGTCATCCGGCAGGACTACGTGCAGTCGGCGCGCGCCAAGGGCCTGCCCGAGTCCGTGGTCATCGGCAAGCACGCGCTGCGCAACGCGATGCTGCCCATCGTCACCGTGCTCGGGCTCTCGGTGCCCGGCCTCATCGGCGGCAGCGTCATCGTGGAGACGATCTTCGCGATCCCCGGCATGGGGCAGCTCATGGTGCAGGCCGTCTACGAGCGCGACTACCCGGTGATCATGGCCAATCTGGTGATCGTCGCGAGCGTGACGCTGGTGGCCAACCTGATCGCGGATCTCTCGTACAGCCTGATCGACCCGCGCATCCGCGTGAGCCGGCGCGGGCGACGGTGAGCGCGTGAAGGCGTTCTGGCGCGCGCTCTCCAAGAACCGGCTGGCCCTCTGCGGCGGCGCCGTCGTCCTCGTGCTCGCCATCATGGCGGCGGCGGCGCCCCTGCTGTCCCCGCACGATCCCCACAAGCCCGACATCAAGCGCATCCTCGACCCGCCGTCGGCGCGCCACTGGCTCGGCACCGATCAGATCGGGCGCGACGTGCTCTCGCGCATGCTGTACGGCGCGCGCGTGTCGCTGGCCGTGGGCTTCGTGTCCGTCGGCATCGCGACGGCCATCGGCATCGCGCTCGGGGCCAGCGCCGGCTACCACGGTGGGACCGTGGACGGGGCGGTGATGCGCCTGGTGGATCTCATGCTCGTCTTCCCGCGCTTCTTCCTGTTGCTGGCGGTGCTCGCGTTTCTCAAGCCCTCGATCTGGACGATCATGGTCGTCATCGGTCTCACGGGCTGGATGGGCGTGGCGCGCCTCGTGCGCGCGGAATTCCTCGCGCTCAAGGAGCGCGAGTTCGTGATCTGGTCGCAGTCGGTCGGCGCCGGCGCCTTCCGCATCATCTGGCGCCACATCCTGCCCAACGCCATGGCGCCCGTGCTGGTGGCCATGACCCTCGGCATCCCCGCCGCCATCCTCACCGAGTCGGGCCTGTCGTTCCTCGGCCTCGGCGTGCGTCCGCCGTACGCGACGTGGGGCAACATCCTCAACGAGGGCAAGGAAGTCATCGAGCTCGCGTGGTGGCTGTCGGTCTATCCGGGCCTCGCCATCCTCGTCACCGTGCTCTCCTACAACCTGCTCGGCGAGGGCATCCGCGACGCGCTCGATCCGCGGCTGCGTCAGAGCGTGGGACGGTTTGGCGGACGCGGACGTTGATATGGCTTCCGCTGTCAAGAGCGATGACCACGTGACGACCGGACGTGTCGCTGACTGCTGAGTTTACGGTGGTTGCTCGAGCCACCGGAAGAGACGGAGCCTGTAACTGCGACGGTCGATCATGCTGATATCCGTGGATTGGGTACCACCTTACTGGTGTCCGTCGCGGCGCCTGCTTCGCTCTAGGGGCGAGGATCGTGGCCTCGTAACGTCGTCGAAGATTACGCCGATACCGGGGCCGCGGCTCCGCCGATGGCTCGAGATCGTGATCAAGATGTGTGCTCCGTTTTGCTCGGGACGTTCTCCCGTCAGGGAGCCAGCGGGACGGTGCGGGCGATCGCCCAGGCGAAGGCCGCCATCTCCCGCGCGATGGCGACCACGACCTGGTTGACGTGCTTCCCGCGCGCGGTCAGCTGGCGATACCGCTTGCAGAGGCGCACCTGCGCCTTCCAGCTGATGGCCTGGACCTCGGCGGGCAGCTTCTCGAGTCGGAGTTGGAGATGGCGGCTGACCTTTGCCGGATACCGATACGCCCACGCGCCTTCGACCAGCGCGCGCCGGGCGTGGCTGTTCCCGGCCTTGGTGATCCCGCCTTGCCGCCGCCGCTCTCCGGACGAGTACTCCGAGGGCGTGAGGCCGAGGTAGCTCATCAGCTTGCGCGGGGTGTCGAACCGCGTGAGATCCCCGAGTTCGGCGATCACGATGACGGCACCGGTGAGCTCGACCCCGCGCAGCGCCTGGATCGCCTCGACCACCGGGTACAGCCGCCAGCCCTTCACCTCCTCGTGCAGCTCGGTCTCCAGGCGCTGCAGTCGCTCGTGCTGCTCGGTGACGGCGCGCACGTACTCCTGGAAAACGATCTGCTGCGCCCGGGTCGGACACACCACCTCGGACAGCCAGCGGAGATGCGCGGCATTCCAGTTGGCCCGACCCTCGTAGCGAATGTCCTGCCGCAGCAAGAACGCCTTGAGCCGGTGCTTGGTCGCCTTGAGATCGCGCATGGCGTCCTCGCGCCCACGGCTCAAGTCGCGAATAGCCTCGTCCTCGATCTGCGGCACGTAGACCGCGGTCAGATCGCCGCTCCGCATCGAGCGGGCCAAGGTGATCGCATCGCGGCGATCCGTCTTCACCCGGTCCCCGGGCTTCTTGGGGATCAGCGAGGGAGCCACGACGTGGCAGCTCAAGCCCTTTCGGGTGAGGTACCGATACAGCCAGTAGCCGCACGGCCCGGCCTCGTAGACGAACACCAGCGTCGCGCCCTTGGACTGGAGCTTCCGGATCAGCTTGTCGATGTCGCACTGCCGCGTGCCGATCGACCCCAGCGACGCGACCTCGGCACCCCGATCCTCCGGCGCGTAGGCGACGGCGATGGATTCCTTGTGGACATCAAGACCGACATACAGAGTCTTGCTAGACTCACCCATGGCTGACCTCCACGCTCGTTTGTGCCTAGAGCACCTTGCGGCTCTGGCCTCCATGAGGCTAATCCGCGTTGAGCGGCGGAGGTCAGCCTCACTTCGCGGAAGTCATACTGTCTAGGGTATACTTCGCCACTGTTCCCGGGCCGAAGTGGCGGAACTGGCAGACGCGCACGTTTGAGGGGCGTGTGGGGCAACCCGTGGGGGTTCGAGTCCCCCCTTCGGCACCATGTTTCCTGAGTGGGCGCCGGGCTTGATCGACGTCCGTCGCGCGCACGCGCGCGGGAGTATTTCGGGAGTATCGCTCAGCCCTCTTTGGACTCCGCTTGCGCCTCGCGCACGTCCATGCGGCTCACCAAGGCGCTGCCATCCCGCCGCCGCCGCGCTCGTCCATCTGAGTGCGCACACACGATCAGGGACCGCCTGGAGAAGATCGCGGCCGTCTTCGACGTCCGCTCGCGCGC
>WNEW01000212.1_pt1 | contig 27328 bp, 28 predicted proteins | sample 5399891 | NCBI WGS metagenome assembly WNEW01 (sample SAMN13153336, study PRJNA577476) | soil metagenome | isolation source: 40 cm grassland meadow soil pre-rain plot 5 | place: USA:California | collected 2015-09-08 | reverse complement strand
CTCGACGTGCCGCCCGCCCACATCCGCGTGATCGCTACACCGGTGGGCGGCGGCTTCGGAGGGAAGCTCGATCCGTTTGCCCACGAGATCGCGGCGTGCAAGCTGTCGCAGCTCACCGGCCGCCCCGTGAAGATCACGCTGACGCGCGAGGAAGTTTTCTACGTGCACCGCGGCCGACACCCGGTGCTCATGTGGCTCAAGACCGGGTTCACCCGGGACGGCGAAATCACCGGCTCCCACATCAAGACGTGGCTCGACGGCGGCGCCTACGGCTCCTACGGCGTGGCCTCCACGTTCTACACCGGCGTCATCAATCCCGTCACCTACAAGATGCCGGTCTACAAGTTCGAAGGCGCGCGCGTCTTCACCAACAAGCCTCCGTGTGGCCCCAAGCGTGGCCACGGCACGCCCCAGCCGCGTTTTGCGCTCGAGGTGCAGATCGACAAGGCGGCGGAGCAGCTCGGGCTCGATCCCGCCGAGATGCGGCGGCGCATCGTGTGCGAGCCGTTCACCAAGACAGCCAACCACCTGACCGTCACCACCATCGGCCTCGGTGAGTGCATCGACAAGGTGGTCGAGGCATCGGGCTGGCGAGACAAGTGGCGCGGCTGGCAGCCCCCGGCGCGGCGGCGCGGGCCGAAGCGGCGCGGTGTCGGAGTCGCGTGCTCGGCGTACATGACGGGCGCGGGCACGGCCATCTACTGGAACAACATGCCGCATTCCGGCGTCGTCCTTCGCGCCGACCGTAGCGGTGGCGTCAGCGTGCTGTGTGGCGCGACCGACATCGGGCAGGGCTCGGACTCGATCCTCGCCTACCTGCCGGCGGAAGTCCTCGGCCTCGACCCCAAGGACGTTCACGTGCACCCCGCCGATACCACGCTCACGCCGGTGGACCTCGGCTCCTACTCGTCGCGCGTCACGCTCATGTGCGGCATGGCCGCGATCCAGGCGGCCGAGCGGCTGCGTGCGGTGATGTCTCGGGCGGTTGCCCGCAAGCTCGAGGTTGCCGCAGAGAGGCTCGTGTTTCGTGATCGCAAGGTCGGCGTGCCCGACGATTGGGAGAAGGCGGTGCCGTTCTCTCAGGCGGTGGAGCTGGCGGAAGCGATGCACGGCGTACTGGCCTTTCCCGGCTCGTACGCGCCGCCCAAGCGGGCGGGGAAGTACAAGGGCGGCGGCGTGGGTCCGTCGCCGTGCTATTCGTACTCGGCGTGCGTGGTCGAGCTGACCGTGGACGAAGAAACCGGAGAGGTCGAGCTCCACGACGTGTGGATCGGCCACGATATCGGGCGTGCGCTGAACCCGCTCCTGGTCGAGGGCCAGGTCGAAGGCTCGGTCTACATGGGCATCGGCGAGGCGTTGATGGAGGCGCAAGTGTTCCGCAAAGGCCTCCACAAGCATCCGTCGCTCCTCGAGTACAAGAGCCCGACGACGCTCGAGACGCCCGAGATCCACACGATCCTGATCGAGACCGACGATCCCGAAGGCCCGTTCGGGGCCAAGGAGGCTGGGCAGGGGCCGCTCTTGCCGGTGCTGCCGGCCATCGCCAACGCCGTCTACAACGCCGTCGGCGTCCGCGTCGACGAGGTGCCGATCGTCCCCGAGAAAATCCTCAAGGGCCTGGAGTTGAAGCGCCAGGGTAAGACGCCGCGCGTCGGCCCCGAGCGCATTCCTCTCTTCAAGTTCAAGGAGCCGCTGGTGGTGGAGTCGGCGTTCGGCCAGCCTGCCGACGCCATCGCCGTCCGCCCCTTCGCCGACCAGGACACGAGCCGATGAGAGACCGACGCCGTCGCGGCTCCGAGTTGATCAATCCAGAAGACGAACGCAGCCAGCTCGCACCCAGAACAGGCCACCCACGTCTCGAGCCGGCCCGGAGCCACCCGCTCCCATGATGCGGCTGCCGCCGTTCACCTATCTCGCGCCGAAGACCGTCGCCGACGCCGCACGCCTGCTGGGCGAGCACGGTGCCGACGCCATGATCGTCGCGGGCGGGACCGACCTCTATCCGAACATGAAGCGTCGTCAGTTCGAGCCGAAAGTCCTCGTCGGCCTCGGCGGGATCGGCGAGCTGCGTGGGGTCCATGGCTCCGCCAGCCGCGGGCTCAGCGTGGGTCCGATGACCACGCTCTCTGCCCTCTCCCAGCACGCGGAGATCGTGAGCCACTATCCGGCGCTGGCGACGGCCGCCGGCCTCGTGTCGTCACCGCAGCTTCGCAACATGGGGACGATCGGCGGCAATGTGTGCGTGGACACGCGCTGCAACTACTACAACCAGTCCTACGAGTGGCGAAAGGCCATCGGCTTTTGCATGAAGAAGGACGGCGACATCTGTCTGGTAGCGCCGGGCAGTCCGCGCTGCTGGGCCGTGTCATCGTCGGATACCGCGCCGGTCCTGTGGAGCCTGGGCGCCCACGTCCGGCTGACGAGCGCCGCCGGCGAACGGACCGTGCCGATCGCCGCGCTCTACCGCGACGACGGGATCGAGTACCTCGCCAAGCGCGGTGACGAGATCCTGGCCGACATCGTGCTGCCGCCCGCCGACGGATGGCGTTCCCGCTACCTCAAGCTGCGCCGGCGCGGCGCGTTCGACTTCCCGGTGCTCGGCGTCGCCGTGAACGTGCGTATCGACGCGGACGTCGTGAGCGATGCCCGGATCGTCCTGGGCGCGGTGGCCTCGCTGCCGCGGGAGGCCAGGCCGGCCGCCGAATCGCTGCGCGGCCAGCGCCTCACCGAGGAGATCATCGCGCGCGCGGCCGACCTCGCAGCGGGGCCGGCGAAGCCGCTCGACAACACCGATTACGCGCACTTCTATCGCAAGAAGATGACGCGGGTGTTCGTGGCCCGCGCGCTGCGCTCGCTGGCCGGGCTCGACGACGGCGGGGATTCGACGGAGTCCGCGTGACCACGCTCGGCGATCGCATCCGAGCCCTCCGCAACGAGCGCGAGCTCCAGCAACGCCACCTCGCCGAGAAGGCGGAGCTGACGCCGAGCATGGTGTCGCAGATCGAATCGGGCCGGCTCACGCCCTCGCTCAACACGCTGCGCAAGCTCGCCGACGCGCTCGGCGTCACCATCGCCGCGCTCTTCGACGGCCAGCCATCGGGCAGCGTGCTCGTCTCGAGGAGCAAGGACTATCCGGTGGTGTCCTTCGACGGCAGCAGCGAGCGGTGGGCCGTGCTCGGCGCCGGCCTGTTCCAGGGCAAGATCCGCGCTGTGGTCTCCACGCTCGACGGCAAATCGCGCGGTGTCGCCACCGACAAGGTCGTCATCAAACCGGGACAGATGAAGCTGTTCTACGTGCTCAAAGGCCGCGTCGCGTTGCTCTACAACGGCGAGCGCCACGTCCTGGACGCGGGCGACTCGGCGTTGCTCGACGGCAGCTCGCCGCACGGCTGGGAAAACCTGGGCACCGGCAAGGCCAGGGCCCTGTGGGTGATACTCGGGTAAGGACGGAGAGCATGGACACGTCACCAGTCGAGTTCCGAACGGAGCCGACCCGGTACAAGCACTGGCGGCTCGCTTTCGACGGACCGATCGCCACGCTGACCATGGACGTCCGGGAGGACGGCGGGCTCGCGCCCGGCTACGAGCTGAAGCTCAACTCGTACGACCTCGGCGTGGACATCGAGCTCTACGACGCCGTCCAGCGCTTGCGCTTCGAGCATCCCGAGATCGGCGCGGTCGTGCTGACGTCGGGCAAGGAGCGCGTCTTCTGCGCGGGCGCCAACATCCGGATGCTCGGACAGTCCTCGCACGGCTTCAAGGTGAACTTCTGCAAGTTCACGAACGAGACCCGTAACGCCATCGAGGAAGCGTCCGGCGAGTCGAAGCAGGCGTGGCTCTGCGTCGTGAACGGGCCGTGCGCCGGCGGCGGGTACGAGCTGGCCATGGCCTGCCAGCACATCCTGATGGCCGACGACGGCAATACGTCGGTCGCCCTTCCCGAGGTGCCGCTGCTCGCGGTCCTGCCGGGCACCGGCGGCCTTACGCGGCTGGTGGACAAGCGCCGGGTGCGCCGCGACCGCGCCGACGTCTTCTGCACGCTCGAGGAAGGCATCAAGGGACAGCGCGCGGTCGACTGGGGATTCGTGGACGAGGTCGCCCCGCGGTCGAAGCTCTCCGAGACGGCCCGGCGTCGCGCGCTGGAGCTGGCGGCCCGGACGGATCGCCCGAAGGACGCCCGTGGCATCGTGCTCACGCCGCTCGAGCGGACGATCGAGGGCGATCGCATCGGCTACCGGTTCGTGACGTGCGCGATCGATCGCGCCCGTGGCCGTGCCGAGATCACCGTGCACGGGCCGGACACCGCGCCTCCGGGCGATGTCGCCGGCATCCACGCCGTCGGGGTCGGCTTCTGGCCGCTGGCCGTCGCGCGCGAGCTCGACGACCTGATCCTCCACCTCCGGGCGAATGAAGCATCGATCGGACTCTGGGTCCTCCGTACCGCCGGTGACGCCGAGCGCGTCGAGGCGCACGATCGCATGCTGGTCGACCACGCCGGCCACTGGCTGGTCCGCGAGATCCGCCTCTATCTCAGGCGCACGCTCAAGCGTCTCGATGCGTCGTCGCGGTCCATCTTCGCCCTCGTCGAGCCGGGCTCGTGCTTCGCGGGCACGCTGCTCGAGCTGGCTCTGGCCGCCGACCGCTCGTACATGCTCGCCGGGACGCGCGAGGGCGACGCCGGCCACGTCGCCACCGTGAAGCTCACGCCGATGAACTTCGGCGCGTACCCGATGAGCAACGGGCTCACACGGCTCGCCACCCGATTCCTGGGCGACCCGGGACGCGTGGACGATCTGAAGGGAAGGATCGGGCACGACATGGAGGCCGAGGCCGCCGGCGATGCGGGCCTCGTCACCTTCACACCCGACGACATCGACTGGGCCGACGAGGTTCGCCTGGCCCTCGAGGAGCGCGCGGCCTTCTCGCCCGATGCGCTGACCGGTATGGAGGCGTCACTGCGGTTCGCGGGCCCGGAGACGCTCGAGACGAAGATCTTCGGCCGCTTGTCGGCCTGGCAGAACTGGATCTTCCAGCGGCCGAACGCCGTCGGGAGCAAGGGCGCGCTGCACGTGTATGGAACCGGTCAGCGCAGCGAGTTCGATCGAAGGCGAGTGTGATGGCCGGCGTCGATTACCTGGAGCGCATCCCCAACAACGTCAACCTGCGCGACGACCGGCGCCTGCTGCGCGCGCTCGAGGAGTGGCAGCCGCGGTTCCTCGACTGGTGGAAGGAGATGGGGCCGGAAGGATTCCAGGCCAACGAGGTCTACCTGCGCACCGCCATCAGCGTCGACCGGGACGGCTGGGCGCAATTCGGCTACGTGAAGATGCCCGACTATCGCTGGGGAATCTTCCTGGCCGAGCCCGAGGCCGACCGCCGCATCGCCTTCGGCGATCACCTCGGCAAACCGGCGTGGCCGGAGGTGCCCGGCGAATATCGCGGCGTCCTTCGTCGGCTCATCGTCACGCAAGGAGACACCGAGCCGGCCTCGGTCGAGCAGCAGCGCCACCTCGGGCGGACGTGCCCGTCGCTCTACGACCTGCGTAACCTCTTTCAGGTCAACGTGGAGGAGGGCCGCCACCTGTGGGCCATGGTCTACCTCCTGCACGCCTACTTCGGGCGCGACGGCCGGGAGGAAGCGGAAGCCTTGCTACAGCGGCGCTCGGGCGACCACGACAAGCCCCGCATCCTGGGCGCCTTCAACGAGCGCACGCCCGACTGGCTGTCGTTCTTCATGTTCTGCTTCTTCACCGACCGCGACGGCAAGTACCAGCTCGCCAGCTTGCAGGAGTCCGGCCTCGACCCGTTGTCGAGGACGTGCCGGTTCATGCTGACCGAGGAAGCCCACCACATGTTCGTGGGCGAGATGGGCGTCGGCCGTATCGTGCAGAAGAGCTGCGAGCTGACGCGGCAGCACCGCAGCGACGACGTACGTCGCCACGGCGGCATCGACCTGCCGACGATGCAGAGGTACATCAACTTCCATTACTCGGTCTCGCTCGATCTCTTCGGTTCCGAGGTCTCCACCAACGCCGCCAATGCATTCACGATGGGCCTCAAGGGCCGGTTCGAGGAGACCAAGAAGGACGACGACCATCGGTTGGCCGACGCGACCTATCCGGTGACGTGCCTCGAGGGCGATTGTATCGCCACCCGCGACGTGCCGGCGCTGACCGCGCTCAACGAGCGGCTTCGCGACGACTACATCGCGGATTGCCAGCGCGGGATCGACCGCTGGAACCGCACCATCAAGGAGCACGGGATCGACGTCGAGCTGCGCCTGCCCCATCGGGGGTTCCATCGCGCCATCGGCTCGTTCGGCGAAGCCAGGATCTCCCCCGACGGCCGCGTGATCACCGAGGCAGAATGGGACGCGCGGCGTCGCGAGTGGCTACCGACGCCGGAAGACGCACAGTTCGTGGCGACGTTGATGCGGCCGGCCGTGGAGCCTGGCCGCTTTGCCGGCTGGATCGCGCCGCCGGCCCGGGGTATCAACGGCTTACCGCTCGACCACGAGTACGTGCGGCTCACGCGCAAGGAGGGCTGAGCATGGCCAAGGCGATCACACCGAAGGGCTTCGGCGCGCCGCTCGGAATGTACTCCCACGGCATGATTGCGCCGGGTGGTGAGCTGGTCGTGGTGGCCGGCCAGGTCGGGATGGCGGCCGACGGCCAGGTCGCGGCCGACGACGTCATCGCGCAGACGAAGCAGGCGCTCGAGAACGTGCGAGCCGTCGTCGAGGCAGGCGGATGCACCATGCGCGACGTCGTCCGGCTCCAGACGTTCCTCACGCGTGCCGACGACGTCGCCGGGTTCATGAAGGCGCGCAGCGAGGTGTTCCCGCAGTATTTTCCCGACCGGGTGTATCCGCCCAACACGCTGCTGATCATCAGCCGGCTCGTGCGGCCTGACCTGCTGGTCGAGATCGAAGCGATGGCGATCCGCCCACGCCGCGCCGGCGCTCGGCGCGCGACGCGGAAGCCGGCGCCCCGCCGCCGCCGCTGACCGCGTTCACAGGCCGGGTCGTTACGGCCGTGGAGTCGGGTCACCAGGCGACGGCGTTCCGGGATCGCCGCCGGGGCTCGGTCGATTCGGAGGACTCGCGGGCTGATCGGGTGTGAACGGATCCCGCGGCCCGCCCGGTGCTCCGGGTCGGGCCGGGGAGGCGTTGGGATCGGAGCCACTCAGGGCCTCCGATTCAGATCGACGTGCGTATCGGTCCGGGATGCCCCCCGTGACATCGACACGATCGCGAGGGTGACGACGACGAGGAGCGCAGCGGCGATGAGGGCGGCCGCCGTCGGATTGAGCCCGAAGATCCGCGTCGACTCGGTGGTGGTACGGGGCGATGCGGCGACCCCGTCGCGGCGCTCGGTGCGAGTCGTGACGCTGTCGTTCCTGGACGAGTCCGAGGACGACGTGCCTGGCGTGGTCACCTGCGGGGCGCTGCTCGCCGGCGGCTGCACCGAGGGAGCGCCGGCCGGCGGTGGCGTGGTCGTGGTCTGAGCCAGCGCGCCGGCGGCGATGCCGAGCGCGAGGACGAACGTGAGCGTGCTGATCGCGAAAGCTCTCATGTCGAAACCCTCCCTCGGTTGGGACGAAGCAACGGCAATGCCATGAGGTTCGCGTAACGGTTACAAGAGGAGCCACGATGCAAGCGTCGGAACACCTGCCCGCGCAATTCAACGTCGCCACGTGGTTCGTCGATCGTCACGTGACCGAAGGCCGCGGCGGAGCACCGGCGTTCCACTACGAGAATCGTGTGCTGACGTACGGTGACGTCTTCGATCTCGCCAACCGCACGGGCAATGCGCTCCGCGCCCTGGGCGTCGGCCTGGAGGATCGCGTCCTGATGCTGTGCCTGGACGCGCCGGAATTCCTCGCCACGTTCTGGGGCGCCATCAAGATCGGCGCGGTTCCGATCCCGGTCAACACGCTGATGCGGGCGTCCGACTACCTGTACTTTCTGAACGACAGCCGGGCGAAGGTCGCGGTCGTGTCCGCGCCGTTGCTGGCCGAGGCCGGGCCGATCCTCGGCCAGGCGCCTCTTCTCCGCCACGTCCTGGTCGCCGGCGGCGCGGCCGGCGGTCACCTCTCGTTCGAGGAGCAGGTGAGCAAGGCGGGGGCAGCCCTGGACGCGGCCCCGACGTCGCGAGACGACCCCGCGTTCTGGCTCTACTCGTCGGGCTCGACGGGATTTCCCAAGGGCGCCGTCCATCTCCAGCACGACATGTGGGTGTGCGCCGAGACGTATGCGCGACAGGTGCTCGGCATCACGGCGAGCGACACGGTCTTCTCCGCCGCCAAGCTCTTCTTCGCCTATGGCCTCGGCAACGCCGGGTATTTCCCGATGGCGGTGGGTGCGCAGGCCGTGCTCTACCCGCATCGGCCCACGCCCGAGAGCGTGTTCGAGGTGCTCACCCGCCACCGTCCGACGATCTTCTTCGGCGTGCCGACGCTCTACGCCGGCATGCTCGCCGTCAAGGAGGCGGAGAAGCGCTTCGATCTCTCCTCGCTGCGTGTCTGCGTGTCGGCAGGCGAGGCGCTGCCCGATGAGATCTACACGCGCTGGCGCGAGCGGTTCGGCGTCGAGATCATCGACGGGATCGGGACCACGGAGATCCTTCACATCTTTCTCTCGAACCGTCCGAATCAGGTTCGGCCTGGCTCCTCGGGGTTGCCCGTGCCTGGCTATGAGGCGGCGATCGTGGACGACGAAGGCCGGCCGGTGCCTCGGGGCGAGATCGGCAATCTGCGCGTGAAGGGCGATTCCACGATGGCCTTCTACTGGAACAAGCACGAGAAGACCAAGGAGACGCTCTTCGGTGCGTGGATCCAGACCGGCGACAAGTATTTCCAGGACGAGGACGGTTACTTCTGGTACGCCGGCCGCGCCGATGACATGCTGAAGGTCGGCGGTATCTGGGTCTCGCCGGTCGAGGTCGAGGCTACGCTGATCAAGCACCCGGCCGTGCTGGAAGTCGCCGTCGTCGGCAAGGAAGACAGCGATCGGCTGGTCAAGCCACATGCGTTCGTCGTACTCAAAGAGCCGGCCGGCGCCACGGCGGCGCTGGCCGACGAGCTCAAGGGCTTCGTGAGAGACAAGATCGCGCCCTACAAGTACCCACGCTGGATCGAATTCGTGAGCGATCTGCCCAAGACGGCCACCGGCAAGATCCAGCGCTTCAAGCTCCGCGCCGGTTGATGTTCGATCCGGCCCTCGAGACGCTGCCCACGGAGCGCCTGCGCGACCTGCAACTCCGGAAGCTGCAGGCCTTGGCCGGTGAGGTGCTGGCGCCTCGCGGCAACGCGTTCATCAGGCGGAAGTGGGCCGCGGCGGGTGTGCAATCAGCCGGAGACCTCGTGACGTGGGACGACGTTCACCAGCTGCCTTTCACGCTCAAGCAGGAATTCGTCACCGATCAGGCCGAGTGTCCACCCTTCGGCACCAATCTCACGTATCCGCTCGAGCGCTACGTCCGGGTCCACCAGACGTCGGGCTCGAGCGGTCAGCCGCTCCGCTGGCTCGACACGCAGGCATCGTGGGAGTGGTGGGCACGGTGCTGGGGATTCGTGCTCTCTGGGGCCGGCATCACGCCGGCCGATCGGGTCTTCTTCCCGTTCTCATTCGGTCTCTTCATCGGATTCTGGGCAGGCTTCGAGGGCGCGCGCGCCCTCGGCGCGATGGTGCTGCCCGGCGGCGGGCAGGATTCTCCAACCCGGCTCGCCTGGATGGAGAAGCTCGGCGCCACCGCGCTCGTCTGCACGCCGTCGTACGCGCTGCATCTGCTCGAAGTCGCCCGCGAGCACGGCGTCGATCCGGCCAAGCTCCCCGTCCGGGTCACTGTCCACGCGGGCGAGCCGGGGGCCGGCATCCCGGCCGTGCGGGCGCGTATCGAGGACGGCTGGGGCGCTCGCGCGTACGACCACGCCGGTATGACCGAGATGGGAGCGTATGGCTACGAGTGCGCCGAACAGGCCGGTTTGCACGTCAACGAGTCGGAGTTCATCGCCGAGGTGATCGATCCCGTGAGTGGCGTCGCGGCGTCAGAGGGTGAGCTCGTGCTGACCAATCTCGGGCGCGCCGGCTCGCCGGCGATCCGCTATCGCACCGGAGATCGCGTCCGCGTCGCGAACGCGCCGTGCCCGTGCGGGCGCACCTTCATGCGCCTCGAGGGCGGGATCCTCGGCCGGCTCGACGACATGCTGATCGTGCGCGGGGTGAACGTGTTCCCCTCGGCCATCGAGGGCATCGTGCGGCGCTTCCACGCCATCGAGGAGTTCCAGGTCGAGGTCTTCCGCGACGGCGAGCTGGATGAAGTGCGCGTGCTGGTCGAGGTGGAGGACGCGAGCGTTCCCGAGGCTCTGCGCCGGAGCTTCAGCGCCGATCTCGGTCTCCGTCTAGACGTCCGTGCAGTGCCGCGGCGCTCGTTGCCCCGCCACGAGCTGAAGGCCAAGCGCGTGGTGCGCCGCCCCTGAGCGAGGAGGTTCTGGCGGCCGCCGGGCGCGCGCTCGGTGGCGCTCGCCTGGTCGAGCCCGAGGTGCTGAAGTCGTGGGCTCGCAATGACGTCTGGCGCTGCCGCGTCGCCGGAGGGCCGTCCGGCCTGCCGACCTCGGTCATCGTCAAGCACTTCAAGTCCGAGCCCGATCGTGGCTTCGACGACTGGGCCAGCCTGGAGTTTCTGACCCGCGCCGGCACCGCGCCAGCGCTCTGTCCGCAATTCCTCGCCGGCGATGCGAGGGCACAAGTGTTCGTCATCGAGGACCTGCGCGAGGGGCGGACGCTGGATGAGGCGCTCGTCGCGAGCGACGAAAAAGCGGCCAGCGAGGCGGTCGTCGCTCTGGCCGATGCCGCCGGCCGCCTCCACGCCGCGACACTCGACGGTCATGCCGAGTTCGATGGGCTGAGGGATGCGCTGGCGCCACGCGAGCTCACGCCGATCTCCCGGGCGGCTGCAGGCTTGAGCGCCGCTGAGCCGGACGTCACGGGCTGGCTCACGGCCGTCGGTACCCGTGTTCCTCGCGGCCTCGCCGAAAGCCTGGCTGCGCTGGCCGATGCGGTCGCGCATCCCGGGCCTTTCACCACGTTCACCCATGGCGACATGGCGCCCAGCAACAACCATTTTTCAGCGACTGGTGTCCGCCTCCTCGATTTCGAGTACGGCGGTGTGCGCTCGGCGCTCTACGACACGCTGCTGTGGAACCTCTTCTGCCCGTTTCCACCCACCGTCATCGAGCGCGCCGACGCCGCCCATCGGTCGGCGCTCGCGACGGCCTGTCCGGCGGCGCGAGGTGATTCCCCTTACGCAGCCGCGCGGGGCGTGGCGGTGGCCTGGCGGACCGTGAACATGCTGCAGTGGTTCGGGCCTCGGGTGCTCGATCAGGATGGCCCCTGGGCGCCCGGGCTCACCGTTCGCCAGGCCTTGCTCTGGCACGTCGAGCGCTTCATGGCCTTCGTGGTCGGCGGGCCACTGGCGCCGATCACCGACGCCGTGGATGGGCTCGCTCGCGCGCTCGGAGAACGCTGGCGCGCCGAGCGCGAGCGAACGTCCGCGTGGCCGGCGTTCCGCGCCCGCGATCAGTCGTAGTGGAGCGCGAGCCAGATCGTCGGCCGCGACGCGTCCGTCCACTCGACGCGATGCAGGCGGTGGGCGGCAATGACCAGATGATCACCCGGGCGCATCTCCACCACGCCGTCCCGGTCGGCGAATCGTAGCCCGGCGCCGCCTGTCAGCAGCACCACCCATTCCGAGCGTTCCTGGTCGTACCACTCGCCGGGAGGCGTCGCGTGCCCCAGGGACACGATGCGCTCGAGGCGAAACGCGTCGCTCTCGAGCAGCGCTTCGACGAGCTCATCGGGCAGGGACGAGGGGACCTCACCCAGCAGGTTTCTCACGAGGCACCAATCCTACTGGCGGCGCCGGCTCGTAGTAAATGACGGGCGTGGACCTTGTCCGTCGCCGGAGGGTCTGATACTGAAGGGGGCCATGGCCACAGTGGGGGAGGACCTCGTCCGGCGAATGGCTGCGGGCGACGGCGACGCGTTCGCCAGGTTCTACGACCGCTACGCCCCCATGGTCTATCCGCTGATCCTTCGCATCGTCCGTGACCGCAGCGACGCCGCCGACGTCCTGCAGGACGTCTTCTGGGAAACCTGGCGGGCGGCCGGCACGTACGATCCCGCCCGGGGCACGCCCGAAGCCTGGATCGTGACGCGAGCACGCACCCGGGCGATCGATCGGGTGCGTTCCATGCGTAGAAGAAGTGAGACGTTCGTGGCGCCCATGGACGATGCGATGGCCGCCGCCCCTGCGGAGTCCGGCGGCGATGCCGCCGACCGCGCCTCTGATCGGTCGGTCGTCACCGGCGCGCTGGGCCGCCTCCCCGTGCCTCAGCGCGAGGTGCTCGAGCTCGCCTATTACGGCGGGCTGACCCAGACCGAGATCGCGGAGCGGATCAAGCAGCCGCTCGGCACCGTGAAGACGCGGATGCGGCTGGGGCTGGAACGGCTCCGGGAGATGATGAAACGGTGAGCGGCATGAGCCACGAGACGTTCGACGATCAGGTCGCAGCCTACGCGCTGGATGTGCTCGAGACCAGCGAGCGCGCGGCGTTCGAGGCTCACCTGGCCGGCTGCGCGCGCTGTGAGCGCACGCTCCGCGAGTCGCGCGAGGCGCTGGCCGCCGTGGTGCTCGATGGGCCGCCCGCGGTACCGCCGCCCGACGTCAAGGCAGCGCTGATGCGCAGACTCGCCGAAGAAACGGCACCCCCGCGCCGTCGCAGCGACACACGCCGGCTCTGGCTGCGCGGGGCGGTGGTGGCGGCTGCCGCGATGGTGGTGGGCGGTTTCCTCACGGGCATGTTCGTGGCCGCGCGCTATGAAGCCGAGCTGGGCCGGGTGGCGCGCGAGACGAGCCGGCTTCGCGAGGACCTCGCGCGTCAGGAGGCGGCGCTCCAGGCGCGTGTGACCGCCTACCAGGCCGTCGTCGATCTCCTGCGTGATCCGAGCACGCGCGTGATCGCTCTCAAGGGCGCCGGCCCGAGCCCGACCGCCGAGGGCCGTGTCGTGTGGCACGAGACGGCGGGCGGGCAGGTGCTGATCACCAAGTTGCCACCGGCGCCGGCGGGCAAAGCCTACGAGATGTGGACGATCGCGGGCGGCAAGCCGACGGCGGCCGGCGTGTTCCAGGTCGATGCCTCCGGCCAGGCGATCCATCGCGTGCCTCCGGGAGCCGGACCCGTGGACGTGTTCGCGGTCACGCTCGAGCCGGAATCAGGGGTGCCGGCGCCGACGGGGCCGATCGTGCTGGCGTCGGCGAAGTAGCTCGGCTCAGCGTCCGAAGCGCCGCGCGGCGTGAAGGACGGCAACGACGGTCATCGAGTCCTTGATCTCGCTGGTCTCGACCATGCGCAGCACCTCCACGAAGGGGAAGGCACGGATCTCGAAGAACTCGGTCTCGTCGGGACGGGCCGGCACCGGACGCAAGCCCTCACCCAGATAGATCCAGCACCGCTCGTCCATGATGCTCTTGGACGTGTCGTAGATGCAGAGCTCGGTCAGGCGCTCGGCCTCGTAGCCGGCTTCCTCGCGCAACTCGCGCTGGGCCGTCGCCTCGTGGCTCTCGCCCTTGCTGGCGCCGCCCGTCGGGATCTCCCACATGAAGGCGCGAGCGACGTAGCGGTACTGGCCGACGAGGATGACGGTCTCGGAATCGAGCATCGGCAGGACGCCGACGGCGTCGGCGCACGTCACCACGCCGTAGATGGTCGTGCGCCCGTCGGGAAGCTCAGCGACGTCCTCGCGAACGCGAATCCACGGGTTCTCGTAAACGGGACGCGTGGTCAGCGTACGCCAGGCGGCGCGCGCCAGGTCACGACGGTCGGTCACAGAAGAACCCTAGCATGGGGGTATACTCGCGAGCATGACACTTCCGCGCGCGATCCAGGCCCTCTGGGAGGACCTCGAAGCGGCTCGCGCCGAGGTCTTGCGTGAAGTGGTCGGCCTTTCGCAGCGCCAGACCGACTGGAGGCCGGCCGAGAAGGAGTGGTCCGCCGGCGAGGTGATCAATCACCTCACGATCGCGGAGATCGCGACCGGGAAGCTCACCACCAAGCTCACGCGCGAAGGCGAGGCCGCGGGCGGGCTCGCGCCGTATCGACCCGACTTCGCGATCCGGCCATTGCCGCCGTGGCCACCCGGCCCCGGCGAGGCGCCCCCGGTGGTCTGGCCCGAGCACGGGAAGCCGATCGGTGAGCTGATCACGACCATGAAGGCCACCCGTGAGCGCAGCCGGTCGTCCGTAGAGAAGCTGGCGACCCTCGACCCCGAGCGGCTGGTCTTCAAGCACTTCCGTCTCGGCGATCTCGACCTCGCCCAGTGGTGGCTGCTCCAGGCGCAGCACGATCGCATCCATCTCGGCCAGCTCCGTGATATCAAGCGCCATCCGGGATTCCCACGTGATGGAGCCGCGCGTACCTAGGCCAGGCCACCCACGAATCGAGCCGAGCGCGCGCCACTCGCTCCAATGAAAGTCATCTTGAGAAACCCGAAGCGCGAGGTTCAGGTCGCCGGCGGGCGGAGGGTGAAGGACGTCCTGCGCGAGCTCGAGATCATTCCCGAGACCGTGCTGGTGATTCGCGGCGACACCCTCGTCACCGCCGACCAGATGGTCACCGACGACGACACGATCGAGCTGCGCCCGGTGATGAGTGGTGGCAGTGCGAGCCGAGACGCGCCGCGCGGCGAGGCGAGCGGTGAAATGGCTCGATGACGTGCGAGCCGCAGGCCGGTCGACGGCCGAGGCGAGCGGTGAAATGATCGGAGACACGACATGGTGACCCGGCGAACGTTCGTGAAGTCGGGGGCCTGCGCTCTGGTGGCGCTGGCGGCGCCGCCGCGCTTTCTGTTACGCGCAGTGGAAGCGGCGGCCGGCCGGCGCAAGGTCCTGGTCGCGATCTTCCAGCGCGGCGCGGTCGATGGCCTCAGCATGGTGCCGCCCTACGGTGACGTGGCCTATGCGGCGGTCCGGCCGGGCATCGCCATCCAGCCGCCGAGTCACGGCGAGAGTGAACGCGCCGTCGACCTCGACGGCTTCTTCGCGCTTCATCCGTCGCTGGCGCCGCTGCTCCCGCTCTGGCGCAATCGCGCCCTCGCCGTCGTCCACGCCTGCGGCTCGCCCGACACGACGCGCTCCCACTTCGACGCCCAGGACTACATGGAGACCGGCACGCCCGGCGTGAAGAGCACGCCCGATGGCTGGCTGGCCCGCGCGGCCAACGCGCTGCCCGAGCCCGCGTCGCCGTTGCGTGCCGTCGCGCTGGGTCCGGCCCTGCCCCGCATCCTCCGCGGCGACTGCAGCGCCGTGGCGATGCAGAGCCTGGCCGACTTCGACGTGCGACGAACCGGGGACCAGATCCAGAGCCGGCGCGGCTTCGAGTCACTCTACGCACAAGGCGTCAGCGATCTCCTCCACGGCGCCGGGCGCGAGACATTCGAGGCCGTCACGCTGCTCAAGAAGGCGGATGCCGAGCGCCTGGCACCGGCCAACGGCGCCAGCTATCCAGCGGGACGGTTCGGGCAATCGCTGCGCCAGATCGCACAACTGATTCGCGCCGACGTCGGGCTCGAGATCGCCTTCGCGGACGTCGGCGGCTGGGACACCCACGTGGGCCAGGGCAACGAGCGAGGCCAGCTCGCCAACCGTCTCCGCGAGCTCGCGGCGGCGTTGGCCGCGTTCACGCAGGATCTCGGCGATCGCATGGCCGACGTCGCCGTCCTGACGATGTCGGAGTTCGGCCGGACGGTGGCCGAAAACGGCAACCGCGGAACGGATCACGGCCACGCGACGGCCATGCTCGTGATCGGCGGCGGCGTTCGCGGTGGCAAGGTGTACGGACGCTGGCCCGGGCTCGCTCAGGTGCGACTCCACGAGGGACGCGACCTGGCCGTCACGACCGATTTTCGGGCGCTCTTCACCGAGGTCGCGGCGCGTCACCTCGGCGTCCCGGCCGGGCTCTTTCCCGGCTGGGCGCAACCGGCATCGCTCATCGGCCTGTTCGGCTAGCTGCGCAGCCGCAGAACGTTGAACGCGGTCACCGGGCGGACGAAGCCCTTGAGGCTCAGCTCGCTGACCGCCTCGGCCTCCACCAGAGCCTCGACGGTCGTCAGGAGCCGCTGAGAAACGAGGATCTGCCCGGGCCGCGCTTCCCCACACAGGCGTGCGGCGAGATTGGTCACGGTGCCGATGGCGCCGTAGTCGACGCGGCCTTCGAAGCCGATGGCGCCGATCGTGGCGTAGCCCTGGGCGAGCCCGGCGCCGAAGTCGAGCGCGAAGCCGCGCTTCCGCCACGTCGCCAGCAGGTCGGTCACGCTTTCGCGCATGGCGAGGGTCATGCGGATCGCGCGCTCGGCCGGATTGGGCACCGGCACCGGATCGTTGAAGAAGACCATGATGCCGTCGCCGGCAAAGCGCTCGAGCGTGCCCTCGTGGGCCAGAATCAATCGGCCCATCTCGGCGTGGTACTCGCGGAGCACGCCCATCACCTCTTCCGGCTCGGCCGTCTCGGCGAAGGCGGTGAACCCGCGCAGGTCGAGGAACACCACGGTGATGTCGCGCCGGTGGCTCTTGAGCGGATCCTCGGCGCCGCCGGCGACGATCAGCTCGGCGAGCTGTGGCGAGAAGAAGCGCTTGAGCCGGCCCAGGCGCTCGAGCTGGGTCACCTGCTCCTGCACCCGATGCTCGAGCGAGCGGTTCAGCTCGCTCAGCTTGTCGTGGAGCACCTTGATGCGGAGCAGCGAGCGCACCCGCGCGAGCAGCTCCGGCTGATTGATCGGCTTGGTCAGGAAGTCGTCGGCGCCGGCCTCGATGCCCTTCACGCGCTCCTGGGTGGGATCGAGCGCCGTGACCATCACGACCGGCAGCATGGCCGTGGCCGGGTTGTCGCGGATCTTCCGGCACACCTCGTAACCGCTCATCTCCGGCATCACCACGTCGAGCAGCACCAGGTCGGGGCGCTCGCGCTCGATGGCGGCCAGCGCCTGGGCGCCCGACGCCGCGGTGACCGCGCGATAGCCCTTGGCCGTGAGCAGATCGGCCAGGAGCTTCACGTTCTGCGCGGTGTCGTCCACGACGAGGATGGTCGAGGTCATCGGCGGCCGGCCACGGCGCCGTCGACCGCGGCCAGGAACTCGCGCAGGTTGATCGGCTTGGTCTGGTAGGCGTCGAAGCCGGCGGCCATGATCTTCTGACGGTCGTGCGTCATCGCCGACGCCGTCACCGCGATCACCGGGACCGCGCGAGTGGCCGGGTCGCTGCGAAGCTGGCCGAGCGCGGCGATGCCGTCGATTCCGGGGAGCTGGATGTCCATGAGGATCAGCGCGGGATGATGCTCACGCGCCAGGCGCACACCGTCCTCGCCGGTCTCCGCCTCCAGCGTCCGGTAGCCGCGATGCTGGAGCACGTCGCGCACCAGTTTCCGGTTCTTCTCGTTGTCCTCCACGATGAGGATCAGCTCGTTGGCCATGGCTAGCCCTTGACCGGTTGCTCAACCGGCAGCGTGAACGTGAACGTCGAGCCCCGCCCCAGCTCGCTCTTGACCCAGAGCCGGCCACCGTGCAGCTCGACGAAGCGCCGCGCCAGCGTCAACCCGAGTCCGGTGCCCTCGCGCTTGCGCGCGTAGTCGGTCCCGACCTGACGGAACTCCTCGAAGATCGCGTCGTGGTCGTCGGCCGCGATGCCGATGCCGGTGTCGCTGATGGCGATCTCGACCGTCCCGTTGGCGAGATGGGCGGTGACGCTGACGCGTCCGCCCTCGGGCGTGAACTTGATCGCGTTCGAGAGCAGGTTGATCAGCACCTGCTTGACCTTGCGTTCGTCGCCGACGATCTCACCCACACCGGGATCGACAGCGAGATCCACGCCGAGGCCGTGGCGCGTGGCGCGCTCGCGGATGAGCGTGAGGGCGTTCTCGAGCGCGAGCGGCACGCTGAAGTGCGTCAGCTCGAGGTCCATGCGGCCGGCTTCGATCTTGGACAGATCGAGGATGTCGTTGATCAGCGAGAGGAGGTGCCGGCCCGACGAGACGATGTCCTGCAAGTATTCTTCTTGCTTCGGATTGAGGTCGCCGAACATCCGCTCGAGTAGCACCTCGGAGAACCCGATGACGGCGTTGAGCGGCGTGCGCAGCTCGTGCGACATGTTCGCCAGGAACTCGGACTTGTGGCGATCGGCCACCTCGAGCTGGCGGCTCTTCTCCTCGATCTCGCGGAACAGCCGCGCGTTCTGAATGGCGAGCGCCGACTGGGTGCCGAAGGTCTTCAGCAGCTCCACGGTCTCGGGCGGAAACTCGCCGGGCGTATTGCGGTTGACCACCAGGCCGCCCACGATCTGGCTCTCGCGCAAGAGCGGGACGGCGAGCAGGGCGCGGAAGCCCGCGTGCACGAGCGCGTCGCGCATGGGCCCCGTGTACATGCCCGGCACGGTGATATCCGCGAACTGTACGGGCTGGCGGGTCTCCGCGGCGCGTCCGAGCGCGCCCTGGCCCAGGCGGACCGGCACGGCGCGCAAGGTTTCGATCACGTCGTGGTCGATGTTCCGGCTCGCGCGGAGATGGAAGATCCCGGTGGCCTCCTCGAACTCGTAGATCGTCGCGCCGTCGGCGCCCGAGAGATGCCCGGTCTGCTCGGCGATGGTCGCCAGCACACGCCCGAGGTCGAGCGTGGCGCTGACGGTCTGGCTGATCTCGCCGAGCGCCTGCAGCTGGTCGACCGTCCTCGCCAGCTCGCCCGTGCGCGCCTGCAGCTCCCGGAACAGGCGCACGTTCTCGATCGCGATGACCGCCTGATCGGCGAAGGTCTGGAGCAACGCGATCTGCTGCTCGGTGAAGGGCCGGACCTCCATGCGCCGGATCGCCATGACGCCGATCGGTAACCCTTCGCGGAGAAGCGGAATCGCGAGATTGGTTCGATGCCCGCCGCTGCGCTGGTAGAGCTTGCCGAGTGGGAAGTCTTCGTCCGACGTGGCCGCGAGGTCATGGATGTGGACGGGTTGCCGGTCCACGAACGCCCGCCCAGTCACCGAGTCACGGTTGGTCGGGATGCCTTCATCGGGCCACCAGCGCGCCATCGTGCCGTACGAGGCCACGACTTTCAGGACGTCACCCTCGACCAGAGCGAGGGACACGTCCTTCGCCTCGCAGAGACGCGTAGCGTTCTCGGACACGGCATCGAGGACGGGTTGGATGTCCGTCGGTGAGCTCGAGATCACCCGGAGGATTTCGCTCGTCGCCGTCTGCTGCTCGAGCGCCTCGGTCAGCTCGCGGGTGCGCGCCTCGACCTTGCGCTCGAGGCCGGCGTACGACTCCTGGAGCGCGCCAGTCATCTGGTTGAACTGGTCGGCCAGCTCTTCCAGCTCGTCACCGGTGTCGACGGCGATGCGGTGGACGAGGTCGCCGGCGGCGATGCGGCCGGCGCTCGACTGGAGCACCTTGACGGGGCGCACGACACGCCGGGCGAGGACGAGACTGACGGCCACCGACAGGCCGATGCCGAGGAGCACCAGGACGGCCGTGCGCGCGATCGAGGCGCGGATCGGCGCGAACGCCTCGGCGAGCGGCTGCTCGACGATGACGAACCAGCCGAGTGGCTCGACGGGCGCGGACGCGGCCAGCACCGACCGGCCCTGCAGATCGTGGGCGATCGGCGTCACGTTCCCCGCCCGCGCCATCCGCACGTGCTCGAGCCCGGAGAGATCCGCCTTCTTCAAGACCAGGCTGATGTCGGGATGGGCGATGAGCTGGCCGCGGCCGTCGACGACGAACGCGTGGCCGGCCTTGCCGATGCGGATCTGGCTGACGACGTCCCAGATGAACTTGAGGTTCACCTCGGCCACGGTGACCGGAGCCGGGGCGCCGGCCGCACCGCCGCCGCTCGGCATCGCGACCGTCATGTAGGGCTCGGACTCCTTCCGGAAGTACACGGGGCTGAAGTACGTGCGTCCCGTGCTGGCCTCCGTGAACTTGGGGTCATCGGAGAAGTTCGTGCCGCTGCCCACCACGTCCATGGCCAGGCGTGAGACGCGAAGCTGTTCGCGTCCCCGGGCGTCGAGCTGGCTGATCTCGGTAATGGCCGGCACCTGCCGCAGCAGGCGGAAGTCGTCGATCCGGCGCTGCTCGAGCGCGGCGGCGCCGGTGACCACCTGGGGGTGCGTCGTCCAGCCCATCTGACGCTCGATCTCGCGCACGAACTGCTCGATGCGCCTGGCGGCGCCGATCGCCTTCTCGCGCTGGACGCTGACCAGCGCCGCCTTGCTCTCCTGGTACGAGAAGTAGATCTCCTGGGCGCCGCTGGCCAGCAGCGCGCCGCTCACCAGCGTGACGAACAGGACGAAGTACTTGTGCGAGAGCCGCCGGCGCGCCATTACCCGGGCATGTCGGGCAGGGGCCGATAGTAGGGATGGCCGGCGTCTTTCCAGGCCTGAAGCATGCGGCGGAACTCCGGGCCCATCGGGTCGACGCCGCGCATGGGCATGGTGCCGCGACGGATGGTGAAGTCGTGCGGCGCCAGCTCCCCCGCCCGCACGAAGTGTCGCTCGGCCGCCTCGCGCTGGCCATGCTCCCACAGCCATTGGCCCAGGCCGAACTCGGCGCGGGCCTGCTGATCGCTTGCGCTCGGCAGGGTCTGGAGCCGCCGGGCGTCGTCCGCGGGGAGCGCGGCCGTCTCGCCCCGGGCCCAGGCGCGGATGGCGGCCAGAGGCCGCGCCGATTCGAGGCCGGTCACGTGCTTGAACGTGTCAGTGGCGAACGTCACGTCGTTCGGGCGCACGATCCGCCCCTCGCTGTCGATCCAGAGGACGGTGGGCACGTTGACGATGTTGTAGAGATCGGCCAGCGCGTGACGGGTGTCGATGAGGGAAGGATGAGCGGGCCGCGCCGCCTCGATCCAGGGCCGAGCGTCATCCGCGCTCTTGTCGAGCGCGACCGTGATGACCACGAAGCCGTGGCCCTTCAGCTCCTCGTAGAGCGCCTGCCAGACCGGCAGGTCCACGCGGCACCCTCACCACGAGGCATAGGCGACGAGCAAGACCTTCTTTCCCCGGTGCTCGCTCAGGGAATGGAGCCGTCCCTCGAGGTCGGGCAGCGTGAAGTCCGGCGCGTGGAGCGAGCGCAGCATGCGACGCCGCTCGCCGGTTGCGCCACCGAGGTACGCGGCGCCGGCCTTGGAATCGACGGCGAGTGGCCGATCGAGCACCTGGGCGAGCGCGGCAAGCTCGATCTCGTCCGAGCCGACCGACGTTCCCTCCGGGAGAGGAATGCACATGCCCGCGCCGCACAATCCCTCGGGCGTGAGCGTCCAGCGGAGCGCTCGCTCGACGTCGGCGGCCGGGATCGCGACGCGCTCGCCCTCGATCCGGGCCGCCACCTGCACGGGGTGACCCGCGTCGATCAGCGTCAGCATCACGGCATCCGCCGGTAGAGCACGTGGCGGCGATTCCTGGTGAACGGCCGCACCTCGCCCGGCCATCGCCCCTGCTCGACCGCCTTGGCCCACGCGTCGCTCACCAGCACCTCGGGGCTCTCCACTTCGTAGAGCGCGCTGTAGCGTGGCTCGCCTTCGATGACGATGCGCTTGCGCTCGCCTCCGATCGACAGCGTCAGCTCCTCGCGCTTGAAGCGGGCCACGGCGATGACGCCCGGCACGGTGAGGAGGTTGGGCACGTGCTCACGGTCGTAGACCTCGTTGAAGATCGCCTCTTTGGCGGGCTCGACGTCCATGGCAGCGCTGAAGAGATACCGGCTGGTGATCGACATGGCGCCTCCTTTGTCCGGAGATTCTGCCTCAAGTCCCGGGGCGCTGGCGCGGAATCCTCGACAGGACCTGCCGACTTCATTACTCTCGCCGCCATGTCCTACGACCCGAGCCGGCCCGACGTCATCGCCGACCCGTATCCGGCATTCCACGTCCTCCAGGCGCAGGACCCCGCGCACTGGAGCGACATCCTGCGGGGTTGGGTCGTGACGCGGTATGCCGACGTGAAGACCGCGCTCCACGACCGCCGGCTCTCCTCGGACCGCATCACGCCCTTCGTCGCGCACGAAAGCGTGCGCGAGAGCGCTCACGTGAAAGAGCTGGGGCGCATCGCCGGACGCTGGGTGGTCTTCAACGACCCGCCCGCCCACACGCGGCTGCGCGGGTTCATCAACACCGCGTTCACGTCGCGCGCCGTCGAGCGCCTGCGCCCCCGGATCGAAGCGATCGTCGACGCGCTGCTCGCGGCGGTGATCGACCGCGGGACCATGGACGTGATCGGTGACTTCGCGTACCCGCTTCCCGTGATCGTCATCGCCGAGATGCTCGGCGTGCCGCCCGAGGGCCGAGAGCCGATGAAGGCGTGGTCGGACGAGCTGGCGCTGTTCATCGGCAGCGCGCTCGGGACGCCCGACAAATACGAGCGCGCGTCGCGAGCCATGACCGGCATGTGCAGCTACTTCCGCGAGATCGTCGGTGCGCGGCGTCGTCAGCCACGGGAGGACCTCATCACCGCGCTCGTGGACGCCGAGCAGCAGGGCGGGCAGCTCAGCGAGGACGAGCTCGTCGCGACCTGCGTGCTGCTCCTCTTCGCCGGCCACGAGACGACGACCAACCTCATCGGGAACGGCCTGCTCGGCCTGCTCCGCCATCCGGATGCGCTGAACGCCCTGCGCGCCGATCCCGCGCTGATCGAGCCGGCGGTCGAGGAACTCCTCCGCTACGACGGGCCCACCCAGGCGCAGGTCCGCGTGGCGCTCGAGGACATCGGGCTGCACGGCAAGACCATCCGCGCGGGCGATCGCGTCTTCGTGATGGTGAACGCCGCGAACCGCGACCCCGCACGGTTCGCCGACCCCGATCGCGTCGACCTCACGCGTGCCGACAATGCGCACGTGGCGTTCGGCTATGGGGCCCACTTCTGCGTCGGGGCACCGCTGGCGCGGCTCGAAGGCCAGATCGCCATCGCGGCGGCGGTCCGCCGCCTGGGGGATCTGGCCCTCGCGCCCGGCGATCTGACGTGGCTGCCCTCGATGGTGTTCCGCGGCGTGCGATCGCTGCCGGTCACGTTCACCCCGTCTCGACGGACCGGGTATGCTGCGGGGCCATGACCCTCTATCTCGAGGATTTCAAGCCTGGCGACACGTTCCAATTCGGCTCTCACACCTTCACGCGCGACGAGATCATCACCTTCGGGCGACAGTACGACCCTCAACCCTTCCACGTGGACGAGGCCGCTGCCTCGGCCTCGATCTACGGAGGCTTGATCGCGAGCGGCTGGCAGACGATCAGCGTCACGTTCAGGCTCGCCGTCGAGGGCTTGATCCATCGCGTGGCGAGCATGGGCTCTCCCGGCGTCGACGAGGTCCGCTGGCTCAAGCCCGTACGCCCCGGCGACACGATCACCGCGAGCGGCGAGGTGCTCGAGGTCCGGCCGTCGGCGAGCAAACCCGACCGTGGCGTGATCCGCGTGCGTTACCAGGCGGTCAATCAGCGGGGCGAGACGGTCCTGACCATGGTGGGCGCGGGCCTCTTCGCCCGCCGGCCCGCGGGGTGATCAGAGCTCGGGCCGGCAGACGGCGCGGAAGTTACACCAGCGGCAGATGCGCAGGTCCTCGGTCCGCTCGAAGTCCGTGAGCACGGCGACGTTGGCCTCGGCATCGGCCAGGTACGCCTTCATGCCGCGGATGGACAGGCGGAGCTGCTCGCGCACGGCGGCCAGGCGCTCGTCGTCCCAGCGGTGCGCGGTGACGTGCGGCTCGCGCAGGTTGACCTCGTAGAGATCCACCGTCTTGGGCTCCACGCCGAGCAGGTCGCGGGCATAGAGCGCGTAGCACCCGAGCTGGAACGAGGCGTCGCCCGAGCCGCCGCCGGTCTTCCAGTCCACCAGCCCGAGCCGTCCCTCCGAGGTCCAGAACCCGAAGTCCGGCGCCACCCACACCTGCGTGCCCTCGAAGTCGAACACCTTCGACCAGTGCTCGATCGACCAGTGCTCGGGCGACGTGCGGCGGATCTCGGCCAGGAGCGGGAGCCGGAAGAAGTTGCGCAGGCAGGTGGCGACGTTCTCCCGCAGCGCCTGCCACGCCTCGGGCTTGAGGTCGACCTGGTACTCGTGCTCGAAGAGCGCCGTCGTCTTGGGGATCTCGCGATAGCGGCCGTCGCGTGACGATCGCCACTCGCCGCGCATGCGCTCGATGACGTCGGCCACGAAGGGCTCGACCGGCATCGAGCGGCCGTCGCGCAGGCCGTGGAGCGCCAGCTCGATGGCGTCGTGAACGGTGCGGCCGGCCCACTGCTGGCGGGAGGCAAGCTGCTTGAGGATGTAGAGCCGGCGCACCTCGGGCGCGACCGCGGCGTCCCAGCCGCCCCAGGCACCGTAGTAATGGTAGAAGTACCGGCGCTTGCACTCCTGGAACGCACCATCACGACTGCGCGACCAGGAAAACTCGTTGGCAAGGTCGCCCATTACGCCGCATTTTACAGGCACATCACTTCAGCCACCGGTCCAAAACGACCACCAGGCCGGTCGCGAGCAGAATGGCGGTCACAATGCCGACAATGATGGAGAGAACGCGGAGCCTGGCACGACGGCGCGCCTCTGCCCCGATCGGTCGCATCCAGGCGGGCGGCTTAGCCATCGATTCACCCACCGCAGGCGCGGTCATCGACCCAGTTCAGGCCCGGTAGAGGGTCGAGACCGTCGTCACCGTGCCTTACAGCAGACGGCCCCGCTAGGAGTTTGACGAGCATGGTCCTGATGGGGTTTACGTACCTGGCTGGTCACCGGCTTGTCGGTCCTGGGAGCGCATGGTACGTTGGCGCCCCGAAGGAGGAACTGCGCATGCCATTCGTGAACATCCGGCTCTACGAGGGACACGGCAAGGAGCGCAAGGACGAGCTGGCCAAGCGCATCACGCAGGCGGTCACCGACGTGTGCAAGGTCCCGCCTCAGGCCGTGTGGGTGGTCTTCGAGGAAGTCCCACCGACCGACTGGTTCGCGGCTGGCGCTCCCGGGCAACCCGTCAAGAAGTGATCCCGATCTTCGAGAAGCTTGGCACCGGGTTCCTCTTCACCGAGGGACCCGTGTGGCATCCGACCGGGAAGTTCCTGCTCTGGAGCGACATGCCGGGCGATCACATACGGCGGTGGTCGGCCCACGACGGCGTGACGACGTTCCGGAAGCCCTGCAACATGTCGAACGGCCTGACCTACGATCGTCAGGGGCGGCTGCTCGCCTGCGAGCACGCGAGCAGCCAGGTCACCCGGACCGAGCGCGACGGCCGCATCGTGCCGATCGCCACCCACTATCGCGGCAAGCAGCTCAACAGTCCGAACGACATCGTCTGCAAGCGCGACGGTGGCATCTACTTCAGCGATCCGCCGTACGGCCGCGCGAAGTTCTACGGCGTCGAGCGGCCCCAGGAGCTCTCCTTCCAGGGCGTCTATCGCGCCGGCGCCGACCCGACGTCGCCCGAGCTGCTCGTGGACGACTTCGACCGTCCCAACGGGCTCTGCTTCTCGCTGGACGAGCAGCGCCTGTTCATCAACGACACCGCGCGCCAGCACATCCGCGTGTTCGAGGTCACCCCGAGCGGGACGCTCAAGAACGGCCGTGTGTGGGCGGAGACCAAGGGCGACAAGCCCGGGGCCCCCGACGGCATGAAGGTCGACGCCGTCGGCAACGTGTACTGCTGTGGCCCCGGTGGCATCCACGTGTTCGATCCGACGGGCGTGCTCTGCGAGGTCCTCGAGACGCCGGAGCGCACGGCCAACTTCGCGTGGGGCGACGACGACTACCGCTCGCTCTTCATCACCGCCTCGACGTCGCTCTATCGCCTTCGCGTCCTGACCCGAGGAATTCCGGTGTTCTAGGCGTACCGTCAAGCAAGGAGGATCGTGATGCATCGTCGCATCGTTCTCGGAGCGCTGCTGGCCGCCGCCCTGCTCGTGCCGTTCGGCGCCAGCGCGCAGAAGCCGATCAAGGTCGGGTTCCCGATCATCCTGTCCGGCCCCGGCGCGCTCTTCGGCGAGCCGGCGTCGAAGGGCGCTCAGATGTTCGTCGACGAGATCAACGCCAAGGGCGGCGTGCTCGGGCGGAAGATGGAGCTGGTCATCCGCGACACCAAGGGCCAGCCCGACGAGGCCGTGCGCGTCGCGCGCGAAATGATCCTCAAGGACAACGTCGACTTCCTGGTCGGCACGCTGACGTCCGCCGAAGGCCCGGCGGTGTCGGTGGTGGCCAAGGAGAACAAGATCGTCTTCATCGCGCCCATCCCGAAGACCGATCAGCTCACCGCGCCGGACAAGCTGCACCCCTACATCTTCCGGGTGGCCTCCAATACGACGATCGAGGGCCGGAGCGCGGCCGAGATCATCGCGAAGTGGCCGGTGAAGCGCGTGGCCACGATCAGCCCGGACTACGCCTACGGCCAGGACGTGACGAAGTCGTTCGTCGATCACCTGAAGAAGATCGCGCCGCAGATGGAGATCGTCGACCAGCAGTGGCCCAAGCTCGGCGAGAACGATTACACGCCGTTCATCAACGCCCAGATGGCTAAGAAGCCCGAGGCCGTGTTCTCCTCGCTCTGGGGCGGGCACTTCCTCAACTTCACCAAGCAGGCGAAGCCGCTCGGCTACTTCGACGCCATCAAGAACAACATGGTGGCCGGCGGCGAGGGCGCCTCGCCGGAGTCGACCAAGGCCATGGGCGCCGAGTACCCCGTGGGCATCTGGGGCAACTCCTACGACGCGTTCTACTGGGACGACGCGCCCGCCGCCCACAAGGACTGGATCCTGCGGCTCAGCCGGTACACGAAGGAAGAGTACCCGTCCTCGTGGCCCATCCAGGGCTACATGGGCGTGCAGTTCCTCGCCGAGGCCATCAAGAAGGCGAACAGCACCGACTCCGACAAGGTGTCGAAGGCGCTCCTCGGCCTCAGCGTGGACACGCCCGTGGGCAAGGTGACGATCCGCGAGAAGGATCACCAGGCCAACCGTGGCCAGCTCTACGGCAAGACCGTCAAGGATCCGAAGTATCCGTTCGCGATCATGAAGCCCGTGACGTACGTCGATCCGACGAGGTTCATGGACTAGGCTGATCGAGCGGACCTCGCGGAGGCCCTTCGCGGAGTGCGCTGCTCAAAGCCGGGTCCCTCCGTGATCGCCGCCTTCTGCGCATCCGTGAGCGGGCGCTCGACCACGCCCTCCTCACGGTCCTTCCGGCGCAGGCGCTCCATCGCGAGCTCGTAGGCTGTCTTCGGAGCGTCGTCGTTCGACATCGCCGATCAGCTCACCTGAGGGCTA
>WNEW01000209.1_pt1 | contig 27348 bp, 24 predicted proteins | sample 5399891 | NCBI WGS metagenome assembly WNEW01 (sample SAMN13153336, study PRJNA577476) | soil metagenome | isolation source: 40 cm grassland meadow soil pre-rain plot 5 | place: USA:California | collected 2015-09-08 | reverse complement strand
CGTAGGGGCCGCTGCCGATGAAGCGCTCCTTCGCGCTGACGATGCCGGTGGTGACCGTCTGCTCGAGACCGAACGGGTTGCCGATCGCCATCACCGACTCGCCGACCTCGAGCCGGTCGGAGTCGCCGAATGGCAGCGCCGGCAGGTTGCGGGCGTCGATCTTCAGCAGCGCGACGTCGGTGCGCGGGTCGAGCCCGATCACCTCGGCCTCGTGCTCGCTGTGGTCGCCCAGGCGCACGACGATCTCGTCGGCGTCGGCCACGACGTGCACGTTGGTGACGATGTCACCGTCGGGGGAGGCGATCACGCCCGAGCCGAGGCTCTGCCGGCCGCGCGGCGTCTCGCCGTCACGCGGGCCGCGCTCGAAGAATCGCCGGAAGAACTCGTCGGAGAGCGGGCCGCGCGCCTTCGCCCGCTGGGTGGTGGAGACGTTGACGACGGCCGGCCGCGTCGTCTTCGCGAGGTCGACCCACACGCGCAGCGCCGGCGGTAGCTGCGCCTCGCCGCCCTTGTCCCGCCAGAACGGCGAGGCGCTCACGGGCGCCGTCTTCGGCGGGTTGACGTTGACCGTTGACCACGCCGGTCGCCCAGAGGGCGCCGGCCACGAGGGCCACGATCACGAGCAACGCAGCCGGGCGACGCATCAGGCGGCCCGGCGCCGCCCGGCTTCGGCCACCTGCTGCATCTGCTCGCCGAGCTGCTCCAGCCGCTCCCGGCCGAGCTTCTTCTCACAGGTGGGGAACATCTCGTCCTCTTCCTCGTCGGCGTGGTGCTCGACCAGCTCGGAGAGGACGGTCATCTTCGCCGCGAATCGCTCGTCCTCGGGATCGACCGTCGGCAGCTCCGCGAGCACGAGGTCGACCACGTGATGCTCCTCGTAGGCCTCGTCGACCATCTCCTCGGCCTTCGACGTGCCGATCTCCCGCACCGCCGGATAGAAGATCTCCTCTTCGATCTTGGTGTGGGTCTTCAGCTCGTTCGCGATCTGGTCCATGAGCTGCCGCCGCCGGCGCCCGTCCTCGGTGTTTTCCACCTTCTTGAACAGCGCCTTCACGCTCTTGTGCTGCTTCTTGAGTAGGTCGGTCGCCTTCATAGGGTTCACCTCCGGGGGCGACAGATAAGCAAGAAATTTGCCGCTCAGTTCTTGCCTTCGAGGGCGACGCGGGCGAGGGCCGCCTGCAGCAGTCCCAGGTACCAGGACGTCGTTTCGATGAGCAGCACCGGCGTCATGCCGCGGCTTACCGTGAACTGGTGCAGCCGCTCGGTGGGCTGCGTCTCCTGGGGCTCGGGCGGGTCGGCCATGCTTACACTGACAGCAACGCCGATGCCACAGCCGCTGCCGCGCCCGATGCTGGCCTCGCTCGAGGAGGCGCCACTGGCCGATCCACGCCTGGCGTACGAGCCGAAGTACGACGGCATTCGAACGCTCGCCCTCGTGCGCGCGGGCGGCGGTCCCGGCGCCGTGCAGCTGTCGTCCCGGCTCGGCAACGACAAGACCGCGCAGTTCCCGGAGATCGCCCGCGCGCTCGCGGTGTTCGCGCGCAAGCTCAAGGCCGACGTGCTGCTCGACGGCGAGATCGTCGCGCTCGACGCGCACGGCGAGCCGGCCGGATTCCAGCGTCTGCAGGGGCGGATCCACCTGACCTCCGAGCGCGATATCGGCGGGCGCGAGGGCACCGAGCCGGTCGCGTTCGTCGCGTTCGACGTCCTGCGCGACGGCGACACGGACGTGCGCGCGCTGCCGCTCACGGCGCGCCGCGCGCGGCTCGAGCGCATCTGCGGCAACACCGGCACCGCGCTGCTGCGGCTCTCCGATTTCCATCCCGGCGACGGGCGCGCGCTCTATCGCGACGTGCTCGCGCGCGGGTGGGAGGGGCTCGTCGCCAAGCATCTCGACTCGCCCTACCAGTCGGGGCGGCGCAGCGGCGCGTGGCGCAAGATCAAGATGCTGCGGCGGCAGACGTGTGTGGTCGGCGGCTTCACGGAGGGCCGTGGCAGCCGTGCCTACTTCGGAGCGCTGTTGCTCGGCGTCTGGCAGGGCGACGCGCTCGTCCACGTCGCCCACACCGGCCCCGGCTTCAGCGAGCGCGAGCTCGCCCGCATGGCCGCGCTCTTGCGTCCGCTGGAGACGACGACCTGTCCGTTCGCGACGCGGCCGGTCGCCAACGAGCGGCCGCACTGGACACGGCCGGAGATCGTGGTGGAGGTCGCGTTCACGGAGTGGACGGCAGACGGCAAGATGCGACATCCGAAATATCTCGGAGTACGGGACGACGTCGATCCGCGGGAGGTCCGGCGCGAGCCCGTCGTGACGGTCCGCGCGCCCAAGGGGATCGCGCCGCCCGGCGCGCCCGCCGGCACGCCGCGAGGTCGCGTGCGCGCCGGCGGCGCGCGGGAGGTCGAGCCGTGGCCGCCCGCCTCGGGCGCCACCGGCCGGCTCATCGCGAGGCTCGCGGAGATCGAGGCGCGCGGCGGCGAGGCCGTCGTCGAGCTTCCGGGCGGCGGCGAGCTCGCCGTGAGCCATCTCGACAAGGTCTTCTGGCCCGGTCCCGGTCTCACCAAGGGCGCGCTGCTGCGCTACGACGCGTGGGCAGCTCCGCTCCTGCTGCCCGCGGTCGCCGATCGGCCGCTCGTGATGCGGCGCTTCCCCGACGGCGTGCGCGGCAAGGCGTTCTACCAGCAGCGCGCGCCGGCCGACGCGCCCGCGGGCGTCCGCGTGCAGACCCTGCCGGTGGATACGGAGGTGCCGAGCCGGCTGATCGGCGGCTCGCTGATCACGCTCCTCTATATGGCGCAGATCGCCGCCATCTCGCAGGACCCGTGGTTCTCGCGGGTCGGCTCGCTCGACGACGGCGACCACGTCGTGCTGGATCTCGACCCGATGCCCGGCGTGCCGTTCGCGACGGTGGTCGACGTCGCGCGCTTCATCCACGACGAGCTCGAGCGCATCGGCACGCCGTCGGTGCCCAAGACGTCCGGGGCGACCGGCATGCACGTCTACATTCCGCTGCCACCCGGCACGTCGTACGAGACCGGGCGCATCTTCTGCGAGATCGTCGCCACGCTCGTGGCCGAGCGTCATCCGCGCGTCGCCACCGTCGCGCGCGCCGTCGATGCGCGCGGCCGGCGCGTGTACGTCGACTACATGCAGAACTTCCGTGGCAAGACGCTGGCGACGGCCTACAGCGCGCGCGGCTCGAATTTCGCCGGCGTGTCGACGCCGCTGACCTGGCGCGAAGTCCACGCGGGGGTGGACGGGCGCGACTTCACGCTGACGACGTTGCCGGCGCGCGTGCGCCGCGTCGGCGACCTGTGGGCGGCCCTGCGCGACTCGCCCGGCGCCGACCTTTCGGCGATTCTCGAGGCGTCCAGGCACCGCCGCCCCGTCCGTGCCCGCAGGCGCGGGTAACGTGACGGCACGGCTTCTGGCGCCGCGTACCATTGGAGTCGATGACAGACGCGTGGGGCATCGCCGACGGCTACCACGACGCGTTCGGAGAGTGGCGTGTCCCCTCGCCGACGACGCGCGAGGCGCTGCTCAGCGCGATGGGCGCCGAGGGCGACGCGCCGCCGCCGGCGCCGGTCATCGTACGGCGCGCCGGCGAGCGCATCGAGATTCCCGAGCCCGCGCGTCTCGTGCTGGAAGACGGCCCCGAGCGCGACGTCGACGGCACGCTCGCCGGCGACGTTCCGCCCGGCTATCACGAGCTCCGCCCGCGCGACGACGGACCGCCGATCCGGCTGATCGTGAGCCCCGGTCGTTGTCCGGTGCCCGCGCGGCGCAGCTGGGGTTGGGCCGTGCAGCTCTACGCCACGCGCTCCTCGGAATCGTGGGGCATGGGTGATCTCGCCGATCTGCGGCGGCTCGGACGCTGGGCCGCCGGCCTCGGCGCGAGCACGATCCTCATCAACCCGCTCTCGGCGGCGCTGCCGCTGCGCACACAACAGGCGAGCCCGTATTACCCCTCGAGCCGGCGCTTCGTGAACCCGCTCTATCTGCGCGTCGAAGAGGTGCCCGGAGCCTCAGGCCTGGGCGGCGGCCTCGAGCGCCTGTCCGCCGCGGGCCGTGCGCTCGACGCCGACCGGGTGATCGACCGCGCGCGCGTCTTCGACCTGAAGATGGAGGCGCTCGAGCGGCTGTGGGCCAAGGGCACCGGGGCCGGCGACGACTTCGAGCGCTGGGTGAGAGAGCGCGGCGCGAGTCTGTGGGAATTCGCGATTTTTTGCGTGCTGGTCGAGCACCACGGCGGCGGCTGGCACGGCTGGCCGTCGGAGCATCGGCGCCCGACGTCGCCGGCCGTCGCGCGCTTCGCCGACGCCCACGCCGAGCGCGTGCGCTTTCACGAGTGGCTGCAGTGGCTCGCCGAGCGCCAGCTCGCGGCGGCGGCCACGGAGATCGGCATCATGCAGGACCTGCCCATCGGCGTCGACCCCGGCGGCGCCGACGCGTGGGCCTGGCAGGACGCGCTGGCGACCGGGGCGTCGGTCGGGGCGCCGCCCGACCGCTTCGTGACGCGCGGACAGGACTGGGGGCTGCCTCCCTTCGTGCCGCATCGGCTGCGGGCCCTGGGCTACGGGCCGTTCATCGAGACGATCCGCGCCTCGCTGCGGCGCGGCGGCGGCCTGCGCATCGATCACGTCATGGGCCTGTTCCGGCTCTTCTGGATTCCCCGCGGCCTGCCGCCCGCCCAGGGGGCCTTCGTTCGCTATCCGGCCGACGAGCTGCTGGCGATCGTCGCGCTGGAGAGTCAGCGCGCGGGCGCGATCGTCGTCGGCGAGGATCTCGGGACCGTCGAGGAGGGCGTGCGCGAGCGGCTCGCCGCGGAGGGCATCCTGTCGTACCGGGTGGCGTGGTTCGAGGAGCACCCGCCCGCGGACTATCCGGAGCTGGCCATGGCCGCGGTGAGCACGCACGACCTGCCCACGATCCGTGGCCTGTGGACGGGCGCCGACGTGGCCGAGCAGCGCCGGCTCGGCCTCGTCGACGACGACGCCGCGCTCGATTCGACGCGCGCACGCCTGGTCCAGCTGGCCGGGCAGCCCGAGGACGCCGCGGTGAGCGACGTCATCGAGGCCGTGCACGCACGGCTGGCCGAAGCGCCGTCGCTGCTCGTCACGGCGACGCTCGACGACGCCCTCGCGGTGTCCGAGCGTCCGAACGTGCCGGGCACGTCGTCCGAGCGGCCCAACTGGTCGATCGCGCTGCCGCTCACGCTCGAGGCCCTCGAGCGCGCGCCGCTGCCCCGCCGCATCGCCGCCATCCTCTCGGAACGGCGCGCGTGACGTCATGAGAGTGCTCGTCACCGGCGGCGCGGGCTACATCGGCAGCGTGGTGGCCGAGCAGCTCCTGGCCCGCGGCCACGCGGTCGTCGTGTACGACAGTCTCGTGCGCGGCCACCGTGACGCCGTGCCCGAGGGGGCACCGCTCGTCATCGGCGACGTGCTCGACGCCGCGACGCTCGGCGGCGAGCTGCGCGAGCACCGCATCGAGGGCGTCGTCCATCTGGCGGGGCTGTCGCTCGTGAGCGAGTCCGTGGCCGATCCCGCGCGCTACTACCGCGCCAACGTCGTGGGCGGCCTCACGCTGCTCGATACGATGCGTGCCGCGGGCGTCGGCCTGCTCGTGTTCTCGTCGAGCGCGGCGGTGTACGGCGAGCCGGGCAAGCAGCCGATCGAGGAGGACGATCCGCCCGCGCCCACCAATCCCTACGGGGAGACCAAGCTGGCCGTCGAGCGCGCGATCGCCTGGTACGGTCGCGCCTTCGGGCTGCGCGGGGTCAGCCTGCGCTACTTCAACGCCGCCGGGGCGAGCGAGCGGCGTGGAGAGCGCCACGACCCCGAGACGCATCTGATTCCGATCGTGCTGGACGCGGCGGCGGGCCGTCGCGACGGCGTGACGATCCATGGCGACGACTATCCCACGCGCGACAGGACGTGCGTGCGCGACTACGTGCACGTCCTCGACCTCGCCGACGCCCACGTGCGCGCGCTCGACGCGCTGGCGGCGGGGGCGCCCGGCGGCGTCTACAACCTGGGCTGCGGCGGCGATGGCTATACCGTGCGCGAGGTCGTCGACACGGCCACGGCCGTCACCGGCCGCCGCATCGCGACGCGCGTCGGGCCCCGGCGTCCCGGCGATCCCGCGACACTCGTGGCCGCCACCGGGAGGATCACGCGCGAGCTGGGCTGGCGCCCGCAGCGCCAGGACCTTCGCGAGATCATCCGGTCGGCCTGGCAGTACGAGCTGAAGCGCTTTCAGCATGGCAGCGCGAGCCGAAGCGGTTCGACCGATGAGGCGAGCCTGTAAATTGGCCTGAGGCGAGCCGGGGTCAGCGCGCCAGCGCCACGCACGCGACGCCGGCCAGCACGATCGTCGCCGCCGCCAGCCGCGGTCCCACGCGTCCCTCGCCCATCCAGAGCGTCCCGATCAGCGCCGACAGCACGATCGACAGCTCGCGGGCCGCGACCACGTAGCCCACCTTCGACAGCCGGAACGCGAGCAGCACGAGCGTGTAGCCGGCCGCGCTCATGGCGCCCACGGCGAGAATGGCGCGCCAGTTCGTCGCCCACTCGCGTCGCACCGCCTCCGGACGCGTCAGCAGCGCGGCCGGGAAGAGCACGAGGCCGCAGCCCGTCTCCATCAAGAGCATGTAGGGCACCGGATGCAGGCGCGCGACGCCCGCCTTGTCGAGGAGCGAGTAAGCCGCGATGCTCAGTCCGGTGACGATCGCCCACAGCGTGGCGGCGCCGAGGGTCGCGCCCGTCGCCGTGGCGTGGCGCTGACCGACCTGGTGCAGCGTCGCGACACCGGCGACGACGAACACGATCCCCGCGATGCCGAGCGGCGAGAGCCGCTCGTCCAGCAGCACGAAGGCACCCACGGGTACGAGCACCACGCCGAGCCCGCGCGCGATCGGGTAGACGATCGAGTACGCGCCCGTGGAGTACGCGCGGCCGAGCGCGACGAAGTAGAGCACGTGCAGCGCGATGGTCCCGAGCACGAACGGCACCGCGCCCGCGGGCACGCCGTCGCGCCACAGCAGCGGCGCGGCCAGCGGGAGCAGGATCGGCGCCGCGACGCACGAGCAGAGGGCCAGGAAGGCCAGCGGATCGGCGCCGCGCTTGGCGAGCGCGTTCCAGCCCGCGTGCAGCGCCGCCGCCGCCAGCACGAGCGCCAGCGCGCCCGCGGTCATTCCAGGTGGGGGGCCCCGAAATGGCCCCCCACACCCCCCAACGCTCGTCGCGTCCCGGGAAACCCGGGACGCGCCTCGATCCCCCACGCTCGTCGCGGCCCGCGAAACCCGGGACGCGCCTCGATCACCCGTGGCCTGTCACGCACGCGCGGGGACGCCGAGCTCGGCGAACGCGGAGGCGAAGGCCTGCACCACGCCCGCCATGTCGCACGGCGTGAGCGTCCCCATGTTGGCGACGCGGAACGCGTACGTGCGCAGGTCGCCCTGCCCCGCGTAGATGACGTAGCCGCGCCGCTTGAGCGCGTCGTGCAGCGCATCGTAGGCGACGCCGGGCGGCAGGCGGAACGTCGTGAGGATGTTCGAGCGGCCCTCCCCCGCGACGAGGATCGACAGCCCGAGGCGCTCCAGACCGTCGCGCAGCACGCGCGCGTTCTCCGCGTAGCGCGCGACACGATGCTTGACGCCTTCCTGCGCCAGCTCGGCCAGCGCCTGCTCCATCGCGTGCAGCACCTGCACGGCCGGCGTGAACGGCGTGTTGTCCGCCTCCTGCGTGGCGAAGTGCGAGTGGAGATCGAGGTAGACCGACCGCGGAGCGCGCCCGCGCAGCGCCTGGAGCGCCGAGCGCCGCGCCAGCACGAACGAGACGCCGGGGACGCCCTGCAGGCACTTGTTGGCGCTCGCGGTCACGAAGTCCAGCGGCTCCTGCGCAACGTCCAGGGGCTCGCCGAAGAGACTCGACATCGCGTCGACGATCACCCGCCGGCCCAGCCGCTGAACGACGCGGGCGACCTCGGCGACGGGGTTGAGCAGGCCCGTCGTGGTCTCGTGATGAACGAGCGCGACGTGGCTGACCTCCGGCTGCGAGGCCAGCGCCATCTCGACATCCTCCGGGCGCACCGGCGTGAAGATGTCCGACCGGACCGCGTGCGCGGCGATGCCGTGGGCGCGTGCGATCTTCAGCATGCGGTCGCCGTACACGCCGTTGTCGACGACGAGCAGCGCGCGATCGGCGGGCACGGCGGAGCAGATCGTCGCCTCCACGGCGGCGGTGCCCGAGCCCGTGAGCAGCACCGTCGTCCAGTCCTCGCCGCATCCCGCCAGCCGGGTGACCTGGGCGCGGCAGCGGCGCATCATGTCGAAGTACTCCGGCTCGCGATGGCAGAGATCCGGCATTACGAGCGCGGCGCGGACCGTCGGCGTCGTGTTGGCGGGGCCCGGGTTCAGCAGGATCCACTCACGATCAGCCATTCAGCGCCTCACGAGATCGTAGTAATGGGCGTACGTCTCCACGGAGGCTACACGAACCCACGTCGCGTCCCAAGTTCTTGCGCCGAACCGTCCGGGCGCCATCGGCGCCGGGTCGAGCGTCGGCGTCTCGGCCGTGACCATCTCGGCCAGCGCGCGGCCGACGCCGCCCGAACCGGCGATGCCGTGGGCGCAGCAGCCCGTCGCCACGAAGAGTCCCGCGACGTCGGGCAGCGGGCCGACGACGAAATGGCCGTCGGGCGTGTAGGTCGGCACGCCGGCCGTGCCGCCGATGACGGACGCCTCGCCGAGGCCGGGCACGACCTCCATGAGCCCCGGCGCGTGCGCGGTGAGCACGTCGCGATCGCGTGGCGTCGCCTCGACGCCGAACTCGGCGCGCGCGGCCACGTCGACGCCGAGCGGCGTCGTCTCGAAGAAGCCGAGCATCAGCCCGCCGACCTCCGGTCGCAGGTATGCGAGGCGGTCGGGCACGCGCACGACGGGGAACGCCGGGGTGACCCACGGCATCGGCGCCGTCACCCACGCCTGATGCCGGACGGCAAACGCGGGCACCGCCGTCCCCGCCCGCGTCGCGATCGCGCTCGTCCACGCGCCGGCGGCGATCACGACGACGTCGACCTCCACGTCCATCTCGCGCGCCGTCACGCCGCGCGCTTGGCCGTCCGTGACGCGGACGCCGAGCACCTCGCACCCCGTGACAAATGTCACGCCGAGCCGGCGCGCGGCCGTCGCGTACGCGCTGGCCAGCGTGTAGGGCTCGGCGTAGCCGTCGTTCGGCATCCACGCGGCGGGATGGTCCTTCGACGGCTCGAGGCCCGGCGCCAGCCGCCTGACGTCGTCGGCGCCGACGAGCGTGGCCTCCACCCCGAAGCCCCGCGCCGCGCTCACCTGCTCGCGGATCTCGGCCTCCCGCTGGGGCGTCAGGGCCAGTCGCAGCGAGCCCGTGCGCCGAAAGCCGCTGGGCAGCCCGTCCGCCTCGAGCGCCGCGATGTCGGCCAGCGTTCGCCCGACGATCGTGGAGTTCACGGCGGAGGCGCGAAGCTGGCCGATGAGCCCCGCGGCCTGGCTCGTCGTCGCGGCGTTGAGCTGGTCCCGCTCGAGCACGAGCACGTCGCGCACGCCGGCGCGGGCGAGATGCCAGGCCGCGGCGCAGCCCAGGATGCCGCCGCCGACGATCGCGACGCGCGCGCGGCGCGGCACGCTCACGCCGGCGGCGCGCTTGTCCTACCGAAGGTCGGGCTCACGCGACCCGGTTCAGCGCGAGATCGAAGACGTCGAAGTTGCGCACGCGCGTGCCGGGCGCCGGGCGGGTCCGGCGGTTCAGCACGACGGGCACGCGCTGCTCGGACAGGCCGCCGTGCGAGCGCAGGGGCGCGTCGAGCCCCGAGAGATCGTGGCGCGCGGCCGAGGTGCCGACGACCGTGTGGCGCTCGCTGACCACGATGACGTCGCCGATGCGATCCTCGGGCAGCTCGAAGCGGCGGCACGCCTCCTTGCGGTCGAGCACCGCCTCCATGCCCGGCAGTCGGGCGAGGCGCTCGATCGCGTCGTCCACGCGCGTCTCGGCGGGCAGATATATGGTGGCGAACGAGCCGAGCGCGCCGTGGTGGACGACGTAGGGATCCGTGATCGGCAGGATCACGCGCGCGCGCCCCGCCCCCAGCCACGCATCGAGGACGTCTTGCAGATAGACCACGCGCGGCCGGCCCGCGGCGTCGGTCTTCGCGTTCATCCCGTGGTCGGCGGTGAGCGCGATGGTCGCGCCCAGCGCGTCCAGGCGTCCGAGATAGCCGTCCATCATCCGGTAGAAGGCGTCGGCGGCCGGTGTGCCCGGCGCGTGCTTGTGCTGCACGTAGTCGGTGGTCGACAGATACGTCACGTCGGGCCGGCGCGCTTCCATGAGTCGCACGCCCGCGGCGAAGACGAACTCGCTGAGGTCGGCGCTGTAGACCGACGGCAGCGGCCGCCCGACGAAGCGCAACGCGTCGGCAATGCCGTGCTCGGCTTCGGTCGTCTCGTTCGCCTTCTCCGAGGAGAAGCAGACGCCTTTCATCCCGTGGCCGAGCAGCCGCCGCAGCTTGTCCTTGGCGGTCACCACGGCCACCGCCGCGCCGGCACCGGCCAGCCGCGCCAGGATCGTCTCGGCGCGCAGATACTTGGGGTCGTTCATCATGACCTCGACGCCCGCCTGCGGATCCCAGAAGTAGTTGCCCGAGATGCCGTGCACCGAGGGCGGCGCGCCGGTCACGATCGACAGGTTGTTGGGGTTCGTGAACGACGGCATCACGCAGTCGCCGACGAGCGAGGTGCCGGCGGCGCGCGCCGCCGCCAGCCATGGCATCGCGCCGTGCTCCACGGCGCGGTCGAGGTAGTCGGGCTCGCAGCCGTCCACGCACACGACGACCACGGGATTGCGCGGCGGGGCGTAGCGGCGGCCGTTGACCTCGATCGTGGACGCGTCGATCATGGGCCATCATCGTATACTTTTCCCGTTTTTGAGGTAGACATGCAGCAACTGGTCGTCCTGGACCTCGTGAGCGACCTCTCGATCGGCCTCGCCTGCGCGGCGATCGCGGCGGCGCTCCTGCACTTCGCGCGCCGGCCTCCCGGTCTGCCGCACGCGCGCGTGTTCGTGGCCTTCGCCGCGTTCGTCATCGCCGACGGCGCCACGCACCTCGCCGCCGTGTGGAGCCTCTGGCAGCCGAGCGCCTGGCTGGCCACCGGGCTCAAGCTCGCGACCGCGATGGCCTCGGTCGCGCTCGCGTTGCTGCTGCCGCCGCTCGGGCCCAAGGCGCTCGGTCTCGGCGCGGCGGGCGCCTTGCTCGACGCCGCGCCGGACGCGATGATCCTCGTTGACGCCAACGGCGCGATCCGGCTGGTCAACGAGCGCGCGGAGCGCATGTTCGGCTATTCGCGCCGCGAGCTGCTCGGTCGCTCGGCGACGATGCTGCTGCCCGACGACGTCCGCGCCGCGCGCGAAATCCAGCGGGACGTCTACGGTCTGCGGCGCGATGGCAGCCGGTTCCCCGCCGAGATCAGCGTGAGCGCCGTCGTCACCGACGCGGGGAAATTGGTGACCGCCGTCGTCCGCGACGTGACGGACCGCCGCCGGCTCGAGGACGACCACACCGACCGCGGCCGCGCTGAGGTGGCGCGCGCCCACGCCGAGGAGATGGGTCGCCGCGCGTCGTTCCTCGCCGAGGCCAGCCGCGTGCTCGCCGCCTCGCTCGACTACGAGGCCACGCTGCGCAGCGTCGCGCGCGTCGCCATTCCCTACCTCGCCGACTACGTGCTCGTCGACGTCCTCGAGACTCAGGGGCGGCTGCTACGCCGACTGGCGGCGGCCCACACCGATCCGCTCGTCGAGGAGAAGCTGGCGAGCCAGCGCCCATTGGCGCGCGTCCCCGGCGCCGGCGGCGCGCTCGAGGCCGTGCTCGAGCGCGGCGAGCCGACGCTCGTGCGTGAGGTCAGCGAGGAGTGGCTGGCCACACGCGGGCGCGACGCGGAGCACGTGGGCGCGGGCAGCGGTACGCCGCCCACCTCGCTCATGCTCGTGCCGCTGCGGGCGCGCGGCCGCACGCTGGGCATCGTCTCGTTCGCGGTCGCCGACGGCCTGCGGCGCTACACGCTGGCCGACCTGGCGCTGGCCGAGGACCTCGCCCAGCGCGCGGCCCTCGCCGCCGACAACGCGCGTCTGTATCGCGAGGCGCAGGACGCGAGCCGGGCCAAGGACGAGTTCCTGGCCCTGCTGTCGCACGAGCTGCGCACGCCGCTCACGCCGGTGCTCGGCTGGGTGCGGATGCTGCGCTCGGGCACGCTGGCGCCGGAGGCCGTCGAGCGCGCGCTCGACACCGTCGAGCGCAACACGCGCCTGCAGGCGCAGCTGGTCGAGGACCTGCTCGACGTGTCCCGGATCGTCGCCGGCAAGCTCAGCCTCGATCTGCGTCCGGTGGCGCTCGGCCCGATCGTGGACGCGGCGATCGAGAGCACGGCCGCGGCGGCCGCGGCCAAGTCGATCGTCGTCACGCGCCACGCCGAGCCAGACCTGCCGCGGATCGAGGCGGACGCCAACCGGCTGCAGCAGGTGCTGGCCAACCTCCTGTCGAACGCCGTGAAGTTCACGCCCGCGGGCGGGCGCGTCGAGGTCGGCCTCCGCCGCGCCGCGGATTCCATCTGCCTCACCGTCACGGATACCGGCGACGGCCTGGCGCCCGAGGTCGCGCCACACATCTTCGACCGCTTCCGCCAGGCCGACAGCACCATCACGCGCCAGTACGGCGGGCTCGGCCTCGGGCTCTCGATCGTGCGTCACATCGTCGAGCGCCACGGCGGCACCGTGCAGGCGACGAGCGAGGGCGTCGGTCGCGGCACGACGTTCACCGTGATGCTGCCGATCGGCGGCCCGCTGTCCGACGCGCCCTCCGGCGCCGCGGACACGGCGGCACCGACGGCAAAGGATCTCCTGGCGGGGCTGCGCGTGCTCGTCGTGGACGACGACCACGACACGCGCGAGCTGGTCACCGTCATCCTGCAGCGCGCGGGGGCCGACGTGGCCGCCGCCGGCTCGACCGACGAGGCGCTGCGCCACGCCGACGAGGGCGCGCCGGACGTCGTCGTGAGCGATCTCGCGATGCCCGCGCGCGACGGGTACGCGCTGCTGCGCGCGCTGCACGGCCGTGGCCTGGCGCGCAGCCTGGTGACGGTCGCGCTGACGGCGCACGCGCGACGCGAGGATCGCGAGCGTGCGCTCGGCGCCGGCTACGACGCGTACGTGACCAAGCCCGTGGAGCCGGCGGCGCTCGCCGTGCTCGTCAAGGAGCTCGTGGAGAAGCGCCGGCGATCGGCCTGATCTCGGCGAGCGCGCGCGCCGTCTGCTCGATCAGCTCGCTGGCGGTCGAGCGATCGCGGCCGAGCCAGCCCTTGCGCACGAACATCTTGAGCCGCGTGAGCGCGGGCGTCACCGGCTCGAGCTTCACCGTGATCTCGCGGCTCCGCGCCCCACCCACGATGCGCGCGCGGCCGTCCTCGAGCGCCTCGTCCTCGGTCACCTCGATCTCGAGATCGCGGAAGGACTGGAGCACGGCGGTGCGCACCTCGTCCAGCGGCGCGCTGAACGTGCGATACGTGGAGCCGCCCATGGTGTGCTCGACGCCCGCCTTCGCCACGCCGCCGACGGTGTCGCTCATCGCCGCCAGCCCCAGCGCCGGCAGCGCCGCGGCGGCGCAGCCCGAGATGGTCAGCGCGACGACGAGGAGGACGAGGAGACACACGTGCACATCGTTGTCATGCGTGCAAGCACGGTGCCCGTGGCCGATCAGGCCGCGACGCCGGCGTTGCCCGCGACGCCGCGCAGCGCCGGCACGTTGGGCGAGAGCGGCGGCACGGTCTTGCGATCGCGCAGGTAGCGGGCGACGACGTCCCAGATCGGCTCGCCGCCTGCCGCGAGCGCCCCCTCCGACACGGGCGCCCAGCCGGCCACGCGGTAGCGGCGGTCCGCGTCGAGCGGCCTGCCACCGATCCGGAGATCGGAGATGCGACGGCCGGCGCGCGCGGTCGGATCGCAGGTGTAGGTCAGCCCACCGACCCGCACCATGTCGCCGCCCTGCTGGTAATAGGGATCGGGGTTGAAGAGGTTGTCACAGACGTCCTCGAGCACGCGCTTGAGCGCCTCGCCGGTCATGTCGGTAAGCGTCGTCTGCGGATACGTGAGCGCGGTCTGGCTCATGAGGTCTTCCAGCGTGATCGTCTGCCCGGGCACGAGCGTCGAGCCCCAGCGAAACCCCGGTGACAGCGCGACCTCGGCGCCCTTCACGGTCATGAGCGCATCGACGAGCAGCTGGTCCCAGGTGCCGCCGAAGTTGCCGCGACGATAGAGCAGTCCCTCGGTCACCGCGAGCGGCTCCCCGAGGCGCTGTGCCCACGGCGCGCGCAGGCGCGCGATCAGCGCGCCCATCGCGTCGTCGGCGGGCAACAGATTCGCGAACACCGGCAGGAGCCGGTAGCGATACCCCGCGACGCCGTGGTCGCGCACGTCGAGGTCGAGCACGGCGAGGAACTTGCCGCTGGCGCCGGCGTTCGTGACGAGCGTGCGCTGAGCACCGCTCGCGACGACGAGCGGCCGCGGAAGACCATCGTGGGTGTGGCCGCCCAGGATCGCGTCGAGCCCGCGCACGCGGGAGGCGAGCTTCAGATCGACGTCCGTGCCGTTGTGCGAGAGCAGCACGACGGCGCGCGCGCCGCGCCCCCGCGCGGCGTCCACCACCTTCTGCAGATTCGCCTCCTGGATACCGAAGGTCCAGTCGGGCACGAGGTGGCGCGGGTTCGCGATCGGCGTGTAGGGAAACGCCTGGCCGATCACCGCGACGGCCACGCCGTTGACCTCGCGCAGCGCGTACGGCGCGAACACCGGGTCGCCGAAGTCGAGCGTTCTCACGTTGTGAGCGACGAAGTCGACGTGGCCCTTGAGCTCGCGCTCGACGATCTCCCGTACGCGCTCGGCGCCGTAGGTGAACTCCCAGTGTCCCGTCATCACATCCACGCCGAGCGCGCGCGCCGCGTCGACCATGTCCTGCCCCCGCGTCCACAGCGCCGTGGCCGAGCCCTGCCACGTGTCGCCGGCGTCCAGCAGCAGCGCGTGCGGCCGACTCGCGCGCAGACGCTTGAGGAGGGTCGCCAGATGCGCGAAGCCGCCCACGCGGCCGTACGTCGCGGCGGCCCGGGCGAAGTCCAGATGCGTCAGCGCGTGGGCCTCGCGCGTGCCGGGCGCCACGCCGAAGTGGCGCAGCAGCCGCTCGCCGACGAGGTGTGGCGGCCGATTCGCCGCCGGCCCCACGCCGAGGTTCGTGCTCGGCTCGCGGTAATAGACCGGCGTGAGCTGGGCGTGGCAATCGCTGAAATGCAGCAGGCTGACGTTGCCGAACGTCGGCGGATCGTACAGCGCATCGGCCGCGCCCCCGGCGCGCCGCGCGTCGAGCGCGAACCCGGCGACGGACGCCGTCGCGAGCACCCGGATGAACTCGCGTCGGGTCACGGGTGCCGGGCCATGGCGATGACGACGAACGCGAGCACGATCGCGAACACGAGACCCGCTGCAACCGCCGACCCAGAGTGATGAATCATCGTCATGCCTGCGCGCTGATTCTATCGGCGCGCCGGTCGATGGCGCCACGTCGCAACGGCGACTGATGCCAGAGCGACACCACGCGTCAGCAGGCGGACGGCAGCGGCCCGCGCTGTTGCACCGAATTGCGCGACATTGTGCGCCCTTCGGTATGGCGCAGACCTTGCCTTGTAACCACCCGGTCAGCGCGCGGCAGCGCGACGGCTGCTGAACACTTGCCGAAAGGATGGCTCGCGGACATGTCGATCTCGATGAGGATGCGATGGGCGCGCGTGGAGTACCAGCTCGATCTCCGGGCGCCCCAGCGGCCGGTGCCGCTGGGTGTCGTCGTGCTCGCCGACAGCGCGGACCGGGTGCAGGGCATGCTCGCCGGCAAGGCGCCGCGCGCGGGCTTCACGCCCGAGGAGCTCAAGACCGTGGGCCCGTTCGGTCGCTCGCAGCTCGAGGGCTGGGTCGCGTCGATGGCCAAGGACCTGCTGGCCGCGATCGAAAAGCGTGAGGATCCGCTGGAGACGCTTGCGTCGATCTGGTGCTGGAACCTGCGCGTGGTCAACGAGCCCGACGCCGCCGTGCAGCCGGGGCAGACGGTGCGCGACGTGGCCGCCCGCCTCTACTCGCGACACCTCGGCGCGGCGTTGCCGGAGGGCCTCTCCGAGCCCGACGGCGACTGGAGCGTCACCGAGCTCACCTACCGGACGAACTGAACCGTCGTCACGCCTCAGCGCGGCGCGAAGATGCGCGCCTTCAGCCGGCGCGGGACCCAGATGGCCAGCAGCCGCGCCACGCGCGCGAGCCTGTCGAGCGACTCGGGCGAGCCCGGCCAGTAGCGGAGCACGACGGCGCGATCGACGTAGTTGAGGACGCCGTCGAGGACCACGGCGGCGAGCAGCGCGTCGTCGAGATACCCGACGAACGGCACGAAGTCCGGAATCAGGTCCACCGGCGACATCAGATAGACGACGGCGGCCGCCAGCGCGATCTTGGCCGAGCGCGGCAGGACCGGATCGGTGGCGAGCCGGGCGACGAGCCGGACGACGTCCGGCAGCGCGCGCAGGAGCTTCCTCATCCCAGGCTTTCGGCGACCAGCTCGCTGACGTCCTTGACGGCCAGCCGCTCCTCCGCGCCGACCACCTTGCGGCCGAGATCCAGCATGGCCAGGCAGAAGGGACACGCGGTGGCGACCGTCTGCGCGCCGGTGGCGAGCAGCTCCTCGGTGCGGATGATGTTGACGCGCTTCTCGGACTTGACCTCCATCCACATGTGACCGCCGCCGCCGCCGCAGCAGAGGCCGCGCTCGCCCGCGCGCGGCGGATCGATCACCCGCAGGCCGGGAACCGACGCCGCCGCGCGGCGCGGCGCGTCGATGATGCCGTTGTAGCGCCCGAGGTAACACGAGTCGTGGAAGACCACGGTGCCGTCGACGGGCTTGATCGGCTTGATGCGGCCGCGCGCGACGAGCTCGTCGATGACCTGCGAGTGGTGCAGCACCTCGTAGGTGCCGCCGAACTGCGGGAACTCGTTCTTGATCGTGTTGAAGCAGTGCGGGCAGTGCGTGATGAGCTTCTTAAACTTGTACCGGTTGATGTGCTCCACGTTCTCGGTGGCCACGGTCTGGTAGAGGTATTCTTCGCCCAGCCGTCGCGCGACTTCGCCGTGGCAGCGCTCTTCCTGCATCACGCCGAACGACGCACCGGCCTTCTTGAGGATGGCCACCACCGAGCGCGCGATGGCCTGGTTGCGCTTGTCGTACGAGGCCGAGCAGCCCACCCAGTAGAGGTACTCGACCTCCTTGCCCGGCTCCATGAGCGGGACGTCGAGACCCTGCGCCCAGGCGAGCCGCTCACCCGCCGGCAGGCCCCACGGATTGCCGGCGCGCTGCATGTTCTGCAGCGACTGCGGCGCCGTGGACGGCAGCGCGCCCTCCGAGAGCGTGAGGTAGCGGCGCAGATCGATGATCGTGTCCACGATGTCGATGAAGGCCGGGCATTCCTCGACGCACGCCATGCACGTCGTACACGCCCAGAGCTCCTCCGGCTTGATGAGCGCGCCGTGGATCGGCCCCGGCGCCTGCCCGTAGAGGTGGCGCTTGAGCTTGACGATGATCTGCTTGGGCGAGAGCGCCGTCCCCGCCATGAAGGCGGGACACGCCGCCTGGCAGCGGCCGCACTCCACGCAGGCCGCGAAGTCGAGCCGGCGCTTCCACGAGAACTCTTCGAGCCGGCTGACGCCGAGCGACTCCGCCTCCTCGATGTTGTCGATCTTGCGGATCTCGCCGCGCGGCGTGAGCTTGGAGAAGAAGATGTTGAGCGGCGTCGTCACGAGGTGGACGAAGTAGGAGTACGGGATCACGGCCACGAAGAACAGCGAGAGCGCGGCGTGACCGAGCCACACCGTGAGATGCGTGCCGCGCAGCACGCTCTCGCTCATTCCGGCGGCGAGCATCGCCTGGCCGAGCGCCCAGCCGACGGGCGACCATGGCGCCCACCACACCTGCGTCACGGCCAGCCGACAGGCTTCGAGCACGAAGCCGGAGAGATTGATCAGGAACAGCAGGGCCAGGACCTTCGCGAAGCGCGCCGTCGGATCCATGTGGCCCGGCCGGAGGACGAAGCGCCGCCATACCGCCATGCCGAGGCCGATCACGAAGAAGAGCCCGAAGAGATCGAGCACGGTCTCGTAGAAGAGATAGAAGCGGCCCTTGAGGAGCTTGTAACCCCAGAGCGGCAGCGTGATGTCGTAATCGATGGTGGCGAGCACGGTCCCCATGAACAGCGCGAGGAAGCCCCAGAACATGATGGCATGCATGATGCCGGGGTAGGCCTGCGACAGCGTGCGCGCCTGGCCGAGCGCGTGCTTGGCCACGAGCTTCACGCGCTGCGGAATGTTGTCGAAGCGTTGCTCGGGCGGCCCGGCGCGCCAGAGACGCACGTGCCGGTAGCACCCGTAGACGAAGATCGCGACGGCGACGAGGCCACCGAGGTAGAGCGCGTTCTGCGCGAGCGGCGGAACGTTCCAGAACGTGTCCCGGATCGGGACGCCGGCGGGCGTCATCAGGGTTCCAACGATATCACGGGCAGGATCGCGGCCGCGGCGGAGTAGGGATCGCGCGCGCCCGCGACGACCTCGTCGAAGACGGCCTTCACGCGCCCGGAGTGCAGCGCCGCGTCGATGCGGCCGCGAAACGCGTCGATCAGCAGCGCCTCCAGCTCCGCCCGCGCACGCTCGCGGCGGCGCACGGCAAACGCGCCGCTCGCCTCGAGCGCCGCGCGGTGGCGGCGCACCTCCGCCAGCAGCTCGGGCATGCCGACGCCGTGCTGGGCCTGCAGCGAGAGGACCGGCGTTTCCCAGTCGACGTCATGGCGCGAGGCCGTGCTGGCGTGATGCAGGTGCGCGGCGAACTTCAGCTCGGCCATGAGCGCGGGCGCGCCGGCGCGGTCGGCCTTGTTCACCACGAACACGTCGGCGACCTCCATCAGCCCCGCCTTCATCGTCTGGATGGCGTCGCCCGATTCGGGCACGAGCACGACGATCGTCGTGTCGGCGATCTTCATGATGTCGAGCTCCGTCTGCCCCACCCCGACCGTCTCGATGAGCGCCCAGCGATAGCCGGCCGCGCCGAGCAGCTTGACGACCTCGCCCGTCGCGCGCGCCAGGCCGCCGAGCGAGCCGCGCGTGGCCATGCTGCGGATGAACACGCCGGGATCGAGCGCGTGCGCCTGCATGCGGATGCGATCGCCGAGCACCGCACCGCCGCTGAACGGACTCGAGGGATCGACGGCGACGATGCCGACCGTGTCGCCCTCCGCGCGCAGCAGCGCCGTGAGCCGATCCACCACCGTCGACTTTCCGGCGCCCGGGGGACCCGTCACGCCGAGCAGATAGGCGTCGCGCGCGCGCGCGTGAATCGCCTGCATGATCGACGGCACCGCGGCGCTCCGGTTCTCGACGTGCGTGATGAGGCGGGCGAGGGCGAGACGATCGCCGCCCAGCATGCGCTCGACGAGCGCGGCGGGGTCGGCGCGGCGGGGAGTCGCTTCGGGTCCGGCCATCGGCGAGCGGCCGGATTCTAGCATGCCGTCCGAGGCGAGCCTATGAACTGGGAGGGCGGGCGGCCGCCCTCCCGAGGGCGTGAGTCTACTGGCGGACGAACACGAGGTCGGCCAGCATCTGGATGTCGTTGGCGACCTTCAGGAACAGCAGCTGCGGCACCTGCATGTCGTGCGCGGTGAAGGTCGAGCCCACCTTCGCCTTCACCTTGACGTTGTCGCTCGCGAAGCCGAAGCGCTTCTGCTGCTCGACCTGCTCCGGCGTGAGCTTGATGTACATCACGGTGGCGTCGGCCACGGTGTCGGCGGGCTTCTGCTTGATCGTCAGCACGCCGTGCACCTTGGCCGGGACCTCCTTGCCGGGCTGCAGCCCTCCCGCGATCTCGACCTTCTTGACCTCGAACGTCACCCAGCGGTTGCCCTCGACCTCCGTGTCGAGGTAGTTCTTGCTGCGCATGTCGGCATCACGCTTCTCGATGCCGGTGCTCACGCGGTTCATGTCGACCTTCACGGTGCCCTTCGCGTCCTGCGGCCTGGCGGGATCCAGCGCGAGCGTTCCCTGGATGCCCTCCAGCGCCGAGGTGCCGACGAACGTCTCGAGCGGCGCGTCGCTGCGGAAACTGGCCTGCGAGTAATTCGTCAGGAGCTTGAAGTTCATGGTGTCCGCGCCGGCCGGCAGCGGCGCGGCCACGACGAGCAGCGAGACGACCACGGCCATGGTTCTGATCATGCCACGCTCCTCTCTCAGCTTTGCTTCGGCGGCACGCGGAACGGCGTGTGGCACGTGCCGCACGCCTGGCGGCCGAACGTCGACACGACCTGCTGCGTCGCCGCGGTGTTGCCGGTCTTCGCGGTGTCACGCAGCTTCTCGGCCTGGGTCTGGAGGTTCTTTGCCGCCGCCTCGAACTCCGGCCACTTCGCCCAGATCTCGGGCTTGGCCGCGGACTTCTCGGGTTTCAGCGAGCCCTCCGGGAACAGCCGGGGGATCTCCTTGGAGGTCTGCACCAGCTTCTCGGCCTCGGGCACCACCGCGGCCACGTCGCCGGCCTTGGTCTTCTCCTGGATCGCCTTCCAGGCTTCGCCCTGCCCCTTCATCAGCTTCTGCCGGGCGTCGATGGCTTCCTCCGGCTTCATCGTTTGCATCGAGGCGCAGCCCACCGCCACCACCGGGACCAGCGCCGCTGCTGTCAGGATCCACATGCGTCGGCTCATGTCGCCTCCTCGTGTGCGGGACGGCGTCCCGCGGGTTGACCGCCTGCCGCTACTTCGTGACGACGATCTTGTTCCGGATCGGGGGAAGCGTCTTCAAATACTGCGCGATCGCGACGCGGTCGGCCTTGCTGAGGTCCTTGTACCCCGCCAGCGTGCCGTCGATGACCTCGCCCATGAGCCCGCCGGCCACGTCGCCGTCGGGCTTGTTGCCGGTGCCCAGGTAGTCCGCGATCTCCTCCACCGTCCACTTGCCGATGCCCGTGTCCGAATCGGGCGTGATGTTCGGTATCGCCTGATCCTCGGGCCCCTTCGGATTGCCCGCGAGGAACCGGCGGTTGTCGGTGGCCATCGTCATCGTGCGCGGCGTATGGCACTCACCGCAGTGGCCCACCGCGCGCACCAGGTATTCGCCGCGCGGCACGCCCGCGGTCGGCGCGGCGGCCGGCGGCGTCTCGCGCGGCGCGAACGCCGCCAGCCACGCGGGCAGGAACACCGACTCGAACAGCGGCACCGCGATGCGCTTGGGCTGGTTGGCGCGCTTCACCGGCGTCACCGTCCTGAGAAAGGCGACGAGCGATTTCAGATCGTCGGCCGCCATCCCGTTGAACACGGGATAGGGATGGACGGGCAGGAGCCTCTCGCCGTTGGGGCGACGGCCCAGCCGCGTCGCGGTGATGATCTGCTCGTCCGTCCATCCGCCGATGCCCGTCTCCCGATCCGGGGTGATGTTGCTCGAGTAGACCGTGCCGAACGGTCCGTCGTAACGACGTCCGCCCGCGTTGGCCGGCTGGTCCTTCGCCGTGTGACAGCCGCAGCCGCCGGTGGCGCCGAAGACGTAGCGGCCGCGGGCAATCTCTGCTGAGCCGGCCTGGGCGACGACGACGTCGGGCCGCAGGCCCACGAGCGCCACGCCCATGGTGCAGACAAGCAGAGTGACGCGGGCGGGCGCGAACCTCACCGGCCTACGAACCCCTCAGCCGGCTCGCTGGTTCCCGCCGGCGGTGGAGACGGCGGCCAGGCGGGTCTCCATCACCAGCGCGTCCTCACCGGTGTCGTAGTAGTAGCCGCGCCGGCGGCCGGTCACGCGGAAGTTGAACGACTCGTACAGGGCGATCGCCTGGTGGTTGCTCGGGCGGACCTCGAGCACGATCAGGTGCAGGTCGCGGGCGCGCGCGTCCGCGATGAGCCCGGTCAGCAGCTCACGGGCGATGCCGCGCCGCCGGTACGCGGGATGAATGGCGATGTTGGTCACGTGGACCTCGTCGGCGATCTCCCACACGCACAGGTAGCCGATGATCCCGCCGCCCTCGCGGACGACGTGGCAGTGGGCGACGCGGTTCTGCTCGATCTCGTAGAGGAACGCGCCGCGCGACCACGGCATCGTGAACGACGCGCGCTCGATCGCGAGGACCTCGTCGAGGTCCCCGGCGCGCATCGGCTCAACCGAGCGTGGCAGCACGACGGCGAAGCTCCGCTTGGGAAGGGCGAACGTAGAGCGGCGCCAGCTCGGCGGCGCCGACGCTGTCGCCGAGCCGCAGCCGCTCGCGGCCAAGCACGGCCACGCACGCCGGCGACGGCACGCGGCGCGGGGGCGGCAGCCGGCGCGCGTGCGGCGAATCGACGCCGGCGGCGCCGTCGCCGATGAGCAGCGTGGGCTCGGTGAGCCGGCCGGCGAGCTCTCCGGGTGGCAGCGCCAGGTACTCCCACTCGCGCCGCAGCCCGTCGCCGTCGTGTCGGTAGAGCGACGCGTAGACCTCGCCCCGGCGAGCCTCGAGCACCGGACACACGGGCCAGGCCGCCCATGGCACCGCCGCCGCCATCGCGTCGAGCGTCGGCACGGCGGTGATCGGCACTCCCAGCGCCCACGCCAGGCCCTTGGCGGTGCTCACGCCGATCCGCAGCCCGGTGAACGAGCCGGGTCCGATCGAGACCGCGAGCCCCTCGACGTCGCGCGGAGCCCAGCGCGCGTCGGCGAGCACCCGGTCCACCGCCGCCATGAGGCGCTCGGAGTGGGTGACGCTGACATCGAGGACGTATTCGGCGACCAGCCGCTCGCCGTCCACGAGCGCCACGCCCCCCGCCAGCGTGGAGGTCTCGAGGGCCAGCACGCGCATAGCCGGGAGTCTAGCACGCGCCCTCAAAGCGCTCGCGGACCCGTGCGATAATGGCCGCCGGGAGGACCCGGATGAGCGCCGCGCCCGCGCCGAAGAAGGATCCCGCCGCCGTCGAAGCCGAAGTTCGCGAAAAGATCCACCTCGAGATCCTCAAACGCACCGGCGCCTACCACGCCAACGATCACGTCCTGCTCCCCTCCGGCCAGCACACCAGCGAGTACATCGAGAAGACGCTCGTCACGACCGAGCCGTCGTTCACCGAGGGACTGGGGGCCGTGATCGCGAAGCATTTCGCGCAGTGGCCGGTCGACATCGTCCTCTCCACGGGCCCCGGTGCCCTGATCCTCTCGCACTGCGTGGCGCGCGCCCACCCCTCGCGACCCGTCGTCGTGTACGGCACCAAGGGCCTCTCGAGTGGTAAGAGACGAGTCAGCCTGCCGGTCGAATTTCACCGCCTCCTGCGCCCCGGGACCAAGGTCCTGCTCGTCGAGGACCTCATGTCGACCGGCAGCACCCTCAACCTCTTGATCGAGTTGGCGGAAGGGCTCGGCGCTCACATCGTCGGTATCGGCTGCCTGTGGCGGCGCACGTCGGTAGATCTCGGCGGGCGACCGGTCTTCAGCCTCGTAAGCAGGGACTTTCCCACTTACAACCCCGAGGAGTGCCCCCTCTGCCGCAAGGGCGTTCCTCTCAACGAGGAGTTCGTGCGGCGCCGAATGCACCGAAAACCCTCTGCTGTGCAGGAACCGCACCCCTCCTAGTCTCCGGCACGCGCATTGCTCTGATGCAACCTGAACCCGGCTCGAGAGCTCGGGCTCAGGAGGCCACCCCCCATGAAAGCCCTCGCCGTCCTCACGTGTGCCCTCACGCTAGCGGCGGCGCCAGCGTTCGCCGAGCCGGTCGCGGTGAAGTTCACGGAGGGCGTCGCGCACGCCTTCCCCGTGTTGCGCTCGGCCGGCGGCGAGAAGCTCGCCCAGGGCGAGCTCGTTCAGATTCCGCGCGGCGACCGCGTCGAGAACCGGCTGACGTTCCGGTTCCGCGACGGATCGGTCTACGACGAGCGCGTGGTGTTCACGCAGAAGGACACGTTCACGCTCGTGTCCTACCAGATCCTCCAGAAGGGGCCGTCGTTCCCGGAGTCGATCGACGCGAAGGTCGACCGCCACAGCGGCCGCTACGAGGTCCGGTACAAGGGCGACGAGGAGGCGACGGAAGAAGTCCTGAAGGGAAAGATCGAGCTGCCCAACGACGTCTACAACGGCCTGCTCGGCATGCTGATGAAAAACCTGCCGGCGGGCACCGCCACGACCGTGCAGATCATCGCCTTCACGCCGAAGCCGCGGCTCGTGAAGATGCTGCTCACGCCGGCCGGCAGCGACACGGTGATGATGGGCGAGGCGGCCGTCCCCGCGACGCGCTTCCTCGTGAAGCCGCAGCTCGGCCTGTTCGCCTCGCTCCTGGTGACCGACCTGCCCGACGTGAAGATGTGGATCCTGAGCGGCGAAGCCCCGGCCTTCCTGAAGTTCGAGGGCCCGTTGTTCTTCATGGGCCCCATCTGGCGGGTGGACTGGAGCTAGTCGAGCGGCGGGCCAATAAAGCTGAGGGGCCCCGAAATGGCCCCTCAGACTCGCTGATGAACTGAGGGGCCTCGAAGGGCCCCTCAGACTCCCCCACGTTCGGAGCGTCCCGGCGGAGCCGGGCCGCTCCTCTAAATCACGCCACTTCCCACAAGCCCTCGGCGACGCCGGCGGACTTGTAGGCCGTCCGGATCGCGTCGAGGTTGCGCGTCACCAGCAGGCCGATCTTGGCGAAGGGCTCGAAGACGGGCCCCTGGCCATCGACGAGCGGGAACGCCACCCGCGGCAGGCGCTCCCACTGGGCCTGCAGCCCCTCGCTGACGGAGGCGAGCTTCGCGTAGAACTCCTCGCGCCCCTGCTCGGCGCGCTTGACGATGGGCGTGACCATGCAGTCGAGCGTCTGCCACGCGGCCGCGGTGGCGTTCTCGACGGCGGCCGAGGCGTTTTCCATCGCCGCCTCCGCGAGCGGCACCACGGTGACGCCGAGCTCGCCCAGGAAGCGCTGGAGGAGCTGGCCGATCTTTTCCTGCAGCAAGAGCGCGGGCACCCCGATCGTCCGCACGGGGTTACCCAGCGCGCGCGTGTCGCTGGTCTCGCCGAAGAGCTGCCCTCGGAGCCAGTCGACGTAGGCGTGGTTCTCGTCGTCCTTCCACCACTCCTTGAGCATGCGCTTGCCCCAGAACCGGATCGTCGTGTAGTAGAGGTCGCCCTTGGCGAGCTTCTGGAAGATGCCGCCCCACGAGTAGAACTTCTGCATGGCGCGGATCGTCCCCATCTGCAGCTCGTAGGGGCTCATGCGCCGCGGCTGGTGCACGCAGTGGTGACCGTCGTAGAAGGACCAGTTCCGGTTGATGACGTACTTGTCGCCCTTGGCGTACAGGGTGTCCCAGTCGGGCGAGCCCGGAATCGGCGTGAGGATCATGAACTGGATCGAGTCGATGTCGTGCTTGCGCGCGAACGTCGCCGTGGCTTCCAGCGTCTCCACGTCGTCTTCGTCGGAGCCGACCACGAACATGCCGTGGATGCGGATCTTGTGGGCGTGGAAGCGCTCGATCGAGCGCTCAATCTTCGCGAGGTCCTGCTTCTTCTGGAAGAGCTTGAGCGTGCGCGGGTTGATCGACTCGAAGCCGACGTACACGTTGAAGCAGTTCGAGTCGCGCATCAGCTGCAGCAACTCGGGATCGTCGACCGTTTCCGTCCGGACCTGGGCGCCCCACTTGGGCGTGAGGTCGCGGTCGATCATGCCCCGCAGCAGCTCCTTGCAGCGCTTCTTGTTCGCCGTGAAGATATCGTCGGCGAAGAACGTGTACATGTTGCCCTTGTGGCTCTGCAGCTCGGCAAGGACGCGATCGATCGAGTGCGTGCGGAAGGCGTGGCCGTACATGCCCGGCACCGAGCAGAACGTGCACGAGAACGGGCAGCCGCGGGAGGTCGCCACGGAGATGACGCCGCCCGGCTTCCAGCCCTCGATCAGGTGGTAGTCCGGGATCGGGTTCACGTCGAGGTTGGGGATCTTCGGCCGCTCGGGGTTGTGCGTGAGCGCGCCGTCGACGGTGCGATAGGTCAGGTTCTGGATGCGCTCGAACCCCTCGCCGCGCTGGATGGCGTCGACCAGCTCCTGGAAGGCGAACTCGCCCTCGCCCCGCACCAGGTAGTCCGCATGCTGCATGCCTTCGTCGGGCAGGAAGCTCGTGTGGGTGCCGCCCATCACGGCGATCGCGCCGGCCTGCCGGACCTGATCGGCCAGCCGGTATGACTGCGGCGCGGTGGACGTGATGGCCGAGATCGCCACGAGGTCCGCCGAGAGCACCTCGCCCATGTCGAGGTCCTGGATGTCCTCGATGTAGACGCGGACGTCGTAGCCCTTGGCGCGCATGATCGTGCCCAGCAGGACGGAGCCGAGCCGCGGGATGCAGACGCGACTGTAAACGTGCAGGTGCGTGGACTTGGGCTCGACGAACACGAGCTTCTTCAGCGCACGCTTCATAGGATGGGCTCCGTCGCGCAGGAGATTGATGAAGGTGTGGCAACCGTACCCCGCCGTCCCGGCGAAGTCAACGTGGCATCGATGGCTGTATCACCCCACATGTAGCGAGCGACAGCGTGTGTACCTACCATATCTTGGCTTTTCTCCTTGACAGGGCCCGGCGGTCGTACGTAGCATGCCCGACAAGCATGCGACGGAAGGAGGTGAATCGGTGAAGAAAAAGGCCGCAAAGAAAAAGAAGAAATAAGCGCGGCTCCGACGCTCGGCCCTGCTGGACCACCTCGGCAGGGCCGACGCATCTGGGGGGCCGCGAGCGCGCTATTTCTTGGTGAGGGCGGCGGGCTTCGGCCGGGGTGGGACGGGGGGCTTCGTCTTGTCGTCCTTCAGCAGCCCCTTCACCTCGTCCATGAACTGGTTGATGTCCTTGAACTGCCGGTAGACCGAGGCGAAGCGCACGTAGGCGACCTGGTCGAGCTTCTGCAGGTGCTCCATGACCATGTCGCCAAGCTCGAGACTCGAGATCTCCTTCTCGGCGCGCTCGTGCAGCCGCGCCTCGATGTCGGCCACCACGTCGTCGACGGCCGGCACGCCGACCGAGCGCTTCTCGCAGGCCTTGAGGATGGAGCCGCGCAGCTTTTGCCGGTCGAAGGGCTCGCGCCGGTTGTCGCGCTTGACCACGTGCGGAAGCACGTCCTCGATGTACTCGTAGGTCGTGTAGCGGCGGTGGCACTTGAGGCACTCGCGACGACGGCGAATGAACTCGCCGTCGCGTCCGACCCGCGAGTCGACGACTCGATCCTCCGTGTGGCCGCAGAACGGACACTTCATCGGGC
>WNEW01000208.1_pt1 | contig 27437 bp, 23 predicted proteins | sample 5399891 | NCBI WGS metagenome assembly WNEW01 (sample SAMN13153336, study PRJNA577476) | soil metagenome | isolation source: 40 cm grassland meadow soil pre-rain plot 5 | place: USA:California | collected 2015-09-08 | reverse complement strand
ATCGTCATCACCGCCCACGGGTCGGTCGAGACCGCGGTGGAAGCGATGAGACGGGGCGCCTATGACTACATCACGAAGCCGTTCTCGATGGAAGAGTTGCTGTTGATCGTAGAGCGGGTGACCAAGGTGGTGGCGCTCCGGCAGGAAAATCTGCTCTTGCGGGAAGAACTGGAAGGGAAGTTCAGTTTTGAAGGGATTCTCGGCAAGAATGACCGCATGCGCGAGGTGCTGGAGAAAATCAAGCTGGTCTCGGCCACGGATTCAACCGTGTTGATCGTCGGAGAGAGTGGGACCGGCAAGGAACTGGTGGCTAATGCCATCCACCGCAACAGCCCTCGTCGGGACCATGCGCTGGTCAAGGTCAGCTGTGCGGCCCTTCCGGAAACGCTGCTGGAGGCGGAACTCTTCGGCCATGAAAAAGGAGCCTTTACCGGGGCGCTCCGAGAGCGGCGGGGTCGCTTTGAGCTGGCCCACAGAGGAACGTTGTTCCTGGACGAAATCGGGGACATCTCTCCGGTCGTCCAAGTCAAGCTGCTCCGGGTCCTGCAAGAACGGCGATTCGAACGGGTCGGCGGGAACGAAACCATCGAGGCGGATGTCCGCCTGGTCTGCGCCACGCAGAAGGATCTGAAAAACGAGGTGCAGCGGGGGCGGTTCCGAAAGGACTTGTACTATCGGCTGAACGTGGTGCCGGTGGTGCTGCCCTCGCTGCGAGAGCGGAAGGAAGATGTGTTAGTGATCGCCGAGCATGTGCTCCGGACTCGGTGCGCTCGGACGAACAAGTTGTTAAAAGGGTTCTCGCAAGAGGCTCATGAACTCCTGCTCCGGTACTCGTTCCCCGGCAACGTCAGAGAACTTGAGAACATGGTTGAGCGGGCGGTGGCGTTGGGGCGACCGAACGAAGAGGTGAAGGCCTGGGATCTCTGCGGATTCTCTTCCTGTCCGTACCTGGGCGGCGCGCCGCAGAATACCTGTGGCTTTTGCAGCGAAGGCCTCACGGTCGGGAAGAAGGGGGGCAGGACAGTCGAGTCACTCGCGCTGGCGCGGGAGCAGTTCGAACGGCAACATATCCTGTCCGTTCTCGGTCGGGTTCAGGGAAGCAGGACTGAAGCCTCCAAGATTCTCGGGCTGTCCAGGAAAGCCTTGTGGGAGAAGTGTAAGCGCTACGGGATTTCGCCTGGCAAGAACGGACAGCAGGAGGAGTAGGCTCACTCCCGGGGTTCGGCGCCCCCCTCCCACAGCTTGACGGTTCGATCCCACGATGCGCTGGCGAGTCGCAGGCCGTCCGGAGAGAATACCGCGCAGCGCACCGCTCCGGTGTGTCCCTTGAGGGTTCTGAAGAGACGCCCCGTGGCAAGGTCCCACAGTTTGATCGTCTGATCGTCGCTGGCGCTCATCAGCACCTTCCCGTCCGGCGAGACGGCTAATGACCGCACCCACCCCGAGTGGCCTCTCACGGTCCGTATCTCGCTGACCTGCGGCATCTCGAAGAACTTGATCGTGGTATCCCGGCTGCCCGTGATGAGGGTCTTCCCGTCGGGTGTGAACGTCATGGCGCCGATCCAGTACTCCATCGGCTTCTGGAAGCCCCCCTCATCCTCGACGAAAAACCCTCGGAATTCGGTGGTGTCATCGTCGATGACCTCCCGCCAATGCCCGTTGTGCAGCACTCGCTCCTCGCCACTCGGCAGGACTTCCCAGATTTTGATCTTTCCGATGTCGCTTCCACTGGCTAAATGCAATCCATCCGGTGAGAACGCCACGCAGGGCGTCCAGTGGTGATCGTATTGATCTTTTCCGAGCAACGTCATCAGTTCAGTTCCGGTCGTGACTTCCCAGATCTTGATGTCTTTGTTGTGGCTCCCGCGGGCCAGCATCAGGCCGTCCGGCGAAAGTGAGAGGCTGGTGATGTTATGGTCATAGCGTGTAAACAGCAGCTTCGTGGGCTCACCTGTTTTGGGATTCCACATGCGAATCGTGCGGTCTTCGCTTCCGGTGGCGAGCGTCTGCCCGTCGGGCGTGAACACGATCGCGCGGATGTCGTGGGTGTGACCCCGCAGCGATTTGAGCATGCGGCCCGTTTCTATGTCCCAGAGGCGGACGAATCGATCCACCCCCCCGCTCCCGAGCGTGAGCCCGTCCGGGGCAAAGGCGACGGCCCACACCCCGTGCGTATGGCCTCGGAAGGTCTTGATTTCTCTGGCGCCGGCCTTCCAGTAGTCGAGAAAGTCAATGCTGGCTGGAGGAGGTCCGTCCTCAGGCGCGAGGCCGGATGGGACACCTGCGGCAGACTGGGAAGGGAACGGCTCGTCCATGACTCGGGAGTCGCCTCACTGCTTCTGAGTCGGGGCGGGGTCCGCCCCGGGGCGATTGAAAACCCACCTGTCGGTGACTATAATGGCCCTCTCGACCTCTTCGGATCATAAGAGAAGCCAAGGAAGCAAGTCAAGCCGATGGAAATCAGATTTCAGCCCGCCCTGCTGCAGGAAGTCATCGATTCCTTCGTGGAGAAGACTGAACGGGAGGGCGACCCCACCTACTATAAGGAATTCCACGAATTGGCCGACCCGATCTATGAGAAATTTTCCTTGGACGATCGTGAATCAGAGTTCAAAAAGCTGTATCAGTATCTCTTTGGAATCTGGGGATTTTCTGACATTATCCGCAATGCGTTCGACGAGTTTCCCCCGCTGAGAGACAAAATCGGCATTGTCCTGATCAGGGGTGTGCTCAAAGAGGACCAGGAAGGCGTCGACATCCTTCGAAAGTGGGGGTCTGTGGAGCAGGAACTGGCCAGGCAGTTCGAGGAACAAGGGCTGAAAGGAGTCGGGATCAAGCTGATTCCACGGCGCTTCTACGACCCGGCCCTGACACGGTACTGCCGCCATGAACTGACCCACATCGCGGACATTCTGGATCCGACCTTTAGTTATGATCCGGACACCAAGGTCGGGCAGAATCCCGGTGAGGAGACGTTGATTTTGCACCGCTACCGGATCATGTGGTGCTTGAACATCGATAGTCGTCTGACGAGGGCCGGAAAGGAATCGATGCTGAGCCGGGAAGACCGGTTCAAGGAATTTCGGTCCTGGTACCGAAAAATTCCTCCCGCTCAACTCAAGTCGGTCTTCGAGGGGTTATGGCAAGCGGAGTTCCTGACGCATGCCGAACTGGTAGAGATGGCCACGGACACCCTGCGAGTCTTGGAGCGGGCGGTGGAGGTCGAAGGGGGGGAGGTTCCGGAAATCCAGAACCAAATCATGTTGATGCCCGGGTTCCCCTGTCCACTCTGCCGTTTTCCGACCTACACCTGGGTCGAAGATCTCGACAAGATCGAGAAGCACGTGCTCGACTTTATTCGGGAGAATCATCCGGGGTGGGATACCGAGTTCGGCGCCTGCGACCGGTGCGTCGAGGTCTACAAACTCCGTGCCGACGGCGTGATCTAACCGGGTAGGACCATGGCAACGGACCCTCTCTACGGCCGCCGACGTTTCATGAAGGACTCCGTGCTGTCACTGGCCAAGACCGCGCAGGAGTTTGTGAAACACCGTGACGCGCCAACCGAGAAAGCTCCAGCGCCAGCTAGACGCGACTGGCTGCGGCCCCCCGGCGCGGCCCCTGAGTCTATCTTTCTCGCTCGATGCACGCGCTGTGGGGATTGCGTGAAGGTGTGCCCCTACGGGAGCATCAAGTTTGATCAGCGAAATGGCTCTCCGGTGATTTTTCCGGACGACATCCCCTGTTACCTTTGCGAGGATTTCCCGTGCATTGCCGCCTGTGGGACCGAAGCCCTGCTTCCCGTCGAGGGCCGGGAACAGGTGAGGATGGGGACCGCGGTGGTGTCACATCGGGATTGCACGGCAGGGCAGGGCTGCAATGCCTGCGTGTCCCGGTGTCCGACGGACGCGCTGGCGATGGATTTTGATGTGTTCCGTCTCGTGGTCTCAGAACACCGCTGCGTGGGGTGCGGTCTCTGTGAGCAGACATGCAAGACGGTCAACGACACAATCGCGATCAAAGTGTCCCCGGCTTGGCTGTCTCCTGCTGGCACAGACACGCGGGGTGCATAGCCTCAGGCGGATCAATACTGGGGCCCCGCATGGGGGTGAACGCTGGATTGTTCAGCGAGGAAAATCAGCCACTTGGGATGGGTCAGATCGGGCTTGACAACCCCAAACGCATTGCCTATGATACTGCGACTTGCGCTGACAGTTTGACGGTTGGAAGCGAGAAACGAAGGTGAGAGCCTGTGCGTTCGCGCTTGCAACCGGCGAGCTGATGAGAGTGAGGGAATGAGTACCAAAGAGAGCGAACGAAGACGGGTGGACTCTGCCACCGTCGCTCCTGGTGCCGGGGCTCTCAAGGATTCGCCGGCGGTTGAGCGAGCATTAGGGCGAAGCAAGCTCTACCTCCTTGTCTCCTGGAGTATGTTGTATCCGGAGGATGATGAATTTCTGGACTATCTGCAGTGCGGAGAGTTCGTGGAAGATGGGCGCTCTGCCCTTGCCAGTCTCATCGCCGCCCTCGATAGCATCGGAGGAGAACGGGCCAGGTCGAAACTGACCGCGCTGTCGCAATACTTGGATCAGATCGAAGGGTGGGTCGCCACCGAGTGTGCGAACTGGCAAGTGACCGACCTCCAATCCGAACACCGACGAGTCTTCAGTAACGTCATTACGCTGGACTGTCCCCCCTACGAAACCCTCTTCGGCAATGATCACGTCTTCGGGCAAGCCCACGTCATGGGTGATATCGCCGGGTTCTACAAGGCGTTCGGCGTGGAGCTGTCACAAGACGTCCACGAGCGTATGGACCATCTGAGCGTGGAGTTGGAGTTCATGCATTTTCTCGCGTACAAGGAGTCGTATGCGCGCTGCCACGACGGGCCCGAGAAAACCCAGATCGTGGTGGATGCCCAGAAAAAGTTCATCAAGGACCACATCGGACGGTGGGTGCCTCTCTTCTCGAAGATGTTGGTGAAAAAGGCGGACTCCGGCTTGTTCCGCTACATGGCGGACTTCACGTCGGACTGGATTGATTTCGATGCGGCCTATTTAGGGGTCAACCCGCAGCCGTATTCGGAGGCCGAGTACCGGCCGGCGACGTTCAGTGCGCCGGAGGGGCAGACCTACGAGTGTGGCGCGCAGGATAAAGGGAACGAGTTGAACATGCTGCTGAACGAAGTGGGCGCGCAATCATTCATGGATCAGAAGGACAAGGACGGAGAGAAGGACGAGTCGGGACCTGTGGGGACTGCATAATGATTGTCCATCTTCATCGGTCATTAATCCTTTAATCGAGAGGAGGGCATATTCATATGAGTGTAGTACAGACACGCGATAGACGACTGGTGTTCGGCATTCTTCTCTCTGCTCTGGTTGTCGGCTTTCTGTTGACGCTGGGGCAGGTGCCTCTTGCAGTGAGCCAGCCGGTTGCCATTCCAGTAAAGGCGATCAAGGGGCCGATCCCGATGGATGGCGCCAACCCCATCTGGGAAGGTGTGCCGGGTGTCGTGGTGCCGCTCAGCGGACAAACGATCACCACGCCGATGCATCCGAACATTTCCGTGAAATCCGTCTTTGTCAAGGCGGTGACGAATGGAAAGGAGCTCGGCTTTCGGCTGGACTGGATGGATCAGACGTTGAACAATACCACCATCGGGCCACAGGACTTCCGCGATCAGGCTGCGCTCCAGTTCCCGGTCAACACATCGGGCGCGCCTCCGTTCCAGTGCATGGGCCAGTCCGGCGGAACTGTTAATATCTGGCGCTGGAATGCGGAATGGCAGAAGGACCTCGGCAAGGACAGTGCCGGGATTTGGGACGTCGATGACCAGTACCCCGGCATTTTCTGGGATTACTACTTTGAGGAGCCAGCCGGTGGGGTGACGTATCCAGACCGAATCGGCCGGAGCCTGGGTCCCTTCAATCCCGGTATTTGGTCGGGGAACATCATGTCTGACCCGACCCTCCGTGTGAGCTCAGTTGAAGACCTCAACGCAAACGGGTTCAGCACGCTGACCACGCAGGCCCACCAGGATGTGATCGGAAACGGCTTGTGGGAGCCGGCCGGTTCCATTAAGGGCGGGTGCTGCACCGGTCCCACCTGGAGGATTGTGGTGAAGCGCGCGTTGACCACCAGTGATCCCAACGATGTCCAATTCAAAGCCGGCGCTACGGTACCGATCGCGTTTGCGGTGTGGGACGGGGCCAACGTCGAGCGGAATGGCATGAAGGGGATCTCGACCTGGTTTACGCTGAAATTACCCTGAGGCACTCTTGCCCTGTCTAGGGCAGGGTCGTTGACCGGAGAAGGGTTCCTTTCCGGGAGACGGAAGTCTGACGAAAAGCCCCGAGTCATCCGTCGGTAGAGGCGGAGAGGTGATTCGGGGCTTTTTGCTGTCGGCCGCTGGCGATACGGTGTTGCGCATCGGCGAGAATGTCTCGCAAGCCTTTTCAAAATAAGTCGAATTGGCGCCCAGACACGGTTGCATTTGGAAGCTCGGAGGGTGTATAAAAAGCCTTAGACGCTGGCTTGTGAAGCCATGTCCGAGCACACAGTCGTTCGGCTTCCCTTATGAAAGTATCCCTCCTATTTCCGCCGACCTGGCACCCTTCCCAGCCCTACCTGAGCCTGCCCTCGCTCACCGGTTTCCTGGCTCAGGCCGGCATCAAGAATGTGACCCAGCGTGACCTCGGCATTGAACTGCTCGACACCGTCCTCACTCAACAGTACGGGGAGGAGGTGTATGCCCGGCTGGTGGAGAAGGCCAAGAAGCTTGAGCGAGAGCGGACGGGCGAGACGGGTCCGTCAAGCGCGGAGCATTACACGCGTGTGGTCGAGGCGCTGGACCGGTTCCCGTATCTCATCGATCGGATCGAACCGGCCAAACACTCCCTGCGGGGGGAGGAGTTCTACGAGCTCGATCGCTATCGCGAAGGTCTCTTTCTGATCGACAAGTGGCTGGAGCTGGTCTCGACACTCTACTTTCCGACACGCATGACGGTTGTCGACAACCAGTTCAGCAGCTATTCCATCTATTCGTCGAAAGATATTGCGAAAGCGATCCGGGACGAAGAGCAGAATCCATACATTGAATTGATCAGGGCGCACATCCTGCCCTCGATTCTTGCGGAGCAGCCTGATCTGGTCGGCGTGTCGATCACCGCGACCTCCCAGATCATCCCCGGTCTGACACTCTGCCGACTCATCAAAGAGACGAGCCCTACGGTCCATGTGACCATCGGCGGCAGTATTTTCACCCGACTGGTGGATAACCTGCGTCGGTGCGCCTCATTGTTTGACTTGACCGATGACTTCATCGTCTTCGAGGGAGAGACTGCTCTGCTCGAATTGATCAATCAGTTGGATGGCAAACGCGATTTTTCCAAGGTGCCGAATCTCATCTACCGACAGAGCGGGAAAATCACGGTCAATCAGCCGTTTTACTCAGAGAATATCAACGACCTGCCCGCGCCGAACTATGACGGATTTCCTCTCCGACGGTACCTGGCGCCGGAGACGGTCTTGCCCGTTCAGTTTTCCAGGGGGTGCTACTACAAGGATTGCGCCTTTTGCGCGTTAACCCTCGATCACCAGAATTTCAGGCAGAAGGACCCGGGCAAGACGGCCGACGATTTGCAGATCCTCTCGGAGAAGTATCACACCCCCTATTTTTTCTTCACCGACGAATGCCTGGCGTTGTCCCCGACGAAGCGGTTGTGCCAGCAGATCCTTGGCAGGAACCTGCATATTCAATGGACCGCTGAAATGCGGTTTGAAAAGAACCTGTCGCGGGAACTGCTGACGCAGATGCGCGATGCCGGCTGCCTGAAGATCGTGTTCGGTCTCGAGTCGTTCAATCAGCGGGTGATGGACTTCATGAAGAAAGGCATCACGCAGGCCAGCGTCCGGCGCGTGACCGAGGACTGTCTGGATCTCGGCGTGGCGATTCATTGCTACATCATCGTCGGATTCCCCACAGAGACAGAGGAAGAAGCCCTCGAGACGATGGACTTCATCGTCAGCAACACCCGCCTGCATGATTCCTACGGCTTCTCCTGCCAGCCATGCCTGTTCGATCTGGAGAAAGAAGCGCCCATCATGAGCGATCCGGGCAGTTACGGAATCCGGCGCATCATGCGGCCTGTTTCAGAGGATCTGAGCTTGGGGTTCTTCTATGAAGTCCAGGAAGGCATGGTCCCGGACCAGGCGGAGAGGGTGTACCAGCATGTCTATGAAAAGGTGAGTGAAGTCGTGTGTGAGCTGCCGTTCAATTATTCGATGGCGGACGGTCTCTTGTACATCGCCCGGGCAAAGGCACAGGCCCAGAGGGTCCCGCAGCCCACTGGTTCCTGAGTCGGGTTCGCATACCAGAGGGAGATACGTACTCTTCGCGGCGCAGACGAGGCCGTGAGCCGGTTGACGGGGTTGGATTCTTCTGGATATAATCCGACGCTCAAACGTGCAGAACATGGGGAAAGGGGCTGTGCGGAATCATGGCAGGTTCGGAGGCGTTGGAGAAAGGGGGGGGAAGAGTTGAAGAGCAGGGGATGCTCTTCGAGTACACGGTTAAACTCCTCCTGGTAGCGGGGTTCCTCGAGCTCGTCCTCTATCGTCTCATCTCCCGACTCGGCATGCATCTGAGCAAGGTGGCGGAGAAGCACGAGTCGGTCCGCCTGACGTTCAAGGCCTTGTCATCCATCGGGTTCACGCTGCTGAACTTCGTCTCGCTGCTTCTCTTTCTCGCCTTCTTTCTCCTGCTGTTCAACAAGCTCCGGGCCGTCGGAGTCGGACGGTACGACGGGCTGCTCATTCCGTCCGTATCCCTCCTGTTGGTCCTGACCGTGGCGTTTCTGGTGTTTCCTCCCGCGATGCTCGGGTCGGTGGTGTATAACGTCGTGACCCTGGCCGTGCTGGTGATTCTGGTGTTCGCGTATCTCAGGACGCACCCGTCCAGGGTGCAACGCGCGATGGTATCGTGCTACTTCCTCGGGGTCACCGGATGGCTCTATTACCAGATTCTTTCCACCACCTATGGCCTTCTCGGTCTGGCGGCGGTCCCGCCGCTCGTTCATGAGATCAATCGGGCTGGAGAAGCCATGATGGTGGGGTCCAGCATTCTGGTCTTCTGGGCCTATGGGGGAACTCCCCTGTGGACCAAGAACAGACGCCAGCAGCGCAGGGCCGCGACGTTTGCGTTTGTCGGAGGCGGAGCCTTTCTCGCGCTCCTCTTTCTGGATTATTTTCTGGGGCTGTATGACCCGGCGTTGGCCGAGAGTATCCGAAAAGCCGGCGAAGGGATCGGCTGGATCTTTCAAATGGGGATGGGCTACACGTTCTATTTGCCCTTTGCGTTCTACGTGACCGGCCTGCTCTGCTGGGGGTACACCGTGGTGAAGTTGGTCACTCTCGGCCGGATGGCGGGCTTCGGCCTGGGATTGATGTTCATGGCCGGCTATGCGCTCCAGCTCTCGCATCTGTCCCTCATGGTCGTGCTGGGGCTGATGCTCCTCAACCTGGACCGACGACGGCCGGTGGCCGTGCTCGGCGAGCCGGGACAAGCAAGCCAGCTCGCCACGACAGGGTCGCCGATCCTCGGTGAACAGACGTAAGGCACGACAGTAGGCACAGGCGATGAGTGAACAGGACGTCACGAAGCCGACCGAGCAGGGCGGCGCGACCGTTGAGCAGCCGGAGCAGCCCCTTGCGCCCGACGAGGAGATCGCCGAGCTGGAAAAGCTGCTGGGGACGGAGCCGGATGATTTTCAGGCTCGCTGCCGTCTCGGTGAGCTGTATTTCAGCAAAGGACGGCTGGACGATGCGCTGACCGAGGTCAAAAAGTCGATCGAGATGGCGGAGGGCCTTCGGGCTGAAATGAACCGCTCCCTGGCGATGTACTATTCGAACCTCGGGACCATCTATGCGACGAAAAGCATGGTCGAAGAAGCGGAAGCGCAGTTCAAGCGAGCGCTCGAGCTCAATTCCGGCGACGTCTTAGCCCTCTTCAACCTCGGACGAGTCCATTCTGAGAAGCGGCAATTCTTGGAGTCCAAGACCTTTTACGAGCGACTGGTCGAGGCCACTCCCGAAGATCCGATCGCGTGGTATAACCTCGCAGGGGTGTATGTCGAGCTGGATAATCCGGCAGTCTCGGATTACAACACGATCGACATGGCGATGCAGTGTTACCTGCGCACCCTCGAGCTGGACCCCAAGCATTTAGAGGCCAGCTTCAAGTTGATGGACATCGCGCTCAACCACAAGAAAATAGACCTCGCCATCAAAGTGATGGAAGACGCAGTCGAGCACAATCCGGATGAGCCGCTGGTCCATTACAACTTGATCAACGCGTATGAGAAGTGCAAAATGTTCGAGCAGGCCGAACAAGCCAGGAAACGGCTGAAGGACCGGTTCGCCAAGCGAACGAAGGACACCGGCAAGGCCTAAGAAGGAGAGTAAGCGACCATGTTTGGGAGTATCGGGTTTACCGAGCTGATTCTGATTCTGTTCATCGTCTTGATCATTTTCGGGGCGGGAAAACTTCCCCAGCTTGGAGAGGGACTCGGAAAGGCCATCAAGGGATTCAAGAAGTCTGTGCACGAAGCGGACGCCATCGAGGCGGAAGCGCAGGCCCAAGCTCAGGCGCAAGTGGCGGGCGCCCCCCAGGGGCAGGGGACGCAGATCCCTGCACAGGCCGGGGCGGCTGCGCCTCCGGCGGAGGCGTCACCGGCGGAACAGCCGGCGGCCTCGATGCCGCCTCCTTCGAAAGGATAAGAGACCGGGGTTGTCCGGCCCGGTGGTGATGCTGAGCCATCGCACTGCGGGCCGGAGGGAGTCGAGATGGGAATCGGGGTCGAATTAGGCGTCGGGTATATTGAAACATTCGCCGGGAATGGCAAGGCCCGGAGCACCGGGGATGGCAAACTGGCCGTCAAGGCGGGCATTCCTCTCCCGGTGCATGTCGCGGTGGATAAGGAGGAACGCTACCTGTACTTTGCGGAGTCCGGGTCGGATCGTGTGCGGCGGGTGGATTTGAAGGAAGGCACGCTCCACAATTTCGCGGGCATCGGGGAGACCTGCTACAGCGGGGATGGCGGGCCGTGCGGCGAGGCGGGTTTGTATCTTCCCCTCGGAGTCGCATTTGACTCTCGCAATGATCTCTACATCTGTGACTCGGGCAGCAATCGGATTCGGAAAGTCGACCACGAGACCGGCGTCATTACCACCGTGGTCGGAACGGGGCAGTGGGGATTTAATGGAGATGGGATGGCCTTGGAGGTCAATCTGACCTACCCGGCCGGCATCGCGTTTGACGCGCACGACGTGATGTTGATCGTGGACACGCAAGCCCATCGAATTCGCCAATTCGATCCACGCACAGGTCGGGTGACCACGCTTGCCGGGACGTGGTCGGCTGAAGATGATGCGCGTGAACAACCCCTGGTGGCGAGGAATCTGGTCGTCCTGTCGGGCGATTCCATCGGCATCGATTTCAGCGATGACCACGGATGGCTGAGACCTGAATGTTCCGACGGCCTGGACCTGTCCCTCTACCTGGATGACGGCCGGCCGGCGTTGGAAGCCAGACTCTACGATCTGGTCGGGATCGCCCTGGATAGTCGCGGAGACCTCTACGTCGTTGATAAAGGGAGCAACCGTGTGCGGAAAATCGATCGCACCACGGGGATCATCTCCACGGTAGCCGGGGTCTGTCGATACGGGTTTGACGGAGACGATAAACCGGCTGTGAAATCGATGCTGCATGCCCCTGAAGCGGTTGTGTGTGACCCGTCGGACAACCTGTACCTGTCGGATACGATGAATCATCGGGTCAGAAAAATTGACGCCAAGACCGGAATCATCACCACGGTGGCGGGCAACGGAGACAGCGGGTACGAGGACAAGAATATGGGTGGGTGCGGCATGGCCAGATTCGTGGCCAAGGAAGCGGCCGGTATGATCAAGCATGGCGACGGCAGTCCGGCGATGGAAGCGGTGGTCAATTCGCCGGCCGGGTTGGCCTTTGACTCTCAAGGATGCCTGTACATCTGCGAGCGCGGCGAGAACAAGATCCGACGAGCCAGGTTATGGTAAGCCTCGGCGACAGAGTCGTTCATGCGATCGATCACAAAGAGTGTCACGACGATCACACGACAAGGGGCTGAGCACGATCATATGGGGCTTCGGTATGACACGAGTGGAGCCGTTGGGCCTCCGGTCTCATTCCATCATCTCTCTTCTGGCAGGCTTGCTGATCAGCGCTCTCCTTCTGGGGTGGTTGGGCATTCCGGTTGTCAGCTCTGAGGGAATGTTCATCCGATCCCATCTGATGACGGGCGAGATCCCCTCCGCGCCTGATGATCCGGCGTGGGACAAGGTCCCGCCCATGACGCTGCCCCTCAGCGGTCAGGTCATCACGCGGCCCTCGTGGCCGGAACCGTCTGCGCGGGCCTTGGTGGTCCGCTCGGTTCACAACGGCACCGAGATCGCCTTCCTCCTCGAGTGGCAAGACAACACCAAGAACGACCGGTTGTCGCCCGGCACGTTCCGGGACGGGCTGGCGCTCGGACTCCCGCTGGGAGATGCGCCGGCCTTCTTCTGCATGGGGCAACTGGACCACTACATCAACATCTGGCATTGGAAAGCCGACTGGCAGAGCGATATCGACCGGAGGGCTGCCAGATCCACGGAAGGGAAACGAGAGGGCGGGGAGGTCCGCCGGTTCGAGGTCATCCCGAGGCGCTCCTCATCCGTGGAGGATCTGGTCGGGGGAGGCTTCAGCACGCTCACGACCAAGGTGGCCCAGGGCCGGATCCAGGGAAAGGCCACGTGGAAGGACGGCGTGTGGCGTGTGGTGATGAGAAGGCCGCTGGTCAGCGCTGATCCGGAAAACGAAGCCAGGTTGGAGCCGGGCCGTCTGCAGGCCATCGCGTTCGCCGTCTGGAATGGAGAAAACAAGGAGCGCAACGGCCAGAAGGCGGTTGCCCCGTGGTACCAACTCTCGATTGATCCGGTTGCGAAACTGTGATGATCAGTGCGCAGGCGTACGGGGGCGTGACCCCGGCGCCACGCTGGGTCGGTGTTCGGGCGTGAATGGGAGGTGGGTGGGTCTCACACATGCGAGCGCGACGACAAGCCCTCCCAGCGGGTAGGGCTTTTTTTATGTATCTCATTCTGGCGGGATGCGCGGTCTGTCTTGTGAATCCGCTCTTCGCAGCTACGGACGACAAGATGAGCGACGACGAGGCGAAGCGCCTCGGTGAACAATTCGGCATTGTCGTGGATTCGGTTGACGAGGAGATTCGGAAGGAGCTGAAGATGCAGAGGCCGGAGGGGGTCGTCGTCTTCGAAGTCATCGGGGGGACTCCTGCTGATTCGGCCGGAATCAAAGTCAGGGCGGTAATCAAAGAGATTGACAAGGTCGAAGTGAGGAGCTTGAAGGACTTCGGCCTGGCCTTGAAGCGCGTTATCTCCACCTGTAATTTTACCGTGGGGACATACGAGCCTGCGGATCCAGACACCCAAGGGGTGGCGGGCATCCTGAATTTCCATTTCGTTCCGTGCATAAAGGACTAGATCTGAAGTCCCGGACGGGCCTTCGGGGAGCCGCATGGGGAGGATGACAATTCTGGCGGGCGGCGTTCTTCTCGTGCTCTTCGCCGGCTTGGATACCGTGTATCACGGCCGGGCGGTCGCTCAGAAGGCCGATAGCCAGGCATCGGGCGAATGGGTGGCTGAGATCGAAAAGATCTTCATCCGATCGGAGGATTGTAAACAGTGTCATGACCGGCACTACGAGGAATGGAAGGGGATGCGAGAGCAGACCCCTGACCTCAAAACCTTCGGCCGGGTTGATGCCGCCCTCCTCCACGGGACTGCCTTAGACTCACCTGTCTTCAAAACGGTCTTCGGTCTCTGGCTCCAGACCAACCCAACCCTCGCGCAGCGAACGCAGTGCTTGTCGTGCCATGCACCGGCCGTGACGGTATTTCCCCAGTATGTGGACAAGATTGGCGGCCAGGTCCTGTCCGGCAAGGTCGAGGTCGAGGGCATTGGATGCGCGTCCTGCCATCTGATCAACGCCGTGTCGGAAACCGCCGCCCCTCCGCCTACGTTCAAGCTCAAGCCGGGAAAAGTGCTGTATGGCCCTTACGCGGAGCCGGAGGAGAATCTGGTTCACCCCTCCAGCCAGTCCGATCTGTATCGAGGCGCCAACTACTGCACCGCCTGTCACTTTGACAAAGTCAAGGATGTGACGCGCCGGGACTTGCCCGGTGAGATCCTCCAAGGGACCATCTGTCAGGATTGCCACATGGAACCCTCGACCGGTAGTTCGACCTCCAAGCGTGGAGCCCTGACCCGTTCGATCGGGCGCCACTGGTTTCGGGGAGTCGTGATTCCCGGCCTCTTGATTAAAAATCGCAACCTGCAGGCAGAATGGATGCCTCGGCTGGATCTCGAGCTCAAGACATCCCCGACAGCGGTCGAAGGCACGATCCTCGTCCGAACCGGCAGCCTGCCTCACAGTTTTCCAGATGGAGACCCGGTTCTGAAGCAGTTTTTTCTCACGATCGTGCTCAAGAATGCCCAGGGTCAGATTCTAGCCACTGAACAGAAACGGTTCGGGTTGTCCTACGACCAGATTCTCCGCGGGCCTATCCCGGACCCTCTGATAAAGGGGGGAATCACCACGCGTGTTCCGTTCACCCTGCCATTGGCTGCCGAGGCCACCCCGGCCTCTGTAGAAGCGTTGCTGACCTATGCCCTCATCCCTGAACCTGACCCCAAGCTCAAAGAAAAATATCTGGCTGCGCTCAAGACCGACAAGGAAAGGGCGGAAGCGACCAAGCTGATCCAGGAATACGCTCTGCCGCGCCTCCTGACATTCAGAACGAAGACCTTATAAACATTCATACCGTGCTGTCAGTGCTGAGGCTCCCTGTGAGGGAGTCAGGAGGGACGTTGGAGCCGTGACACGACTGAAAGACATCGGGACGGCTGTCGCCGTGGTCCTGGTCTCGCTGTCCGTGATGACCCTGGGGAGCGGTTCACACCTCAGCCAGGCCCAAAATTCGGCCCAGCCGAAGGAGCCCCTGGAAAAGGTGTTTCCCCATTCGAACAAGTGCAAACGCTGCCACGAACGGGTGTTCGAGGAATGGGAAGCGTCGCCGCTGTCCCGCTCGATCCACTCTCCGGCGTTCCGCGCTTCGCTGGAGGCGTACTTGGCCTTTTCCGGTCGGAAGGACCCGGGTATGTGTTTGCGGTGCCACGCGCCGCATGTCAACGTCTACGAGGATCAGGCGCCGGCCTTTATCGAACAGGTGCGGTCAGGAGATCCGGCCATCGACGGAGTCGCCTGTTCCCAATGTCATCTGATTGAACAGGTGGACCGGACCAAACAGCTCCCGAAGATCAAGTATGCCCTGGGGAAAACGCTCTTTGGTCCGTATAAAGACTTTGTGCCCAACAAGGCGCACGAGTCGAAGGACCTTGACCTCTTCCGGAAATCGAATCTTTGTTTGAACTGCCATTTTGCGGTGCCTGCTGCTGCCGATCTGGGCAAGAGCAACGACCTGCTGGGACCGTGGGAGAGCAGTCAGGCGACCAAATCCGGCAAAGAGTGCCAGACGTGCCACATGCCTGAACAGGTCGGCGAATCCGCCAACGGCGAGAACAAACGAAAAGTGGCCAATCACACGTTTCCCGGACGAATAGGCAAGCTCAGACAGGAGGCGGCCAAGCTCGAAGTCGAGACCGAAGTGAAAGGCGATCAGTCAAAGGTGACCGTGACTGTGCAGAGCCTGGTTCCCCATAACCTTCCGACGACGCATCCGGCCTGGGCCCGCATGGTGCTGGATCTGACGATTCGGGGGAAGAACCTGAACAAGGTCTTTGGCGAGCAGCGGGTCTACGGACGGGTCTTCGCCAATGCCAAAGGGCAGCGGTCCGCTTTCGACTTTGAGGCGACCAAGGTGCTGGAAGATACGGTCCTCAAGCCGGAAGAAACCAGGAAGGAAACCTTCTCGTTCCCAACGCCCAAGGATACGCGTTCCTTTGACGTCGAGGCATCGTTGAGCTATGCGCCGGTGGCGGGGCCGCCGGCTTTTCTCCAGCGAATTGAAGCGGAGTCCTCGAAAGGGGCCCAGGATCCAGTCTTCCAGCCCATCCCGATCGTGAAGCGGACCGTGAATGTGCCGTTGAAATGACGTCGGAGAGGGAGGAGGGCGGGAGGCCGGCTATTCGCCGGCAATGGTCGAGCCCGGTGATTTGACTTTGAAGATCTGAATGGCCGAATAGATATTCTTTGCCGGCTGATTCAGGATCAGCTCCGAGTTCGTGATGTGCGTGTCGATCAACTCGAACGGCCCGCCGCTGTAGTAGATCTGGCAACGGTCCATCGTGCAATTCTTGTAGACGTGGTTGTCCAACGCGAGCTGCTCCTTGATGAACGTCTTCCCTTCCACCAAAATGTACTCGGGACCGAAGCCCATGGCGTCCTTCCTTGGCAAGCCACTATATCAGATTTCTTCCCGATCCGGCAAACCAGCCCGCGTTCCCCTCGCATGAACGAGCACTGAGTCGAGACCCCGTGAACCGTCTTCCTGATGGTGCTCCGGGGTTTCGTCTTGATCATTCCCATCCGGGCGGATAGAATGGCCCGATTTTTTGGCGCCCTCCGACTGCGACGAGCCCACCGTGTGTGGACCGGTTGGGGCATCGGATGGTCGTGGTCTGCGGATGCGAGGTGGATCGACGGGGGGCGCGATGCGGCACTTCTGATAGAGAGGAGGAGAGTCTGTGGATGTTTCGACGGGGGTCATCGTCTTTGCCATCGCCGCCGCGATAGCGGGAATCGGCTACGGGGTCTACTTAACCTACTGGGTCGTGAAGCTGGAAGCGGGCACTGCGCAGATGCAGCGGATCGCTCAGGCGATCCAAGAAGGAGCGGCCGCCTATTTGAACCGCCAATACCGCGCCGTGGGGGTGGTCGCGGCCGTGTTGTTTGCTCTGCTCTGGCTGGCCGGGCAGTGGTCCGATTACTTCGGGCTGCTGACCGCGGTCGGATTCCTGATCGGCGCGGGGGCCTCGGCCACGGCGGGGTATGTCGGCATGAACATCGCCGTTCGAGCCAATGTGCGAACCGCGCAGGCGGCTCACAAGGGACTCAACGCGGCGTTGACCGTCGCATTCAGGGGCGGGGCCGTCACCGGGCTCCTGGTGGTCGGGCTAGGGTTGTTGGCGCTCACCCTGTTTTATGCCGGTGCCACGGCTCTCGCGGGCCAGGACAAGGCGATTCATGCCCTGCTGAGCCTTGGCTTCGGCGGAAGCCTCATCTCGGTCTTTGCGCGCGTGGGCGGCGGCATTTATACGAAGGCTGCGGATGTCGGGGCCGACCTGGTGGGCAAGGTGGAAGCGGGCATTCCGGAAGACGATCCCCGCAACCCGGCGGTGATCGCCGACAATGTCGGCGACAATGTCGGCGACTGCGCCGGGATGGCGGCCGACCTGTTTGAAACCTATGCGGTGACGACGGTGGCCGCGATGGTCCTGGCGTCTTCCCTGTTCAAGGGACAAGTGGAACCGGTCCTCTACCCACTCGCGCTGGGAGGCATGACCATTCTCGCGACGATTGTTGGCATCCTGTTTGTCAAGGTCGGTCCGGGCGGTGGGATCATGGCGGCCCTCTACAAGGGGCTCTTCGTGGCCGGCGGGATCGCGGCGGTGGCCTTCTATCCGATCACGATCCGGCTGATTCATGGGGTCGGCGGTGTCAGTGGAGCCAGGTATTATGTGGCCGCGCTGGTGGGGCTCGCGGTCACGTTGGCGCTGGTCTTCATCACCGATTATTACACCTCCAAGAGCTATGGGCCCGTCCGCGGAATCGCCAAGGCCAGCGAGACCGGTCATGCGACGAACATCATCGCGGGCTTGGCGGTCGGGATGCAGGCGACCGCCTGGCCAGTCGTCGTGATCGCGGCCGCCATCCTGGCGAGCTTCTGGGTCTGTGGGGGCGCCGGGGGAGGCGGTCTCTACGGTGTGGCGGTGGCGGCCGTATCCATGTTGTCGATGGCGGGAATCGTGGTGGCGATCGATGCGTTCGGGCCGATCACTGACAACGCCGGCGGGATTGCGGAGATGGCTCATCTGGGGAAGGATGTCCGCAACATCACCGATCCATTGGATGCGGTGGGGAACACCACCAAGGCGGTGACGAAGGGTTACGCGATCGGGTCAGCCGGATTGGCGGCGATCGTCTTGTTCGCGGAATATGCGCGGGCGGTGTCGGGTGAGAACAAGACAAGCGGGTTCGAGCTCTCGAACCCGGACGTGCTGGTCGGGTTGTTTCTGGGCGGGATGCTCCCGTTCCTGTTCGGCTCGATGTGTATGAAAGCGGTCGGGGAGACCGGCGGCCTGGTCGTCGAGGAGGTCAGACGGCAGTTCCGCAGCATCAAGGGGATCATGGAAGGCACCGGGAAACCGGAATACGGGACCTGCGTGGACATCGTCACCCAGGCCGCCATCAGGAAGATGATGATTCCCGGGCTCATCCCGGTTGTCTCTCCCATCTTGGTTGGGGTGATCTTGGGGCCTCAGGCACTGGGCGGCCTGCTCGTAGGCAGCATCGTGACGGGCCTGTTCGTGGCCATCTCGATGACGAGCGGCGGCGGCGCCTGGGATAACGCCAAGAAATTCATCGAGGAGCAGGGCAAGAAAGGCAGTGAGACCCACAAGGCGGCGGTCACCGGCGATACCGTCGGTGATCCTTGCAAGGATACCGCCGGTCCGGCGATCAACCCCATGATCAAGGTGATCAACATCGTGGCGCTGCTCATGGTGTCCCTGCTGGTGCGCTAGCCCTGAGCGATGCCCCGCAAATGCGGAGCGCCGTCGAAGCCCAGAGGGCGGATTATTCACTGTTGGTGAATAATCCGGGCTAGAGAGGTGTGTGTCGAATCCGCTAGATCATTTATGCGAACCCCGCCAGGCTTGACGGAGACAGAGACGTGAGGTATCCTGGCTACAGAACCCGGCGCTAAGTCCGTGACCTGAGAAGGTGAGAGGCCGAGGTTTGGAGGTACTCGCATGGAAAAGCAGGACAGAAGACCAGAGTCCAAGAAGGATTCGCAAGCGAAGGAGGAGGCGAAGCCGAATCCCAAAGTTGTCGAAACCGGTAAGAAGCTCAAAGAGGATATCGATAAACTGGTGGATGAAATTGACGACGTGCTGGAGAAAAATGCGGAAGAGTTCGTGAAGAACTATGTCCAAAAGGGTGGACAATAAGCGCATCCGTCGAATCCACGTCGACAGCACCCCCACGGCCTGGCTGCGCCGCTCCCTGAACAAGCGATAAACCCGTCCTCGCTCTTGCACCCGCTCACGCGTAGTTCCTTTCTCTGCATGTCCCGTTGGTGACCCCAGCCCGGTCAGCTTGACCAGGCAGACCGCTAACATTCACCTCTGGTGCCCAGCCCGTATTATTGATGACGGTTCGTGGCGCACCGCTTTCACCCGGTGGCTCTTCAGGCCGCTTCGATAACGGTGGCTTGCTGCCTGTGCTAGGCCGACAGGAGGCCGGTGCCAGCCTGGTTTGACAAAGCTATCTTGAAGGACTAATATTTCTCCTGGAATCTCAGAGGGTTGTGCGGGTTTCCGGCTCGATCGTTGGCTGAAGAGGCCAGATGGTCAAGAAGCGGTGGGTCTTCGGAGAGGTGAATCGGGAGCAGCAGGCGGCGCTCGCCCGCTCGCTCTCCATTTCTCCGGTGACGGCGTCGGTTCTGCTCGCCCGCGGGGTAGGCACGGTGGAACAGGCTCGCGCCTGGCTGTCCCCGCATCACACCGCGCTCCACGATCCGTTTCTGCTTCCGGACATGGAGAAAACGATCGAACGACTCCATCGGGCGGTGGCCGCGAGAGAGCGCATCTGTTTTTACGGCGACTATGACGTGGATGGCATCGCAGCCACCAGTCTCTACCTCTCGTTTTTCGGAAACCTGGGGGCCGACACGACCGTGTACATCCCGGATCGTGTCCGTGAAGGGTATGGACTGCATGAGCGCGCCCTTCGGGAACTGTCACAGGGAGGTGTGACGCTGCTGGTGACATCGGATTGCGGAACCACGTCGCACCGGGAAATCGAAGTGGCGAACGGATTGGCACTTGATGTCATCGTGACCGATCACCATCAGGTCGAACCCCGCTTGCCCCCGGCGCTGGCCGTGGTGAACCCCCATCGTGCCGATTCGGGATATCCGTTTCACGATCTCTGCTCAGCGGGGCTCGCCTACAAGGTTGCGCAGGCCTATGAGGATTGCTATGGCAGGGGAGCGGTGGCTCGGGAATCGCTGCTCGACTTGGTGGCACTGGCCACTGTTGCCGATGTCGTCCCGTTGCACGACGAAAATCGCTGGTTCGTCCGCGAAGGCTTAGCGTTAATCTCACGGGGGGCCCGCTGCGGGATCCGGGCGCTGAAACAGGCGGCGGGGGTGGACCGGGATTGCACGACCGGCACGGTGGCGTTCAGGTTGGCTCCTCGGATCAATGCCGCCGGACGATTGGCCCATGCAGGCGCTGGCGTTCGGCTGCTCACGACGGAGTCCGATCGAGAAGCCCGGGATCTCGCCGAACGGCTTGAGCAGTTGAACCGGGAACGCCAGCGGATCGAAGAAGACGTGCTGGTAAACGCGCTGGCGGTGGTCGGGAGCTCGGAGGTCCCTGCAGCACTGGTGTTGGCCGCACGCCACTGGCATCTCGGTGTGGTCGGGATTGTGGCCGCCAGGCTCGCGGATCGGTATCACCGTCCCGCTGTCGTGATCGCCGTGGACCAGGACGGACTCGGGAAGGGTTCGGCACGAAGCGTGCCCGGCTTTGATCTCCATCAAGCCCTGACACGGTGCCGCGATGTGCTGGAAAAGTTCGGCGGGCATCCCGCCGCGGCCGGCCTCACGATCCGGGAATCCCGTCTACCGGAATTCCGGGACAGGTTCGCCGCGGTGGTGGCTGAGTGGAGCGGCGATCAGCCACCGGTGCCGACCCTTCGCGTGGACGCGGAAGTCAGTCTGAAGGAAGTGGATCAGCAGCTTGTCCGCGAGTTGGACGGGCTGCACCCCTTTGGGGCCGGGAATCCGGAGCCTACGCTCGCGGTCCGGAATCTGGCCATTGTCGCCAACCGGGTGGTCGGGGATCGTCACCTCAAGTTGACGGTTCGTCACGGGAATTCGCCTCCGTTCGACAGCATCGGGTTTGGAATGGGCTCCTTGGCCGACCTCGGGCTTTCGGCAGAACGAGCCGTGGATTTGGCCTTCGTGCCTGAGTTCAACCGCTGGAATGGTCTGGACCGGATCCAGTTGCGAATCCGGGACTTGCAGGCGACCCAACGCGTATAACGTGTCCCATGCCGTACGACACCATTACAGAGCTCGACCAGTTGATTAATCGGGTCCTGAGCTACAACCCGGACGCCGATGTGGATCTGGTGCGTCGGGCCTACGCGTTCTCGGCGAAGGCCCACGAAGGCCAGACCAGACGGTCGGGCGAGCCCTACCTCCAGCACCCGTTAGCGGTGGCCGGCATCTTGACGTCGCTCAGATCCGACGTGACCGCCATCGTGGCCGCACTCCTGCACGACACGGTCGAGGACACTCTCGCCACGCCGGATGAACTCGAGCACGAGTTTGGGAAAGACATTGCGCGTTTAGTGGAAGGGGTGACCAAGATCGGCAAGCTCCCGTTCAGGAACTACGAGGAGAAACAGGCCGAGAACTTTCGAAAGATGGTGCTCTCGATGGCCGATGACATCCGCGTGGTTCTCATCAAGCTGGCCGATCGCCTCCACAACATGCGGACGCTGCAGCACCTCGGCGAAGTCAAACGGCAGCAGATTGGCCAGGAAACGCTCGACATCTACGCTCCGCTGGCGAACCGACTGGGCATCGGATGGATGAAAAACGAGCTGGAAGACCTATGCCTCAAGTATCTGAAGCCCGACGTCTTCGCCGGCCTGAAGCTGCGGGTGGCGAAACGGGACGAGGAACGGCAACGGTACATCGAGGAAGTCATCCGGCTGGTCAAGCTGGCGTTGGCGGAGGCGGGGCTTGTGGGCGAGGTCAAGGGGCGACCCAAGCATCTCTACGGCATCTACCAGAAGATGGAACGCCAAGCCATCTCGTTCGAAGAGGTGTACGATCTCGCGGCGGTCCGCATCATCACAGACACCAAGATGAACTGCTATGCGATCTTGGGTCTCATTCATTCCCTCTGGCGTCCGGTTCCGGGACGCTTCAAGGACTACATCGCGATCCCGAAGTCAAACCTCTACCAGTCCCTCCACACGACGGTGGTGGGGCTCAAGGGCGAGCATGTGGAGTGTCAGATCCGTACCGAGGACATGCATCGGGTCGCGGAACAGGGGATTGCCGCCCATTGGACGTACAAGGAGCACGGACAGATCGAAGAGAAGGACAGAAAAGCGTTCAGCTGGCTGCGACAGTTTGTGGAGTGGCACCAGGACCTGACCGATAATCGTCAGTTTATGGACTCGGTCAAGCTGGATCTCTTCCACGATGTGGTCTACGTGTTCACTCCCAAGGGCATGGTCAAAGAAATGCCGCTGGGGTCAACGCCCGTGGACTTTGCCTACGCGATTCACACCGAGATCGGCGATCATTGTGTGGGGGCCAAGGTCGACGGCAAAATCGTTCCCCTGAAGCACCAGTTGGCCAGTGGCGATACGGTGGAGATCCTGACCGCGCCGACGCAGGTCCCTCACAAGGACTGGCTCAAAACCGTCCGGACCTCGCGAGCCAAGACCAAGATCAAGCATTGGCTCAAGGTTGAGGAACAGAAGCGCAGCATCGAAATCGGCCGTCGTCTCTTAGAGCGGGAATTCCGCCGTCACGATATGCCGCCGGCTCAAATGTTCAAGTCGGACCGACTCCTCCAGGCGGCACGCGAGTCCGGATTTGACACGACGGATGACATGGCCGCCGCGGTCGGCTACGGGCGTCTGTCCACACTGCAGGTGATCAACCGATTGAAGCCTCCAAGTCGTGCGGGAGAGACGGCGATTCCCCAAGAGTCTCCCGTCGTGCGGCCTCCTGTCGGGAAGCTCGAAGAAAAAGGGGTCAAAGTCAAAGGGGGGCGTGATCTGCTGATGCAGCTCTCCAGGTGCTGCAGTCCGGTCCCTGGCGATCGGATCATGGGCTATATCACTCGCGGCCGAGGCCTCACCATCCATTCGGTGGGATGTCCGAATCTTGATGCGTTGGATTATGACAAGGAGCGGCTGGTGGAAGTCGAGTGGGATACCACCGCTCCCAGCACCCACCCTGTCAAAGTGTCGGTCCTGGCGGTGGACAGGACAGGAGTGCTGGCCAATGTCTCCTCGTCCATCTCCGGGTGCGAGGCGAACATCAGCCGAGCCGAGATCGCGACGCGGGAAGACCGAAAGGCGGTGCTCGATTTCGTGATCGAGATCACGGATACCGCGCATCTGGACCGGGTGCTGAAGGCGGTCGAGCGCGTGGACGGTGTCATCACGGCTCGACGGATCCGCGCATGGCAAGAACGGTAGCGCCGTCGTCAGTTGGTTACGGGGAGGGCCGTGATCGCTGATCGGAAACCGGGTGGGGAGCTTGGAATCGAAGTGTCGCCCCTCGTTGCAACCTCAAGCTGTCCGCCCTGCCCGCGGCCAACTCCAGCACGTAGAGGGCGTTCTCGTTCGGCTGGTATTGGGGACACCCGTCGTCGCTCCGGCTGCAGCCCGGCACATTCCGTTCCACGTGGACGATCTTTTTGTCCCGATCCATCCAGATGATGTCCAGGGCAAGGCGCGTGTTTTTCATCCAGAAGGTCCAGTGCTGTGGTTCCGGAAAGGTAAACAGCATGCCGCGGTCCTCGGGCAGGGAATCCCGAAACATCAGTCCCCTGGCTCGTTTCTCCGTGGTGTCAGCCACTTCCGCGAGGATCGTGACCCCCTGTGGGGTGGTCACGGGCACAAGCCCCTGCTCCGTTGACGGCCCCTCCGATCCTGCTCGGGCCTGAAGCGCGGCGGTCAGGACGATGATGGTCGTTGCCAGACCGGCTCGTGCGAGCGGTCTCGAGAGTTGTTGCAAGAAGGTCCATGCTGCGCCGCAACCCATGCGCGAATCGTAGCGACCCTCCAGTGCCCTGTCAAGGCGCCCGCTTGGCGCCCACCCTCCGACCCGGATGCCGTCAGCACGCGGCTCTGGTCGCCGTGTTTGACAATCTCCGGGGGACCGGCTAAGGTGGCGCCTGGCTGAAAGATTCCTGATGGAACGTGTGTGGCTCACACAGTATGATCCCGGCGTTCCCGGCACGCTGTCCTACCCCGACATCGCCCTGCCCGATCTGTTGACCCGTGCCGCCGAGCGGTATCCCGATCGTGCGGCGCTCCGCTTTTACGGACGCGTGATCCGATACCGCGAGCTGGACGCGCTCGCCACTCGATTCGCCCACGCCTTGATGAACCGGCAGGTTCGAAAGGGCGGGGTGGTGGGGCTCATGCTTCCGAACCTCCCGCAGACCGTGATCGGGTACTACGGGAGCCTGCGGGCCGGCGCGATCGTCACCCCGGTCAACCCGCTCTTCGTGGAAAGCGAGATCGCGCATCAGGTCTCGGACTCCGGCTGCGAAACCATTCTTGCGCTGGACCAGTTTTACCCTCGGCTCAAGCCGCTACTCGGGCGGACCTGCCTCAAGCGCGTGATCCTGACCGGGGTGGCAGATTACCTGCCCTGGCTCAAACGCCTGCTCTACCCGTTGAAGACGAGAGGGCAGGGTCGCTACGGCCCTACGTCGGTGAGTCCTGCCGTATCGACATTGCAACAGTGCCTGAGCGACCCGCCCGGCTTTCCTCCTGTCCCGATCAGTCGAGACGACGTGGCCTTGCTTCAGTATACCGGAGGGACGACCGGAATTCCCAAAGGCGTGGTGCTGACCCACCGGAATTTAGTGTGCAACACCTGGCAATGCCGGAGCTGGATGACGGCCCTCCGTGAAGGCGAGGAGGTTTTCCTCGGAGTCCTGCCGTTCTTTCACGTGTACGGGATGAGCGCCTGCCTGAACCTGGCGGTCGGTGTCGCGGGCTCGCTGGCGTTGCTGCCACGGTTTCACGTGACGGAAGTCCTGGAGGCGATCACGCGAGAGCGGGTCACGGTATTTCCAGGCGTTCCGGCGATGTATTCGGCCATTAACACTCATCAGAACCTGGAACGGTACGACCTGCGATCTGTCCGGCTTTGCATCAGCGGCGCAGGCCCGCTGCATTCGTCCGTCCAGGATCGGTTTGAGGCGCTCACGGGAGCCCGGTTGGTGGAAGGATACGGGCTGACCGAAGCGGGGCCGGTCACTCACGTGAATCTGACGGGTCCTGATTCTAGGGAGCGCCGGCGTCGAAGCATCGGGCTGCCCTTGCCGGATACCGACGCGAAGATCATGGACATCGAGACCGGCGAACGCGAACTTCGGATCGGAGAGATTGGAGAGCTGGCGGTGCGGGGTCCCCAGGTGATGCCCGGCTATTGGAAACGGGATGATGAGACACGGCACGTGCTGAGGAACGACTGGCTGTTCACGGGGGACCTGGCCAGAATGGATGCGTCGGGCTTCTTCTACATCGAAGACCGCAAGAAGGACATGATCAAGTCAGGGGGTGAGAATGTGTACCCTCGCGAGGTCGAGGAGGTGCTCGTCCGGCATCCGAAGATCAAGGAGGCGGTCGTCGCCGGTATCCCTCAGGGCCTGCGCGGAGAACTGATCAAGGCCTACGTGGTGCTCAAGGATGGTGAGCACGCCACCGTCGCCGACATCCTGGACCACTGTCGACATGATCTGGCGAAGTTCAAGGTTCCAAAGAAGGTTGAGTTCAGACCCGAGCTTCCCAAGACGCTGGTGGGCAAGGTGCTCCGTCGGGTGCTGGTAGAGGAAGAACTCAAAAAGGAGGGTACAGGGCAGGACCCATGAAGATCCGCCCCAAGGCTGGACCGGCCCGGGGCGCCTCGGCTTGCAATCCGGCGGCAGCCTGTGCCAATCTTGTCTGGACCCTGAGCGAGAGTGTCCAGGGAGCGAGGAAGACAATGAAAGAAAAACGGCTCGTGCACTATAAAAAGGGAGTGTTCGTCTGCCCGAAATGCCGCCAGTCGTACGTCCAGGAAAAATGGATCGAGGAATGGCGGATTCGCTGCCACAAGTGTGATTATCGCGGGACGTTGACTGAGGTCTCGGTGGAGGAGCAGATGGATGAGGAGACCCTGCGGCATTGACCAGCCGTGACCGCGGCGCATACGGCTCCGTCACCCGCTTATCCCTCTTCGCTCCTCGCCAGGATTCTGGAAATCAGTCTGCAGAATCTCACCTGTTTCGCTGTTCCGGTTCATCATTGCGAGAGGAGTCCTATGCGCAAGACGTGGATCCTGCTTGTCGCGTTCGTCTGGTTCTCTCCCGTGCTGCAACACGACGGAGAGGCCGCAGAATCCTCACCCAACATCAAGGTGCTGGTGACGTACCATTCCGTGACCGGCCATACGGAGAAGATGGCCAAGGGGGTTGTTGCCGGGGCGCAGGCGGTGCCGGGAACGACCGTGGTCCTCAAGCCTGTGGGAAAAGTGACGGCGGCCGACCTGTTTTCGGCGGATGCCCTTATCGTCGGTTCCCCGGTGTACTGGTCCAACATGGCCGGCCAGGTCAAGACGTTCTTCGACGACTGGCAGCTTAAGTTCGGGGTCTTTCCGGAGTTCAAAATGCGGGATAAGGTAGGCGCGGCCTTCACCACCGGCGGGCAGGCGGCAAGCGGCAAGGAGCTCACGTTGCTCACGATCCTGGCTGCCATGCTGGGCAATCAGATGATTGTGGTCAGCGGCGGCGGAGCCTTTGGCGCTTCAGCGACCAGCGAGGGGGACAGTCCCGGCATTGACGACAAGGAGTTGACGGGCGCCCGAGAGCTGGGCCGGCGGGTGGCCGAGGTGACCGTGAGGGTCAAGCGGGGAAGGGCGGAGTAAGCTCCGATATCACCCCGCCGTCCGCTCCAGCTCCTCCACCATACCCCGGATGGTGTTGAAGCCCCCTTGCCAGAACGTCTCCGCGCGCATGTCCACACCCACTTGGGCCAGGATCGCCTCCGGGCGCTTCGAGCCCCCGGCTGCCAGCAAGTCCAGGTATTTAGGCACGAACGCGGAGCCCTGCTGTTTGTAGCTGTCATACAGCGCCAGCACCAGGAGATTGCCGAAACTGTACGCGTAGCAGTAAAACGGGCTTCCGAAGATATGCGGAATGGTCAGCCACTCCCACCGAAACTCATCCGCCACCGCCACGGCCTTGCCGAACTGCTGGCGCAAAGTCGACAGATAGACCTCCGAGAGATCCGGGACGGTTGCGCCGTTGGCAACCATCTCGTGAGCCGTCTTCTCGAACTGGAC
>WNEW01000205.1_pt1 | contig 27561 bp, 24 predicted proteins | sample 5399891 | NCBI WGS metagenome assembly WNEW01 (sample SAMN13153336, study PRJNA577476) | soil metagenome | isolation source: 40 cm grassland meadow soil pre-rain plot 5 | place: USA:California | collected 2015-09-08 | reverse complement strand
GTGTCAGCAAGCCACGTGTACTTGTCGGCTGCAAGCTATCCGGTCACAGTGATTGCTCAAGACCTACAGACATTGTCGCAAATACAAGAAACAGGCTTCGCAACAGTAAACATACCATCTTCCACCGGTTTCGACTACTCTCTGTCCCTGATCCCGAGCCAAGGCTCTGTCGCATCAGGAGGTGGAACATCCTCTTCACGTGTCATCGTCAACACTTTGACAGGAGCTCCGCAGACGGTTTCGCTGGAGGCCATCTCTCCATCCCCCGGAATTGCAGTTTCGTTCAACACGACTTCAGGCCTTCCACCCTACACCGCCGCCATGACAGTTACGGTTTCTCTCTCCACCCCTATTGGAACCTACAGTATTGTTGTAGTAGGAAACACTACGTCTCTCATCACTCACCAAGCACTGTTCCGACTTACCGTCGGATCCCCTTCAATCCCCGTGGTCGGGGTGTTCGGCCCCACGTATGGTAGCGCGAACATTACCGATCCTTCCTTGACTATTGGGTCGCGATTCTCTGTTCAGGTCAACGTGACCAACGCTCCACCTTTCAACGCGTACGAATTCGCTCTCTACTTTGACCAGAACTACATCAGCCTCTATTCCTACGATATCTCAACAGGCACAGTCTTCGATAATCCCTACAAGGCTCCCAACACATACAACAATACGGGAGCCTTGAGGCTGGCTGTCGTGAATCTTGCCACGACCACCAACAACCGTGGGCTTTTCGGCGGAGGATCAGGCAGGCTTGCCAATCTTGTCTTTTCGGTGGTCAAGGTAGGCGTTAGCCCTCTTGCCCTGGCGGCCGGAATGTCCAACCCCAGCTCCAGCGCTGCGGCTCCTGGAGGACTCTGCCCTCAATGTCCGACCGGAGCCTCCAACTGGACCCGTCTCATCGACGGGGTTAATCACCTAGTTTATGGCGTTGAGACCTCCGACGGCTACTTCAAGAACGTCTCCGGAAAATCCGGCCCGGTCGCATCTTTCACGGTCTACCCGACAAATCCCAGTCCGGGCGACACGGTCACTTTCAATGCCACGAGCAGTTTCGACCCGGACAGTCTCAGTCCTTACAATCACGGAATCATGGAGTACTTGTGGGATTTTGGAGACGTATCTGGCCAAGCCAATCTTACTTCTGTTATCCCCATGGTTACACATACCTTCCAATCATATCCCAACTTCTTCTCTGGAAACTTCTCGATCCGACTAACAGTAATCGACCTGGACAACGGATTCCAAGGAATGAAGACACTGCGGCTCGAAATCACTCATTCTGTCACTGCTGTCCACGACGTCGGAGTCTCTCTAAATCTCTCTAGCAACATGGCTTTCCAGGGCGGAACCGTCGTGCTGTCGGTGCAGGCCGCGAATCTCGGAACGACCACTGAGACCTTCGACCTGACGCTGATCCGTAGATTGGCAAGTGGGCTGCAAAATGTCACCTTCGTCAGGCTGACAGCACAGACAGTGTCGTCCGGAAGTTTTGTCGCTTACACGTTCTTCCTGAACACAACCAGCCTTGCCCCGGACACCTACAACATCGTCGCAACGGTCTCGGATCCTCTCGACACTAATCCCTTGAACAATGTCGCGGTCGCCCAGCTCCAGGTTCTAGCCCCAGACGAGCTTCCCACTGCTAGTTTCACCTTTACCCCGCAAACCCCGGTCATAGGGCAGGACGTAATCTTCAACGGAACACGCAGCCTAGACCCCGACGGAGCAATAGTATCATGGACTTGGATCTTTGGCGACGGATACTCCTTACTCAACTTGCGTTCGCCCTTGGCAGACCACATCTACAATTCTCCCGGAAACTACACGGTAACCCTGACGGTCACAGATATCTCAGGGCTCATGGGAAGCGAGACTCTGATCGTTCGAGTCCTTCCGCGGCCGCAACATGATGTGGCCCTCAATTTTGTTCACCCCTACCCCTCCGTCGCGGTCTCTGGACAGAAGATTTCTTTGGAGGCGGACATTGTAAACACTGGATCCAATTCGTCAACGGTGGATCTCACATTCTACTATGGCGGCAAGGTCGCCGTCACCCAAAGAGGATTGCTCGTATCTCTCTCACCCTACATCTTCTACGTATACGTTCAATGGGACACGACAGGTATCCCCGCAGGCAACTACACGCTATCGGCAACCGTTTTCCTCTCAGGCGACCCGACACCCGCTGACAACTCACTAACCGACGGCCAGTTGATCATATTACCTCCTCCAATTCTCACCCTGATTCCCAATGCCGGACCAGTAGGAACACTCGTCGTGGCTCATGGCTCGGGCTTCCCCATCCCATCCGGACAATTGTATCCCGTCGAACTAGAGATGACCTTCGACGACCAGCTTGTTGGCTTCTTCTTCATCCAAAGTAGCTCTTTCAACTTCAGCTTCGACGTTCCTGACGCCCAAGTTGGTGTTCATCAGGTTCACGCCCTTCAGCTGTTTCCCTCCAATCTGGATGTTCAGGCCGTCTTCACCGTCACTCCCACGCCAGCCCCTATCAGCGTAAGCGTCACCGTCGGAACCATCTACTTCCCCGGAGACACAGCAACAATCTTTGTCATGACCAGTCTCAATGGACAGGCAAGCTCAGTCGGAAGCCTACAAGTCATTCTAATCAGACCGAACGGGACCAGCCTCACACTAACCGCCCTCCCCACCGCCGCCGGTCTCTACAAAGCATCCTACACCATACCCCCCACAGGCTCCATCGGAACCTACGCGGTTACAGCCCGAGCACACCTGACAGGATCAGGAGACGGGTCAGCCCTTGCCAGCTTCGAAGTCAAACCATCATGGCTATCATCCAACAGCAAGAACATTGCAACAGGCATCGCGATAACCGGCCTGGTAGGTGTCGCAGCTCTCGCCTGGCGAAGAGGCTACCTCAAAAAGAACGACGGCGAGGAATAACTCTCCTAACACTACAAAGCGCGACGCGGGCGCTAGGCCGCAAGCTCCAAGAAGAATCGCCCACTATCTGTCCTGATTCGCGATCTGAACAGGCGCATCTAGAACATGGGATGATCCACGCTGGAAACGCGGATAATTCCAGACCGATACAAGCCCAGACCGAGCTCTGAACAACAAGACTCGCCCATTATCAGTGCCACACGGCGGGCGTTTTAGAAAATAGGAGGTCTTAGCGACCCGACCTTGTGTCGCATGAGTGGTTCCTCGCGGAACTCAAGAGCCCTTTCAAAACCGGCCGACCCTCTTTTTTTGAACAACCTCCTTTTATTCGGATACTCTTTCGGATAACCAGCTCCGTCCAAAGACAGGCTAGATCAGTATCTTTCTTTTTTTGGCAACTTCTCTTCTTCTCTAAATACTTCATGACCTGCATGTCCCCTCAGGGCATCGCGCGCCCCACCCTTCGCGAAAAAACGCGCAATCCATCTCGGTTCTAGTAACTCATATAACATGTCCAGGCCGCGCCCTTCGACAGCGTGCCCCGGTGGCTCAGCCTGGTAGACAATCCAAACCCGGCCAAGAGCGTTGCCTTGGTAGACTCCTCAAAAAGGCAAAGGTCACGAGTTCAAATCTCGTCCGGGGCTCCACAATTTCTCGCCAGAATCTCTGATGATCCACAATCTCCCACGCTTCTTGAAAATCCGTCGCCACTCAGCCCCAGCCTTTGAGGGACCGAACCTGCGTAAGAGTTCTAGCGCAATCAACATTTTCCGCTGTTTCCTGCGAATCGCGAAGCCAATACGGTCAGCAAATAATTCCTGGTCACTACGCCGCCCGATCTTCAGATAATAGCAGGGGACTTTACTCCACATGCTTCGATGCTTCTTTCCTTCCAGCAACCGCGAATCGATCCCGAACCTTGACTTCATCAGGCGACTGATCCATTTCAGCAATCGAACATCTGTGTTTACTATGACAATGTAGAAACCGAATGATGAATTCCTAGAACACCCCGCGGAAATTGCCGGAGAACCCTCAGCATCAGCAAACCCCTGGACAAATTCGGATGGAAACCGATCCACCGTTTTCCGAATGGCAGCGGTATATGACAGGTATTCATACAGAATGCGACTCCAAACTCTAACTAGATAGAACCCATGAGAATCCTTCCTAACTATCTTCGGCTTCCCCAAGACAGAGCCAAAGCAGGAACAGACTTTTTCCGCAAAATCCAGGTCCTTGACTCTCAACCTAAGAAGATAGTGATACGAGGTTGTCCGTATCAGATCCCCATCGCCAAGCATAGCGCCCGCAAGATAGCTTAGCGACGGCGAAGGAGTGAGGGTCGGGATGACAAAACTCCCTAATGGCGAATTCTTACCTGTGATCCAATTGTAAACTGTCGAACTAGGGAGGTCTAGCAGCTTGGCAATCGTCTCGCAAGAAACCCGGCGATCGTGTCTCAGCCGGAGGACCCTGGCATACACCCTAACGCGAGCGTCGAGGGAGAGATCCTGCAATCTTCTTGGCATCGCTTACCGGTCGACCAGTCCTCCGTCGACCATGAAACGGCATAATACCCCCAGAGCAAAACGAAACTACCCGGTCAAAGATAGGCGTTGTTTTGTGCTGACTTGCTCGGAAGTGCTACAAACGTTGGAGTTCAATCCGAACTAGAGGCCGAAGAAACGCTGTCCGGGGGGCCCCACCGATAAAGCGGCTAGGCGGCGCTAGCGCCCTGCTTCATCTGGGCGACACGGTCCCGCCATGCAGGCAGCTCAGCCATCTGCTTTAGAGCGTTCTTCTCAGCTTGCTCACGATTCATCCACCGCGTATCCATCGCCGTCTTCACCAGACCCTCGAACTTCTTCTCAAACGGCAAAAGCTTCCCGTTCATATCAGTGCAATGGATACAGTAAGGATTATTCGGGTTCTGAGCGCCGTGCTGCTCGTTCGTCTCCATGGGCATTCCGCAACTTTCACAGCGCGAAGCGAGAGACATGGATCCAACACGAACGAGAGACGGAACAAGAACTAATAACCTAACTGGACATTACGCGAGAAGGCGCGAGTAACAAATAATCCCGCACTTCTAAACCTATAATAGTCTATAACCCAGCCCATCGAAGAATATCGCTAGAGGAATGCTTCTATTGCGGGGAAAGGGCTCCGGAGCCCCGTTCCGACTTCTCACACAACTAATCCTATTCGGAAGAAAGAAACCCACAGAAGAACCAGCACCGGGCCCTCCAACAAACATGACGAAACTAGAACCCTTTCCGATTCCTGACACCATACGGAAAACAGTAACCGAATCGGATATCGCGAAAGCGCGAGACAAACTCCGAGTCGCCAACCTCGAGAGAGACATCATAGGCGACGCCCTCACCAAGATCTACGAGGCAGAAGCAAAAGGCACCATCAACGAGCCTGAAAAAAACAAGATGATACAACCCTACAAGAACGACCTCAAACGAGTAGACTCCGAGATAGACACTTACAAGAAGACAGTTGACCTCTACGAGCTAGAAGCAGCTAAAGAGGACCTGTTCAAGAGATTCCAGGAGACATTCCTCGACATACAAGCCCGGATAGAAAAGATACGACCATCCCTCAACCTAACAGGCTCAATCGAGACCAAACCAGCCGCGCCAGCTAAGACCGAACCAACGGAACCCGCAGAGGAAGACGCTCCTCCGAAAGAAAAACCTCCAAGAGAAAAGGCGAGAAACAAGGCTGAAGAAAAGATCGAGACCATCAGAGAAGAAGTCCTCAAAGCCATGGAACGATTGGAGCAGATAGAGACGGAAGGGTAAGCGGGCAAGAATGAGCTGGGTAGAAAAGGCGAGGCTCAGCGCAGCAGCGCAGGCCATACGCGAACTGAGAGACCGCACCACCGTCGGCCTCGGCAGCGGAACCACCGTCCTCAAAGCCCTCGACCTAGCCGCTGAGAGAATCAAGAAAGAACATCTCAACATCCACTGGGTCCCGACAAGCTACCAGATGGAGATCGCAGCAAGAAGACTCGGCCTGAAAACAACCACGCTATCCGAGAACACCGAACTCGACCTAGCCATAGACGGCGCCGACCAAGTCCAGTGGAGATCACTCGACCTCGTCAAGGGCGGCGGCGCAGCTCTCCTTAGAGAGAAGATAGTAGACTCGACAACCAAGAAGCTCATCATCATTATCGACGAAAGGAAACTTGCCAAGACACTCGGCGGAGAACAACCAATCCCTGTAGAGATTACACCGTTCGCCTACCACGCCACCCTAGCAAAGATCAGCAAAATATCCGAGAAAGCCACGTTGCGCGAAGCACCAAGCGGCAAGGTAGGACCGGTAATAACTGACAATGGCAACCTGATCATAGACGCATATTACCGGAACCTCCGACGGCCTGATATCATCAATGAAAAACTCAGGAAGATCCCTGGAGTAGTGGAAACTGGGCTCTTCCTAGAGATGTGCGATGTCGCGTATGTTGGCCGGAAGGATGGTAAAGTGGATATTCTAAGACGAAGCTAGAAAGCTCCCGATCCAGATCCGCATTCAAGTTTGCGAATCCCATCATTCCTCCCGAGCGTACTGCTCCTCTCTCGCGTCTTCTTCCTCCTTCCCTGCGTCATAGTCAATCTTCTCCTCCTCATCCTCCGCGTACTCCCGGGGACCCCCAGTCTCCCGAATCCTGAACTTGTTCCACTCCTTTCCGCAGTCCCCGCACTTGTACGCAAATCTATAGGTAACAAACGCCTCCGGATTGTCGGCGACCCTTTCTCCGGTTTCGATGCTAATTCCCATCTTGAAAAAAGCGTCCTTCTCCTTAAGCGCCTCCGTCGTGTCAATCTCTTCCTTCGACAACAGCTCGCCTGCAAGGAACTTGTGGCAGAAGGGGCACTCTTCCAAAGCCAACGATGATCCAGAACCCGTTCACGACTCAGACAAATTAGTCTTCCCCCCAGGGAGACAAGTGATACAACGCCCTATTGTTTGGAACCAAGAAGAAACCGGCAGGTGAGAACTCACGGCTGTTAGTGAAGAAAAAGCACGTTTTTTCGGTGCTCGAGCCCCGCCGAATAATGAGAAGTGCCGGGGGCGGGAGTCTCGGACATCGCTGTTTTCGAACCCGCGACTTCCGGATCTCTCACGTTGAAGATATGAGTCCGGCGCTGTGGTTCCCCTTTCGGGGTCTGACCAGGCTGAGCCACCCCGGCAAAATAGCCGCCGAACTTCCGCGGCTAAAAGCATTCCTGACAAATCATTAAACAAGACCCCAAAACCGGCCTTGACGTCGGCAAGAGGATCCTCACCTGAAAAAATACGATTTCCTAACCCTCGACGATATAGAAACGAGAGATAAGAGGGTCTTTCTCAGAGTCGACATCAACGTCCCATTAGATCCTTCGACACACCAGATACTCGATGACACCCGCATCAAAGCCATCTCCAAGACCCTCTCCGAACTAGACGAGGCACGGGTCACTCTTGGCTCCCACCAAAGCCGACCCGGAAAAGACGACTTCACCTCGCTCGAACCTCATGCAAACCTCCTCGCTCAATACTGCTCCCAACAAATCAAGTTCGTGGAAGATGTCATAGGCCCCCATGCGATACAGAAAATCACCAAGGTCCAGCCGGGCGAGATTCTAGTTCTCGACAATCTGAGATTCTGCGCAGAAGAAAATATCGATGACAAACGCGAAAAACTCGTCAAGACGCACTTCGTCCGACGGCTCGCACCTCTCTTCGACTTTTACATCGACGATGCCTTTGCAACGGCCCACCGGTCACAACCCTCCATTGCAGGCCTACCAGAATTGTTGCCGAGTGCAGCGGGCCGTCTGATGGAGAAGGAGCTAGACGCGGTTTCAACTCTACTCGAAGAGCCAAAGAGACCATGCATCTACTCTCTCGGCGGATCAAAGGTCGAAGACAAGATCCCAGTCATCGAAAACATATTCTCGCGGGGGAAAGCAGACAAGGTCATCCTCGGGGGAGTGCCGGCGAAACTGTTCCTTCAAGCCCGAGAAATGAAGACAAAGATCAATGAAGAAGAAATACGCGACTTCAAACAATACCTAGACCGGGCAAGGAATCTGACGCGGAAGTACGGAGATCATATAGAAGTCCCTTTGGACTTAGCGTACGAGGACGAGCAGGGTAGGAGAGTCGACCAGCCCGTCAGCTCACCCGATATTGAAGAAGAGGCTCTTGACATCGGCGCTAAGACACTGGAGAAATATTCCAAGATCGTAAGAGGAGCAGCCACAGTAGTTGCTAACGGTCCTCTAGGAGTTTTTGAGAGAAACGGGTTCGATAAGGGAACAAAGGAACTACTCGTGTCAATGGCCGAGAGCAACGGCTACACGGTCATAGGAGGAGGACACCTTGTTGGCCTAGCGTCAATCCAAGGCATAGAAGAAAGGTTCAGCCACGTCAGCACAGCAGGTGGAGCAATGCTCTCACTCTTGTCCGGTCAGAGCCTTCCTGGAGTGGACGCCCTTGTCCGAGCAGCAACGAGAATGCGAATTGCGAATCCGATATCCTAGACTGTGAGTATGCCGAGAGATTTTATCTTAGACGGGTCTTCGAGACAATCCATGCTCGCCCCGGTAGCTCAGTGGTAGAGCGACGGCTTTGTAAAAGCCAAAAAAGCCGTAGGTCATGGGTTCAACCCCCATCCGGGGCTCCACTATGCCTTACGAGGAAGAGATTCTTCTGGTTCTGTTCGTGGTCCGCGGAGAAACGAGAATATTGCCGATCCGAGGATTAGAACCGATAGGACGATTAGAGAGTGCTGGAGTCCGTTGAGGAAGCTTCCCAGATCACTGCTGGCTAGCTGAGTGACTCCTCCCAGATTCACATTTCCCAAGCTCACCAGTTTGCCATAAGGGACGTCCGCGGTCATCAAGGCGAGGACAAGTGGAATACTGGCGACGATGCTCGTGTTGATTATCGTGGCTCGGACGCCTGACGAGATTCCTCTCTTTGCACTTGGAACCGACCCCATCACCGAGCTCGCGTTAGGGCTACGAAATAATCCAATACCAAAACCCACAACAGCTAGCCACAGCGCAATTACAGGATAGGGCGTATTTAGATCGAGTCCGGAGAGGAAGAAGAATCCCGCAGAAGCGATGAGCAAGCCCATAGTGCTCAGTCCTCTAGCACCCCACTTGTCGGACAGCCACCCGCTAACAGGACCAACGAGAATCAGAGTTACGTCCAGAGGGATGAGAAATATTCCTGCGTGGAGAGGGTCGTACCCTCTTACTAATTGGAAGTAGAGCGTCATGACAAACGCCAAGGCTGCAAAGGCTAGTCCGCTCAGGAGGTTCACTATGTTGCCCGCCGTGAACAACCGAATCTTGAACAGGGATAGGTCCAACGCTGGATACCGGGACTTTCGCTCTATCACGATGAAAATCGCAAAGCAAAAGATGCTCGCAACGACCACGGCTTGGTTCGTGAAATCTGTTAGGCTGCCGAGTGTTAGTCCCAGGAGTAAAAGCGTGATGGCGAAGGAGAACGTGATGGCTCCGGGGGCATCGAACTTCTCTCCCATTGCCGGGTGAGAGATCTCTTTCAGCCGCTTACGCGACCAATAAGTTCCAAAGATGCCCACGGGAACGTTCACCAGAAAGATCGAGCGCCAGGTAAAGAGCTGGATGAGGACACCGCTGAGTGTGTATCCTGTTATCGTCCCGGCGTTAATCGCGACCTGGTTCATCCCGATCCCCTTGCCAAGATCCTTGCCCGAAAAAGCATCCGTGACGATAGCAACACTGTTGACGAACAATAGAGCGGCTCCAATACCCTGAACCAATCTGAAAGCTAGAAGCGCCTCAGCCGTAGGGGAAAGACCGGAGAGAAGTGAGCCTATTGTGAAGACTGCGAACCCCATGTTGTAGAGCCGGACTCGCCCATGCATGTCAGCCCAGCGTCCAATCCCAACAAGCAGCACCGTGATCATGAGACGGTATATCGTGATAATCCAGACTCCAACGACAAGGTTGGTCTTCAGATCGGACACGACCTGTGGAAGCCCAACTACAACAATGCTGGAGTCAAGGGTCGCCATGAAAATCCCGACGGTGGTGACCGTCAGGACAACCCACTTGTACTCCAAGAGAAACCGACACACGACACGCAGTATTTTTCTGGAAGACTGGAAAAACCATGATATAAACTCCGGCCGACTGATCCTGAAGACAGGGTGCCTCTCTAGCCAGAGATAGGGATAGGTTTCTCACAGGCAAGATTTGCGCGTCCCCTTGGACAAATCAAAGGACGAGACAGTCAAGAATGCTGATAGCCATCTGAAACGTGGTCAGGATTCGCCCATTATCAGCCCTGATCTTGAAAATGGGAGGGGGGCTCCCTACACTTCCCTAGAATCGTTCGGGGACACGCCGACAACACCCCTAAACTTGCCCTGCCCATCCACGCCGGAATCATGCCCAGAATAGCCTGTTTCGCCCACAATCACAACCAGACACCGAATCATTCCTAGGGGGAGGGGGGTATTGCACAGAGCATCTCACGACGCAAGAGCCTCCTCTCCGGAGCCTGCCAGGCACAATGTTTCCATCTTTGTAAGAAGAACCACGTCAAGAAAAACAAACCAACAAGAACTCGCCGGCATCTTTGTTCAACGAAACAGAGTGAACACGCTAGGAGCCTGGCCACGATACCATTTCCAATCCTCCGGTCTTGGACAAGGCGAAAGCATTTCTTTAACATGCAAGCGTGGAAGCGAATGATTCCCGCTTGAGTAGGCCCCAAACCCGGCTCGTAGACGAGCTGTTCGCCCTAGACTCCCGAATACGCTACGTTGCCCTCCTAGATAGAAACAGCAAACTCCTCGAGTCCAGGATGCGGTCAAACGTGATGAGCCTGACCCCTGAAACCTACGACCGGAAGTTCATGGCTAGCGTTCCCCCAATGATCCTTGACACGCTGTCCCAGCTCGAAAACCAATGCGGACCACTCACACACATCTCAATACAATACCAGAAAGTCGACCTAGTCATCTTCCCACACAACAACCAGATCGTCGCCATCAGCCTCGAACCAGGCCCTCTCGAACCAATTCTACGAAAGCTCAGAGACAGCCTCAACATACACATACACCTCTAACTGACCTGAAACCAGCCAGTTGTCCAAAACCCAACCTCCCAGAACCATGCCGCCGACTCGTGCTGGAAAAAGCCAGCTCGCAAAACTAGCCCGAGCACACAAACCCAGCGCCAGAGGCCAGACACCCCGAAACGAAGACTACGTAGAAATCATCTACGAACTCATAAGAGAGAAAGGATACGCGAAACCGGTCGACATAGCCAGCCATCTGCACGTTCGGCCTCCCACGGTCACGGGAATGCTTGACAGGCTCCACTCGGAACAGCTCATCCTCCACGAAAAATACGGCGGCATCACGCTCACCGAGAAAGGAAAAAGCATGGCTCGCTCACTCGGACAGCGTCACGCTCTACTCGTCGCCTTTCTCAAACTCTTCGGTGTCGAAGAGACAACAGCACAGAAAGACACGGAGGGTCTAGAGCACTACATTGACTCACGGACCCTAGACCTCCTCGCCAGGTTCGTCAAGTACGTCGACCAGAACCCCCAATGGTGGAGCCAGTTCAGAAAACAAGCAAAAACCTGATCAGTAGTGAAACCCACATTTTCCTAATCATCCAAGGGATCAAGGAAAGCGCTTCTCACAGAAAAGGTCGAGAAACAACCATCCGAAATCAACAATTGAAACCATATTTTGAGATCAAACTCTCAGAACGTTTTGAACTTCGGTTTCGAAACCGGATCTTGAAACCACTATTGGAAACGCGTTTTTTGAAATCGAAAAGGGAATTTTCCAGCCCCCGGGGGCCTACTCAAGTCTCGCGACGCTCCGCGAGAACAATCCACCAAACAAACTCGATACCTACCCTGAAGAAAAGGCCAACTAACTCGGCCATACACAAGTCGAACCGAATACCCTTGTGAAACGTTAAACAAGAACACCAGACCAACCTCCGCCATGGCATCGCAACCGAGAGAATCCTACCAGCGAGTATTCCAGCTCCTACAAGCCCACCACGAATGGTTCTCAGGGGCCCTTCCCCTAATTGCCAGCGAGAACATCCCAAGCCCCGCCGTCAAAGAAGCAATCCTTTCTGATTTCGGCAACCGTTATGCAGAAGGCTGGACAGGCGAACGAGTCTACGCAGGCTGCAGATATATCGACCAAGTAGAACAAATCTGCATAGACCTAGCCAAGGAACTATTCCGCGTCGACTTCGCAGACGTGCGACCGATCTCCGGCGTATGCGCAAACCTGGTCGCCTATACGACATTCACGAATCCAAGCGACACAATGATGGCGCTTGCAATCCCGGCCGGCGGCCACATTAGCATGGGCAAGAAAGAGTTCGGAGGAACCGCTGGCTCCGTCAGAGGACTGAACGTGGAGTATTTTCCCTTCGACACCGAAGAGATGAATATCGATATTGACGCCACCGAGAAAAAGATCAGGAAACTAGCCGCGGAAGGAAAGAAACCATCACTAGCCATGTTCGGCGGCTCCGTTCTTCCATTCCCTCATCCCGTCAAGGAACTTGCTCCCATTCTTCAAGAACACGGAACTAAAAGCTGCTTTGATGCAGCACACGTTGCCGGCCTAGTTGCCGGAGGCCAATTCCAGGACCCAATGCACGAAGGCGTGGACGCCATGACCTGCAGCACCCACAAGACACTGCCCGGACCCCAAGGAGGACTCATATTGTCCCACCCGGAAAACGCCGAGAAGATCAAGAGAGCAACCTTTCCGGGCAACGTTAGCAACCATCATCTTCACCATCTCGCCGGAAAAGCGATAATGTTCGCCGAGATGCTCACGTACGGAAAAGAATACGCTGCTCAAATCGTCAAGAATAGCAGAGCACTCGCTCAATCTCTCCACGAACTCGGATTCAAGGTCCTCGGCGAGAAGAAAGGCTTCACGAAATCCCACCTCCTAGTCGCCGACATAACAAAGTACGGCGACGGAAAGACAATCGAGAAAAAACTCGAAGACGCCAACATCATCCTCAACCGCAACCTCCTACCCTACGATATCAAAGAAGGAAGACACTTCGAAGCCCCCGGAGGAATCAGAGCCGGCGTCTCAGAAGTCACGAGACTCGGGATGAAAGAATCCGAGATGAAAGAAATAGCACAAATGATGCACCGCATCGTAGTCAAGAACGACGACCCGAAAAGAGTCGCCGAAGACGTCAACGAATTCCGGAGAGAATTCACAAGAGTACACTATGCTTTCGAGTCCACGAGAGACGCGTACGAGTACATCCAGTTACGATAGCCACGCGAGCCTTATTACAGGCGGTTAACCCGAGCACTCGAAGAAGGAAACAGATCCATGAGTAAGCGCGAGAAGAGACGCAGAGACGAGGCACCTATGCCAGCAGCAAGTGCTGGACTACTGCGCTTCTTCGAAGAAGACACCCCAGGCATAAAACTGAGCCCCCAACTAGTCGTCATATCCGGTGTAGGTCTAGTCGCCCTCGCCCTCATAGCATACTTCCTGCTACCCGTCACTTGAACAAGACAGGAACTCCCAACCAGCGGGCTAGTAATCATCTGACAAAGTTCGCTGGTTAATCGAAGGCACAGCCTTCGCCTCCAATCCCAGCTCGGTCCTGATCAGCCGTCTCAGTCCCTCAGCAGATCCGGTAAAAATGTAAACCTTCCGTGGGCTACACGCTTTGATAAACGAGACTAGCTGCTCAAAGTCCGCATGACTACTTAGCGGAAACGCGGCGTTACGCCCTCTCATAGAGAGAGCCCACCCTGTCGCAAATGCACGCGCAGTCTTCCTGCCAATACTTCTCCGGTCGTTTGGTGTGGTAACATAGACACATGGGTTGTTCTCAAGAACTTCCCCGCCCTCAACAGAGGCCGCGGACATCCAATCCAACGCATGCCCAGCCTTCTGGTAGGCCATGTTCACCCCGTCCAAGAGAGGATTAACGATCACAGGCAGGTGAGTGTAGACGTTAAAGAGACGAACTATTTCCTGGGCTTTACCCGCCGCATAAACGTGCAAGCATGGAATGTATCCCTGCTTGATCATGTCAACTGCCCATTCAACCACGTTGGCGTAGATCGTCTCCCGCGACGGAAAATGGTAGAAGGGCGAGCCGTACGTTGCTTCAATCACTAGAACATCGCATCGGTGAGGCTGAGCAGCCTTTGTCGTTAGCGTGTCCACGCAGTTGATGTCGCCCGTGTACAAAATCGATGATTCAGGAGTGCGCACTAGAAACTGGGCCGACCCTAGCATATGCCCAGCGTTTAGTGCCTTTACTTCTACATCGTCTATCGAGACCTTACGGTTTAGGTCGATGGCTTGGAAATTGGAGACACGGTGAGAATTCAGGACGCTGTGAATCTCCCTTGTCTCAGTAGTTGACTGTTTCATTCCCTTATGCCTGAATCCGCGGGTGTGGTCGCTGTGAGCGTGCGAGACGAGAACCCTCGACGTCGAGGAGATTGTGCGGAGCTTGACGGGGTCGATGACGATTGTAACGCTTGAGGTAGCGACCACCAGACCGTCAAGCCAGGCGATCTTATCGCCGCGCGCTCGCTTTTCCCTCCGAAGATGTCTCAAGCCTCTGAATCGCGTCTAGGTGCAAGAAAGTCTCACCCTTCGGTTCTCTATTCACAATCTGGGGAATCGGACTGACAACAGTTGAACGCAAGATAACCGCCTCGGACTCAGTCAGCCAGATTCCTGGCGGCTCATGTGAGACAACCGCGACTCGTCCTTCGTAGCCAAAATCGCGGTTAATCACTGCCAACACCCTTTTCCCAACTAGTCTTTCCAGCATGTGGAAAACTGTCGGGTTGGCAGAGTCCATGGCGCAAGACCACATCCAAAGAGAAGAGGGACTCACTCCGGCCAGTCATTTAAAAGCAGGACCCGGAAGTATCAGCTCGAACGTAATCGCTCCGTTAAGGATCAGTCCTTACATCAATCGCCATCGGTTTGGCAAGGTTAATCTTAGAGGAACGGCTACAAGACCACTATCTTCGCAGGCGGCACCATGTCAAACACCTTGCCCGAGACAGATATTGACGATGGATTCGAAGACGAGGAGCCAGCTCCAAACATCGTTAGGATCGGCAAGAAGCCAACAATGAACTACGTTGTAGCCTGTGTGACCTTGTTCAACACCGGCGTTCCTGAGGTCATGGTTAGGGCTCGCGGTCAATCCATCAACAAAGCAGTCGAGACCGTTGAGATGCTAAGGAAAGCCTTCTTCAAAAACGTCCAGATCCACTCTATTGATATCGGCACTGAACAGGTACAGCGGGATGACGGTTCAATGGCAAGTCTCTCCACAATAGAGATCACTCTGGGCAACTAACCGTTCTTGCAGAACGGATGTTCTGCGCAATCTTATTATCGGAATAGCAATCGAGACGCCGGCCATAACCATGCCGGCCACAAAATATCCAAAGATCATTGTTACCCCTCCTGGTCCCAAGGCGAGGGCTTTGCTCAAAGAGGACGAGTCTCTAATCTCGCCATCAATCGTCAGATTCTATCCTCTGGCAGCGGACTCGGGCCAGGGCTGCATAGTAAGGGATGTGGATGGAAACGAATTTATCGACTTCAACTCCGGTCTAGTCTGTCTTGCCGTCGGACATTCACACCCAAAGGTCGTCGGTGCGATCAAGGCTCAAGCCGAGAAACTGATTCATTATTCCTGGACCGATTTCTATTACGAAAAGGTCGTTCAGCTATCGAAAGAACTGGTCAAGATAACTCCCGGGAATTTTCAGAAGAAAGTGTTTCTCAGCAATAGCGGGACAGAAGCGATCGAAGCAGCAATGAAACTGGCCAAGTGGCACTCCCGCAAACACGGCTTCATCAGCTTCATCGGAGCCTTCCACGGAAGAACACTGGGATCATTGAGCCTCACCGCAAGCAAGCCTGTCCAACGTCGACACTTCCTCCCGATGGTTCCAGGCGACACCCACGTTCCGTTCGCCTACTGCTACAGATGCCCTTTCAAGATGACTTACCCGGAATGCGATATGTACTGTGTTGATTTCATCCAAGAACAAGTCCTTGACAAATACCTCCCGCCAGAAGATGTTGCAGCGTTCTTCATCGAACCGATTCAGGGAGAAGGAGGATACGTGGTTCCTCCGCCCGAATATTTCAAGAGACTCAGAAAACTCTTGGACAAGAATGGAATTCTCATGGTTGACGATGAGGTCCAGTCGGGGATGGGAAGGACTGGACGCTGGTTCGGAATCGAGCATTGGGGCGTGGAACCCGATATCCTCTGTACGTCCAAGGCGCTGGCGTCGGGTATGCCGATAGGCGCGACGGTTGCCAACACGGATGTCATGGATTGGGATGGAGGGTCGCACGCAAACACTTTCGGCGGGAATCCGGTGTCGTGTGCTGCTGCGCTCGAGGTCATCAATGCGATCAGAGATGAACACCTGATGGAAAACGCCACAAAACAAGGCGACTATATGATCAAACGGTTAAAGGAGATGCAGGAGAAATACGATATCATCGGTGATGTGAGGGGAAAAGGCTTGATGATCGGGGCAGAGATCGTGAAAGACCCCAAGACGAAAGAGTCCGGCGACAACGAGGCACACGAGATCATTATGAAATCGTTCCGCCGAGGCCTCGCGCTGATCACAGCGGGCCACTCGACTCTCCGCATTGCACCTCCGCTGATAATTTCGCGGGATCTCGTTGACTCTGGGCTGGAAATTCTAGAGGGTGCAGTAAAGGAAGTCGCGAAATCTAGCAAGTAGAGGTTTTTTCTTCCCGGTTTGAAGGAAACGATTGGCCGAGCCACCGGATTTTACTCTCGCACGGGTCCGCGGAGACCACTCATGCCACCCAAAACCACCAAAGAATACCCCACTTTTTTGATCGGATGATTCGCTGTCCGGTGCTGATTCTGGGCGAGTCTCACGATTCAGGGTGCAATCCAGGCTTGAACGCCAAGGCGAAACTTGCCATCATTTCAGCCATCCCACACGATTCACGGCGAACGACCAGACGGCATCCCAGAATCGCAATCAGGGCTGACAACGGGGGGATTTGGGGAACGGGAATGTTCCCTCAACCTCTCTCGCGTCGCGAGATGCTCTGTGCTATACCCCCCCTTTTTTCTAGAGAAGATTTCCTGCCTGGCACTGATACGTCCCTATCGTCATGTTCTAGCTTAACGAGATAAGACGTTCTCCGTTTAGAGCGGGCGAACGAGACATACATTACTGGAACGATAACCCCCTAAATATGTCGCGAGAAAGAGCTTGGACTATGACCGAACCGGTTCTTCCCCTTGTGGAACCTGATCTTGTCGGAGTTTGGAGGAAGAATGTGTGGTGGTTCGGTCTCCGCTGGCCATTCAGCACGGTCCTCTTCTCCTGGGTTACGGTCGCGTCGACGCTGGCTCCAGAGTTTCACCTTGACCGTTATCTATTGACGATGCTGGCAGGATTCTTCGGCCTCGTCATCGGAGCACACTACATCGACATAACCGCCAGCAAAGACAAGTACGTTCCCTACTTCCCAAACATGAACCGGAGAGCGATCAGAACAGTCGGCGTTCTCGCGGTCCTAGTCGGTATGGCCGTGGGAATCTACATGTCACTCCTCTACTCCCTATGGTTCCTGGTGTTTGTGATCCTAGGAGGATTCTTCGCGCTCCTCTATCCCATCGAGAAGCCGAAATGGCTCCACACATATCCCGGTTTTGGTCTAGCCTGGGGCTTCATACCCGTCTTGGCCAGCTACTACATTCAAGCAACGAGAATAGACCTCCTAGGCCTAGGCTTGGCAGTTTTCCTAGGAATAACAGTGGTCGAAATGCACCACATGGCCGTGCTGACAAACGAGAAAGAGTACAGCACCGACTTAACGAAGAATTCCCGGCTACTGTTGAAAATTCATAGGACAGCCGCCTACTCGATCGGACTGATCCTACTAATGTCGCGACTCATAGGATGAAGTCCCGGAACTACGATCGCGCCGGAAGAGAACTAAAAGAAAACCATCTAGTTGCTTTGAATTGACCAGACATGATAGATGGCGTTCCCATGGCTGTCAGTGTCACATACCCAAGGCCCAACGAAAGTGATATGCTGCCCGACAGCCGGGACCGGAACCCTAGCTTGATCCTCGGCAATCAATTCGACGATAAGCAAGGTGTTCTGGTAGTTCGAGTTACCCACCGCGATCAACTTTGCATAATAGGGATCAAGACGCACATAGATCCGCTGATCACCACTCTCCTGGAGAGTAAGGGACTCTACGATCCCGCTCGCCACCTCGCACTTTGACAGGACCCGGAACCGAAGAGGATTGTAGACTCCCTCCAATGGATCACCGCTCCGGCAGTATGGTGAAGGAGGCGGTGTATCGCGGGCCACATGTTGTGAAGGGGTCTGAGTCAGAGTACTGTACCGAACAACCACTACCGTGGCAAGCACCATCCAGATAATGGGAACCACGAGATAGCGCCCGCCGAAACGGCACTTTAGACCGGTGAAGACGCATCTGGAAAAGTCAGATTGCGGAAACATAACATTACCTTTCGAGGGCCACTCTAAAGTCAAGATGTCGCACAGCCCCGTGACAAGACTAGATCTTCGCTGTGCTCTTCGATCCTATGATTGCGCAGAGCTCTTCTTCGACAGTGCCGAATTTTTTCGGGGTCTCAACGAATCTTCCAATTTCCTTCCAGTTCTTGTCGTAAACGATTATTGTAGGGATCGCTCGGATATTGAATTCTTCAGCCATGTCTCGGTAGGCGTCATAATCTACTACGCGGGCCTGGAGCATGTTGTTCTTTGCCATTATCAACGACTTTGCGAGGCCTGGGATGTACGCGATACAGTCTGAGCACCAATCTGCTGAGAAAACTATCAAGTGATATTTCTCGTCAACTCTTTCAAGAGTATCAATCGAGCTAGCTTTGGGATGGTACTCTTGAAGTCGGCGTTTCATAGACTGGCGGGATTTCTCGACTTTGATCTCGTTGATGTAGTCGAAAGGGTCCTTTCCTACTCTTAGCGCCATCATGGGCTTTCAGCAGAATCTCTATGATTTCTCGATCTGGGTTAGAAATACAGTCGACGCTTCCAGCTCTCCATTAGATGACTCTCGCGCCTTGATCCCTGTCAACCTTATCGCGTCTCCCATTCTTAGACTTTCAGCAAATTGGGCATGATTATCCCAGAGGGCGATCCTGATCTTACCAGTACCATCTTCCACCCTAATATTTGAAACCCTTGTTCTGCGACCTTCCTTAGTTTCGATTTCCCGGGGATCTGTTCGCTCAACCACTACTCCTCGCGTGGTGTAGAGTTTGGGGCCGGGTTTGATTGATGCGATCGTCACGGGAGGAGGAGATTCGATATTGACAAGCGTCTCTTTTGTTATGGAGGATCTTGATCCTGCGTTCAGGTAGACCATCCCGTTCCTCTCCGTGATCCAAGGATTCTTTATTGTGATTACACTTCCTTCTCCCATGGAAAGAACTGTCTCCATATTATCATCCCAGAACTTCGCCATCGTGAGCCCATCTTCGTTCTCGCACAAGGCCCACGCAGGCCCGTTCTCACCCCGGCTCTTCTGCAGTTTCCTGATACGGACCCGCACGGTTTCGGCAGAGATAGTTGCTGGCGGGCTCTCTTGGGACAACAGGGAGCTAATCGCAGGCCCGTTGGGAGAGGTCTTGCTCAAGACTTCAAGGTGGCTACGAGATCCAAGATGAAACTCGACTTCCCCTGCGAGTCCCAACCTAGTGTAGCCGTGCGAAAGGCGCAGCTTGCACCCGGTTGCGAGCTGTTGCTTCTCAACGATTTCCGCCGTCGAATCCCACAGGACACAAGTGATCTGTCCAGAACCATCTTTCAGTTTGATTCTTACTAGTTTGCCAACCGACCCATCGGACCGCTGAAACTCGCGCAACTGGCTTATCAAAAGAATTTCTCCGGAGATGGTCGCGTCCGACAGTCCAGTTTGGACACTTGAAATCCGAAGGTCAGACATATTGACCGATTGTCCCGATAGACCTGCAAGTTGTTGGGCGAGGAGTCGTACCGCCCCTTCGTCGGATAATAGACCATGCGATTCCTGTTTCTTCCGCTCGATAAGCGAAAGCAATTCTTCCCTTGGCATACCCGGGTTTTTTTCTAGAATATGATCGAGCAGATTATCAGAAGACTCTGTCATTCAGTTCTAGTCCCAGAACATTCGGGTACGCTCGAAGTCTCGCTCCGCCCTTAGAACGCTCAGGTATAAGTCATCTTCTCTCGCCAAACGGTTTCTAAGAATTCGAGTGGCCGTAGTGGGTCCGACTCCTCTAGCTGCCAGAACTATGCCGGCTCTCTTTCCATAATTCTGAATCAGACCTGCTGACCGCCACGCTGTCATCCACTCCTTCTCTTCTTCCGGACTCAGCTTGCTTCCTCTCTTTTTCTTGTTGATTATTGGGCCCAACGCATCGTTGCTTCGGTATGTCGCGGCGATCAAAGACGATCGACACTTTGGACAACGCACGACTTCTCTGAGAGTGTCGACTCCTCTGATGCTGTCCCATTCCCCGCAGTTCATGCAGAGAAGTCGGAGATTGGTGGAGAGCAATCTGCTCTTCACTACCTCGATGATGGATGCTTCTTCGACTGCGGGTCTGAGTAGACCGTGTGGGACGATCCTGTCAAGAATGGGAAGAGCAAACGGAGTGCATTGACCCACGTCCTGGACAGTTTCGATCGTGATCTCTCCTGATCCAACCCTTTCAAGAACTCTTCTGGCGCCTTTGAGATCCAGTTTCTCCGTGAAGAGTTCTCTTCGGGTTTCATCATTAGCTATGGAGGTCTTGAAAATGTCGATCAGGAGCCTTGCTTGGCGAGCTTTGTACTCTGCCTCTCTGCTCACTGCGCCGAGCCGGCGGAGGACGTGCCAGTGCCTCCAAGCGAAGAGGTCCGAGGCGTCGATCGTGTCCCCGACAATCTTCTCCATGTCGTCAGCCGAGAGCTTTCTGAACTCCTCTGCAACCAGCAACGCGCTAACTGGACGCGGGAAGATTAGGGCGAATCGATACTGATCGACCTGTGTGCCGATATTCGATCCCAAGCGGGACCCGAAGAGAGCGGCCATGGCAGTGGCGAGAGTCTCGTTGACCAGGTTTCCGAAGCAGGAATGGATTACCACACTGTTCTCGAAGGTCTCCACCAGGACGAGTTGGTCGGAAGGAATCGCAGCCTGACGCCTTTGAGCGGAGAGAGTGGACTCTACCCGGTCGACCTCGCCTCTCTCCAGAAACCCTTCCGGAACTATTCCGTCAGAGAGGAGCCGTCTTGAGCGACCCACCTCCTCTGCAACATCGATCTGGACAGGAATCATGTCTCCCTCCCAGCCAGGAATGGCGGTCAGGCTTGGAGGGGCAACTTCCACCTCAACGTGATATTGCTCTTCGTCAACCGAGAGCACTCGCCAAGTTTGACCGTGCAAAATGAACTCTGTTCCGCTTGCACATCTGCGGGCGACGAAGTCTTGGTCCAGGCTTCCAATACGCCTCTTTCGAAAGAAGTCGAACACAGTATACTTCTGAACATCAGGAATGACAGAGAGGTTCGTGAAATAGTACTGAATCGCTTTAGGGTTACGCGCGGTAAGAAACTGGTCGAACTTCCTCAACAACCTCAGCTCATCGAGCTGCGCGATGACACGGCCGAGCTCTACCGGATCGATTTCGCGAAACGGGTAAGATCGATGAACGATCTCGCCGATCTCCTCAACCGTCATCCGACCCTTCTGAAGTAATAGACCAATTATCTGATGTGCGAGGACATCATAGGCTTTCTCATGGATGATGGGCCGCTCCAGCCTACCTTCTCGGGCCCGCTGGATCAGAACAGCAGATTCTAGTACATCGTCTGTGTTGGTTGTCAGAATGACTCCGCGAGAAGTTCCTCCTAAGGTATGTCCGCTACGACCGACTCGCTGGACCAGCCGTGTCGTCTCTCGTGGAGACGTGTATTGGATGATGAAGTCAACGCTACCGATGTCGATTCCAAGCTCAAGAGAGCTTGTGCAGATGAGGGCTTTCAGTTTGCCCTCTTGGAATTCCTTCTCAGCTTCTTCCCGCAGCTCTCTTGACAAAGATCCGTGATGAACCCGGACGGGGATGCCACCTCCAAGTGCTTGAATCTGAGCGGCTAGAGCTTCAGCATGCTCGCGCGTGTTGGTGAATACCAGGGTTGATTTGTGGGATTGAATGATACCGAGTATCATTCGCGCCCGAGAAACGGTTGAAGCAGGGAGGCCCAGGTTGACGGATTCTTTCTGGTCTCCCGAGCTGGGATGAACGGACCGGACGCTTATCTGAAGTCCCCTAGTCTCGTCAGAACGTAGCACTGTAACCCTTCGCCCAGAGCCGACTAGGAACTGGCCTATGCGCTCGGGCTCGCCGATGGTGGCGGAGAGGCCGATTCGCTGAAACTCAACACCTGTTAGTTCTGTGAGTCGTTCCAACGCGAAAGACAGCTGGACGCCTCTTTCGTCTGTTGCTAGTTCATGGACTTCGTCTACGACGACCCATCGGACGGCTCGGAGATGTTCTTTCATCCTCTTCCCGATCAGAATGGCTTGGAGGGTCTCGGGGGTTGTGATCATGACGTCGGGGGGGCTTTTCGCCTGGCGAGTTCTCGCACTGATGGGAGTGTCTCCGTGTCGGACCTGGATCTTGATGTCGAGATCTCTTCCCATCTCCTCAAGTCGGCGGAGAAGGTCTCTGTTGAGAGCCCGGAGTGGAGTTACGTAGAGGACTGAGATTCCGCGAGGTTTTCCTTCTGCTCTGGCTTCGATGAGCTTGTCGAGTACGGGGAGGATGGCGGCCAGGGTCTTGCCGGTCCCGGTTGGAGCGATCAATAGGACGTTTTCGCCGCTAAGAATTGCGGGAATCGCGAGTTCTTGTATCGGGCTGGCTTCGAGGAATCCTTCTTTCTCCAGCCTCTGTAGAACTGGAGGTTTGAGGGTTGAGAATGCCGAGTTCCGCATCTACTCTATTAATCGTCGATGGGACGATTTATTCTTCTTCCTCTGCAGTCTTCTTCTTTGCCTCTCCTGGACGTTCGGCTGCGATGTACAAGAAGATCAGGATGAGTGAGACGAAGCTGAAAATGTAGAGTAGGAGCTGGAGGAGCGCGAACCCCTGGTCCGGTGGAAGACTGTAGGACAAATCGGCTTACCCCAGTTCGTTCTCGACAACCCTCGGAAACGGCTACTAAAACCTTGAGATTACTCACGTGCTGCAATGGTGGTAAGTTTGGAAGTAACCTCCTGGTAGCGCGAGTCACTCATCTCCGTAATATTCTGTTTGCCCATTGCTTCGGAGAGCTGTTGAGCTATGATATGATAGCAGAGTTGTTTTTTGTGCTCCATCACCCGAAAATAGTAATCGTCACAAGTACAGAACAGGCTATCTGGGAGTACTTGATAATCCCGGCCGCGACCGGTTACCACCCAGACGGTTCGGCCACTCGGCGAGAACTGATACTTCCGAACTTTTCCCGCCTCAACAAGGCCGAGGGCTTGTTGGAATCTCTTCTGGAAAACGGTCGTTAGAGTCTGCTTCTGGTCCTCGGAGAAGATCCTCGTCCTACCTATCTCTTGACAGGCGCCTTTGAGGATCCTGTTCTCGTTCACGATAGGTGGCGAATCAGTTCACACTACTGCAGTCGGATTCGCCAAGAGGCACTGTAAAGTCTTCGGTTGGTTGCCGTTCACTTGCATCTGACTCTCGAGATGAAATACTTGAAGCTTTATCACGATAATAGTTTGCTCGCCATCAAGTCAGGGAGACAGAGCTACTACCCCAGTCAAAGGGTGAAGGAGTTGCTCGAAATCTTCCGTTGCATGGTCAATGACTGCATGAAAACTGGGCTAGAGACAGACACTTCATCGCTGAAAAGACTTTCAACGTTATCCTACCGACAACTCAAGGGGTACAAGTGCCCATCAGCATACCGTCTCGCTGCCATATCTAGGGCTGCAGGTATCCTCGCCTCGAGAAAAAAATCGCTCAGACGAGGCTACCCAACAAAAACGCCGTACATGTCCAAACTTGTTCTCATTTCGTGCTACGGATTCAAGATAGAAGTTGGAAATCTCAGAATTCCTCTCGGCGAGAGGAAGTTCGAATTTATCCCGCTAACTCCTCACCTCGTCCGGATCCTCTCCGATCCACTGTTGAATGTTCGATCCTTCACACTGAACGAAACTATTGTCTCCCTCTGCTTCTCGAAAGAAGTAGTGCAAGTCAAGTGCTCAGGAACGGTAGGCGTGGATAGGAACCTGCGTAATCTGACCATGGGCAATCAAAACCAAGTGACAAAATTTGACCTTTCAGACGCAGTGAGAATCGCCGATACGACTAGAAGGATCATAAGTTCGTTCAAGCGTGACGATGATAGAATCAGAGAAGAGCTTAGTTCAAAATATGGCCGGCGAAGACACAATCGCATCCAGCACACCCTCCACAACACAACAAAAGCTATCGTGGCCGACGCCCTCAAGCATAAGGAGGCTATTGTCCTTGAGAACATCGAGGGCATCCGACGTCTCTACCGCAGAGGCAACGGGCAGGGTCCAAAACGGAGGCACCGGATGAACAGCTGGAGCTACGGTGAGGCTCAACGCCAGCTAGTATACAAGGCCCTATGGGTGGGATTGCCGATTATTCGTCTGAGCAGAAGCGAGACTAGGGGTACGAGTATCATCTGTCCTCGATGCGGGGAGAGACTCCAAGAGGATAGACGACTAAGGCGAAAATTGTGGTGTCAGAGCTGTAGATGTATAATGGACCGGGACGCGGTTGCAGCGATCAACCTGTCTCGGCGCGGACGGTTGAGGTTCGACCGTTCACGGGCCCCCGTTGGGCTGCAAGGCGGAGCAGTTGAAGCTGTGAAGGGGAATCCGATTACTACGGTAATCCCCGGAGTCGATGCCCCGAAGCCAAGTCTAGACTCGACCAACCCCAGACTTGACAGAACCAGAATACCTTTTCATTAGGGATGGATGGACGACTTTGACGTAGTAGGCATACTTAGTGGCTGATGATGTTACTGTGAAACCGGTGGCCGATCAACCGGCCCTTCTCTTAGAGCGCAAGGGAGAGCGGGTTCTCGTCATCGCCGACCTTCATCTCGGCTGGGAAGTGACCTTGGCGCACCAGGGAATACATGTGCCCTCCCAGGTTCCACGACTGCTGGAAAAACTTCGAAAGATTCTGGCGGAGACCAATCCGAAGCTCCTGGTTCTATTAGGGGATGTGAAACATGCTGTTTCGAAGGTTGAGCTTGAAGAGTGGAAGTATGTCCCGGAGTTTTTCGACAGTCTCGTCGAGATCATACCGGATGTTGAAGTGGTTCCGGGAAACCATGATGGCAACCTTGAGCCGCTGACGCCGCCCTCTGTCAAGATCAACAAGTCCAATGGGATGGTTCTTTGGGATTCTGTGGGGTTGTTTCACGGCCACGCCTGGCCTGCGCCACCTCTGCTCGGCTGCAAGTTCCTAATCATGGGTCATCTGCACCCTGTAGTAGTGTTCAAGGACCCGTTAGGCTTCCGGATTACAAGACAAGCTTGGGTTAGAGCAAAAAGTGACGGGAACAAGCTCGCAGAAGGAGTCCTGAGACGTGAAGATGCCAAATTCGAGGGAAACGCCACTGAAGAGGTGAAGAAAAAATTCGGGGTTTCGGTCGCCGACGCCGACGTCATCATAATGCCGTCATTCAACGATTATCTGGGAGGACAGCCTATCAACAAGAACTACCAGGAAGGTTGGACGGAACTCTTCAAAGAATACATGGGACCCGTGTTGCGTTCTGGCGCGGTCGATTTCGAAAACGGGGAAGCCTATCTCTTTGATGGAACGTTTCTCGGCAAGGTTCAGGACCTTCGACGTCTCGCGCAATGAACAATATGAGCAGCTAGTTTTGTTCGCGAGGCGCGAGTCTAGCGAGAATCTTACTCGTGTCGCCACCATTCAGTTTGGCGATCTCTCTCAGAAGGTCGTAGTAGGATCTGACGTGCCGCTTGCCATCGCGGCCATGATAGAGGCTTACATTGGCGTACATTGTAGTCACTAGTTCGTGGTTGTACATAGGATACTGAGTATCGCCAAGGCCCAGTTCGCTCAGTTGTTGGCTGATAGCTCCTTCGCGGAGATCAAGAACCTTCCTCCCCTTCCGCTGGCGGTTTCTGTTCTTTAACCGTGTTCCTTCAATGCGGCAGTCGTCGCTGCAGTATTTCTCGGAAAACCAGCCTAGGAATTTCTTCTTGCAGACGACGCACGTCTTTAGGACTTTTTTGTCGACGGCCATGTTTCGTAACCGTGTGTCTATGTTTGTACCGAATCCCTTCGCTTGTGGGATATATGGTAGAGAGGTCCCAGTATAAAACTAACATGCCTCTAACGAGCCCGAACCTACAGGGAAGATTGATTGACCATGCTTTGTACTACGCAAAAATCATCCCCGGACAGACGCGCCAGTTTCACCTTTCTTGTCAGAAACAAAAGAGTCGCCCCGGAGGATTTTGAAAGGTAAGAGCTAAAGCAACATCGCACTTTGGAGGCAAACGAGGGGCTGTCGGATAGCCAGGTCTAGAGGACCAGGATATCCTCGATGCGTCCGGACAATCCGCGTGGCTTGGGAGCGATCTGTCGCGCCAGGAACCCACGAAATCGCAGGTTCAAATCCTGCCAGCCCCACCACCACTTCAATTTCTCTGATGTGTACCCAGCGTGAAGCTGCCAACAAAAGCCTAGATCCTCCTTGCTCTTCCTCAATCGATTCAAGAAGCTCTTATGAGCTGTCCAACGGATTTCATGTTCTATGCCGAGTAAAGTGGTAGCTGACAAGATCAGGAATAGTGCGGTGCCAGCCTTGGCTGTCCATGATGCGGAGCGTGCACTTGCTTTCTATGCAAAAGCGTTTGATGCAAAGGAAGTTTCCGAGCGAATACCGTGGGAGGGAGAGATCGGCCACGCGGAGATTGAGATCGAAGGTGCACATGTAATGCTTGCCGACGAGTTCCCGATTTACAACAAGAGTCCAAGGACTCTCGGCGGTACCCCCGTCATAATCCACGTCGACGTGAAGGATGTGGATTCATTCTTTGAAAGGGCGCTTGCAACCGGGGCGACAGTGCTTCAACCCATCAAAGATGAGCTACGTCGAAAGAATATGTCAACTGATTCACCAGTGGAAGTTGACGGCGAGCATCGCACTTTTCAAGGATAAATTGTTAGAGGAACTAGTTGGAAAAGTGGCACGTGATTGGCAAAATTGCTAGTCAGCAGATCGAGCAACACTGTGAGGCTGACAGGGTTCTCAATCATCAATTCCTCAGAGCCCATTTTCATCGACTCTGCTGCTAGAAACCGTGAGAGTAGACGAATCCCCGGCCATGCCGAGTATGAGGCGACGGTATTCATCGGTATGGATGACTTGAGTGTCTTACTGCGCGGGCACGCTTGAAGATTTTTTCTCCGGCACAGGTATGATAAGAGTCAGGAGCAC
>WNEW01000204.1_pt1 | contig 27571 bp, 27 predicted proteins | sample 5399891 | NCBI WGS metagenome assembly WNEW01 (sample SAMN13153336, study PRJNA577476) | soil metagenome | isolation source: 40 cm grassland meadow soil pre-rain plot 5 | place: USA:California | collected 2015-09-08 | reverse complement strand
AGAGCGAGACGGCGCCGAACCGCGGCTACGACGCCGAGGGCATGGAGTACGTCGACATGGTGCAGGCGGGCATTATCGACCCGACCAAGGTCGAGCGGGTGGCGCTGCAGAACGCGGCGTCGATCGCGTCGCTGCTGCTGACGACCGAGGCGCTCGTCACAGATATCCCGGAGGAGAAGTCGGCGGCCGCGCCGGCGATGCCGCACGGTGACATGTATTAACTCGGCGAGTTCAGTCGGCGCCTAGCACTGACGGAAAGGCGGGCCTCGGTCGGTTAGTCCCGACTGGGGCCTGTCTCCAGCCGGCGGCGTGTGGCAGGGCGTCAATGCGCACACGCGGACCGTGGCGTCGGTGATCTTGGTGAATGCCCGGGTTGGCCGCAAGCCATCGCGTTCATGGACAGCGACGGGGCGTCGTTCGGGAGCCCGTCGCCCTCGGGAGAGCGCTGCAGCGAGCGCTCTACAGGGAGGATGGCGGTGAAAGCTAGTTCGGAAACGCGATGCTAAATGACGTTCTGGCGGTGTGCATCGTCGGCGCGGTGGTCGTGGTGACCGCCACAATCCTTGGCGCGGTCGAACTCCTGTGGAAGGCCGTCGCTGCTATTGCCGGCCGATGAGAGCGTCGCCCGAACGAATTTAGTCAATCGCGAGCTTCATCGGATGCCGCAGTAGTCTCCAGGGACGTCGCATCCAGAGCGGAGCGTGTAAGACGCGCTCCCGGCAACCGGACCTGACGCCAGGGCACGGTGCCTGCCCCGCGCTTGCGGCCCTCATCCGCACGCTCTTCAACATGCCGCGCCGCCCACGCGGAATCGATGAGAGGGTCCTTTTCGCGAGTGGTGCCCAGTCCTCCCCCGAGAATCCTACCCCTGAGGACCGCCCTCAGAGACACTCCCGCCGGGATTGCCCCGCTCCTCGTCTCACTCCCTCCGTGGGCTATCCGCTCGATCAAGTCGGACGCCCGAATCTCACTGAGCATCAGCGACGTCTAAAAAGTGAACAAATCTGATCGCAGGGAGTATTTTGTGCTGAATGTGCTGGAGTGGATCGTTCTCACGGCGGCTGTGCTCGGGGTCTTTCTCGTGGGGGATCTCGTCCTCTGTGGCAGCCAGGCCGGCACCACCAAGTCATAGTGACCCGAGGTGTTCGTCTCGATCAGTTCGAGCTTTCTCGGCTGGGTCGTCTTTGCCGCAACGTTCGTGACTAAGGCCGAAGGAGTCAGAGGAAAGCCGCCGTCCCACATTGAGATCGCTCTCAATCTGCCGAGGCGGCAGTCAAGAGGTTCAACGGTCAGGAAGTGGATGCTCGGACACTGAAAGTGGAGTCTCGCGGATCCGGGACGACGTTCTCTTTGGCGCCCACCGCCCTTGGTCGCAACGCGAGTGAGCATTCTCTGGTTTTCTCGAACTCATCCGGGGCACGGAGCTCCCCGATCCATCGCTCAATTGACCAGACCACCCGCAGCAGCAGCGATGGCAGGGTCGTCATTCCTACTCACCGCCGGGCAGGACCCAGGTACATCGCCATGAAGCGCGCGCGCTCCGATTCCAAAGTCTTTCGTCTGTCACCTTCGAGAGTTGTCTTCAAGCGGGGGTCTGAACCCGACAGGCATGCCTCGTAGTACCACCTGAGCCCTTCGACGCCACCAGCTGCGAGCGCGCGCTCCGCGTGCTCCTTCAGCTTCCAACCCGGGATCAAGTCCTTACCACCTTCGTAGACATCCAGAACCACCGCCAGCATCGCCGTCCCTCTGTCCATTTCTAGTCTCCTCGTCGAGCCGCTACCGGATCGTCAGCGACGAATCAGGTCATCAGGTCAGGCTGAAAGCGCGCAGACAACCGTCCGCGCCCTGCAGACATTCGGGGCATCTTCCGGGGGAGGCGCTACGCCTCACCCCCGCGTTCGTATTGAGCGCGCATCCGCTCGAGCTCCTCGGGATCTAGGCGCATGCCGAGCGAGAGGCCCATCGCTCCGAGGATCGTCGTGATCTCGTTGAGCGATTTCTTGCCGAAGTTCTTCGTCTTGAGCAGCTCGGCCTCGGTCCTGGGCACGAGGTCGGCGATGGTCCGGATGTTCGCGCTCTTGAGGCAATTCGATGCGCGGACGGAGAGCTCGAGCTCGTCGACGCTGCGGAAGAGGTTCGCGTTCCGCTCGGTCCGCGGCTGCGTCTCGTCGCGCTTGGCCGCCGCCCCCTCCGGTGTCGCTTGGGGGAAGTTCGTGAGCAGTTCGAAGTGGTCCTCAAGGATCCGCGACGCCTCGGCGACCGCCGTGCCCGGCGCGACGCTGCCATCGGTCCACACCTCGAGGACGAGCCGCTGCCGGCCGTCCACGGCCGGCTCGACGTGGAAGTTCACGCGCTCGACCGGCGAGAAGTCGGCGTCGAGCAGGATCGCGTGGATGGGCAGCGCCTCGGGCTCGCGCTTCTCGGCGGGCACGTAGCCGCGGCCGCGCTCGACGCACACTTCCATCTCGAGCATGCCGTCCTTGTCGAGCGTGGCGAGCGGCACCTCGGGGGTGAGGATGTCGATGTCGGCGTCCTTCTCAAAGTCGCTCGCCGTGACCGTGCCCGGGCCCTGCGCCTTCAGCCGGAGGATCTTCGGGCGGTTGACGTGCAGCACGAAGGCCACCTTCCGGAGGGTCATTATGATGTCGAGAGTGTCCTCCGTGACCCCGGGCAGGTGCGAGAACTCGTGGAGCACATGCTCGATCTTCACCCACGTCGGCGCGGCCCCGGGGATGGCCGACAGGAGGACCCGGCGGTAGGCGATGCCCACCGTGAGGGCGAACCCCGGCTCGAAGGGCTCCATGACCAGCTTGCCGTAGTGCTGTTCCTGGACAGCCCAGTCGTGCCGCGCGGGAAGCCGAAGATCCAGCAAACAGATCCCCTTCAACACGTAAGAGGATTGAACGCGACCGTCGCATGAACCGGCACAGGAGCGTTGAGCTGACTCTAGACTACTCTCCCCGCCCCGGCGGTCAACCTGGTCCAGCACTCCACTGCGCGGCGACGGGATTTCTGTTCCCGATCACGGGGTGGTCTGGGTTGCGACGCTGCCGCCAATCCGACCACCTCCACCTTCGTCAGGCGGGCATGGCAACCTTCTTCAGGAGTTCAAGTTCATCGAGAACCCTCCCGACCCCCAGGGCCACGCAGGACATCGGGTCCTGGGCGACCGTCACGGGAAGGTGGATTTCCGTCCCGAGCAGCCGGTCCAGCCCGCGTAGGAGACCACCACCGCCGGTGATGACGATGCCCGTATCGACGATATCGCGGCTAGTTCTGGGGGGGGGCTGCTCGAGACAGGTGCGCACCGTCTCGACAATGGTCATCACCGAGTCGCGCAGCGCCTCCCGAATTTCGTCCTCAGTGAGGACGACGCTCTTCGGGAAGCCGTCGACGAGATCTCGGCCCTTCACGTCCATGGCGCGCTCACCCTCCCCAGGGTAGGCCGACCCGAGGTGGATCTTGATCTCCTCGGCCCGACGCTCGCCAATCAGAAGGTTGTAGTGCTTCCGAATGTGTTGCAGGATCGCCTCGTCCAGCTGGTCGCCTGCGATCCGCACCGACTTGCAGTAGATGAGGATGGAGTGATTCAGCCTCATGAATCGCCACGACGGAGGGTTCATTGAGGACAATCCCCTCGCCGGCACGAACACCAGCGTATTCGCCGTGCCCAGGTCGATCGCGAGGTCATCCGAGAAGTTCTCGGCCCAGCGCTTGAACAACATCACATCACCCCGATCGCTTCCAGATCTACCACGTTCCCCGTGGAGGCTCCAGTCCGGCGGAGCCACCGGCGAACCCCGCGGTCCGCGCATTCCCGCGGGCCAGCCGAGAAAGCCCAGGGGCCCCGGGCCCGAGCGCGGTAGCGCCGCCGAGGGCGGGCGGCCTACGTGGCGGTGATAGGGTTGCGGGGGCATGCAACCACCGATATCAAACATGCTCAGGTCGAGATCGATTTGCTCTAGACGCGTTGCCCGGGCCCGCCATGCAGAATGCTACACGGTCTCAGAAACGTACTGGCTCGACCTCAGGTGTGAATCGACCGGCATGGCAGATGAAGAGCGATGGCGGCGGATCAACGTTCAAGAGTGAGACGGCCGCTCCCCTTCGAGGTGACGACCGCCGTGAGCGCCGCTTCTTCCGTTACGGGCCGCGTCGTCGGCTTCGTTGCGATCACCGAGTCGACGATTCGATAGTCTTTCGCCTGCTCGGCGGTCATGAAGAAGTCTCGGTCGGTGTCCTTCTCGATCTTCTCGATGCGCTGGCCGGTATGGTGGACGAGAATGCCGTTCAGCTCCGCCCGCATCCTGAGAATTTCCTTCGCCTGGATGTCGATATCGGTGGCCTGTCCCTGGACGCCCCCCAACGGCTGGTGGATCATGATCCGCGCGTGGGGGAGCGCGAAGCGCTTGCCCCTGGCGCCTGCGGCCAGCAGCAGCGCGCCCATCGACGCCGCCTGCCCCATGCAAATGGTCGAGATCGCGGGCTTTACGTACTGCATCGTGTCGTAGATGGCCATGCCGGCCGTCACCGAGCCCCCCGGCGAGTTGATGTAGAGGTGGATGTCCTTGTCGGGGTCCTCGGCCTCGAGGAACAGCATCTGCGCGATCACCAGGTTCGCGAGGTCGTCCTCGATGAACGTCGGCAGAAAGATGATCCGCTCCCTCAACAGTCGCGAGAAGATGTCGAACGCGCGCTCACCGCGGGGCGTTTGCTCCACGACCATCGGAACCAATGCCAGCGAGCGTCCCCTTGCCATGCGTCTACCTTCCGCCGTTATAGCTGCGTGTGGATCAGGAAATCGAGCGCACGCTTCTCCTGGAGGATGCCGCAACCCATCGCCACACTGGGGCAGACGAGCGCGAGCTTCGCCCCGCACTCAGGACAGAACTCAGCGTCGAACGGGGCTTCGTGCTGGCGCAGGGGACACTCGAGACCGCCCCCGATCCACGCCGTTACGCTGTAGCTGCGCCGAAGGGCGTGCCGCTTCGGAGGATCAGGGCGACCTCTTGGCCGTCGAGCGATTCGCGCTCGAGCAGCGCGCGCACCAGCGCATGGAGCTTTTCGAGGTTCTCTTCGAGGATCACCCGCGCGCGATGCGCGCATTCGCCGATGATGCGCTTGATCTCCACGTCGATCTGGAGCGCGGTCTTCTCGCTGTAGTCCTTATGCCGCGCGACTTCCCGCCCGAGAAAAATGTACTCCTCGTTCTTGCCGAACGTGACGGGTCCGAGTTTCTCCGACATGCCCCACTCGCAGACCATCTTGCGCGCCATCTCCGAGGCCTTCTCGAGATCATCGCCGGCCCCGGTCGTGAGCTGGTTCAGCACGATCTCCTCCGCGGCCCGGCCGCCCAACAGGATCGTGATCCGGTTGATGAGGTATTCCCTCGAGTAGTTGTACTTGTCGTCGAGCGGCAGCTGCTGGGTGAGCCCCAGGGCCCGGCCGCGCGGGATGATCGTGACCTTGTGCACGGGATCGGTGCCGGGCAGGAAGTCGGCGACCAGCGTGTGGCCCGCCTCGTGATAGGCGATCGTCCGCTTCTCGGCGTCACTGATGATCATCGACCGCCGCTCGACCCCCATCAGGACCTTGTCCTTGGCGTTCTCGAAGTCCGTCATCTCGACGAACTTCTTGTTCTGTCGCGCCGCGAGGAGGGCGGACTCGTTGACGAGGTTCGCGAGGTCGGCCCCCGAAAAGCCGGGAGTGCCCCGCGCCAGTACCTTCAGCTCGACGTTCGGCGCCAGTGGAATCCGGCGGGCGTGGACCCGGAGGATCTCCTCCCGACCCTTGACGTCGGGCCTCGGCACCACGATTTGGCGGTCGAAGCGGCCCGGCCGGAGCAACGCCGGGTCCAGCACGTCCGGCCGGTTCGTCGCGGCGATCAGAATGACGCCGTCGTTGGTCTCGAAGCCGTCCATCTCGACGAGGAGTTGGTTCAGTGTCTGCTCGCGCTCGTCATGCCCGCCGCCGAGGCCGGCGCCCCGGCGGCGGCCGACCGCGTCGATCTCGTCCATGAAGATGATACAGGGGGCGTGCTTCTTGCCCTGCTCAAACAGGTCGCGGACCCGGGAGGCGCCGACGCCGACGAACATCTCGACGAAGTCCGACCCAGAGATGGAGAAGAAGGGCGCGTTCGCCTCGCCCGCGATCGCTTTGGCGAGGAGCGTCTTGCCGGTGCCGGGCGGGCCGACCAGGAGGACGCCCTTCGGGATCTTCCCGCCGAGCTTCTGGAACTTCTGGGGATCCCGCAGGAACTCGATGATCTCTCGGAGCTCCTCCTTGGCCTCGTCGATGCCGGCGACGTCTTGAAAGGTGACCTTATTCTGCTTCTCCGAGATGCGGCGCGCTCGCGCCTTGCCGAACGAGAGGGCCTTGGCGCCCACGCCCTGCATCTGGCGCATGAAGAAGATCCAGACGCCGATGAACAGCAGCATCGGCACCCACTGCAGGAACATCGGGTACCACGGGTTCGAGTCGCGTGGCCGACGGCGATCTTCACTTCGTGGTCCCGGAGCGTCTTCACCAGATCGGGGTAGTCGACCACGTAGGTCTTCTGGGTGGCGGCCCCGTTCTTCAGCACGTAGGTCACCAGGTTGCCGCGGATGACCACGGAGTCGACCCGCCCCTGCTCGACCGCCTTGAGGAAATCCGAGAAATTCGGCTGTTCCTGGTCGTTTTGCTGGGTTCTCTGAAAGACCGTGAACAGCAGGATCACGATCAGGCCGATGACCATCAAGAGGGTCAGGTTCTTGTAGACCTGATTCATGCCAGGAAGCATAACATGGCGCATCGTGGGATCGTTTTCAGGACCGCCAGTCTCACGGGCTCGATGATGAGGGGGCCTCGTTGGGAGCAACTTCCTGGGTGAGGTCTGGGTGGCGCAGATCGCAGGAAGCATCGGGTCAGCGCAGCGTCAGCGCGTAGAGCTCGAAGCCGTTCTTCCCTTCGCCGACGTGGCGGATGCGCGTTCCGGCACCGGTGAGGCTCTTCGCCTCGGGCGAGGACTCGAACACCACCTGGACCGGCGTCGCGATGGGCGCGAAGGACCAGATCGGCGTCACCGTCGCGTCCACCGTCTTCTGGGCGATCAGCCAGTCCTTGATGATCTCCTGATGGGTTTCGCCGGTCTCGAAAACGATATTCGAGCCGTCCATACCCGGGAAGTTGCCGCCGCCGCTGGCCCGGTAGTTGTTGGTCGCGACGACGAACTCCATCGCGTCGGTGACCGGCTGGCCTCGGAAGGTCAGATCGACGATTCGCCGTGCCTGTGCATCGGCGATTCGCCCCTGCGGGGTGTAGCGCGCCGGCCGGGTCACATCGATGCGATACGTCACGCCGTCGATGACGTCGTAGTTGAAGGTTGGGAACGCGGGGTTGATCACGAGCTGCGGCGTCGTCACCGCCGGGTCGATGCGGTTGAACTGGCCGGCCGACATCTCCAGCCACTCGCGCACGATGGCGCCGCTCACCCGCACCGCACGCACCGTGTTCGGGTACAGGTAGAGGTCAGCGACGTTGCGGATCGCGATGTCCCCCGCCGGAACGTCGGTGTAGTAGGCAGGGCCACCCCGGCCGCCGGCCTTGAACGGCGCCGCCGCCGACAGCACCGGAAGGTTGGCGTGCGGTCCGCCCTGCAGCACCCGACGGATGTACGCCGCCTGTGCGCGCGCCACCAGTTGCACTGACGGATCGTCCTGGACGAGCGCGAAGTAGCTGTGGATGCGGGCGGTGCTGCGCGCCACCGGCCGGCGCACGTAGGCGAGCGTGCCGGTGTGCTCCGGCTGAACGGCCGCGACGATGGCGGGATCGGGGTCAACCGCGGCGACCCACTGGTTGTTCTCGCGCCGGCGGATGCCACGGGTCGCACCGATCCCGTCGACGCGCCGCCAGCCCTCCGCGGTCCGTCGCAGCGTCAGGTCGACGACGCCGAGGTGGCTGCCCCAGAAGCCGGCCATGACGGTCGGCACGCGGTTGATGGTGCCGCGCGCGACGTCGACCCCCGGCAGATTGGCGAAGCTCGGATCCGGAAAGACCAGGTGGGAGTGACCGGCGAGGATCGCGTCGGTCCCCGGCACCTGGGCGAGGTAGGCGGCGGCGTTCTCGTCCATCCCGCGTGCCGGCACTGCCGACAGGCCGGAGTGCACCAGGGCGATGACGAGATCGGCCCCGGCCGCGCGCATCTGGGGCACGTAGCGGCGCGCCGCCTCGACGATGTCGATGACGAAGACCCGGCCCTCGAGGTTGGCCTTGTCCCACTGCATGATCTGGGGCGGCACGAAGCCGATGACGCCGACCCGCAGGCGGCGGGGAATACCTCCCTCGTCGATGAAGTCGCGGTCGAGGATCACGTACGGCTGGATCAGGGGCGGCGCCGAGGTGCGGTCCGGCCCGGCGATGAAGACGTTGGCCGTGACGTAGGGGAAGCGGGCGCCGGCCAACGCCAGACGGAGAAAGTCGAGACCATAGTTGAACTCGTGGTTGCCGAGGCTCGCCGCGGCGTAGTCGAGCAGGTTCAGTGCCTTGAACACGGGATGGACCTGGCCGGGCTGGAGCCGCTGCTCGACGGCGACGTAGTCGCCCAGCGGGTTCCCCTGGATCAGGTCGCCCGAGTCGAACAGGAGCGAGTTCCGCACCTCGCCGCGCGCCTCGCGGATGAGCGTCGCCGTCCGCGCGAGGCCGAGGGAGACGTCGCGCTGGTCGCGGTAGTAGTCGTAGTCGACGATGTGCGTGTGAATGTCCGTCGTCGACAGGAGGCGCAGGCGCAGCGCCGCGTCCTGCGCCTGCGCCGGCAACCAGGCAAGAGCCGCCAGCAAGAGCAGGACCACGGTGACGGCCGATCGCACGCGACGGACATGACCGGTCATCGCGAACCCCCTGTCGAGCTCAATCCGCCGCATGGGCACCTCGATGGAGGATGGCTGGCGGGAGTCTATCCGAACGTCACAACGGGCACCAGCACAGCGCGGGGCACCGCCACGTCCAGGGGTCCTCCGACGACCGGTCGAATCTGCACACTTACCGTTTGGCTATGAAAATCCACTCGGCTTCTGGATTCGCCCTGTCGCTGTCGGTGTATCCGCACTGCACTGCAACCTCACGGAAGCCCACGGAGTCCAGCATCATGGCGAACTCGTGTCTGTGGTACCAGCGCCTCGAGACCGGGTGGACGCCGATCCCGCACTCGAACTTGACGCGAGAGTTATCGGCCGACACCGAGAGCGGACCGAATACCGCCAGAGCTACCAGAAGCGCAACGGCCTTCATGCTGCCCGCCGGGTGATGGTTGAGCTGACTCCCCGTGAGCACGGGGCGCCCGTTGAACACACAGAGATGGCTCCGGGCTCCGAGCAAGGGCGACACCTCGATCACGAGCCAGGTGTGGAAGGCGAGGAGCAGGACGACGTCCAGCGTCGACCTCGCACGCGGCATGATCATCTCCACGGCCAGAAGGCTCGACGACTTCATGACATCAGATTGTCGATGCGCAGACGGTGCGTGCTTCAAAGCGTTACCAATATCGCTGCCGGGGGAAATACTTAGGCGTCGTCCGAGCGATAGTCGCGTCGTGACACCCGTGCATTCCGCCTACGTAAACTGTTGTTCGTTCTTTGCCTACGAGCCCGTTATGCTACTCATGATGCGATCAGCAGTGGGCGTCTCACTTGGTTATCAACCCGCGCTCGACGGGCTGCGCGCAGTGTCGATCGTGGCTGTCCTCGCTCACCATTCCAGCTGGCTACCCGGCGGATATCTCGGTGTCGACGTCTTCTTTACGCTGAGCGGCTTCTTGATCACAGCCCTCCTCACAGAAGAATTCGCGCGCACTGGAACGATCACGTTGCGGCTGTTCTACGCGCGCCGCGCGCTACGCTTGCTCCCGGCACTGCTCATATTGCTCGTCGTCTGCACGGCGTCACTCCTCGCGACGGTACCCGCGGAATATGGACGGCTCGTGATCCACGAAGCGGCTGCCGTTCTGTTCTACGCCGCAAACTGGGCGTGGGTCATCAACTTGCCCCTCGGCGTGTTCAATCACACGTGGTCACTCGGTATCGAAGAACAGTTTTACCTGCTGTGGCCATGCGCGCTACTGGTCATGCTGCGCGTCTTGAGCCATCGACGGGCGTTCGTCATGATGCTCGTGCTCGCTGGCACCGGTGCAGCCTGGCGCCACGCTCTCCTCCTGGCCGGCGCACGTTTTGAGCATCTCTATCGCGGCCTCGATGCGCACGCTGACCCGCTACTGATCGGATGCGCGCTGAGCCTTGGCCTCACCGCCGGTTTGCGTGTACCTGGTCGGTCGACGATTGCTGCCCTCGTGGGCGTCTGCGGACTGGCGGGGGTACTCGTCTTCTCGACACTTCCTGACAGCTACGTGCGTCACCACGTCAGTTTGGTCACCGCCATCGCCGTTTCGCTCATGATCGCGAACGTCGTGAGTGAGTCCCAATCACCCTTGACACGACTGCTTGCGGTAGCTCCTCTTGTCGCGATCGGTCGCATTTCCTATGGCGTCTATCTTTGGCATTTCCCGGTGTTCTACCTCTTCGGGCTCGTGACGCCTCCGGGCGCAGCCGCCACGACGTCATGGCACGCGACCGTGGCGGCTTGCGCAGTCACCTTCCTCGCAGCCGCGATGTCGTATGCGATCATCGAACGCCCTGCGCTCGCCCTGAAGCGCACGCTGCAACCACTGCGCAACGTGCCAGTATCACCACACGGCTCGGTGCCGTCCACTGTTGTCAGTTGAAGCCTTGCGGTCGACCGGCGTGGTCGGGACGACCGTATCTGGTCGAGGTCGTCTCGCTCTGAAGAATCGCCGGTAATGGAAAGGACTAAGCCCGGCGCAGCGGGCGGCCCTGGCCGGCCGCGCTCGCCCAGTGGAAGAACAAACCCACCGAGTAGGTTTCTTTGTGTAGAGGAGGGGACTCCGGTGTCCCCTTCCCGGCGCTCGTCGTTCTGTCAGCTGATGGCCGTTCGACGACCAGTTGAGGGGGGTGCGTACGGTCCCCAGGGACCGACGTGTCCCCTAAGCAATCGGGGACCGTGCCTATCAGCGCCTCGATCGCCTATCCGGCCAATTGACGGCCACTCGCCCTGCGCATCCGGCACGATCTGGGACACCCGGGTCCGTGAGTCGAAGGCGCCGCCGCGCTTCACGGTTGACGATCCCGTACTAACCACGGTAGACCATCGCGCGGGCCACACGCGTCTACCGCGCTACGCGCGGGGGCGTCGCGGCGTCGTCGCCGCCCAGCGGGGCGGCGAGCATCCGCAGCACCTGTACAGCGTCCGCTGCGCTGGCCTCTGCGCCCGCTAACGCAATGGATGCTCGCCATCGCCGCTCTGGCGTTCGTCATCGGCGCGTGGCTGGGCGCTGCATCCTGAGAGGCACCCAACCGCGCCCTCACGAATCGGCCCAGGCGTTCCGTTAGGCTCTTCGCACCCAGCCGTAACGTGTATGACTCGGCGCCGCTCCCATCGCCAAGTACTCCTTGCGCGTCCTCGAGATGTTGTCTGCCGCGAAGCCGGGAAACTCCATCAACTTCTTGAGCGAGTCAGGGATGAGCGACTCGAAGGTCTTTGGCACGGGGCGATAGACGCCGCCAGGCACAGCGTCTGCGCCAGACAAGCCGTACAGGCGCGCAGAGTTCAGACCGAGGATCTTCCGTTTGGCAGTCTCGGTGAGTTCGGGATAGGCCCAACGTTTCCGCATCTCGTCGGGGATCTGGAAGCGCCAGAGCGCCTCGATCTGCCACTGCGGTGAGCCATACCAGATCGAATCCGACCCGAACACAACTCGATCCGGTCCGAAGTACTTCAGGAGTTGACCGAGGATATGGGCGCACACCGTGGGAAAGGTGATCACCGTCGAGGCAAAAGTGGTGCCGATCTCAGCATAGACGTTCGGGAACGGGGCGGCCAATTGTGCGAACGCTGTCGTCCAGTTGATGTCCGGCACGCCGTTACGGAGCCGCCCCGAGCGAATGGCCTGCATCGAATCGGAGTAGAAGAACCTGGGTTGGATACAGGAGTGGTAGATGACGAAGTTCAGCTGCGGCCAGTCTTTCGCCGCCTTGGGGACGTCGGACGGGTGCCCGAGCTTCGGGTCGGGCGTAGGGTCGGGCGATAGCCCTTTGTGTATGCAGATGTTGAAGAAACCGGGGCGCGTCTTCAACATTTCCCTGTTCTTCGTGATCAGGTCGTAGGTCGGATAGGCGACGGCTTCGTCGTCGAGCTGCCAGCGCTGCATTTCGCTCCGCGGGTCGGAGTCGAGTTTGGCCGCTCGGTTGATGTTGTAGCCCTTCCACGAGTCGGGCTTATAGTTGTCGATCTGGAACTGCATGTAGTCACGGTTGCCGACCCCGGGGAACAGGAGCCCGTGGCCGAGCAGCCGCGGCGATCCGGCGATACGGTTCACGAAGTCCCGCACGGCCACGGTCTGCTCTGCCGTGAGGATGGCCCCTGCGAGCGAGTCGGGGATGCTCTTGGGCGGACGCGGCGTCGCCTCGCCGGGGAGCTGAATCGTGCCTGGGGTGACATTGCTGAGAATCGCTACCGTGACCTGGCTGTCGAGGAACATATTCTTGATGTAGTTCCCGAGGTGGAACACGTCGGGCCCGACCGGCGCCCCGACGAGCCCGGGGCTCCATGAGCTCCACGGTCGGCCGAGCTCATCGAGAAGACCGTCGGGATTGAAGGGATTCGCTGTAAAGCCCGGCGCCGTTGGGCCCTGGGCGACGGCCCGCAGCGCCGTCGGTCCCGGCATGCTCCCGCGCACAGCATGCGTCTGGTCGTCGAAGACGAACAGGTTCGCCGGGGCGCCGGTCGCCGCCCAGGCGGCCGACTCGAACATCTCGATGGGCTTCACGTCGAAGAACCGGCCGAATACTTCGTTCATGGCCAGCAGGGCGGCCGCCGTACCCCCCGTTCCCGCAAGGAACTGACGGCGGCTCAGGCCGAGCTTCTTGGCCGCGGCGTCGGCGAGCTCGAGCGTGCGAGCCTCGACGCGCTTCTGCTTGTCGGTCTGCGGCGGGGGCATGTACTCGCCGTTCGAGACGATCTGGGTTGGGATCGGCATCCCGGACGCATCGGTCTCGTCGGCGGGCGCGCATTGCGCGAGCTGCTCGTCACTCAGCCAAGCATCTTCCTCGCGCGATCCAGGCACTCGTTGTGGGGAGTTCCGATGTGGTGCCATCTTCCTCACCCTCTCCGGTTAGTGGCCCGGTGGTCGGTAGCTCGCCGTTCTCTTCGTCGCCGGATGGATCTTCGGGCGTGAAGAGCGCGGTCATCTTGATTCCTGATTAGAACTTCGTCCAGTGCCGCGCGGTAGAGCGGGCGGCCCACGAACGCCGGGATTCGGGCGAAGAGCGACGGCGAAGGAGAATCCAGAGACCCGAGCCAACAGCATGTCTGCTCCACAGCTTGGCCGACGCGGCTGTGAGTCGGATCATGCAGCGTCGACGGACGGCCTGTCAAATACGAATCACGGCGATATTCCGCGGCAGCCCCAAGAGCTTGCCGAGGTCGAGGTCGTCATTCGCCAAGGCGCACCGGCCGACAGTCCTTCACGTCGTAGCCTAACGCGGCCAACGTCATCATCACGATCGGCGCCCGTCGATGATGAAGGTGCGATCGAGTTTGCCCACGGACGTCACACCCGCATGCCTCATCATCAATGTGAGTTCACGAGTGAGAAGGTCCAGCACCCTGTCCACACCGGGCCGGCCGAAGGCCGCAAGCCCCCAGATGTATGGCCGGCCAATGCCGACGCCTTTGGCCCCGAGGGCGAGAGCTTTGAAGACGTCGGTACTCTGCCGAACCCCGCCGTCGACGAGCACCGGCATCTTGCCCTGTACCGCGTCGACGACTTCCGGCAGACATTCGATCGTCGCACGCCCACCCTCCTGCGCTCGCCCCCCGTGGTTCGACACGATGATCCCGTCCACCCCGTGTTGCACGCAGAGCGCCGCGTCCTCGCGGGTCTCGATGCCCTTGAGCACGAGCTTCATCTTCGTGGTGTCTTTCAGCCGGCGTACGAACTCCCAGGTTAGCCCAGGGAAGGAGAAGGAGACTCCGTTGAGGTCGAGGCCGTCGAACATCGGCTTTCGGCGGAGAATCCCTGCCCAGCCGGGCTGGTGGCAGTTCGCGCATTGGCGCGTATCATTCTTCGCGAACCGCGCCTCGGTCTCGGTATTTCGTCCCGCGGGAAGATCCACCGTGAGGACGAGCACCGGGCAGCCCGCCCGCTCGGCCCGCTTCACCAGCGCCTGCGTGATTCGCCATGTGTCTGTAGGGTAGAGCTGGTACCAGATCGGTCCTCACCGTCAGCATGGAACGCCTTCTGGCTGCCCACGGGCGCGAGCACGATCGGCGTCTTCCAAGTCGTGCCGAAAAGCTCCATCGATGTGTCGATGCGGCTGACGTCGACGAGGCGGCGCGCCCGGATCTGAAACTTGGAGAATCCCGTTCGATTCGCCTGAAGTGTCGCGTCGTCATCGACCCCGGTCGCCAGATAGCCGTAGTGAGCGGGCGGCAGGGTCTGGCGCGCGACCGGCTCGAAGTCGAGGACGTTCAGGGCATCGTTCGGTGACGCAATCAGGGTGCGCTCGGGAGCTCCGCTGTCATTAGCCGTGGCCTCGGCGAGGGTCGACCCCCATTGCGCCGTGCTGCGCGCGAGCACGGGACTCGCGGCCAGGAACTTCAAGAACCGCCGACGATCGGCCGCTTTCTCCATCACGCACCCCAGTCGATTCCTCACCCTTAACGCGCGGTCAATAAGATTGCGCCGAAACCCAAGACCCACCCAGTGCCAGTTTCACCGGAGGGGATATCTCAGAATCTGATGCACTCCGTCCTCACGCACCCCGCCCTCTCGGACCCACTCCTCAACGAACCAATCGAGGAATGCGGCGCGCAGGGCGAGCATCTCGGCGCGGCGCTTCGCCTTGGCTTCGGCTTGCCACTCGACCTTACGGACACCCGCTCTGGCGAGGTTGGGGCTGTCCGTATAGTAGCCAACGACCGTGACGGCATAGCGACCATAGGCCGGGCCGGACCAGGTCGGGGACTCGCCGTGCCGCACCTCTGTATCCAGCAGCGACGCCGGCCGGGGGATCAGCATACCTGCTAGGACCATGACTATGACGGCGAGCCGCTTCATCGTCGTCCTCACCTGCGTTGCTCCTTATGCACGTCCTCGAGCCGTCGAAGAAACTCAGTTCACCTCATCCACACCACGCCACGTCTCGAGTCCCGTCCGTTTCTCGGGACATGAGAACTCGCCGTCTCCGGAGCCCCGGCGATGAGCTGCGGAACGATGACGCGGGTGGCGAGATCGAAGTAGGACCTCTGCAACGAACTCCGCCGGCGGAACGTATTTGTGGGCCTCGACGTAGTGAAGGATCAGCACCGGCGTTCTTGGGAGCGCGTGAGTGTGCGTTGGCGGTCGATGAATTCGGGCGATGACTCCCCAATCGGGAATGAGTGCTGAGCATCGAATGTCGGGTGGCTCGAACATGGACAGTCTTCCCGCCGCCAGTCGAGTAGGGACGCCCGATCACCTTCCATTCGCGGCGTTCATCGCGGCCTTTCCATCTGGCTATCATCGGCGACCGATCGTGGCAGCTTGTGAAGTTCACCGGTCGCGACGGCACGGTGAAGATCTCCGATGACGACAAGACCAAATACACCGTGGCCTTCACCAACGACGGCACCGTGAAGGTGCGGAGACCCTGACCGGACCGAACCAGCTCGTCTTCGGCCCGCTACGCTTAGCCGCCTGTTCGGCGCGACCCGCGGGGTGTGCTCGCCCGAATCGCTACACGACCAGCTCGTCAGGTGACGTTCGAACAGTTACAGCTAATCACGGGCGACACCGAGGCACCCACGGCACCTCTAGAACAGCCGCTCCCCCGTCGCCGCATCCTCTACCCGGATGGCGCTGACGGGACAGTTCTCCGCGGCCTTGAGGATTATTTCCTCCGGCTCCCCGACGGAGTTGATCGCTTCCGACTGCCGGTCGTCATTAAGCTTGAAAACGCCGGGGGCGATGGTAGTGCACGTGGCATTCCCGACACAGCGGGTGTGATCGACCCGGACACGCAGCGCTCGAGCCATGGCCACCTCCTAATTCCAGGTCACGGGGAGCGCTTTGAGCGATCGGAATGTGATGCTTGGCTGATATTCCAGCTCTTCCGTTGTCAAATGGAGCGCTGGGAACCGATCGACCAGGGCGGAGAAAGCCTCCTGACCCTCGACTCGGGCCAGCGTCGCTCCGAGACAATGATGGATCCCGGACCCGAAGGCCACGTGAGGGTTCGGGTCGCGCGTGATATCGAACCGGTCCGGCTCCGGGAACTTCGCGGGGTCGCGATTGGCAGAAGGAATGAACCACCGAGCCCGATCGAGTTTGCGAAGGACGTTGCCACGCAGTTCGACATCTTCCGCGGCGATGCGCTGTAGCGACTTGACGGGAGGATCGTACCGCAGGCACTCCTCGGTGGCACTCACAGCCAGCCCGGAGCTCGCCTGGAGCAGCGCCCACTGCTCCGGGTGGCGGATCAGGGCTAGCGTCCCGTTGCAGATAAGGTTGATCGTCGTCTCGTGCCCGGCAAGCAGGAGCAGCACCGCGTTCGCGACCACCTCGTCGCGGGAGAAAGCGCCGCGTGTCTCGCCGGACGCCAGGACCGACAGGAGGTCGTCGCCGGGGTGCGCGAGGCGCTCTTTGATTAGGGGCGAGAGATAGTCCGCCAGCCCCTTGATGCCGTCGGTCAGCGGTCGCATGCGATTGAGATCACCGCGCCCGATGAACAGGAGCTTCTGGGCGAGCTCCCGGATGAACCGGCGATCCTGCTCGGGCAACCCCAGCATCCGAGCGATCACCAGGACTGGAAGCGGCGTGGCGAAGTCCTGCATGACGTCCATCTGCCCTTTCGCCTCGGCGTCGTCGAGCAGATCCTTGATCGCGGCGCGGACCATCGGTCGCCAGGCCTCCATGGCCCTGGGCGTGAAATAGCTGTGGGTCACCATCCGCATCTCGGTGTGTGACGGCCGATCGTGCTGGATGAAGAAGTCGGCGAAGAATTCCCGGACGAAGCCATACATCTCGACATCCGCCTCCGGGATCGGTGGGTACGGGGGTCGTGGGTCGCGCTTGAACACCTCGGACGAGAACAGCTCAGGGTGCCGTATCAGCCAGACGATGTCGTCGTAGCGGGTGAGGACCCACACCTCGTACTTGGCGTTCCAGTGGACTGGGTCCTCCGCTCGGAGGCGACCAAAGTAGCCATAGGGATCGGCAATGACGTCCGGAGCGAACAGGTCGTCGTGGATGGTGGTTGCCATACCTGTCTCTCCTCCCTGTCTCTCCTCGCCGAGTGACCGCATGTCTGGTTGGTGGAGTATCACGGCGTCCGGGCAATGTCCAACGAGAGATCACGGTGGCGCTACGGAACGATGGGGGGCAAGGACAGCGGCTAGAGGCAAGGCCGGCGGCTCACGCGCCGTGGGATCTGCACGACGCCCACAGGCGACATTTGACGTAGCGTCGTCGGGTGCTCGCGGACGCTCCTCCGATCCGCCGGCGTTTGTTAGACTCCCACCAGCCACCCTCCACCAGGTGCCTATGCGGCGGATCGGGTCGCGGTCGTGCTCATTCTCAGCCTCACAATTACGCCACCTGTCAGCGAATCACAGTAGGCGGGGAGGGTCTGGCGTGGAAGGCGCTCCCTCAAGCACAGGACAGAATGGTCCCATGACCATGACCCCGTTGGTGACTTGGGAGTCGTGCTGGTGAGCCTCGTGGTGGCCGTCGTGGTCGCCGTATTCCTCGGGATCTGGATCAAGGGCGACACCCGACGCAGCGAGCGGCGTGGAAGGCGCTGAAGAAGACGGACTGATAAAGCTTCCTCCCAGGATAGAATTGAGGTGCAGGAGGCCTATGAAGTATTTGGCACTTTGGATTGTCCCGATTGTGCGGTCGAATTGACTCGCGACGACATCTCACCTGCCGTGGCAAGACCACGCTCCTCCAAGAAGCGCGAACCGCAGTCAGCGGCCGACCCCAAGATCCTCCCAATGGAGCTCCGGGTTGGCGACCGCCTCACCGACGAGACCGGCGAGTGGGAAGTGATCGCCCCGCCGTATGGCACGGCAGAGGGAAGGATCGTCCACGCGCGCGTCCAGAAACTCAACGAGCCCGCCAGTTGGGAGATACGAAATTGGGACGCTTTCAAGCGCATCAGCGTGGGGCGAGCGACCACCGAGGAGGGTACGCGATGACGCGACTCGCAGAGAGAGCGTCACTGCGCGGCGGGTTGTCCAGAGTGCAGCGTGGTGGGCGTTGAAGAATGCGGAGACGAGCTAACTGTGAGCGGCCCCGCCCTTGGTTCGCTCGAACTCCCACGCGGCGTAGCACCGGTGGTGAAGATGATATTGGTCCAATCCGTGGCGCTGGTTGAACTCTAGCTCGATCTCCACTTCCTCGCGCGGCAGCGGTTTGCCACAGACAGCGCAGCGTTGCCCGCTCCCAGGTCCACCGAACATGCGGTCAGAGCGTCGCGCGGGTAACTTGCCACTCTGGATCGCTTCTCGGGCCTTCTCTCGGAGGATGGGCTCGTCCGGCATGACAACTCCCCGAGTCTAGCCGAAGTGAGTTATTGCCAGATGCTAGGAGCCCGACAGGGTCGATACATGCCTCCTCGTGCGCGGTCGGCTACCCGTAGCGCTCGCCGCCGATGAGCCAGCCGAAGCCGGAGACGTGCCATCTCTGTTCCAAGAGCATCCCGCACTCGCCAGGCACAAGTATTGTGGAGGTCATGCTTGAGCGAGACGGCTTGCAGCGTGTCTTTCACCTAAACTGCTTCGTCGCCTTCACGACCGGCACCCCCCGTGACGGCAACATGTGGACGTATCGCATCGTCGCCACCCCGGCCAACCCCGAAGCAAGTCCTTGACTCACTTGTGCGCACTTCGATGAACGCGCCCTGATGCGCCCCTTTGCCTGGCTATGCGTCGTCTGCGGCATACTGCTGGCCGTCGCAGCATTTTTCATCGCGGCCAACGCGCCCACCACCACCCCGTGGCCGAGTCTCGTTGCGGGCTTCTGCTTGACAGCACTCGGCATCATCGTGCTGGTGGTCCAGCGGAATCTCAAACCGTAGATGGCCAAGCCCAGGCCCGAGAAGCCCCGCGCGGAGATCCGCGTCTTGCCGATGGAGCTTCAGCTCGGTGACCGCCCGGCTGACGAGCGCAGCGAATGGCAAGTGATCGGGCGGCCCTACTCCACCGCCTGCGGGAAGACCGTGCACGTGCGCGTCGAATCGCTGAAGCAGCCCGGCGTGACGGACATCCGGACCTGGGGCGCGTACGAGCGCGTCGCAGTGAAGCGAGGGTGAGCCGCCGCCCGACGCTCGCCGATGTAAGTCGCTACGGCTCCGCCTGGCTTCTGGTCGTTGCTGGCGGCGTCTTGGCCGTGGTGTGCGTCTCCATCGCGGCCACCGCGCCCGCCGCCATCCGCCCTTGGGCAGCCGTCGCTGCGGGCTTCAGCCTGACGGTACTCGGGATCATCCTGGTGGCGATACGGAGGGCAGAACGCCGGGACGATAGCGAGGACGGGCAATGACCGACACGCTCTCTTCGACCTCGCGGCCTACCCTTGGCTGAGCGCGCTAGCGTACGACTACTTGCTGGACTCGGAACTCGGCACGGAGCTGGCCTCGGCGTGATGTTGGGACCGTGACCGTGTTCGCGTCACCGTCGCTCACGAATCGCTCGCCGGGATGCTTGTCGAAGTACGTGAGCCAGTACGCGAGTTCCCGCTCAACCGCCTGGATGCGCGGCAGGTGCACCGGATCGAACGAACGCGAATACGGCGATGGCGCGGCCCCGCCGGCGACCATCAGCACAGCATCGTGGCTGTAGCTCGTACCTTTGGCAGAGCCGCGGAGCACCCAGCTCACATCGGCTGGATACACGCCGTGCGGCAGCGCCAGGGTACGCGTCTTATAGTCGGGCACGTGGCGCTGGATCCATACTTGAGCTTCGGCCACCTGCGCGCGGACCGTCGCCTCCGGATACTTGCCGAGATTCGCGTGCCAGAGCGTGTGGTTGCCGATCTCGTAGCCGTGGCTCACCAGGTACTGGAGCTTCTTGCCTTCGTAGGCCGGCTGGTTGAAGAGATGGTTGGGAGGGTTCGCGCCGGGGAGCACGTAGAACGTCGCGCCGTGGCCGAAGTCCGGATGCTCGCGGGCGAACGCTTCGAGGATGCCGACGGCCGACTTCGGATCGATCTCGACGTTACCGTTCTGCTCGAGGTAGCGGAACTGACCGGGCGAGGAATCGTCGAAGGTGAGAACGACCGGAGTGGTCCCGGCTGGCAGCGTGAAGCGCCGGTCGAGCAGATCTCCCAAATTGATCAGCCGGTAGGCCTTCGCATAGAGCGTCTCGAGGTCGCGACGAAAGTTCTCGGGCGTCCGCGTCCAAGTCGCCTCGGGGTAGTCGACCTTGTGGTACTCGAGGATCATGATGCGCCCGAGCTCGTTGGGAGCGAGCTCCCCGGCGCCGGCGAACGATACGAACAGCAAAGCGGCGGCGAGGATCAGTGAAAGAACCAACAAGAGTTTCACGTCGTCCCCGAGGCCTCTTTCTGCCGCAGCGCGCTGGCGGTGTAATCGTCCGGGGCTGCAGAACAGCCGACCGCCCCGGCGTCGGTCGGGCTCGTTTCATCTGGGCTTCTGCATCGCGGGTGTCATACGACAACGGCAGCATCGGGTGTGCCAGAGCGTAGGCGGCGAAGTTCGGTAAACACTTAGGAGTTGGAGTGGGTCCTCAGGGGGCAGTTTGCGTGACTGCGGCTGCCAGATCGTCACTCGATTGGATGTGGTTGTTTCTTCTCTTCAGCGAGCGGCCGCTGATCATCCAGCTGGCGGCGCGCCATCGCTTGCCGGCCGTATACGAGACGCGGCTCTTTCCCGAGGCTGGCGGGCTTCTCGCCTACGGGCCCCTTCCGCAGGAGCGGTTCCAACGCATGGCGGTGTACGTGGACCGCATCCTACGTGGCGCCCGCCCGGGAGAGTTGCCCGTCGAGCAGCCCACCAAGTTCGAGCTGGTGATCAATCTGAAGACGGCGAAGGCTCTTGGGCTGACGATTCCGCAGTCACTGCTGCTGCGGGCTGACCAGGTGATTGCCGTCGTTTGGGGCGGGGACCAGCCTGTGGGCATTGGCGCTAGTGCTCATCAGCATTCCACGCGTGTTTCCTCTCCCCGTGCGCCTTCTCGGGCTCTTCGCGGCGGTCCTCTTCGCAGCCACCGCCGTGCCGATCTTCGCGGGGATTCAGGTCATGCCAACGACAGCCCCATTGCCGTTCTATGCATATCCAGTATTCGTAGCAACGCTGGGCGGCTGGATTTGGTCACTAACAACAGGCAGGAGTGGACCGGCATGAACCCGCCCACCAGCGCGACGGGCACCGGGTGGGAGCGCCGTGGTGGGCAGTCCAAAGAGCAGCGTGGATCGCACTCCTGCACACTTCGATGACACAAGGAGGAACCGTCCAATGACCGATCTTGAGCGTTTGGGACTCGCCCTTGTTGGGTTCGCGGTCGCCGTGGTTGTCGCGGGTGTGCTGCTTGGTCTGATTGGTGCCCGGATCACGCGGGGGCGGGGATGAGGTCGGCGAGGTATTGAGTCCGCTACTCTTTGCCGGCACGCGGTCCAGCGGGCGGCGTGGGAGGCGCTGAAGAATGCGGAGGAGAGCTACCGATGATGGGCCCGCGCGAAGGGCGCCCCTGCTCTTCGCGTTCTACTCCCTGCCTTTGCGGTGACCCTTTCCTCGGCCCTCGCCGCGACCCTCGCCGTGGGCCCTCCCGCGATCATCGCCACGATCATCCCCGCGATCATCGTCGCGATCCTTCGCACTAGTCCAGCGTCGAACCCACATTGACGACTTTGTGTCAGTCGTGAGAGATGGCTTCACCTCGCCGGAGTCTCCTGGTGTGGCGATGTTACGTGGGCGACTGAGTGTGAAATGAGTGTGAAGGACGGGTCTCGCCCGGGACGCAACGGCGGCACTCCGCGGTCGCGTTGCCGAGCACGCCACCGGGGTGCGCACGGTCCCCAGGGACCGACGTGTCCCCCAAGCAATCGGGGGGGGCGTGCGTGTCAGCGCCTCGCTCGCCTCCGGCCAGTTGACGGCCAGTTGCCCCCTGGGGTCGTCAAGCAGAGCGATGGGCACATCTGGGTCTACAGCGAACCCGGGCGCGGCACGACGACACTTTAACGGCCATTCCACGGCCAGTCGCCCCTGGACTTGGCCGCATCTCAATATAGGTTGTCAAGGCCATTGACATCGTTCCGCGAGCGGCACTAGCATCCCGGCACGCGGATCGGGGGGAGGTGAGGCTCCGGCGACAGCCGTCAACCACTCCACCAGCAGTGACACCACGGAGAAGGTATGAGCCCACTCGCGCAATTCGTGCTCGTCGTGCTCGCTCTCCTGTCGTTCCTGCCGACATCGGCGCCCGCCGCGGAATGGCGTGACGTGACCGAGGACCGCCTGCTCAAGGCGGAGGGTGACGCCGCCAACTGGCTCATGTACAACCGGACGTATTCCGGGTGGCGCTACAGTCCGCTCGATCAGGTCAACGCCGGCAACGTCAAGAAGCTCGTGCCGAAGTGGATATTCGCCGGCGGCACGCTGGGCGATCAGCAAATGACGCCCATCGTGAACGACGGCGTGATGTTCACGACGTCCACGTCCCTCTCGCTCAATCGCGTCCAGGCCGTGAACGCAGTGACGGGCGACCTGCTCTGGAAACACGATCGCAGGATCCCCGAGGACGTCGGCGCGCTCGTCCGCGTCATTCCGCACAATCGCGGCGTCGCCCTCTACAAAGACAAGGTCATCTTCGGAACGCTGGATGCGCACCTTGTCGCCCTCGACGCGAAGACCGGCAAGCAGGCATGGGAGACCAAGATCGCCGACTATGCCGACGGCTACTTCATGTCGGCCGCGCCGCTGGTCGCGAAAGGCAAAATTGTCATCGGCATTGCGGGCCCCGGAGAGATGGGGCCGCGTGGCTTCATCGAGGCCTTCGACGCCGAGACGGGCAAGAGCCGGTGGCGGTGGTACTCGATTCCCGCCGCCGGCGAGCCCGGCAGCGAGACCTGGCCCGCGGACACCTGGAAGATCGGCGGCGGTGCGGTCTGGCACGCTGGCACCTACGATCCCATCACGAATCTGCTGTACTTCGGGACCGGCAACCCCGCGCCGTGGATCGCCGACATGCGCAAGGGCGACAACCTCTACACGATGTCCGCCGTCGCCCTCGACCTCGATACCGGCACGCTGAAGTGGCACTTCCAGTATCTGCCGAACGATGCCTGGGACTACGACACCACCGCCGAACATCACGTCATCGACGTGGTGCGCAATGGACAGACGCACAAGGCGGTCGTTCAGGCCAACAAGCTCGGTTACGTCTACACGCTCGACCGCGTCACTGGACAGTTCCTGTCCGCGGTGCCGTTCATCAAGTCGCTCAACTGGGGTGGGCCCGATCCGGCGACGGGCAAGGTCAGCGAGAATGCCGGGCGCCGGCCGACGATGGGCGGGCCGCCCGTCGAGGTCTGCCCCTCACTGCTTGGCGGGACGGGCTGGCAGCCCAAGGTCTTTAATCCGAAGACCGGCTACCTGTACATTCCGGCAAACGAGTTCTGCATGCGGTACGCCTACGTGGCTGATCTCACGTACAAGCGCGGCCAGCTCTTCACAGGGGTCACCGCCGAGCACTTCAGCCGGGCCGAGCAGGCTGGGGTCCTGCGCGCGTTCGACGTGAACCAGAACAAGGTCGTCTGGGAATGGTCGAATCGCACCCCGCTCATCAGCCATACGTTGTCCACCGCCGGAAATCTCGTGTTTCAGGGCACGGCGGAGGGCAGAGTGGTGGCGGTGAACGCGAAGGACGGCAAGGAGCTGTGGTCGTTCAATCTTGGCACGCCGCAGTCGGGCGGCATCATCAGCTATGCGGTAGACGGCAAGCAGTACATCGCGGTCGCCGCCGGTGGGACGTTACGCTCGCAGGTCTGGTTCGGGAAGGAGCCGAAGTGGGCGGATGCGGCCCGCGTGAACTACAGCGACATCATCGTCGTATTCGGACTCACCGACTGACCGCGTTCGCGGCTGCGGTCGCGACCCTCCTGGTCGCGACCGCGAGCGGCAGCGGTGAGGCTCGACGGATTCGGCTGTGTGCGGATCCCTCGAATCCGCCGTTCTCGAGTCAACACCCGACCGAGCCCGGCTTTGAGGTCGAGATCGCACGCGCGATCGCGGACGCTGTCGGCGCCGAGTTCAGCGTCCACTGGTTTCCGAGCGCGCGCGAGATCGTCGTGCTCCGCCAACTCTACGAAAGCCACTGCGACCTCTTGATGGGTGTTCCGGTGACCGGCCGGTACGCGGACGACAAGCCACGGCTGCTTTTCACGGCGCCCTACTACGTCATGACCCAGGTCGTTGTCGCGCCGACTGTCGGCGGAGTGGCATCGCTCGAAGGGCTGCAGGGCAAGCTCGTCGGCGTGCAGGCGATGACGCTCAGCGACCAGCTGGCCTACGAGCGTGGCTGGAATCGCAAGGTCTATCTGAAGTCGGAGGAACTCTTCGCCGCGCTCGTCAGCAGCGAGGTGGACGCCGTCGTCGTGGAATCGGTGTTTGCGGGGCCGTTCCTGAGAAAGAGTCCCGGCTTTCGCGGGCTCGCCGTCAGGGACCCGCAGCGTGAACTGCCGATCGGCGCCGTCGTCCGCAAGACGGATGCGGAGCTCAAGGACGCCGTTGACCGAGCGCTGAAGACCCTGCGCGACAAGAGCGTTCCGGACATCCTCTCGCGCTACGGAATCATGCTCGCGCAGGCCGCGCCGCCACCGGCGTCTGAGCCGGCGCCGTTAAGTGCGCAGCTGCGCTCGGCGCGATCGACGTATCTGACGCAGTGTTCGCAATGCCACGGCACCGATGCGAACGGCACTCCGGCCGCCGCGAATCTGCGGGCGTTCAAGGGCACGGAGGACGACTTCCTACGCGTCGTTCGCAACGGCCGTCCCGGAACGGCGATGACGCCGTGGAAGGGCCTCATCGACGACGATGACATCCGCAACATCGCGCGTTACATCAAGGGGCTGTAGACAATGTGCGAGCGGGCCACGCCGATGTCACTCAGCCCGATGGCCCGGGCTCTCGGCGTGCCGCACATGGCGGTGCGGCGGGCATTGGCGGCTAGCAAGACCGTCGGCGCTCGAGTGACGAGAATGGTCTAGGACACTGAAGTGAACGAGCGAACGCTCGTGTAGAGCGCGGGAGGTCGTCGATGAGGGTGAGCCGAATCGCGTTGAACGGCATTAGCATCATGGCCGTCGGGGTCAGCGCCTTCGCGGCCGGCGTGTCAGTCGGCCAGGAGAAGAAAGCCGATCCGCAAGTCTACGAGCTGCGAACCTACACGACACTTCCGGGACGACTGCCTGCGCTCCACAAACGGTTCGCCGAGCACACGATGAAGCTCTTCAAAAAGCAGGGCATGAAGAACGGAATGTACTGGGTCCCAACGGACGACGCCCGAAAGGACAACACGCTAATCTATTTCCTCGTCCACGAGAGTCAGGAAGCGGCCGACAAGAGCTGGAAGGCATTCGGGGCCGATCCCGAATGGATCAAGGTTCGCGACGCCAGCGAGGCGGACGGAAAGATTCTCGCGAAAGCGCCCGAGCGAGTCTTCATGAAGCTGACCGAGTATTCGCCGAGCCGCTGAGACGATGAAGGGGTGCTGATTGACCTGCTAAGGTACGTCGGAAGAGGTCGAGCGGTGCACCGTCTGCGCCGTTCAAGAAACGGAATGTCGAAGGAAGGCTTGAAGAACCGCCTGCCCGCGATGGGCGGCCAGAGTGGGTTCGTTTCCGCCGGTGGTCTCATCTCCTACGGAGGCGACTTCTCAGAGGGATGGCGTCTCGCTGCCCGGTATGTGAGGGTGAGATTCGGGACCGCTGCGTGGCGACATGGCGCAATGCGCGCGTCGACGTCAGCCGCTACTCTGAACAAGAACACGGGTTCGATTCCCCAACGGGAGGCAACCACGAGTGGCAGTCTGGGCTCGCCTTTGTTCTTGAAGGTCTAGCAGCCTAACTGCCTCCGGCGCGTCACCTTCATTTGATCTTCCTCCATCGACCTTCGCGCGTCGATCGTTGGTTGCGGGGGCTGGATTTGAACCAGCGACCTTGGGGTTATGAGCGCTTTTCAAATCGAGACTGGGGCCAACACGCCACAAACAACCCCTCGCAAGTAAGCGCTTCTTATGACATCGCGTTTGGGGCTGTTTGGCTCTCGTTGGGAGCAACTTCCTGGGCAATTCCTGGGTGGTCTCGGCGACGGCGCGCGACGCCAAGATGCTCATGGCCGGGCGTGACCGGCCATGAGCGTGAGAAGAAATGCGGGCGGGACGCCCGCGTTCCCGGCTATTTCGGCGCGGCGCGCAGGGTCGGGGCGCTACGCTTCAACAAGGCCGCAGCTTCGTTGGCCACCGCCGTGCCCTCGAAGAAGCGCGGGTTCTGCGTGCCCCACAGCCGCACGGCATTGCCGAAGACGAAGTCGTGGAAATCGCTTTCGGTGATGTGGCCGTCCTCGACCAGCTCGAACGCCTCGGGCAGCGGGTCGCGCATGTCGACGACGTCGAAATGCCCGATATCGGAGCTGTAGATCGCGTTGATCCGCGCGCCCAGCGGCATCGCCTTGCCGAACGCCACCGCGTTCATCCGATCGTCGGCCTCGCAGCCGAAATAGTACGGCGTGGCGTAGAGGTCGATCCAGTCCTGCTTCTGGGTGATGTTGCAGTGGATGTAGTCATCGGGCGGCATCCCGCCGGTGAGGAAGTCCTCCTCGAGGGGCCAGCCGTCACGCTTGTCGAGCTCGGCGGCGATATCAGCGTAGGCGTACTTGGCGACCAACTCGCGCAGCAGCGGGCGATTGAGCTTGGTCGGGTCCATGTTCGCCATGCCCTTGGCACCCCGCCGCTCCCAATGCTCGATGAGGTCGCAGAAGAGCTGGCAGCCCCAGCCGACGCCGCCCTCGAGGAACGCGAAGCGCAGATCGGGGAAGCGCCGGGTCACGCCGCCGAGGAACAGCGCCTTGGCGACGTTGTGGCCGGCCGCGGCGAAGTGACCGATGTGGTTGAAGGTGAAGTTGGTCGGGCTGTTGCGCTCACCATAGGAGCGACCGCCGGTATGGAAGGTCGGCGCGATGCCGAGCTCGCGGCACTTCTGCCACAACGGGTCGTAGTCGTGCTCGCTGTCGAGGCCGAGCTGATCGAAGCTCTGGGCATAGCGGGCGAGGTCGGCGGGGGCGCCCTTGGTGTGCGGGATCGGCCGGCGCACGCCGCTGCCGAACATGCAGACCTTTGCGCCCAGCTGCTTGGTGACGAACGTCAATTCCTCGATCGCCTCGTCCGGCGTGTGCACCGGGATCACCGCGGCCGGGGTCAGCTTGTCGCCGAGGTCCTTGAAGTACTCGTGGGTGACGACGTTGAAGCC